>Ga0194125_10000308_pt1 | contig 80772 bp, 77 predicted proteins | sample TA2KigC250mmetaG_FD_148626 | JGI IMG/M metagenome (GOLD analysis project Ga0194125, IMG submission 148626) | Freshwater microbial communities from Lake Tanganyika, Tanzania - TA2015034 Kigoma Deep Cast 250m | ecosystem: Environmental > Aquatic > Freshwater > Lake | place: Tanzania: Lake...
GGGGCTTTGCCGCCCTTGGTGGCGCAATCGACGTGGCGATCGTCGATGGTCGGTGGGATTTCGTTTCGCCGCACGCCCGTGAGGTTGTCGTCGAGGTCAAGGCCGACACGAATTGTGTTTCGGTGGCTGCCGCTTCGGTGTTGGCGAAAGTTTCGCGTGACCGCGAGATGCGGGGGTTGGCGAGGGATTATCCGCATTGGCATTTCGACACCAACAAGGGTTACCCGTGCGCCAAACATCGCGCGGCGTTGCAGGGTTACGGCCCCTCGGCGATTCACCGCCGCTCGTGGGCGTTCATGCCGAATTACGTGCCCTGGCTGGGATCAGTCTTTTTGGGTGCCGACCTTGAGGTCGCGAAACGGCGACTTTGAGTCGATGCCGACATCTTTGGGCAGGCCGAGCACGCGCTCACCGACGATGTTGCGCATCACTTCGTCTGAACCACCGGCGATTCGCATGCCGGGCGCGCCGAGCAACAACTGGCTCCAGGCAAACGTGCCCCACTCGCCGGTGTCGGCCTGAAGTTTGCTGCCGAGCACGAGGCACAGAAAATCGTTCATACGTTTTTGGTTGTCGACGAGCGCCATCTTGGCGATCGACATCTCGGGGCCGGGGGTTTGACCGGCGCGAATTTTGTCCATCGCGCGTTGGTTGTTGTAGCCCGCGACTTTTGTGCGAATAAACAGATCGGCCATTTTTTCGCGCACGATCGGGTCGTCGGTCAACCCGAAGTGCTGCACCATCGCCTGCATTCTGGTGAACATCGAGGTTTCGCCGCCACCCATCGTGCCGATCGCCGCGCGTTCGTTCATGAGGGTCGTCAGCGCGACGCCCCAACCGTTGTTGACCTCGCCGAGCCGATAACTGTCGGGCACTCGCACCTCGTTGAAGAACACCTCGTTGAAACTCGCGCCACCGGTCATCTGACGCAACGGACGAATCTCGACGCCGGGCGCGTGCATGTCGACGATGAAACCGGTGAGGCCTTTGTGCTTCGGCAGACTCGGGTCGGTGCGGCAAATAATCTCGCCGATGTCGCTGAATTGCGCGCCCGATGTCCAGACCTTTTGGCCCGTGATTACCCACTCGCCGCCGTCGCGCTCGGCTTTGGTTTGAAGCGAGGCGAGATCGCTGCCCGCACCAGGCTCTGAAAACAGCTGGCACGCCACGATGTCGGCGCGCCACATCGCCCGCAAAAACTTTTCGCGCGCCGCGTCGCTGGCATGGGCCAGAATCGTCGGGGCGACCATGCCCAAACCGATCTGGAAAATCGATTGGTTGGCGGTTTTGTATTGCGCCTCGGCGCGACCGTAGGCCTTTTCATATTCATTGGACAAACCGCGGCCGCCATATTGTTCGGGCCCCGAAATCCACCCGAAGCCTGCATCAAACTTTTGCTGACGCCACTGTTTGGCGCGGCTCACCACTTCATGCTCGGCCTCTTTTGATCGCTCCTCGAACATCGAAACATTGTCGGAGCCCTCGCCCCAGACGAATGCTTTTTTCGCCTCGCGCGGTTCGGCGTGGGCCGCCAAGAATTTGTGGGCCTCGGACGTGAATTGTTCGATCGTGATTTTGGTGTCGCTAGCCATGACGGTCAACGGTATCCAAAAACGTGCGGGTCGGCCGAGTTTTGACTAGCCTGCCTCGGGTGGGTCAGCCCGTAGATGTCAAGCAAAGTCAAGCCGGGGTGGCGGGACGAATTCGTTTCGAACTGAACCGCACGCTCACCGGTCAGGGTCACGAAAAGTTCACCAGCGCCAGTCAGGCCGTGGGGCCCCGACCTGCGGCCGAATTGGCGCGTCGATTGTTCGACAGCGGGGCGGTGCTGGGTGTGCACGTGTTCGCCAACATCGTCACGATCGATCTCGTGCCGGGTTCGCGCGACGGTGATCTGGCCAAAATAGTCACCGATCTGCACCAATATTGGAAGCCGGGGATGAAACCGCCGACGGCCGAAGAGTTGATGGCCCAGGTCGCCGCCGCGGCGCCGGCGACAGATGCTGCGGCGACCGCAGGTGACGGGGCTACAGAGCTCAGCGCCGCCGCGAAACGAGTTCCGGCCCATTTGTTGGAGAGAAGCAGAGCCGCGCGGAGCAAGGCTCAGTTGTAATAGCCGCGCGGAGCAAGGCTCAGTTGTAATAGCCGCGCGGAGCAAGGCTCAGTTGTAATAGCCGCGCGCAAAAAGGCGGAGTCCAAATAACACTTTGGCTGTAGCGAACATATGTTCGCTACAGTGCAGGCATGAAGTTATTGGTGCCCAAAGCCCTCGCCATCAAGCATTCGGTTTTCGAAAAACAGGTTCTCGAGAACTTCGCCGTATCTGAATCAGTTCGCTCGGTTCTGCCCGAATCGGGCCTCGTTCGCGGTCGCATCGTGCGCTGTTGCGGTGACGCCGCGATTTCGCTGGCGCTTTCACTTTGCGCGCGGGCGTCGCAACAAGGCTCATGGTTGGGGGTGGTTGGTGTCGATCATCTCGGCATCTCGTGCGCGGTCGAGCATGGCATCGCCCTCGAGCGCGTGGTGTTCGTGCATCCGCCCGAAGCCTCGCGCGACTGGTCGACCACCGTCGCCGCGGCGATCGATGGTTTCGATCTGTTGATCGTCGCCGTGCCAGAACGACTTTCAATCGCCGACGCCAGGCGGGTGCAGGCCCGTCTCGTGTCGCGTCGATCGGTGATGATCATCGTCGACACGGCGGTGTTGTCGCAAAACAGTTTCACCAGCAACTCGCATCCGTTTCACGCCGATCTGCTTCTAGACACCAAAACCAAAAACTGGAGCGGCATCAACAACGGCGCCGGGTTTCTGCAACACCGTCAGGTCGAGATCAAGGTCAGCGGTCGCCGAGTCGCGCGCGAACAACGGCACCTGCTCACCTGCAGCCACTGAGTTGCTCGCACCAAAACGCCTGGCGGTTTTGCGCTGCCTCGACTGGCCGGCGGTCGTGGCGGCGAAAACAAACCACAGCGCGTGCGCCGTCGTGCATTCACAGCGGGTCGTCTCGCGTTCGGTGCAGGCCAAAAAGTTCGGCGTCGAGGTGGGCATGCGACGCCGTCAAGCCCAGGCGCTTTGTCCCGACATTGAGATCTCGAGTTTTCAGCCCGACCGTGATCGGCGCGCGTTCAACACGGTCGTTCGGGCGGTCGGCGAAATTGTTCCGTTGATTGAGGTCAGCGAACCAGGCGTCATTGTTTTTGCCGCGCGCGGCCCGTCGAGATATTTTGGCGGCGACGCGCCGATGGCCGAAAAATTGATGCGGGCTTTGCGCGCGTCGATAATGGCCGATTCGCAGTTTGGCGTGGGCATCGCCGACGGTCGTTTGGCCGCCCACATTTCGGCCCACATCAGCGCCCAGACACAGACGCCTTTTTTGGTCGAGCCCGAGAAAACAAAACCGTGGCTGGCCGGGCAGTCTGTCAGGGTTTTGAGTGAATTTGCCGGCATCGATCGCGAGATCATTTCACTGCTCGAGCGACTTGGTTTGAACCTGCTTCAAGATGTCTGCAAACTCGGCGAGTCGGTCTTGGCCGGCAGATTTGGCGAGTTGGGTGTCGAGTTGCATCGGTTGGCCCGTGGCGACGAGCAGCATCCTCTGGCCGTCGTCGCCCCGCCTCCCGAACAACTTTGTTCGAGGGCGTTCGAAGAGCCGATCGTCGACCGACAAACTTTGTTGAACAACGTGCAAACGATGGCCGACGAACTGGGTCGTTATTTCGCCGAGCAAGGCGCGATCTGCGTGCGACTGATTCTCGTGTTTGTCAGCGAAACAGGCGAGCGTTGTGAGCGCCTGTGGTATCGACCCCATGGTTTGACGGCGGCTTCGATCGTCGAAAGCGCAAAATGGCAGATTGAAAGTTGGCAGATCAAAGCCCCGATATCGGGTCTGCAACTGATCGCCGACGAAGTGCGCACCGACACTGCGCGCCAACTCAAGTTGTGGGGCGGGGCGACACAGTCTGACGAGACCGCCGCCCAGGCGGTCGGGCGCCTGACCGAGTTGCTGGGTTCGAACTCGGTTCAGGTCGCCAAGTGGCAGGGTGGTCGCGATCTGCAAGACGCCTATCAATTTGTTTCGGTTCTGCATTCTCAGGTGGCGCATTCAGAGCAAATCACGACGCAAGCAAAAAAACTTTCCGTGCAATCGCCGCCGCAACCAAAATTTTGGCGCGGCTCATTGCCCACACCGTCGCCCAGCGTCGTGTTTGCCGACCCGCCAGAAGTGCAAGTTGTCGACAAAAACCAGAATTTGTTGCGGGTCAGCGCCCGCCACGAACTGAGCGCCGAGCCGGCATATCTGTTGAAGGGTGAAGCCAGGCACAAAATTGTTTCTTGGGCCGGGCCGTGGCCGGTCGAAGAAAAATGGTGGGACATCGCCCGATCGAGGCGCTTGGTGCGCTTGCAACTGGTCGTCGAAAAAAATGCGACACCGAGCGTCGGCGCTGGCGGCAACTCTGTCGGTTCTGCTGGTTTAGTCGATCCTGCTGGTTCAGTCGGTTCTGCTGGTTCAGTTGGTCCAGTCGCCGAGTCGTCTGAAGTTCGGGCGATGTTGGTCGCACTTGAACACGGTCAATGGAGCATCGTCGCGATCTACGGCTAGCCCGACAACTATCGTTGCCTCGTGGTCGGCGACTTTGGTCTTGAATTTGTGCGAAAGTTTTGCGTCGAACTCGCCGAACACGAACCGATCGACGACCGCGAGCGCGAGTCGATAAAAATGTTTCGCGAACTCGCGCCGAAACTGCGCGCACCGTTCGACGAACACGCCGATTCGACCCACGTCACGGCCTCGGCGATCGTCATCGGCGAGCCTGGCGTCGTTTTGCATCTGCACAAACGCCTGAACATGTGGTTGCAACCCGGCGGCCACATCGACCCAGGTGAAACGATTCACGACGCGGCGATGCGCGAAGCCAAAGAAGAGACGGGTCTGAAGCTGGTTCATTTCGGTCGCGACGACTCGGCGCCGAGCGGGGCGAAATTCATCCATCTAGATGTGCATCCCGGCCCGCGCGGCCACACCCATTTGGACGTTCGGTTTTTGTTGTGGGCCGAGAACGAAATTTTCGCCCCGGCGGCCGACGAAAGCCAGCAGGTCAAATGGTTCAGTTTCGAGGATGCATTGCGCGTGTCAGAAGACGGCGCTCGCGGCGCGATTCGCGTCGCCCAAAGTCTTGGGCGAACATATGTTCGCTACGATAAGCGAGATGGGTGACTATGCCGAACTGCACTGCCGCTCGAATTTCTCTTTTCTCTACGGGGCTTCGCACCCCGAGCAATTGGTCGAATCTGCCGTACGCAACAATCTGAGCGCGTTGGCGATCACCGATCGCAACGGCTTTTACGGCGTCGTCAAATTCGCCCAGGCGGCCCGATCGTTGAACCTGCCGACCTTGTTCGGCGTCGAACTGAGTTGCGCAAATTCGCTCAACACCGGTTCGGTTGGCGGCGCGCCGGGTGATGGCGACGATGACGATCGAATCGTTCTGATCGCCGCCGGCCCCGCCGGCTATTCGCGGCTGGCGCGAGCGATCACGCTCGGTCAGTTGGCCGGCGCGAAGTCGGCGCCCGTTTTCGAAACGGCGAAAGTCGCCGAAACGGTGGGCGACACCTGTTGGGTTCTGACGGGCGCGAGCACGGGCATCGTCAATCGGGCCCTCGAGCGAGACGGGCCCGATGCCGCGTCGCGCAGGTTGGGCAAACTGGTCGCCGAGTTCGGTCGCGATCGCGTCTTGGTCGAACTTTGCGACCACGGCGACCCGCTCGACTCGACGCGCAACGACGCGCTCGTGCAGTTGGCGATGCGCCACGATCTGCGATGCGTCGCCACCAACGACGTGAGTTACGCGTCGTTGCGAGAATATCGACTCGCCGTCGCGTTGGCCGCCGTCAGGCAGCGCGCCAGCCTCGACGAAATCGATCCGCAGTTGCCGCCCGCGCCGGGCGCATACATTCGCAGCGGCAAAGAACAACTTCGCCGGTTCGCCCGCTATCCGGGCGCGGTCGAGTTGACCGTCGAGATCGCCGAATCTTCGGCCTTCGACTTGTCGCTCGTGGCGCCGAACCTTCCGCCGTTCGATTGCCCCGATGGTCTCGACGAGATTTCATATCTGCGTCGGCTGGTCGAGCAAGGCGCCGCGCGCAGATACGGCGCACGACCCGCCGACAATCTCGAAGATCTTTCGTTGCGCTCCCGAGCATGGAAGACGATCGACCGCGAACTCGAGATCATCGAGCAACTTGGTTTTGCCGGCTACTTCTTGGTCGTCTTTGACATCGTCCAGTTTTGCCAACGCTCGAACATTTTTTGCCAGGGGCGGGGAAGCGCGGCCAACAGCGCCGTGTGCTTCGCGCTAGATATCACCAAAGCCGACGCCGTTTCTTTGGGCCTGCTGTTCGAGCGATTTTTGTCGGCAGAGCGCGACGGGCCGCCCGACATCGACATCGACATCGAAAGCGGTCGACGCGAAGAAGTCATCCAATATGTTTTCAATCGCTACGACCGGCATCACGCCGCCCAGGTGGCAAATGTGATCACGTATCGTTCGCGTTCGGCGGTGCGCGATATGGCCCGGGCCCTGGGTTTTGCCCCCGGCCAGCAAGACGCCTGGAGCAAGCAAGTCGAAATGCACGGTTCGCTGTCGAACCCCGAGAACACACAGCACGAGATACCCGACCAGGTCGTCGATCTGGCCCGACAAGTTCTCGACGCCCCTCGGCACCTGGGCATTCATTCGGGCGGCATGGTGATTTGCGATCGTCCGGTCAGCGAAGTCTGCCCGATCGAGTGGGGTCGCATGAAAGATCGCAGCGTTCTTCAATGGGACAAAGACGATTGCGCCGCCATTGGCCTGGTCAAGTTCGATCTTCTGGGGCTCGGCATGCTCTCGGCCCTGCACAACGCGGTCGATTTGATCGCCGAGTTTCGCGGCAAACAAATAGATCTGGCCACCATTCCGCAGCAAGACGAGGTCTATGCGATGTTGTGTCGCGCCGACACCGTCGGCATTTTTCAAATCGAGTCGCGCGCACAAATGGCGACCCTGCCGCGACTCAAGCCCCGAAGGTTCTACGACCTCGTGGTCGAAGTCGCCCTGATTCGACCCGGGCCGATTCAGGGCGGTTCGGTGCACCCGTATATTCGTCGACGCAACGGGCAAGAACCCGTCACCTATCTGCATCCGTTGCTTGAAAACAGCCTGGGCAAAACCCTCGGCGTGCCGTTGTTTCAAGAGCAACTGATGCAAATGGCGATCGATCTGGCGGGTTTCACCGCCAACCAGGCCGACGAACTGCGTCAAGCCATGGGCTCGAAGCGCTCGCAGTTGCGCATGCAACGGTTGCGCCAACGGCTCTATGACGGCATGGCCCGAAATCAAATCGTCGGCGCGGTGGCCGACGAAATTTTCGAAAAAATGCGCGCCTTCGCCAACTACGGTTTTCCCGAAAGCCATTCGGTTTCTTTCGCGTATCTCGTCTACGCCTCCTCATGGATCAAATACCACGAGCCCGCGGCGTTCTACGCGGCGCTTTTGAATTCTCAGCCGATGGGTTTTTGGTCGCCGCACTCGTTGGTGCAAGACGCGCGTCGACACGGCGTGGTCGTGTTGGGCCCAGATCTGAACTCTTCGAAAGCCTCGGCAACTTTGCAGCCATGCACCGAGTCGACGGGGGGTCTGGCGGTGCGCCTTGGCATCTCGGGCGTGCGGGGCATCGGCGACGATCTGGCCAAGGCGATCGAAGCAGCCCGACCGTTTTCGAGCATGGAAGACCTGGTTCGTCGGGTGCCGCAACTCAGTTTGGCGCAGATCGAGATATTGGCCACGGCGGGGGCCTATTCGCAATGCTTCGAGGTGTCTCGTCGAGACGCGTTGTGGTCGGCGGGCGCGGTGATTCAAAGTCGCCCAGATCGTTTGGCCGGTGTCACCACCGGCGGCGACTCGCCACAATTGCCCGGCATGCAGCCGATCGAAGAATCAATCTGCGATCTTTGGTCGACGGGCATCTCGATCGACGGGCATCCGACTCAATTCGTTCGCGCCCAACTCAGCGAGTTGGGCGTGGTCACAGCCGCCGAGTTGCCAAAAATAGAAAATAGTTCGCGCGTGTTCGTCGGGGGTTTGATCACCCATCGTCAACGCCCGTCGACCTCGAAGGGCGTCACATTTTTCAACCTTGAAGACGAAACTGGTCTGATCAACATCGTCGTTTCACGGGGTTGTTTCAGGCGGTTCAGGCATGCGGCGATCAACGCCTCGGCTCTGGTCGTGCGCGGAAAAGTCGAGTCATCCCAGGGCGTGATCAACATCATCGCCGAACATCTGAGCGAACTAAAAATAGATTCGCGCGGGGTGGGTTCAAGAAACTTTCGCTGAAGCGGCCAAAACACCCAGCAACACGAACACGGCGCCGGCCACGAACCGTTGAACGAAAGGCAGCGCCTTGCCCTTGACCAGCGAGTCTCGCAACGAACTCGCCACCAGCGCGTAGATGCCGTCGGTGAGAAAACCGCAGGCCACAAAAATCAAACCAAGCACCAAAGATTGCAGGGCGCTCGAAGATTTTTCGGGGTCGATGAACTGGGGCAAGTACGACAAAAAGAAAAGTGCGATCTTCGGATTGAGCGTGTTGATGATGAAGCCCTGCCTGAACGCGCGAACATTGGTGATCGCTCCGCCGTGCGCGCTTGTCGCGGCATGATCTGGCGATCCAGATGCCATATCGATCGCCGCGGGGCGACGCGACAACGTGCGCAACCCGACGAAGATGAGATAGATCGCGCCCAGATATTTGACGATGTTGAATGCGCCTTCGGAGGCCGCCAGCACCGCCGAAAGGCCCACGGTGGCGGCCAAGACATGCATCAGCGTGCCCAACTCGAGACCGCCCACCGCGCTCAAACCGATGGCTCGGCCGTCGGCGACGCTGCGGTTGAGAATGAAGATCACCGCCGGGCCGGGAATCACGAGCAACGCCAACGAGGCGGCTGTGAACGACCAGAGCGCGGAGAGTTCGGGCATCGAAACTTATTCGCCCGGAAGTTCGTTGAGTTCGTCGTTGAACCCTCGATACATTTCGTAGATTTCTTTGCACGCCTGGCAGAGCGGCAGTTTCTGCGGGTCGCGAGAAGGCACCCACCTGTGGCCGCAGAGCGCCTCGAGCGGCGTGCCGTTGATGCGCGCCTCGAGAACCTTGGCCGACGCCGACTCGTTTTTCTCGGTCTTTACGATGTGGGCCACCAGTGGTTTGCCCGTCTGGGTGTCGCGCTCGGTTTGCTCGAGCGAAGTAGTGCTCGGCATCGTCTCGATCGAAAAAGTTGGCGCCGAAAGCACACTCAACTTTATAGTTGGCGACGACTATATAGAATGCAGTCGTGCCAACCTACGAGTTTCGATGCCGCGAGTGCGATCAAGTTTTTGAAGAGCGTCGATCAATGGCCGACGCCAACGAGCCGGCAGTTTGCCCGCAGGGCCACCACAACGCCGTTCGCCTGCTTTCGGTGTTCGCCTCGGTGGGCGGAGGTTCGACGCCGACGGCTTCGGCGCCCGCGTCGCTGCCAAAAATGGGCGGATGCGGTTCGGGTTGCGGCTGTCATAGTTAGCCGAGTTTGAACACGTCGCCCTCGGCGACCAACAGCCAATCGTCGAGCCACAAGCCGGCGTCGGCGCAACGGTTTTTGGCCATGAAGAATTGCGACGCATCGCGATGATCTCGGGCCCGACCGCTGCGCGAACTGAGCAACGAGATTGCCGCCGTCGCCTCGATGTTTATCGCCGCCCCGATGACTCGGTCGATGACCTCGGTCAGAGGTTTGCCCGAGGCGAAGGCGAACAGGCCGACCCCGTGGCGGTGCTGGTCTAGACACAGGGCGATCGTCTCGTCGCGCAACGGGCGACGAAGCGCCAAGGCGAAGATGCCGAGTTTTTCTGTGGTCGTGTTGATCGGGTCGACCCCGGCCCGGGGTATGTCGACGATAGGTGCGAGTGTTGAGAGCATCAGACCTTTTCTTTGAAGTTGCCGAGAAATCTAAGAAGAGGGTGTTGCGCGATACAACAGCAAACCACCCAACGCGCCGACGATGGCACCGCCAAAGTGTCCGCCGATCGAGATGCCGGGTATCGCCAGGGTCAACAAAAGATTGATCACGAACGTCGCACCGATGGCGCTTCGCATCGGGTTGACACCGTGCCGACCAAGACCGACGACTGCGGCGGCCATCAAACCAAACACCGCACCCGAAGCGCCGCCTGTGATCGCCTCGGGGCTGACGAGCACGGCGCCGAATGATCCGCCCAGAAGCGAGAAGAGATAAAGAAAAAACAAGCGCACCGAACCCGACTGCAGTTCGAGCATCTGCCCGAGTTGAAACGCCAACAGCATGTTCATCGCCACATGAACGACGCCGAAGTGCACGAAGCCGCAACTGATCAACCTGTACCACTCGCCCTGGTCCAAGAATTGGCGGGAGATCACGAAGTTGATCGAGGTGCGGTCGAAGCCGGCGAGGTTCATCCAAATGAACAAGCCGACATTCGTCGAGACCACCGCGTTGGTGACCGGAATCCGACTTTTGGCCACGATTTATTCGGGGAGTTTGTTCGCCTCGGCGCGATTGGCGAGGAACCAGTCGACGGTTTCTCGCAAGCCATCAACGAATTCGGTGGTCGCGTGCCAACCCAGTTCGCGCTCTGCTCGCGACGCGTCGACGCGGCGGCGGGGCTGGCCGTCGGGTTTCGACGAGTCCCAGACGAGTTCGCCGTCGAAGCCCACGATGCGCGCGATCGTCTCGGCAGTTTCGCGAATCGTGATTTCTCGGTTGTTGCCCAGGTTCAGCGGCTCGGTCGAGTCGTGCAGTTCGCTGGCCAGCAAGATCGCCCGTGCGGCATCTTTGACATATAGATAGTCGCGACTGGCCGAACCCGTGCCCCAAACGGCGATCTTGTCGTGACCCTGCTCTTTGGCCTCGACACACTTTTTGATCAGCGCGGGAATCACATGAGAAACATCGGGATGGAATTTGTCGCCGGGACCAAACAAGTTGGTCGGAATCAAGAACGCGAATTTTTGCCCGTATTGCGCGGCGTTTACCTGGGCGTGCACCAGCAGCGCTTTTTTGGCGATGCCGTACGGGGCGTTGGTCTCTTCGGGGTAGCCATCCCAAATCGATTCTTCGCGAAACGGCACGGGCGTGAACTTCGGATAGCTGCAAACCGTGCCGAGCAAAATAGTTTTTTCGACGTCCGCCTCACGGGCCGCTTCGATCGTGTGCGTGCCCATCATCAGGTTGTCGAAATAGAGCGGTGCGGGTGCGACCTGGTTGTAGCCGATGCCGCCGACGCGCGCGGCCAAGTGAACGACATGGGACGGCTTGTGTTTTTTGAACAACGCGAGAGCGACGCCTGGTTGGATAAGGTCGGCCTGCTTGTGCGTCGGAGCCACGACCTCGGCTCCCGCCGATTTGAACGCCTCGACGACATTTCGTCCGAGAAAACCATTGCCACCGGTGATCAACACGGTTCGACCGTGCCAAAAATTTTTCGATGATCTTTTTTGGTTCATCAATTCATGCCTGCCGTCTACATCGTACGACCCAAATCGTGATGAGGTAAGCCCGCGTTTTTTTCAGGCAGAATAGATGTGATGCGCGTCGGCTACTCGTTGGAACAGTGCTGGCATCGGGTTCCGGGGGGCACCGCCACGGCGGCCGTCGAGGTGGCCCGCGTGCTGCCCAGCCTGCGTCGCGACATCGAGTTGGTGGGTTTCTCGGGCCGCCATCGTCGCGAGCCGCAGGCCGCGGTTCGACCACCGATAAATGTGCGACAGTTGCCCCTTGCCGGCGCGTTTTTGTACGAGTCTTCGATGCGTCTCGGGTTTCCGCGTGTCGAGTCGGCCACCGGTCGCGTCGACCTGGTGCACTGCACGACGATCATTCCTTTCGCGTCAAGAGCGAAGATGGTCGCGACCGTGCACGACCTGGCGTTCTTGAAGTATCCGCAGTTTTTCAGCCGCAGGGGAAATTCGGTTTTTCGCCGCAGCCTCGACATTTTGCTGGACCACGCCGAAGTGCTGATGTGTTCGTCGACGGCGACTCTCAACGACTGTCGAGAATTCGGTTTCTCCGCCGATCGTCTGCGCCATGTGCCCCTCGGGGTGGGCGCGGCGCTCGTGATGAGCACCCGCGAGCAGATCACCAGTCGTTATTCGTTGCCCGAGCAGTACCTGCTTTTTGTCGGCACGCTCGAGCCGCGAAAGAACCTCGCACGCCTGCTCGAGGCGCTGAAGTTTCTCGGTGACGACGCGCCCGAATTGGTCGTCGTTGGCGCTGGCGGTTGGGGCGAGATACCCGACTCGAGTTCGTTGAGCGACGAGATCAAATCGAAGGTGCATTTCACGGGTTTCGTGCAGCCCGGCGATCTGGGGGCGCTGTATCGATTCGCCGAGGTCTTGTGCTATCCGTCGCTGATGGAAGGTTTCGGTTTGCCGATTCTCGAGGCGATGAGTTTCGGCACGCCGGTGGTCACCAGTCGCGGTTCGTCGACAGAAGAGGTCGCGGGCGGCGCGGCCGTGCTCGTCGACCCGTTGAACGCCGAGAGCATCGCCGGCGGGGTGCTCGAGGCGATCAAGAACAAGCCTGAATTGTCGCGCGCGGGTTTGCAGCGCGCCGCCACGATGACCTGGCAGGCAACCGCCGAGAAAACAGCCGAGGTTTACGGGCAGGTCGTCGCATGACCCTGCGCGTGGCGGTGAACCTGACTTGGTTGCGCGCGGGGCAGGTCGGCGGGTCGCAAGAATATTTGGTGCGCCAACTCACGGGTTTGAGCGAGTCGGCCGGCGAAAAACTCGACGTGACGTTGTTCGTGCAGTCGGGGTTCGCCACCGATCACCCGCAGCTCGCCGCATTGTTCGACTTCGTCGAGGTCAAGGGTGCAAGTCGGGGTCGACTGGCGCGAATATTTCTCGAGCAAACATGGTTGGCATTGAAGACCAGAAAATTCGATGTGGTGCATCATGGTGGCGGCACGATGCCGAGGTTCGCGGGCAGCAATACCGTGCTCACGATTCACGACGTTCAGTATCTGTCGTATCCAGAAAACTTCAGTCGGCTTCGTCTCGCGTATCTGAGCAAAATCGTGCCTCGCTCTTTGAGGCGAGCCACCGTTGTCACCACGCCGAGCCAGTATGTGCGCGGTCGATTGATCGAAAAATTCGGCGTCGATGGCGCAAAGGTGCGCGTCGTGCGACATGGTATCGGCGCCGATCTGGCGCGGTCGGCCACGAGCGAAGGCGAGTTGAGGCGACGATTGCGCCTCGAGAATCGCGATCTGGTTTTCTTGCCGGCGGTCACGCATCCGCATAAAAACCACCAATTCTTGTTGCAGCTGATGACGCGATACTGGACCGACAAAAATCTGGTCCTGGTTTGTGCGGGCGGCAAGGGCCGGGGCGAAGATGCGTTCATGCGCGAGGTGCGTCGGTTGAATTTGGACGACCGAGTGATTCGTCTTGGCCGAGTTTCTGACGATGATCGCGACGGCTTGCTGCTGATCTCGCGAGCGCTGGTGTTTCCGAGTTTGTACGAAGGTTTCGGGGCGCCCGTGATCGAGGCGATGCAGATCGGAACGCCTGTGATCGCCAGCGATTGTGCGGCGCTGCCCGAGGTCGTGGGCGATGCTGGTCTCGTGTTGCCCCTGCAACTAGAAAAGTGGGCCGACGCGTTGAATATCGTCGAGTCGAAACGAAACTCACTGGTCACGGCGGGCAGAGAGCGGGCGCGCAATTTTTCGATCGCCGCCTCGGGTCGCGATCTGTTCGATTGCTACATGGCGGCGGCTTCGTGACGGCGGCGTTGTGACGGCGGCATCGCGCAAATTGCGATTGATCGTGCTTTGCCCGCATTTTGAGCCCGACATCGCCCCCACCGGCGTGGTGATGACCAGAATCGTGCGCGAACTTGCGGCGCGCGGTCACGAACTGCACGTCGTCACGTCGCTGCCCTGGTATCGCAAGCATCAAGTCGAGTCGGGTTGGTCGGGCGCGTTGTGGCGCGTCGAGAAAACAGAATGGGGTTCGATCAGCAGGGTTCAACCGTTCGCGGCGCGCGACAAAAAGTCGTTGCTGCGACGTGCGTTAAGTTTTGTTCTGTTCAGTTATTTCGTCGGGTTGCGAGCGCTCTTGGTCGGGGGCGTCTGGCGTCGTTTCGACGGTGTTTTGGCGATGTCACCGCCGCTCACGCTCGGACTCATCGGTTGGCACACGAAATTGTTTCGCGGCGGGAAACTCGTGTTCAACATTCAAGATGTCTTTCCCGACGCGGCGGTCGAGACTGGGGCGATCAGCAACCGGCGCATCATCGCCGCGGCACGCTGGCTCGAGCGCGTCAGTTACCAAAGATCAGACTCGGTGGTTCTGCTTTCTGACGACTTGGCCAACAATATTCAGGCGAAACTCGACCAAAAATATCACCGCCGAGTGAGGGTGATACCCAACTTCGTCGACACCGACGCGATCATGCCGATGTCGCGGCTGACGAAATATCGAAGCGAACTCGGTATCGACGATTCGATGGTCGTGATGTACGCGGGCAACGTGGGTTTCTCGCAGTCGCTCGATCTGATGATCGAGGCGGCAAAGGCGCATCCCAAAATATTTTTCGTGATCAACGGTGATGGCGCCGCGCGACATTCGTTGCAATCGATGGCCCAGGGCCTGCCGAACGTCAGGTTCGGCGACTATCAAGAACCCACGCGGCTCGCCGAAGTTTTGGCCACAGGAGACCTGCATGTCGTGCCGCTGCGACGAGGTCTTGGCGCCGTCAGCGTCCCGTCGAAAACATATTCGATTCTCGCCGCGGGGCGGCCGATTCTCGCGGCGATCGACCCCGACACCGAGGTGCCGCGAATACTGGCGGCTTCGAGCGCCGGCGTCTGCGTCGAGCCCGATGATGCGCGGGCCTTTGTTGCTGCCGTGGCGAAAATGACGAGCGACGTGAAGTTGTTGCAAGAGATGGGCGAGCGCGGGCGTGTTTGGGTGCAGGGTCACGCATCGGCCGAGTCGGTGGCGCAGCGTTACGAAGCCTTGTATCTTCGATAAACCTGTAGCCTTTTACCTTCGTGGCATCTTCATCTTCAGCGAAAAAAATCGCCCGCTTGGCGGCGGCAAGCAAGAACCGCAAGGGTCGAACCGTGCGGGTCAGGGGTGGCTCGTTGTTTCCGACGTCTATTTTTGTCGTGCTTGTCCTGGGCATCGGTCTGATCGCCTATGCCCGACAAAGTCAAGAGCGTGTCAGCGCGCTCGACACCGCGACGCAGAGTTATGTGACGGCGTTCGGCATCTACAAGTGCGATGCGTTCATCGAGAATCTGCCGGGCAAAACCGACCCGACGAGCGTCGACATCGCCACTTTGAAACCGGGTGCATCGATCGAGTCTTCGGGCGTCGTGCGTTGGGAGCCGCAGACGCTTTCGGGCGAGCGTCGCGCCAAACTCGCGACGATTTTTGAACTTTACGGGTTGACCGTCACCGACAATTCCGTCGAGTTTCCGGCGAACTTGAACAACGGCGAAAAAATCACCGAGGCCGACACCAAGTGCGGCGGCCAAGACGCGAGCCTGCAAGTCGCGGTCTGGGACTCGAGCGTCTCTTCGGCGAAGATTTCGATCGCCGAACTCGGCAATGTTCGACTGACAGGCAACGGCATGGGTATCACGCTGGCGTTCGTCGCCAAAGGCGTCGAGGTGCCGCAACCTGTTTCGATGCCAGATCTCGATCCGCTGATCACCGGTTAACCAACAAGGCGAACACGCAGATGCACGCCGTCGTGCTGGTCGGCGGTTTCGGCACCAGATTGCGTCCGCTCACCTTGACGACGCCAAAGCCGCTCTTGCCCGTCGGCAATGTCGCGTTGCTCGAGCGCCTGATGATTTCGCTGGCCGCCGGAGGCGTCACCGACGCGGTGCTCTCGCTTGGTTTCAAACCCGAGCCTTTCTTGCAGGCGTTTCCGTCAAATGTCTGTGCCGGGGTCAAGTTGACCTATGCCGTCGAAGACAGACCGCTCGACACGGCGGGAGCGATCGGTTTTGCAGCGCGGGTCGCGGGCATCCACAAACAGGATGATCCGTTCTTGGTGGCCAACGGCGACGTGCTCACCGATTTGAATGTCGCCAAACTCGTCGAGTTCCACAAGGCGAGTGCGGCGCAAGGCACGATTCACTTGACGCCTGTCGAAGATCCCTCACAATACGGTGTCGTCGAAACCGCCGCCGATGGTCGCGTGTTGCGATTCGTCGAAAAGCCCGTTGCCGGTCAAACCGCTTCGCGTCACATCAACGCGGGAAGATACGTCTTCGAAGTTTCGGCGCTTGATCGAATGCCCGGGGTCGCGCCGATGTCGATCGAGCGCGAGACTTTTCCGGCGATGGTCGCCGACTCCGCGCTGTATGCCTACGCCACCGACGACTATTGGATCGATGCGGGTCGACCCGAGACTTATGTTCGCGCCAACATCGATGTCATCGCCCGAAACGTCGCGAGTGCGGTCAGCGCGAAGGCCAAAGTCGCCAAATCGGCCAAGGTTGTAAGAAGCGCGATCGGTCCAGATTGTCAGGTCGGCGAAAATGCGAGGGTAGAAGGTTCGGTTTTGCTGAACGGGGCGCGAGTCGGCGAAAATGCGATCGTGGTTGACAGCGCGGTGATGGGCCGAGTCGGGGCGTTTGCGCAGGTCGAATCTTGTCTGGTCGGGCAAGAGGGCGAGGTCAGATCGGGCGCCGTGCTGCGCGACGCGAAAATTCCCGAATCGATCTGAAACACGGCGATGACCCAGGTAAACGGAGTGCTCGTGTGCGGAGGCGCCGGATTCATCGGCTCGCACCTGGTCGACCGTTTGCTTACCGAGGGACACAGCGTCGAGGTGGTCGACGATCTTTCGGTCGGCTCGCTGGCAAATCTCGCCTCGGCGAGGCTGGCCGGCGGAAAAATGCGGTTTCACAATCTGGATGTTTCGGCCCCCGAGTTCGCCGAGTTGGTGGCGCTGCGACGACCATCGGTGATTTTTCATCTCGCACTTCTGCCTTGCGGTGCGAGTCGCAACAACGAAGTTTTGCGCTCGGCGACGCTGCTGTTGAATGTGCTCGAGGCGGCGCGCCGCTACGGCGTGAAAAAAGTCGTTCTGGCGCTGCCCGCGGGGCTCGTCTACGGCGAGGTACCCGCGCGTCAACTGCCGGTCAAGGAAGGTCGCAAGTCTGAGCCGATGGGCGTTGCCCATGTGATGGCCAACACGCTGGTTGATCTGCTCACGGTCTATCGCGAAAGATACGACGTCGAGTTCACCGTGTTGGCGATGACGAATGTCTACGGCCCCCGTCAGCGACCGGGCGACGGGGTCGTCGCGGCGTTCGCCAACGCTGTGGTCAACCAGACGGCGCCGGTCGTATGCGGCAATGGGCGACAGACGCGCGACTTCATATATATAGACGACGCGGTCGACGCTTTGACCAGGTCGATCAACAGGGGCGGCGGTTTGGTGATCAACATCGGCACGGGGGTTCAAACCACGATCAAAGAACTGTGGCAATTGATCGGGCGCGATACGACCTTGCAAGAAAGTTACGAGTCGGCGCGTTCGGGCGACCTGCAGCGCAACGCGGTGAACACGACCCGCGCGCGAATTCAGTTGGGTTGGTCGCCGTGGACGACCCTGGCTAGCGGAGTCGACGAACTTCTCGGGCGAAAAGCGCAAGAGAAGACCCGCGCGACTCGCCAGTCTCGCTCATCGAAATAGATCTTCCTGGGCGGGTCGCACCAGTTCGCCGATATTCGAATCTCTGAACCATTCTTTGTCGGCGCCTCGCACCACGGCGACGGGCACTCCCGACGACTTTCCCATCACCAGTTCGGCGGCGCTCGCGAGTTCGTCGGCCACCGCCACCTCGGTGACCTGCATGATTCGCCCGAGCGAGTCTGGGGTGCCGCGCAGGTCGACGACCCCGGCGACCCCGGCGATGCCGATTGCGACATCGGTCAAGCCTTTGCGCCAAGGTCGACCGAACGTGTCGCTGATGATCACGCCGACACTCACCCCGTTTTTTGCCCGAACAATGTCGCGGATTCGTCGGGCCGATTTGTCGCTGTCGATCGGCAAAAGCGCGGCGTAGCCCTTTTCGATGTTTGAGAGATCGACCCCGCTATTGGCGCAAATGAAGCCATGGCGAGTCTCGGTGATGATCAGATCGCCGCGGCGTCGAACGATTCTTGCGGCTTCTTGCTCGACCAGATGTTTGTGGCTCAACGGGTCGGCGGCGTCGATCGGCACAAGGCGACCCTCGGCTTTCGACACGATCTTTTGTGTGACGACCAAGATGTCGTCGTCGATCAACGGCCCGTTAGGTTCGTTGCGACAGGCCTCGGCGATTATTTCGCCGAGTTGATCTTGCGGCGAAATCTCCTTGATGCCTTCGACACCCCAGATCGTCAGCCGGCTCATGAGGGTCGACCGACGATCGCGTCGATTGTGGTCTTTGCCAACGCGGCCGAAACACTCGTGTCGATCATCATCGTGTCGGTCACCACGCAACGCATGCCGAGCGCCTGAATCTCATCTTTCAAACCCGCGTCGGCACTGTCGATAATCATCGTCGAGGCGACCTTCGAATAAATTTTTGCGACCCCGAGCGCCGACGACTCGTGACCCAGTTCGTTGAGCATCCGGTCTGCCGGGCCCTTGATCGCGCGACCACCGACGATCGGCGAAATCGCCACGACTCGTTCGCGGTTCTTTCGCAGCGTCTCGTCGACCAAGGGCAATGCACGAATCGGCCCGATCGAAACGATCGGATTCGACGGCGCGATCACGATCGCCCCGGCGTTGTTCAACTGCGCGAGGCCGTTTGGTTTTGCCGAGTCGACGCCGTCGAAAGCCACCGACCGCACGGCGACGCCATGTTTGTATTTCACGAAATACTCCTGAAAACTGATCACATCGCCCGCTTTTCCGGCGATGCAGTCTTCGGCGAGTTCAACCAGGGTGGACACAGCATCATCGGTCATCGGCAAAATCTGCTGCTCGAGATCCCATGCCCGCGCGATTTCGGCCGCGATCTGGCTCGCGCCCGCGCCTTCGATGCGACGCGCGGTTCGATAAAAGTGCGTGGCGAGATCTTTGTCGCCGAGGTTGAACCAGTCGGGCGCGGCGTCAGAATTTTCGGGTCGCACCTCGACATATTTTTTCAGCGAATCCATCGCGCGCCACGACTCGTCGCTCAAGCCCCAACCCCGTTGCGCGTCGATTGCGTGGGCGAGCGTATAGACGACCGTGTCGATGTCGGGCGAAATGTTCAAACCGTGCAGGGTCGTGTCGTCGCCGGTGTTGACTATCACCGTCGTGGCGCGTGGTTCATTGACGAGCGCGAGTCCGCGCAAGAAGCGTGCTGCACCCACGCCCCCAGCAAGCACGACGATCGGGAGCGAACTTTTTTTCGCGTTCACGACTATTGAGCGTACGGCTGAACAACCACTAGATTGATAAGTCGTTATGGCAAAGGCGCTGATCACCGGTATCACCGGTCAGGACGGTCGCCATCTCGCAGAATTCTTGCACGCCAAGGGATACGAGGTCTTCGGTCTCGTCAAGGGCCAGAACAACCCCAAAGCCGAGTCGATTCGCGACGAGTTTCCGTTCGTGCAGCTCGTGCCGGGCGATTTGGCCGATTTTTCGAGCCTCGTCAGCGCACTCGAAATGTCGCAGGCCGACGAGGTCTACAACCTCGGTGCGATTTCGTTCGTCGCGATGTCGTTCAACCAGGCCGAGTTGACGGGAAACATCACGGGTTTGGGCGTCTTGCGCATGCTCGAGGCGATTCGCCTCGTGGGTGGTGCGCGAAAGAATCCGATTCGTTTTTACCAGGCTTCGTCGTCGGAGATGTTCGGCAAGGTCCGTGAGACTCCACAGACCGAGATGACGCCTTTTCATCCGCGTTCGCCCTACGGCGTGGCGAAAGTTTTCGCCCACGACATCACGGTCAACTATCGCGAGAGTTACGACATGTTCGCGTGCTCGGGAATATTGTTCAACCACGAGGGTCCGCGGCGCGGTCTCGAATTCGTGACGCGAAAGATCACCAACTCGGTCGCGCGCATCAAACTCGGACTGCAGAACGAACTGGTCCTCGGCAACCTAGAGGCGAAACGCGACTGGGGTTACGCGGGCGACTATGTCGAGGCGATGTGGATGATGCTGCAACAACCCAAAGCGGACGACTTCGTGGTGGCCACGGGCGTCGCACATTCGATCGAGCAACTTCTCGAAGTGGCCTTCGCCGCGGCCGAACTGAAAGATTGGCGCAAATATGTGCGCCAAGACAAGCGTTTCTTCAGACCGGCCGAGGTGGATTTGTTGATCGGCGACGCGACCAAGGCGCGCACGAAGTTGGGCTGGAGTCCGAAAGTTGATTTCAATCAGTTGATCGAAATGATGGTGCGCCACGACCTCAATTACGAGTCGAAACGCGCAAAATAGATCTCAGACTCAAGCCGAAAGACGCGAGAGCCACGGTCGAACTGACCACCAGCGCAACTTCGACGCGCAAAAACAATTCATCGCTCGCTTGCCATGCGCAAACCACATAACTGACGAACGCGAGCACCCAACCGAGCGCCACATGACGGTGACCGTTCAAGGCGATCACCGCCTGGGCGATGGCCAAGGCCATCATGTAGATGGCACTCGCCAATGCCAGCAGGGTCATCGTGCGTCGGTCGATGCCACCTTCATAAACGAGCTCGAGAACATATGGCCCGATCAGGAACGCGCCGACGGTGCCGAGCAGGCCGACACCAACCACGAGAACCACGAGTTTTTTGAAACCGATCTTGAACTCGACCAGATCGCCGCGCGCGGCGAGGCGGGCCAGGCGCGGCAGCAGCGCGGCTTGAACCGCTTGGAACAAAAACAGCGGCACCCTTGTCAGCAAAACGGCGTTGCCGAATTGCGTGACCCGGATCGCGTCGGTCTTGTCGCCGACGAGGTCGACGGTGATCGGTCCGGCGTTGACCAGCGCGGCGGCAAAAATCGAACCGCCGAGCAACCAGACAAGATTCTCGGTGACCTCAGACCAGGTCGCGCTCGGTCCGTCGTGCCATCGCAGTCGCCTCGCCCCGAAAACGATCGCTACGCCGACGATCGGAGTGACGACGATGACCAGGGCGTAGGTCGTGAGTTGCGTGATGCCGACCGCCAACAAAATCGCGCACGCCACGACCCGGATCGCGCCGTCGGCACCGACGATGAAACCATATTCGCCGAACCTGCCCAAACCAGAAGAGAGACCCTTCGTGAAGTAGAGCAGGCCGTAGGTGCCGATCGCGATCGCCAGGCTGACAGTGACTATCAAGTTGCCCTCGAACAAATCGCCCGTTATCAACGGCGAGAGAATTGCGATCAAAACAACGAGGAAGATCGCGATTGAAAGACAAAGCAGCGCGACTTTTTTCACCACCGGCCCGACACCCTGGTTGAGCGCGCGTCGGTGCGCCACCGCGCGACTCAACTCTTGTTCGACCGGCAGGAAAAAGCCGGGTGCGATCGCGAACATCACGAACCACAACGACACCAGGGGCTTGAACTTTTCTTGGCCGAGCGCCTCCTGACCAATCTTGAAGAAAATATAAATCGTCACGCCGGCGATCAGAAGACCGGTGCCGATCGAGAATGTTCCCTCGGGTATCGCGCCGCGCTTGGGTTCTGTCGCCGACGACTCGTCAATTGGGTGTTGCGACATCGCCTCAAGGTTAGTAGTTGGTCGCAAATTAGTAGTCTGAATGCACAGTGAGTCAAGAGTCAGCGCAAGAATCTTCAACCCAAACTGTTTCTGCACCACCCGTCGTCACGGCGATGGTCGTGCACCAGCCGGGCACGTGGTTCGACGAGGTCTTGTCGGGCTTGTCCGCGCAGGACTACCCGAACTTGAGCCATATTTTCTTCGTCACGACGCCGATTGTCGACGGCGTCGCCGACACGACCGAGGCGAACCGTTTGTCGAGCCAGATAACGGGCACCCTTGCGGGCGCGGTGGTGCGCGTGGTCGAGGGCAACCCCGGCTTTGGTCGCTTGATCAACGAGACGCAACGAATCGTCGAGGGCCAGGGTGGCCTGTTTTGCGTGATGCACGACGATGTCGCCCTGATGCCCAACACGATTCGGCTGTTGGTCGAGGAGTTGTTCGTCTCGAACGCCGCCGTCGTCGCCCCGAAACTCAGTGAATGGCAATCGCCACAGACCTTGCAATCGGTGGGTTTCGGCGTCGATCGTTGCGGCGAGGTGGATCCGTTCATCGAGATCGGCGAGCGAGACCAAGAACAACACGACGCCGTGCGCGACGTGTTTTTCGTGAGTTCGGCGTGCATGCTCGTGCGCGCAGATTTGTTTCGTGAGTTGGGAGGATTCAGCCCCGACATCACTTTTTTCGGCGAAGATCTCGAGTTCTGCTGGCGTGCCCATCTGGGTGGGGCGCGAGTTCTCATCGCACCTAACGCGGTGGCGCGACACATCAGGGCGTTCGAGACCCGCGCGGCTTCACCGGTTTCCCAGACCATCGTCGCCCAGAACCGTGCCCGCACGGTGGCGACTCTCACGAGTCGATTGCAGTTGCCTTTCGTCTGGTTGCAGATGCTGCTCGTCTCGACGCTCGAGACATTCGTCGGCGTATTTTCAGGAACTTTCCGCGAGTCGCTGGCGAGCCTGCGTGCAACTTTGGGTCTGGTTTTCGACGGGCTCTATGTTTGGCGACGCCGATCCACGGTGCGACCGTTGCGTCGGGTGGCGGCGAGCGATATCGCCAAGCTTCAGGTCAAGGGCTCGGCTCGGTTGACCCGTTTCATCAGGCACCGTCGCGCCCTGGCCAGTCAAGAGATCGTGTTGCTCGCCGATTCGAGAAAGCGCTGGAAACAGAGTTCAACCCGAACCGCGGGTGTCGTGATGCTGGTTTTCTTCTTGCTCGTGTTGGTCGGTAGCCGCAAGATCATTTTCGATTCTTCGCGCGTGGTGGGCGAAATGCTTCCGTTTGACGGGGGTTCGCCCACGACTGGCGCGATGTTCGCCAACTTCGTCTCGGGTTGGTGGGCGAGCGGGTTCGGCGAGGCGGCGGCCAACCCGACCGGATTGTTTTTGGTCGCACTCGGGACGCTGGCGACGTTTGGCAACCCCGCGGCGTTGCAAACTTTGATGATCATCGGATCGATTTTCGTCGGTTTGATCGGCATGTGGCGACTATGCGGCGCCTTCGGCAACACCCGTGTTCGACTCGCCGGTTCGGTCGTCTATGCGGCGTTGCCGTTGTCGTATGAATCGATTTCACGCGGCAGGTTCTCGGCTTTGCTTTGCATCGCGACCGTGCCGTGGTTGTTCGATCTTTTGAATCGATATCTCGAAACACCGAAGGGTGCAATCGTGCGACGCACGCAACTGGTCGCCGGCGCAATTTTGATTTTGGGTCTCGTCTTCGCTTTCACCTCGAGCATCGTCGTCGTCTCGTCACTCGGGCTCGGATTATGGGGTGTCGGTTCGATTCTGGGCGGCGCGACGATTCGAGAATTTTTATTGATCATCTCGATCGGCATCTTGAGCATTGTCGGTTCGGTATTGATCAACCTGCCGTGGTCTTTGCATTTCGTCGCCGACGACTGGTGGGCGTTGTTGGCAGCCGACCAGGGGGTGACGAACCGCGACCTGGGCTTGGGTTCGCTGGCTCGACTCGATTTTGGCAACATGCGTCTCGGGTTTCTGGTGTTGACGACATATTTCTGCGTGATCTGCGCGTTGATCGTGGCGACGACATGGCGGCGACTTTGGGCGGTTCGTGCCGCCGTTTTGGTCGTCGGCGCGCTGATGTTGGTCGTGCTCGACGATCGCGGAGTTTTGCCGTTTCAAATCGCCGAGCCGGCGGCGATGTTGGCGATGGTCGCGTGCGGGTTGGCGATCGCCGTGGCGGTGTGCGTGAGCGTGTTTGTCGAGACGAACTTGAGCCGTGAATCCGACTGGCGCCGCGCGCTCGCGTTGATCGTGCCCGTGGCGATCTTCATGGGTGTGGTGCCCGCCGCGTTGAGCGTCACCGATGGGCGCTGGAATCAACCCGAAACCACCGTCGCCTCGCTTTTGGTGCAGTTGCCAGAACAACCACGCGAGGGCAACTATCGAACATTGTTCGTCGGCGACCGAGAATTGTTGCCCGTCTCGACGAATCTGATCAACGAAAAAATCTCATACGGTGTCGTCGACGACGGGCCGTTAAACATCGCCTCAATTTGGGCGCCACAGCACACGCCGATGAATGCGAGCGTCGAAGCGGCCATCAATTCGCTTCTCGCGCAAGACACGATTCGGGTGGGTCGGTTGGTTTCGCCGTTGGCGATTCGGTATCTCGTCGTGCCGCTCGGCGCAGAGAGCACGGTCGAAGCGCGCCGTTTGGTCGACGCGATGGCCAGCCAGTTGGATCTGCGGCGCACTTATTTTGCCCGCGATCTGGTGATCTACGAAAACACGTCCTGGCTTCCGATCGTCAGCGTGTTGGATCAAGAATCGGCGGTGATCAGTGAGCAGGCGTCGGTGTCATCGTTCGGCGGTCGAGAACTCAAATCTGCCGGGGCACTTTTGGTCGACAAGAACACGGTGGCCCAGAAAAAGATCAAGTCTCGGTTTTCTGGTGGCACCGTGCACATAGCGGTGCCGTTCGACGATGGCTGGCGTCTGCAAATTGACGGGGCAAAACTGGCACCTCGCGCGGCGTTTGGCGCGTCGACCGCGTTTGACGCGCCGATCGCGGGCGTCGTCGCTTTGAACTACGAGACATCGCGTCTTCGGTATCTGTTCCTGGCCCTGCAGGCGTTGGTCTGGTTGGTGCTGTTGATCTTGGCGGCGAACTACTCGCGATTCCGAAACCGAATATGAAAAAGATCGAGATCCGCTTCTTCTCGGCGGTCGTGTTGTTGGTCGCCGCCCTGGTCGCGTCGTTTGTCGTCGACAACCGAAGCGACCCGACCGACGAGGTCGGCGAGTCCGGCGAGTCGCAGGTGAGCGACGTCTCGGCGACGATGCCCGAGGTGGGCGCAGCGGCGCAGAGCCAATCGGCATGGTTCTGCCCGGGGGTGCCCGCCAACGACAAAACCGTTTCTGGTGAAATTCTGGTCGCCAATTCGACCGAAACGCCGATCAACGGAAAGATAACTTTTTACTCCACAGACAAAAAGCCGGTTTCTGCGCTGCTCGTCATTCAACCGTTTTCGCAGGGCGTATTCGACGCAACCGGTGGACGACGCGACAGGTTCGTGAGCGCGGTGGTCGAACTCGACAACTCGTTTGCGGCGGTCGAGCAGAGAATCGTCCACCCCGCGGGCGACTCGGTGGCTTTGTGCGCCAACAGACCCTCCGACAAGTGGTTCTTTGCCGACGGCTTCACCGGTGCCGACAGCATCTTCGAAATCGTGCTCACAAATCCCTATCCCGACGCCACTGTTGTCGACATAAGTTTCGTCACCGCCGAGGGCCGACGCGATCCGATTTCGCTCAAGGGCGTGGTGCTCGAACCCGAGAGCGTCTATTCGTTGTCGATGGGCGACCAGGGTGCGCGCAACGAGGCGGTGTTGGCCGTCGCGATCAGGGCCACGACCGGCCGATTCGTGGCGGGCAAGATGCAACACTTTTTGGGTCGAGGACGACTCGGATATTCGTCTTCGCTTGGCGCACCCGCCACAAGTCGCCAGTGGTGGTTCGCCGACGGCCAGAAAGACATCGACGTCGACGAACAACTTGTTGTTTTCAACCCGACCGACAACGACAAGTCGGTCAGCGTCGCTTTCTTGACCGGCGCGGGAGACGAAGTTTTCAGGGAGCCGCTCGTCTTGACGATTCCGGCGGGCCGCGTGACGATCTTGGCCACCTCGAGTTTGCCCGCGATCACCGACGGTCGCTACGGAATTGTCGTGACGAGCATCAACGATGATTTCGTCGCCGCGAGTTCTGGCGAAGATCGAGAGTTCGTGGTCGTCGAACACGTGCTGTCGCGCAAAGTCGCAAAAAAAACCGGCACGACGGTGTCGTTCGGTGTGCCGAGCGGCTCGCCGTCGAAAACCTGGACGATCGCGGGTGGCCTTGCGACTGCGGGAGGGCAATTCATCGTCGCCAACACGACATCGGTGGATGCGGTGCTCAAAGTATCGAGCGTCGGCCCGGCAGGGGTCGTCGCCTTGGACGGATTAGAAAACTTGGGACTGGGTTCCTCGGCCGTCTTGGCGATCAAGATTCCCGCGACGGCGGCCAACCTGCAGTTGATCATCGAGTCCGATGTCGAAATCGTCGTGCAACGAGAACTGAGTCGCGGCCACGATCTGGTGGGGCACTCGAGTGTCTTGGCGTTGCCCTATCGTTCGAGCAATCCGGCCGTTGAAACGGGCGAATAATGGCCAAGACGATTCTTGCGCTGGCAGTGTTGCTTGCGGCCGCAATAGCGGGATACGTCGTGCGCAAGAAAAAGCCCGACGCCCCGGTTCAGGTTCGCGGTTCGGTGCCGAGTCAGGTCGACCGACAAGATTTCAGCGAGGCGAACAAACACTGGTTGGTCGCCGTCTTCACCTCGTCGACGTGCGACGCATGCCGCGATGTGGCCCAAAAAGCGCGGGTGGTGGCCAGCAACGAGGTCGCCGTGCAGATAATCGACTTTGTCGAGATGGGCGAGTTGCACAAACGATACGAGATCGACTCGGTGCCGACCACGCTCATCGCCGATTCGAAAGGCGTGGTCATGTTCGCCACAGTCGGCCCGGTCACCGCCACCGACTTGTGGGCGGCGTTGGCCAGGTGTCGTGATCCGCAACTACAGAACGACATCGCGACCTGCGACAAACACGGTCGCGAGCCTTCGACGAGCTAGTTCTCTTTGGTCTCCGACGGGTTCGGCGACTTCTTGGGTGAGGGCTCGACGATTTGTGGTCGACCCAGACCTTCTTGCACCAATCGGGCGACCGCTGGTCCGTCGATGGTTTCTTGCTCAAGCAACGCCTGCGCCACCAAATCGAGGCCCGCGCGATTTTTTTCGAGCAGCGTCTTGGCACGGCTCTCTTGCTCGCGAAGGATCGTCGCAATTTCCGTGTCGATCATTCGCGCCGTTTCGTCGGAATATTCGCGCCCGTTGGTCATCAAGTCTTCGCCCAAGAAGACCTGTTGCTGCGAACTCCAGGCCATCGGACCAACCGCGTCGCTCATGCCCCACTCGCGCACCATTCGACGCGCGATAGAAGTCGCCTGTTCGAGATCGTTGGCCGCGCCGCTGTTCAAATGGCCGAACACGATCATTTCCGCGACTCGTCCGCCCATCGCCTTGCAGATCATGTCCTTGAAATAGTCGCGCGAGTAGGTGTGTCGTTCTTCGGGCAACGTCCAGGTCACGCCGAGCGCCATGCCGCGCGGCAAGATCGTCACCTTGTGCAACGGGTCGCTGTTCGGCAACACCGTGGCCAAAACCGCATGACCGCCTTCGTGATAGGCCGTCGCCCGTTTTTCTTCGGCGTTGAGAATCAGGCTCTCGCGACGCGCGCCCATGATCACGCGGTCACGCGCGTTCTCGAAGTCGATGTGTTCGATGACTTTCGAGCCTCGTCGCACGGCAAGTAGCGCCGCCTCATTTACCAAGTTGGCGAGATCCGCACCGCTCATGCCCGGGGTCGCCTTGGCCATCGTGTCGAGCACGACATCGTCGCCCATTCGCTTGCCCTTCGAGTGAACGGTCAAGATCGCCAGGCGTTCTTCGCACTCGGGCAACGGCATGATCACCTGACGGTCGAACCGACCGGGGCGAAGAAGGGCCGCGTCGAGAATGTCGGGGCGGTTCGTCGCCGCCATCACGATCACACCCTCGCTGGTTTCAAAACCGTCCATTTCGGCGAGAAGTTGGTTGAGGGTTTGCTCGCGTTCGTCGTGACCGCCGCCCAAACCCGCGCCGCGCTTGCGACCGATCGAGTCGATTTCGTCGACGAAGATGATCGCCCGTCCCATCTTGCGCGCCTGTTGAAACAGGTCTCGCACGCGGCTCGCTCCGACGCCGACGAACATCTCCATGAAATCTGAACCCGTTACCGAGAGAAAGCCGACCCCCGCTTCGCCCGCCACCGCGCGCGCGAAAAGAGTTTTGCCGGTGCCCGGCGGGCCGACCAGCAGCACACCCTTGGGTACTCGCGCGCCGATCTCTTTGAAATTCTCGGGCATCCTCAAAAAATCGACGACCTCGCGAATTTCTTGCTTGACGCCGTCATAGCCGGCCACATCGGCGAAAGTCGTGGCTGGTTTGTCGGCGTTGTAGTTTTTCGCCCTGCTTCGGCCGATCGACATGATGCTGCCGGCCTGGCCCATCGCCCGTCGTTGCATCCAGACGAAGAAACCCATTATCAATACGAACGGCAACAACAACGGAATCAAGTTCGTGAAGAAGTTTCCTTGCGGAGTCGAGTAGTCGTAGTCCACGCCTTTTTGTTTGAGCAGGGTTTCGTCGGCGTCCGAGAGCGCGACCGCGCCGGTGGTGACGAATTCACTGCCATCTTTCAGGGTTCCGCTGATCTGGTTCGAAAGATTGTTGATCTGAACTTTTTGAATCTGACCGCGCTCGACCAGATCGAGAAACTCGGTGTAGGTGAGTTTCGTCGCGGTGGATGTCTGCCAGATTCTCGGCCCTGCGATGAGCACGAGCACCACCGCGATGATCGCCCAAGTCGCCCAACGCGGCATGCTCGGCCGGTCGTTGTCGTTGGACGGTTTCGAATTTTGGCGAGAAAACTTCGGCGATTTTTTGCCTGCAAATTTCATCGACTTCTTTTGCGTGTTCGGCTTTCGTCTCGGCGACGAAGGCGTTGACGGTGGTGGCGGGGGAGGAAGTTTTGTCACGAGTTCAATGCTACGAGCCGATGCCCGAACCGACGAGAGCAGTTTTCGGCCACGGGTAGGTGAAACTCGCGCCTCAAAGAATCCACTATGGCGATTGGCACATCAATTAAACTGTTTTCATGGTTCGTCGTTGTTCGCGCTGCACTTGCAACGAACTCGCGTCGATCACTTTGACCTATCAATACAGCCGTGCGTTGGTCTGGATCGACGACCTCACCGCCGAGCGCGACCCGCACGCATACGACCTGTGCGACCGACACGGCGTTCGCATCACCGCCCCGTCTGGCTGGAGACTTGAAGATCGCCGCAACCGCTTCAAGGTTGTGATGCCAAACCGCCTGGCCGGATGAACCAAACGCCGTGGGCCCCGCCCTACGGACAGGAGCCGGCCAGACATAGAAGTTTCCCGCTCAGGGTCGTAGTTTTCACCTGGGCGGCGAGTTACGCCGTCGCCCTGGTCGTGAGTTCGGCAATCTTGGTCGCGACCGACAATGTCGACCTGGTCGAGGGTCGAGAACCCAAGTGGTTTTTGGGGGTCTCGGCCCTGGCTTTGTGGGTGCCGTTTGTTTTTGGTTTGCTGACTGTCTCGCGTCGTTACGGCTCGGCGAGTTTCGCCAGAGATTTCGGCTTGAGCTTTCGTCGGAGCGATCTTTTCGGCGTGCCGATCGGCGTGGCGAGCCAGTTGTTGCTCGTGAACCTGGTCACCTGGCCGTTCAGCGAGATATTCCCCGAGCGGTTCGCCCCCGAGTTGGTCGAAAAGCGGGCCCAAGATCTTTTCGACAACGCGACCGGACCGTGGCTTTTTGTGTTGATCTTGGTGGTCGTGGTTGGCGCGCCCCTTGTCGAAGAATTGGTCTACCGCGGTTTTATTCAGTCGGGTTTGAACGATCGATTCGGCGAAAAAGTTTCGTTGCTGATCGCATCGATTTGGTTCGCGGGCGTGCACCTGCAACTCGTCGAGTTGCCCGGGTTGTTCGCTTTCGCCCTGGTTCTTGGCTATTGCTTTTATCGAACGAAGCGACTCGGTCTATCGATCGTCGCCCATGTCGCGTTCAACGCCACGGGCATTCTTTTTATCGCGTTGCTCTGAACGATGTCGGGACATCGGTCGTAATCGAAAAAGATAGAGTTTTCACGCGGTGAAAATCTTGAACTCTCGGCGTTGGACGTCGCAACAAATCGCCTCTGCGGTGATCGTCGTCGGTTCGACGCTGATGTTGCTGACGACGCTTCATCCCGAGTTGATATTGCGCAACAACACGCCGACCGGGGGCGACATGGGCGCCCACGTCTACGGCCCCGCGTTCTTGCGCGACTTTTTGTTGCCGCACTTTCGTCTGACGGGGTGGAGCAACGACTGGTATTCGGGTTTCCCGATGTATCGGTTCTACATGGTCGTTCCCGCTCTCGCGGTGTTGTTGCTCGATTTGTTGCTTCCGTACGGCATCGCCCTGAAACTGATCGCCGTGCTCGGCATCTTGACGATGCCCGTGTGCACTTGGCTGTTCGGCAGGTTCGCAAAGTTCATGTTTCCGATTCCCGAGTTGATGACGCTGGCCGCGGTCGTGTTTTTGTACGACGAAAGTTTCACGATCTATGGCGGCAATATCGCCTCGACTATGGCGGGCGAGTTTTCGTTCTCGATTTCTCTGACGCTGGCGATGCTTTGTTTCGGGCTTTTGATCAGGGTCTTCGAGGAGCGACGCGGTCACATGCTCACCGCGCTCGTGCTAGCGCTCAGCGCCCTCTGCCACGGCATCGTGCTGCTGTTTGTTTTCGGCGGTGTCGTTTTGTTCGCCGCCGTATGGTTCGATCGGCGATGTTCGGTTGCCGCGCTGAAAGTGGGCGTCACCGGCGCGTTGCTGTCGGCCTTTTGGGTGTTGCCGTTTCTCACGAGCCACGCCTATATGACGGACATGAAATATGAACCTAGGCCGAGCGGCGCCAGCGACTCGTTTTGGAGCATGTACTTTCCGCTGACGACATATTGGGACGTGTTCATTACTTTGTTCGCAACCGTCGGGTTCGTAGTCTCGCTTCAACGCAAGAACAGAACCGGCATCTGGATGGGCGCGTATTGCGTCGTGCTGGCATTCGGCGTGTACGTCGGTCGCGAGAGTTTGCCCGTGATCGGCCTGCTGTGGAATCCGCGTCTGTTGCCGTTTCTTTATTTGCTGCGCTACTTCTTGATGATGATCGGCATTTACGAGGCGGCGGTTTGGGCGGGCAAGTTCTATCAACTTCAACGCGTGGGTCGACAGGCGTTGGCAGAGAATTCGGTCGACGATTTGCAACCGGTCGTATCGTTCGAGGACAACGAGAAATTCAACCTCTCGTGGATCACGGTGATGACCGTGCTCGTGGTCAGCGTCATCGGTTTTCGATTTCAAGAAATGCCGTTCGGCAAGATCACGACCAACGCGGCGGGCGAGAATATTTATAGGTGGGGTTTTGTTTCGACCAAGGCGACCAACGACGGTTTCGTCGACGGCTGGGCGCGCTGGAACTTCACGGGTTACGAGGGCAAGACCAGTTATGCCGAATATCGCGACCTGGTCGAAACGATGAAGAACATCGGCAGAGACCCGAACTTCGGTTGCGGTCGCGCACTATGGGAGAACAACGGCGAGCTGAACAAATACGGCACGACCATGTCGCTGATGCTGTTGCCCCACTGGACGAAGGGTTGCATCGGCTCGATGGAGGGTCTGAACTTCGAGGCCTCTGGCACGACGCCGTATCACTTCATTGCCGCGGCCGCGATGTCGAAACAAAGCAGCAATCCGGTTCGCGAATTGCGCTACGACGACAATCAGGCAGGTTTGGGTGTTCGATACCTGCAGGAGCTCGGCGTTCGTTATTACATGGCTTTCACGGCGGAGGCGATCGCGCAGGCGAATCTGCAGGCGGCGCTGGTTCGAATCGCGGAGAGTGGGCCGTGGGTGGTCTATCAGGTGAAAGACAGCGATCTGGTGGTGCCGCTGCAACGACAACCCGTCGTGGTCAAAAGCGGGTCGACCGACGCGAAAGAGCGGTGGCTTGAGATCGGCACGAGTTGGTTTCAACATCCAGAAGACTGGTCGGCCGTGCCCGCCGAAAGCGGGCCGAGTTCCTGGCAGTCGGTCGAAGTTGCGGTCGATTTGAATCGCCGTCAAGGGGAACCCGGTGATCCCTCGCGGCGAGTCGACATCGTGACGCCGACCAAGACGATCGATGTCGTCGATCTGCCGGTCGTCAACGTCGGCGCCGTCGTGTTGGAGGACGAAGCCATCAGTTTCGAGGTCGACAAAGTCGGCGTGCCGGTTCTCGTGCGCATGAGTTATTTTCCGAATTGGAAAGTGGAAGGTGCGCAAGGGCCGTATCGTGTCGCGCCGAACATGATGGTCGTCGTGCCGACGAAGAATGAAGTGCGATTGCACTACGGCTACACGGCGATCGATTTTTTCGCCTATCTGCTCAGCGTGTTCGGCGTCGCGGTGATGGCCGTGCGATGGCGCGGGCGTCAAGTGGCGCTCAGGAGAAAATCGCGGATCAACTAGAGTTTGGTGTCGTGCCGAACCTAGAGGCGATCGTCAAGGCATACGACATTCGGGGCACGGTGCCCGATCAACTTGATTCGACATTGGCCCACGCGTTGGGCGTGGCGTTCGCCGAGTTCTCGAAGGCGAAAACGGTCGTCATCGGCCACGACATGCGACCGAGTGGCCCAGGTTTGGTCGAGGCGTTTCAACGCGGCGTGCTTGAACAGGGCGTCGATGTGATCAACCTGGGCCTGGCCAGCACCGACATGCTTTATTTCGCCTCGGGAAAACTCGACGCACCAGCGGCGATGTTCACCGCGTCCCATAATCCCGCCCAATACAACGGCATCAAGTGTTGTTTGTCGGGAGCCCGCTCGATCGGCATCGACAACGGTTTGCGCGAGATGAAAGCGATCGCCACTGAAGTGCTCGAAGGTCGGGCGCCGGCGAAGGCGAAAAACCCGGGTGACTTGGACAAAAAAAACATGTTGAAAGAGTTCGTCGACCATGTCGTCGGCTTCATCGACATCGAAAAGATCCGCAAGCTTCGCATCGTCGCCGACGCGGCCAACGGCATGGGCGGTCTCGTCGCGCCCGCCGTGTTCGACAGGTTGAAAGAATTCGAGGTCGAGATCATGTACGGCGAACTCGACGGCACCTTCCCCAACCACCCGGCCGACCCGATTCAGCCCGCGAACCAACGAGACCTGCAGGCCCGTGTCGTGGCCGGAAAATTCGATGTCGGTCTGGCATTCGACGGCGACGCCGATCGCGTGTTCTTGGTCGACGAGACGGGCAAAAGCGTTTCAGGCAGCACCACCACGGCGCTCTTGGCGTCGGTGTTCTTGCGCGAGAACCCCAAGGCGACGATTCTCTACAACTTGATCTGCTCGCGAGTCGTGCCCGAGACGATCACGGCGCTCGGTGGCACCGCGATTCGAACCAAAAATGGTCATAGCTACATGAAGCAGGTGATGGCCCAGACGGGCGCGATTTTTGCGGGCGAGCACTCGGGCCACTATTACTTCGCCGACAACTATCGGGCCGACAGCGGTTTGATTGCGACGATGGTCGTGCTCGGAGAAATGTGTCGAACGGGCAAGTCGCTCTCCGAGTTGCGGGCGCCGTTCGAGAAGTACGCCAACAGCGGGGAAATCAACACGCATGTCGCCGACATCCAAGAAGTGATCGACCGCGTCGCCAAGAAATATTCGGGTTATTCGCAAGATCATCTCGACGGACTGACCGTGGATTGCGGATCGTGGTGGTTCAACGTTCGACCGTCGAACACCGAGCCGCTGTTGCGGTTGAATCTCGAAGCGTCGACGCGCGAAGAGTGCGACGAGCATGTCGCCGAGTTGCTGACTTTGATCACTGCTTGAGTTGAGTCGGTGTTATCGTGTTAGCCATGCCTGCAGGCGCTTCGGCGATCAATCAACAACTTCTCGAGATCCTGGCCTGCCCGAAAGACAAGGGTGGCCTGATTTATTTCGCCGATGAGGACGCGCTTTACAATCCGCGACTGCAAATGCGCTACGAGGTGCGCCAGGGCATACCCGTGATGCTGATCGACGAGGCCGTAATCGTGACGCAGGTCGAGCACGAACGCCTGATGTCAAAAGCCAAACAAGAAAACTTGAAACCAAACTTCTGATGTCGAATTCTTCGTTCGCCGCGCGCAAAGATTATCGGGTCGCCGATTTGTCGCTCGCGCCGTTCGGTCGCAAAGAGATCCATCTGGCCGAGCATGAGATGCCCGGCTTGCGCGCGTTGCGCAAAGAGTTCGGCGCATCCAAGCCGCTCAAAGGCGCGCGCATCTCGGGCTCGTTGCACATGACGATTCAGACGGCGGTGTTGATCGAGACGCTGACGCATCTCGGTGCCGAGGTGCGGTGGGCGAGTTGCAATATTTTTTCGACGCAAGATCACGCCGCCGCCGCCGTTGTCGTCGGCCCCGACGGCACCCAAGACGACCCGAAAGGCGTGCCGGTGTTCGCCTGGAAGGGCGAGACGCTCGAAGAATATTGGTGGGCGACCGATCAGATGATGACCTGGCCCGACGGTGACGGCCCGAACATGATTCTCGACGACGGCGGTGACGCGACGATGTTGCTGCACAAGGGCGTTGAATACGAGAAAAAAGGCGCGGTGCCCGATCCGACGACCGCGTCGAACCCCGAGTTGGCGATCGTCCTGGGTTTGCTGCAACGCGGCCTGAAGACCAGCCCGGATCGTTGGACGAAAATGTCGAAACTTGTCAAGGGTGTCACCGAAGAAACCACTACCGGCGTCAAGCGGCTCTACAAGATGGCCCAAGACAAAGAACTTCTGTTTCCCGCGATCAACGTCAACGACAGCGTGACCAAGAGCAAATTCGACAATCTCTACGGCTGCCGCCATTCGCTGATCGACGCGTTGAATCGGGCCACCGACGTGATGATCGCCGGCAAGATGGCCGTCGTTTGCGGATACGGCGATGTCGGCAAGGGCTGCGCCCAAAGTTTGCGGGGTCAGGGTGCGCGCGTCGTAGTCACCGAGATCGACCCGATCAACGCGCTGCAAGCGGCGATGGAGGGCTACATCGTCGACACTTTGGAAAATGTGCTCTCGAAGGCCGACATTTTCGTGACCGCGACGGGCAACGAGGCGATAATCACCGCCGACCACATGTCGAAAATGAAGCACAACGCGATCGTCTGCAATATCGGGCACTTCGACAACGAGATCGACATGGCGGGTTTGTCGCGCAGCGGCGCGACCCGCGACGAGTTGAAACCCGGCACCGACCTGTGGACATTCGCCGACGGTCATGCGGTGATCGTGTTGGCCGAGGGTCGGCTGGTGAATCTGGGTTGCGCGACAGGGCATCCGAGTTTCGTGATGAGTTGCTCGTTCACCAACCAGGTGATCGCCCAGATCGAACTGTTCAACAACACCAAGAACTACCCGCTCGGGGTTTACGTTCTTCCCAAACATCTGGACGAAAAAGTCGCCTCGTTGCACCTCGAGTCGCTGGGCGTGAAACTGACCAAACTTTCGGACGAACAATCTGAATATCTGGGCGTCGCACCGAGCGGCCCGTTCAAGGCCGAGCGCTACCGCTACTGATTTTTAAACCCGGGCGCCGATCGCCAGACGCGGCAAAAAGAAATGGACGAGCGGTCCGACGCCGAAAGCGAACGCGAACGTCGCAACGCCGACCTGGCCGCCGAGCATGAACCCGACGACCAAGACCGTAACCTCGATCACCGTTCGACCCACCCTGATCGGAATCCCGCGTTGAGCCAAGCCGGTCATCAGGCCGTCACGCGGTCCTGGGCCGAGGGCGCTACCTATATATAGGCCGGTGCCGACCGCCACGACCACGATGCCGACGAGCGCCATCGCGACGCGGATAAGAATGTTCGACGGTTCGGGGATCACCGCAAGGGCGATGTCGGCGACCAGACCGATTTCGAGCGCGTTGAGAATCGTGCCGAGCCCGGGCTTTTGTCGCAGGGGAATCCAGAAGAACAACAGCACGAAGCCGGTGATCACGATTATCCGGCCGACCGAGATGCCCGTTTGTTTCGCCACGCCCTGGTGGAAGACATCCCAAGGTGGGGCGCCGATGTTGGCATTCATCTGCATCGAGATGCCGACCGCAAAAACTGCCAGGCCAACCACGCAGCGCACGAGTCTTCGGCCGAGGCGGTCACGAAACTCGAGTTTTTCCAAACCTTGCACCGCGTCATACTAGTTGTCGCCAAAAACGATCTTTGCGCACACACCAACGACATGCCTCGACTCGGCGACATCGAGGGCGCGCTTCACTTCATGGATTTCTTGGATTTCGTGTTCGGCGCGACGTGCCCTGGGTGTCGGCGCGGCGGGCGCCAAGTTTGTCAGGACTGCCGAAAAAAGATTTCTCTGACTCACAGCCAGAACCCGATCGAGTATGCGGGTGGCGTGATGGTCGCGCACGCCTATCAAACCGAGATTCGACAAATCATCTTGGCCTTCAAATATCGGAACCAGCGCGCGGGGCTCAACTTTTTGGCCGACGCGATCGTCGAGCGAATCGCCGTCGAGACACGACGGGGTTTGTCGCGAATCGACTGCGTCACTTGGGCCCCGACGACCGTGCGCCGAAAAAACGAACGCGGGCACGACCATGCCGAGTTGGTCGCAAAACGCGTCGCCAGAAAAATGCGATTGAAGTGCGTCGACACATTGACGCGGGTCTCGTCTCGACCGCAAACCGGTCTGTCGCGCGAAGAGCGATTGATCGGCCCGAAATTCGTCGCTCATGAATCGTGCGCTCGACATTTGTTGTTGATCGACGATGTCGTCACCACCGGAGCAACTCTGAACAGTGCGTCGCAAGCGCTTTACGCCGCGGGGGCTGGGCTGGTGAGTTGCGTGGCGATAGCATCAACGGTCTTATGGCAATCCTCGACCGGGTCTTGCGCGCCGGAGAAGGCAAGAAGGTAAAGGCACTTGCGGCTATTTTGCCCGAGATAAACGCCATCGCCCCCGAAATTGGTGCGCTTTCTGACGCCGATTTGCGGGCCAAAACCGCCCAATTTAAATCGCGCGTCGAGCGGGGCGAGACCCTCGACGACCTTTTGGTCGAGGCGTTCGCCGTGGTGCGCGAGGCCGCGACCCGCATCATCGGTCAGCGACACTACGACGTGCAGTTGATGGGCGGGGCGGCCTTGCACGCCGGCTGGGTCGCAGAAATGAAAACCGGCGAGGGCAAAACCCTCGTCTCGACCCTGCCCGCATATTTGAACGCGCTGTCGGGCAAGGGAGTTCATCAGATCACGACCAATGACTATCTGGCGCAACGCGACGCCGAGTGGATGGGTCAGATTCACCGATGGTTGGGTCTCTCGGTGGGTCTGGTCGTGCCAGGGCGACGCACGAGTTCGGCAGAAAAGCGCGCCGACTACGCCAGCGACATCACTTTCGGCACGAACAACGAGTTCGGCTTCGACTATCTGCGCGACAACATGGCCGCGACCCTCGACGACAAAGTGCAGCGCGGTTTCAATTTCGCGATCGTCGACGAGGTCGACTCGATTCTGATCGACGAGGCCAGAACACCGTTGATCATCTCTGGCCGGGTGGCCGACGCGGCGAAACTTTATTATCAGTTCGCCGCCATCGTGCGAACAATGAAGCGCGACATCGATTACGACGTCGACGAGGGCAAGCGAATCGTGGTGCCGACCGAAGCGGGCATCGAGAAGGTCGAGAAACAACTGGGCATCGAGAACCTCTACGACCAGGTTCAGCAAAATCTCGTGCACCAACTTCAGGTGGCGCTCAAGGCCGCATCGTTGTATCAGCGCGACAAGGACTACATCATCCAAGATGGCGAGGTCAAGATAGTCGACGAGTTCACCGGTCGAATTCTCGAGGGTCGTCGCTGGAGCGAGGGCATTCACCAGGCGGTCGAGGCCAAAGAGGGCGTCAACATCAAGGAAGAAAACCAGACGTTGGCCACGATCACCCTGCAGAACTACTTCAGGATGTACGAAAAACTCTCTGGCATGACCGGCACCGCCCAAACCGAGGCGGCCGAGTTGATGAACACCTACAGCCTGCAGGTCGTGCCGATACCGACCAACAGAGACATGGTCAGGCTCGACCAGGCCGACCAGATCTACAAGACGGAAGATGCGAAGTTCGACGCGGTGGTACGCGACCTGCAAGAAAAGAGCGAGGCAGGCCAACCTGTTCTGGTCGGCACGGTCAGTGTCGAAAAGAGCGAGAAGCTTTCAAAAAAATTGCAGAAGTTGGGCATTCAACACGAGGTGTTGAACGCAAAACAACATACTCGCGAGGCCCTCGTCGTGGCCCAGGCGGGTCGAAGTGGCTCGATCACCGTGGCGACCAACATGGCCGGTCGTGGCGTCGACATTTTGTTGGGGGGCAACCCCGAGGGTTTGGCCCGTCAAGACGTGCTCAAAGAGGGTTTTGATCCGCAGACATTGCTCGACGAATTCGCCCTGCCCGTGCCGTTGCAGTCGATGCCCCCCGACTTTTTGACGGCGCGCGAAAAAGCGCAGGCGCGATATCGCGAACATCTGGCAAAACATGTCGAGCGCTGCCGTATCGACGGCGAAAAGGTTCGCAAGTTGGGCGGGCTGTATGTGCTCGGCACCGAACGCCACGAGAGTCGACGCATCGACAACCAGTTGCGCGGTCGCGCGGGTCGTCAAGGCGACCCCGGCGAGAGCCGTTTCTATCTGAGTCTCGACGACGAGTTGATGAGGTTGTTCGCCACCGGCGCGCTGTCGTGGGTGATGGGTCGAGCCTTGCCGGAAGACGAGGCGATCGAGGCCAAGATGGTTACCAAGGCGATCGAGCGCGCGCAAAGCACCGTCGAGCAACGCAACGGCGAGATTCGCAAAAACGTCTTGAAGTACGACGAGGTGATGAACCAACAGCGCAAGATCATTTATCAGCGTCGCGACCAGATTTTGCAGGGCCTCGACTTGAAGTCGGCGGCGATGGAGTATCTGGCCGAGGCGGTCGACGCGTTGATCGATTCTCACTGCGTGGCCGAGGCCGACGACGAGTGGGATGTCGAGGGCTTGGCGCTCGAGTTGCGCACATTCTGGCCTTCGGCGATCACTGCGGGACAACTCGCCCAATGCGACTCGACCGACGAGATGTACGACCTGGTCATGGTCGATGCCAGCGCCTACTACGAAAAACGCGAAGCCGAGATGGGCGAGACGGTGATGCGTGAAGTCGAGCGTCAGGTGATGCTAAAGATCATCGACCAACGTTGGCGCGAGCATCTCGAAGAAATGGACTACCTGCAAGAGGGCATCAACCTTCGCGCGATCGGCCAAAAAGATCCGCTGATCGAATGGCAACGCGAAGGTTTCGAGATGTTCGGCGCGTTGATGAAGGGCATCGCCCAAGACTTCGTGAAATACGTGATGCATGTCCAGGTCATCAACAACACGGCGCCCGTCGGCAGGTTGAGCAACATTCAACAGACTTCCGACGAAAATGTCGGTGAAAAACCCCAGTCGCGAACCCCGACTTCGGGCGGTTCTTCGCAGGTCGGCCCAGACTGGTCGAAGACCCCGCGCAACGCGCCGTGCCCTTGCGGGTCGGGAAAAAAATACAAGATGTGCCACGGCCGCGTCAGCTAGCTCGGCGGCGACGAAATGAAAGACTTCTCCAACGATCTGGCCGAATTGCGTCGGCGCCTGAACGAGGCCGAACAGTATCTCAACATCGCCGCGTCGCGCGGGCTGTTGGTCGAACTTGAGGGCGAGATCTCCAGGCCCGACCTGTGGAACGACCAGGAGCACGCCAAGCAGATCAACTCGCAGTATGCGGCGTTGAAGTCGGATGTCGATCAGTTCAACGAGTTGAGCGCACAGGTCGACGACCTCGCCGTGTTGCACGACCTCGCCAGGGCCGAAGACGACGCGACCCAAGAGCCCGAACTCGAAAAAGGCGTGGCCACCTGTCGGGCGCAACTCGACTCGCTCGAGATGCGCAGCATGTTCACCGGCGAGCACGACGAATGCGACGCGATATTGCAGATCAACGCCAAGGACGGCGGCGTCGACGCACAGGACTGGAGCGAGATGCTGTTGCGCATGTATCGACGCTGGGCCGAGCGTCGCGGTTTCGCCTTTGAAATCGGCGATGTCTCGGTCGGCACCGAGGCGGGCATTTTGTCGGCCGATGTGACGATTCGCGGCAGGTATGCATACGGTTTGTTGACCAGCGAACGCGGCACGCATCGCCTCGTGCGAATAAGCCCGTTCGACAACCAGGGGCGTCGTCAGACAAGTTTCGCCCTCGTGCAGATTTGGCCCGTGCTCGACCAATCCGAGGTCGAGATCAACGAAAGCGACATTCGCATGGAAGTTTTTCGCGCTTCGGGCGCGGGTGGCCAGCATGTCAACAAAACATCCTCGGCGGTGCGCCTGATTCATGAGCCGACCGGACTCGTCGCGTCTTCGCAACAAGAGCGCAGCCAACTTCAAAATCGCGAGAGCGCGATGAAACGTCTCAAGGCGATGATCATCGCCCAAGACGAAGAAGAAAAGGCGGCGGCGCTGGCGCAGATCGCCGGCAAGCAGGCGCAGGTGGGTTGGGGAAGCCAGATTCGTTCTTATGTTTTGCAGCCTTATCAAATGGTGAAAGATCTCCGCTCCAGCGTCGAGAGCAGCAAAGTCACCGAAGTGTTGGACGGCGACCTCGACGAATTCATGGAAGGCTTTCTCAGATGGCGTCGATCAGACGCCGAATAGTCGCGTGACCGGCGAAACAAAACGACGATGGTAAGTTTGTCGCAATGATTCGTCTTGAAAACGTGACGAAAATCTACGGTACCGAGACGGTGGCCGTGCGCGAGGCGTCGTTCGACATCCCCAAGGGTCAATTCGTGTTTCTCGTCGGCCCGTCGGGCTCGGGCAAGTCGACGCTGCTTCGCCTGATCAATCGTCAAGAGCAGCCCGAACGCGGCGATGTCTGGGTGGCGGGTCGAAACATCAACGAGATGCCCGCGTCTCGGGTGCCGTTCTTGCGGCGAAGCATGGGCAATGTTTTTCAGGACTACAAGTTGCTGCTGAACAAGACGGTCTTCGAGAACGTCGCTTTCGCGCTCGAAGTGATCGGCAAGCCCCGTCATGCGATCGCCCGTCAGGTGCCGATCGTGCTCGAATTGGTGGGTCTGGCCGACAAACAAGACAGGTTCCCCAACCAACTCTCGGGCGGCGAGCAACAGCGCGTCTCGATCGCCCGTGCTTTCGTGAACAGACCGTTGATCATGCTCGCCGACGAGCCGACGGGCAACCTCGACCCGACCACCAGCGAGGGCATCATGGTTCTTCTGGACGAAATCAACCAGACCGGCACCACGGTCGTCATGGCGACGCACGACCACAGGGTGGTGAACGCGATGCGTCGACGCGTGATTCAACTTGATCGAGGCGTGATCGTTCGCGACCAAGAGCGCGGGGTTTACGAGTAGATGTTCTCCCGTATCGCCTACGCCTTTCGCGAAACTTGGGAGAGTTTTCGCCGCAACCTGACCTTGACGGCGGCCGCCGTTTTGACTTCGGCGGTTTCGTTGTTGTTGGTCGGCTCGACTTTTTTGATTCAACGTGCGTTCGAGAATTTGCTCGTGCAGTGGCGGGGCGACGTCGAGATGATCGTGTTCGTGCGCAGCGACGCATCAGCCGAACAGATCACCCTGATCGACTCGGTGCTGCGGGCATCGCCGACGATCATCGACGTCGAAAAGTTGAGGTATTTGAACAAGACCGAGAGCTACGAGGAGGCCAAGCGAATCTTTGCCGGTGACCCCGTGACGCTCGGCTTGTTGACCCCCGAGACGATACCCACGCAGTTCAAAGTCGTTCCGCTCTCTGACGACCCGAATTTGGTCAGATCTTTGAGCGACCAATATCGAACCTTGCCGGGTGTCGAGGCGGTGGCTTTGGCGGAAGACGAGTTCGAGGTGATCTCGACGCTGTCGAATTTTATTCGGGTCGTCACGCTGGTCACCTCGTTGGTGCTGTTGTTGGTGGCGGTGGGTTTGATCTGGAACACGATTCGCACCGCGATGTTCGCCCGCCGTCGTGAAATCGAGGTGATGAAACTCGTCGGTGCGACGAATTGGTTCATTCGGGTTCCGTTCATGCTCGAGGGTCTGTTGCAGGGCTTGATCGGCGGCGTGGTCTCGTGCGGCGGTCTCTGGGTATTGAACTCGGCGTGGACGAGCGGCGTCACGAGTTTCAAGCCGGGCACGGGCATCAGTTCGCTGATCGTGCCCGACAGTTATTTGACCTCGGTGATGTTGATCTTGCTGGCGATCGGCGCAGTCGTCGGGGCGGTCGGTTCGGCCATCGCCGCGACGCGTTTTCTCGATGTTTAGCCAGATCAACTACGAAGTCGGCGAGAGAATCGCCACGATCACGCTGAATCGACCCGAGAAACTCAACGCGTTCACCAACACGATGTTGCACGAGATCATTTCGGCCCTCGACATGTCCGATGCCGACGACGATGTGCGCGCGGTCGTCGTTACCGGCGCCGGACGCGCGTTTTGCGCCGGGGCCGACTTGTCGTCGGGCGGCGAGACATTCAGCCGTGGTGGCAGCGACGTCGCCGGTTCGAACAATCTGCCGCGCGACGGTGGCGGTCTGGTGGCGTTGCGAATTTTCGAGAGCAAAAAACCGGTGATCGGCGCGATCAACGGTGCGGCGGTGGGCGTGGGCGTGACGATGACGCTGCCGATGGACATTCGTTTGGCGGGGGAGTCGGCGAAGTTCGGTTTTGTTTTCGCCCGTCGGGGCATAATCACCGAGGCCTGTTCGTCGTGGTTCTTGCCGCGGGTCGTCGGCATTTCGCGCGCCGCCGAATGGGTTTACACGGGTCGAATGATCTCGCCGAGCCAAGCCGCGGAGGCCGGCCTGGTGCGCAGCGTGCATCGCGACGCCGAACTGCTCGACGCCGCCCGCGAGATCGCCCGCGAGATCGCCGAGAACACGGCGCCAGTTTCGGTGGCGTTGTCGCGTCAAATGTTGTGGCGAATGCTGGGTGCGGCGCACCCGATGGAGGCCCATCGTGCCGAGTCGCGCGGAATCTTGCAGCGCGGCAGGTCTGCCGACGCCCGCGAGGGCGTGACCAGTTTTCTCGAAAAGCGAGCGGCCAACTTCGTGATGAAAGTTTCCACCGACACGCCGAATCTTTTCCCAGAATGGCAAGACCCTGAGTTCAGGTGATTCGGTTTTCGAGCGGGTCGGCGGGATGGCGTTTTTCGAGAGTCTCGTCGAGAGGTTTTATCGCGGCGTCACCGGCGACGAGATCTTGCTCGCCCTCTACGAAAACCCGAACGACCTGAGCAAGGCCAAACAACACCTGACATGGTTTCTCGCCCAATACTGGGGAGGCCCGATGATGTTCAACGAGAATCGCGGTCATCCGCAGTTGCGCATGCGCCACATGCCGTTTCGCATCGGGGCGCTCGAGCGGGATAGATGGCTGGTGCACATGCTGGCAAGCGTGGAGCAAAGCGGCGCCGATGAGTCTGTGCGAGCCGAATTGACCGAATATTTCGTGAAGGCGGCAGAGCACCTGCGCAACGACGGCGAACTGCGCGTCACCGGCGCGGGTTGATCAGCGCAGGGCGAAGCAGGCGATCGCCGCGGCCGCGGCGACATTCAACGAGTCGGTGTTCTGATCCATCGAGATTTTCACCCGGGCATCGGCCGAGTCGAGGGCGGCCCGACTCAAACCCGCCCGTTCTGAGCCGAAAACGACGGCCCGTTTTTTCGAAGGGTCCGGATCGATCGTCGAGATGTCTTGCGAATCACGCCCAGGAGTGAGGGCGAAAACCTCAAAATCATTTTCGCGCAGATCTTGCAAAGTTTTCACGAAGTCGTCGGTGCGAGCGAACGGAAGATTGAACGCCGAGCCCATCGACACCCGCAAGCCGCGCCGAGAAAGCGGGTCGGCGCTGGTCGAGTCGCAGATCAGCCCGTCCCAGCCCAAACCCGCGGCACAGCGCACGATCGCGCCGATGTTGCTCGGGTTGTCGACGGCCTCGACCATCACGATTCTTTTGGCCGAGGCGAGAACCTGTTGAATCGTCTTCGACTCGGGTCGAAAGAATACGCCGAGTGCGCTGAGCGGCACGCCCAAACCCGTGGCTTGTCGACGAATCTCGATGTCGGCGGTCAAACATTGTCCGCCCAGGCGAGACACTTCTGTTTCGAATCGGGCGGCCTGTTCGTCGTCGCACAACACGACCTCGGGTCGGCAACCCGCGGCCAAGGCACGGGCCACGACCAGGTCGCCTTCGGCGATGAACCTGCCGGCCGCCAACGTCGAGCGACGCTGGGCGATCGTCGTGAGTTGACGCTCGTTCAAACGCAACGGGTCGAGCCGCGGGTCGTGGCTCGAGGTGATCGTCGTGATCATCGCGAATCGATTCGCAACTTCAGAAGTGCCAGGGGTACTTTGACCAGTCGGGCTCGCGCTTTTCGACGAAAGAGTCTCGACCTTCGCGCGCCTCGTCGGTCATGTAGGCGAGGCGAGTGGCCTCGCCGGCGAAAACCTGTTGACCGATCAGCCCGTCGTCGATCGCGTTGAAGGCGAACTTGAGCATGCGCTGGGCCATCGGGCTCTTCGAGTTGATCTCGCGCGCCCACTCGAGAGCGACTTTCTCGAGATCGGCATGATCGACCACCGCATTCACCATGCCCATGCGGTGCGCGTCGGCCGCCGAATATTCTCGACCGAGAAAGAAAATCTCGCGCGCGAACTTTTGCCCGACTTGGCGGGCCAGATATGCCGAGCCGAAACCGCCGTCGAAACTCGCCACATCGGCGTCGGTCTGCTTGAACCGCGCATGCTCCCTGCTTGCGAGCGTCAAATCACTGACGACATGCAGGCTGTGCCCGCCGCCCGCCGCCCAACCAGGCACGACGCAGATCACGATCTTGGGCATGAATCGAATCAGCCGCTGCACCTCGAGAATGTGCAGGCGTCCGGTGCCCGACTTGTTTTCGTCGCCAGAGTCGTATTGATAGCCGTCGCGACCACGAATGCGCTGGTCTCCGCCGCTGCAAAAAGCCCAGCCGCCGTCTTTGGGTGAGGGCCCGTTGCCCGTGAGCAGAACGCACCCGACATCTGTCGTCTGTCGGGCGTGGTCGAGCGCGCTATAGAGCTCGTCGACCGTGCGCGGACGAAACGCGTTGCGCACCTCGGGTCGATTGAACGCCACACGCACGGTGCCGTGTTGTTTGGCGCGGTGATATGTGATGTCGTCGAACGAGAAACCTTTGACTTGATTCCATTGGGTCGGGTCGAATATCGCCGAAACGCTCACGCCTACAGTGTGGCAGCGCGCGGGGCGAATTCGGGTCGGGCCCCGAGGAAACGGGTTTCCCACTGGGCGCTCGCGCCATCAGACTGGCGTTTGGTTTGGGGCGCGGGCACCGTGTCGATCGGAGTGTCGATGTGGTTCATGATTCGTCGCACGGTGTCGTCCATATTCTTGGTCAACTGTTCGTACGAGACCTGCAGCGGCACGATCGAGTTCGCGGCGAAGTATCGGTCCCAGTTCTGGTTCGCCGCATCGATCGTATGAATCGCGTTCACGATCGCCTGCTCGTCGTAGTTCGGTTCGCGCACGGCGGTCATGTTGCTGTTCCACTGGTTTGATTGCTCGGCGCGCACGAGCGAGATCGCCTGCCGCACCTGGTTTTCGCGCGTGATTCGCACCCACTTGATCGGCGCACCCCAAAAACTCGCGTCAAGGCCGCGACGCAGCATGTGTTCGTCGTATTGATTGAAGTGCATCTTGATGCCGAACACCCCGTTGGGGGTCGTGTTGATCGCGGCCGCTCGTCGCAGATAGTCGCGCCAAGACGAATCTGAAAAATAATCGATGTTGCGCCATGCCGTTCTGCCGGTTGCTTTGCGCACCGCACCCACGGCCAAGCCCTTCAGGTTGAGCCGGGGCAGACTATTTTCGGCGCGAAAATTGGTGAAGTTCTTGGTGTGAATATTCAGGTATTCCATCGGCATTCCCGCCATGCCGGTGGCGCGCAAGATCGAGCACAAGAGCGTCGAGCCGGTTCGGTGCACCGAGGCGATCGCAAGCAGTGTCGTGGTCGGGGTTTTGCTCGACTCTGGCGACCGCACGCTTATATTCTGTCAGGTCGCACTGATAGCGTCGTGGCTTGGCAAAATGCCGTCGGGCAAAAATCAGGAGCTCAGTCATGACAGATCTGCTTTCACGTGAAGAGTGGACGAAACGCGCGAGCCAGAAAGTTGCCCGCACCAAACTTTTCATCGACGGAAAATTCGTCGATGCCGCGAGCGGCAAGACGTTCGAGTCGATCAATCCGCGTGACAACTCGGTCGTGGCTAATGTTGCCGAGGGCGACAAAGAAGACATCGATCGCGCGGTCGTGGCCGCCCGCAAGTCGTTCGTCTCTGGCTCGTGGAGCGAGATGGCCCCGCTCGAGCGCAAGAACATCATGCTGCGCTGGGTGCAGTTGATGCGCGAAAACATCTTCGAACTCGCGTTGCTTGAAACCATGGATGTCGGCAAACCGATCGGCGACTCGGTGAATGTCGACATCGCCTCGGCCGCCAACAACTTGCAGTGGTTCGCCGAGACGATCGACAAAATGTACGGCCAGGTCGCGCCCGTGCCGCGCGACGCCGTGGCGTTGATCGAGCGTGAGCCGCTCGGCGTGGTGGGCGCGGTCGTGCCATGGAATTATCCGTTGATCATTTCGTCGTGGAAGGTCGGCGCGGCCCTGGCGGGCGGCAATTCGGTGGTGCTCAAACCGGCCGAGCAGTCGCCGCTGTCGGCGTTGCTCTTCGCCGAACTCGGTGCGCAAGCGGGTCTGCCCGACGGCGTGCTGAATGTCGTGCCTGGTTTCGGCCCCACGGCCGGCGCGGCCCTGGGTCGACACATGGATGTCGACAAACTTGCTTTCACCGGTTCGACCGAGGTGGGTCGATACTTCCTGACGTATGCAGCCGAGAGCAACGGCAAGTCGGTTTCGCTCGAACTGGGTGGCAAGACGCCGCAAATAGTTCTCGGTGATTGCTCAGATCTCGACGCCGCGGCGTCGTCGATCGCCTGGGGGGTTTTCTACAACTCGGGCCAAACATGCCATGCGGGCACTCGACTGGTGGTCGAAAAGGCGGTCGAAGAAGAGTTGCTCGAAAAAATCACCAATGTCGCCAAGACGATCCAGCCGGGCGACCCCTACGACCCGAAGACCGCGATGGGCACGATCGTCGACAAGACACAGTTCGACAGGGTGCTCGGCTACATCGACATCGGAAAGAACGAAGGCGCAAAGGTCTTCTCGGGCGGCGAGCGCGCAGAGCCCGTGAAGGGCGGCGTATTCATCAAGCCGACCGTTTTTCAGAACGTCAAACCCGGCATGCGCATCGAGCGGGAAGAAATTTTCGGCCCGGTGCTGGCGTCGATAGCGGTCAAGAGCGCCGAAGAAGCGGTGCAGGTTGCCAACGACACCCAATACGGTCTGGCCTCGGCCGTGTGGACGCGCGACATAACCAAAGCGCACCGCATCGCCCGCAAGTTGCGCACCGGCACGGTGTGGGTGAACACTTTCGACAAAGGTTCGATCACGACCCCGTTCGGCGGGTTCAAGCAATCGGGCACCGGTCGAGATCGTTCGATGCATTCGATCGAGGGCTATACCAACTTGAAAACGACATGGATTCAACTATGACCAACAAAAAAAGAAATTGCGGTTTCATCGGCCTGGGTCATCTCGGCGTTTACTTGGCCGCAAGCCTCGTGCGGGCGGGTCACAGTGTGACGATTCATGATCTCAACAAGAGTCTCGGCGAGGGTCTGATCGCCAAGGGTGCGAAGTGGGCGAAGTCGCCCAAAGAAGTTGCCGAGGTTTCGGAGGTCGTGTTCACGTGTCTTCCATCGCCGCGCGCGATCGACACGGTCGTCGACGGCGAAAACGGAATTTTTTGCGGCCTGAAGAAAAACGCGACATGGATCGACATGAGCACCAACGATCGCAGCGAAACCCTTCGCCTCGGCGAGATCGCCGCGAAGTTGGGTTTCAACTCGCTCGAGTCGCCCGTGACGGGTGGCGTGCACAAGGCGGCCGAAGGCGACATCACCGTGTTGGTGGGCGGCGACCCCAAAATTTTTGCCGACCACAAAGATCTGCTCGAGGCGATGGGCAAACCAGTCATCTATGTCGGCGAACTTGGCAGTGCCGCCGTGATCAAGGTGATCACGAACATGCTCGCTTTCATCCACCTTGTGGCCTGCGGCGAGGCGTTGATGTTGGCGAAGAAGGGTGGCATTGATCTCGGTGTCGCGTTCGAGGTGATCAAAAACAGTTCGGGCAACAGTTTCGTGCACGAAACCGAGGGACAGGTGATCTTGAACGGAAGTTACGACATCGGTTTCACCATGGATCTCGCGTTGAAAGACATGGGTTTCGCCATGGAGTACGGGCGCAAGTTCGGTGTGCCGCTCGATGTGGCGAGCACTGTGCAACAGGCGTTCGTGCGCGCCAAGGCGCAGTATGGCGGCGAGGCTTGGTCGACGCAGGTAGTGAAATTGCTCGAAGACGCGCTTGGCACCGATCTGCGCGCGCCTGGGTTTCCGGCCCGCCTGCAATAGCCTTCAACCATGTCCAACGAGCAACAGGCTCGCGTCGATTTGGCGGTGGCGTTTCGTTGGGCGGCCAGGCTCAATCTGCACGAGGCGGTGGCCAACCATTTCAGCGTCGCGATTTCGAGCGACGGCCAGAAGTTTTTGATCAACCCGGCGGGGCGACACTTCTCGCAGATCAAGGCCGGCGATCTGGTCGTGTGCGACGCCACGCAAGAAAACTTCGGCGTGCCAACCGATCGAACCGTTGACCCGACGGCGATCAATCTGCACGGCCAAATTCATCGACTGGTGCCCGACGCAAAGTGCATTTTGCACACCCACATGCCCAACGCGACGGCTCTTGCCTGTCTCAAAGATTTCGAATTCATGATGCTGGACCAAAACGCTTGCCGATTTTTCAATCGAATCGCCTACGACCGCGAGTATTCGGGCATGGCGCTAGACGCCGGCGAGGGCGAGCGCGTGGCAAAAGTTCTGGGCAAGTCGCGCAACGTCTTGTTTCTTTCGGGTCACGGGGTGATCGTCGTCGGCAAGACCGTCGCCGAGGCGTTCGACGAGCTCTACTATCTCGAAAAAGCCGCGCAACTGCAAGTTCTGGCGTTGTCGACCGGGCGTGAACTTGAATTGATACCCGATGAGACCGCTTCGATGGTGTGCAAACAGTGGCTCGAGTATCCGAACGCTTCGAACTTTCACTTTGCCGCGCTGACCGAGATACTTGATCGCGAGTCGCCCGATTTTCGAAACTAGAATCTAAATTTGCCAATCGAAAGGAAAATTTTTTGAAGGCCGCCGTTTGTCGCGAATTTGGTAAACCTCTCGTGATCGAAGATGTGAATCTCGCCGAACCGCAGGCGGGGGAGTTGCGCGTCAAAATTTTGGCGACCGCGATCTGTCACAGCGACATCTCTTATGCAGACGGGGCTTGGGGCGGGTCGCTGCCCGCGGTTTACGGCCACGAAAGCGTGGGCGTGGTCGAAAAACTCGGGGCCGACGTCTCGTCGGTGAAGGTCGGCGACCGGGTCGTCGTCACATTGATTCGGTCGTGCGGCCATTGTCGAGGGTGTTTGCGGGGCATGCCCGTGACTTGTGAAACTTCTTTTCCGCTCGACGCGAAGAGCCCGTTGACCTCAAAGACGGGCGAGTCGATCGTGCAGGCGATGCGCACGGGAAGTTTCGCCGAAAATGTCGTCGTGCATGAATCTCAGGTCGTCGTGATCTCGGAGAACATCAAGTCGGCCAGCGCCTCGTTGCTGGCTTGCGGCGTGATAACCGGCTTCGGCGCGGTGACGAACACGGCCAAAGTAGAACCTGGCAGCAGCGTCGTCGTAATCGGCGCGGGTGGCGTCGGTTTGAACTCGGTGCAGGGGGCGCGGGTAAGCGGCGCCAAGGTGATCATCGCGGTCGATCTCTCCGATTCGAAACTCGAGGCAGCGAAAAAATTCGGCGCGACCCATGGCGTCAACTCGGGCAAAGAAGACGTCGGCAAACAAGTTTCGGCATTCACCGACGGTCGGGGCGCAGACTATGTTTTCGTGACGGTCGGGGCCAAACAGGCCTTCGACTCGTCTTACGGCTTGCTCGCAAAGTCGGGCACAGTAGTTCTGGTCGGCATGCCGGCCAACGGCGTGATGTCAGAGATCGACCCCGGCACGATGGCGGCATACAGCCAAAATATTCTCGGATCGAAGATGGGTTCGGCCCGAATACAGGTCGACATCCCGAATTTGATCTCGCTCTACGAACAGGGTCGTCTGAAATTGGACGAACTCGTGACCAAGACCTACCCGCTCGAGCAGATCAACGAGGCGATTGCCGCGGTGAAACGGGGCGACGCCTTGCGCAATGTGATCGTGTTTGGTTAAGTTGAGCAACGACGAGCCGGGGGTCGCGTGAAAATAGAAAAACTTCAGACCTTCGTGGTCGGCAATCCGCCGCCGCGCACCGGCGGCCGATATTTCATCTTCGTCAAGATCACCACCGACACGGGCGTCACCGGCGTGGGCGAGATCTATACGGCGACGTATTCGCCGCAAATCGTGTGCAAGGTCGCCGAAGATATTTTTGCCCGATATGTGTTCGGCACCGATCCGTTTCATATCGAAAAAATGTGGCGTCGCACCTACGGTTCGGGTTTCTCGCATCGACCAGATTTCAGCACGGCTGGTGTCGTCAGCGGACTCGAGATGGCGATGTGGGACATCTGCGGCAAAGAGACCGGCAAACCCGTCTACGAATTGCTCGGCGGTCAGGTTCACGATCGCCTGCGTTGTTATACATATCTGTATCCGCCGCATGAGTTCGACGCGCACTCTGATCATCCTCTATACAGCGACCCAGATCTCTCTGCCGAGGCGGCTTTGCGCGAAGTCGAGCGCGGTTTCACGGCGGTGAAACTCGACCCCGCCGGGCCCTATTCGGTTTTCGACGGACGCCAACCGTCGCTGGCGACGATCGACCGCAGCGTGCGCATGGTCGCCGCGATTCGCAAGGCCGTCGGCAACCGCGCCGACATTTTGTTCGGCACTCATGGCCAGTTCACGGCGTCGGGCGCGATTCGATTGGCCAAGCAACTCGAGCCATACGACCCGATGTGGTTCGAAGAGCCGATTCCGCCAGACGCGCCCGAAGAGATGGCCAAGGTCGCCGCGCACACGAGCATTCCGATCGCCACCGGCGAGCGTCTGACCTCAAAATATGAGTTCGCGCATTTGCTTCGGGTCGGTGGGGCGTCGATCATTCAGTTGGCGACTGGTCGGTGCGGCGGCATTCTCGAGGGCAAGAAGATCGCATCGATCGCCGAGACATATCATGCCCAGATCGCGCCGCATCTTTATTGCGGGCCGATCGAGGGCGCAGCCAACATTCAGTTGAGCACTTGCACCCCGAACTTTTTGATTCTCGAGAGCATCCAAGATTGGGGCGGCTTCCACGCCAAGATTTTGAAAAAGCCGATTCAGTTCGAGAACGGCTACGTCATCCCGTCGAAAGAGCCGGGTTTGGGCGTCGAGTTGAACGAAGAGGTCGCGCTTGCCCACCCGTACACGGGCACCGATCTGCACCTCAACGAGCGACAGACACCCGCCGACCTGACCTGAGATTTCAGCGCGGTGCGACGACCCGAATAAAGTTCGGGCCGGTCGCGGCGAACGATTTTGCGAGCGCTTGGGCGAGTTGCTCGGGGGTGTCGACTTGTGTTGTTTGCCAGCCAAAGCCGCGGGCGATCAAGCACGGGTCGTTCGACGAGACATCGACGCCGAGGCGAGGCGCGTCGACATCGTCGAACGATTCGCGAATCTGTTCGTAACCGCTGTTGTCCCACAACAACAAGGTGATATTGCTGTTCAGATCCGTGGCCGAGGCCATTTCGGCAACCGTGAACAACCATCCGCCGTCGCCCACGATCGCCAAGACGGGTCTGGTTGGTGCGGCGATGCTCGCGCCGATGGCCATCGGTAGCGCGCAACCAAGCGTGCCAAAACCATACGGTGCCAACCATGATCGCGAGCGTGTCGCGGGCAACCACCAGTGCGCGCTGTATGCCAACTGTGTCGAATCGAGGGCGACTATCGCGTCGCTCGGCAGTTCGTCTTCGATCGCCCGAAGCCACGGCACGAACCTGGGGTTCGTTTTGTTTCGCGCATGGTCGCGCCATTCGCGCGCCCGCTGCCGACCCGTGTTTGTCGAACGTCGGCGAATCTTTTCGGTCAGTCGGCTCAAGGTCGTGGCCGCGTCGCCGACCATGCCGACAGTCGGGATGGTGCGTCGATTGATCTGTTCGGGGTCGATGTCGATGCGCACGACTTTGCCCGTGAAGTTCAAAGCTCGACCGTTGTTGTAGAGGTCTGTGTCAGAGAGTTCGGTGCCGACCACCACGACGACGTCCGCCGACTCGACGTCGCGTTGCACCCGACCAAACACGAGACAATTGCCGGCGCACAAATCATGAACTGCCGACACGACACCTTTGGCGTTGCCCGTCAGCAACACGGGTGCGTCGAGCGTCTCGGCAAAAGCGACCAGTTCGGCGCCTGCGTCGACGCAACCGCCGCCCGCGATCACGACTGGGTTTTGCGCAGAGTCGATTATTTCGGCAGCGCGCAAGATTTCGTTTGGTGGGGCAGTCGGTTTGGCTGCGGCGAGTTTTTTTCGTGCGAATGGCTCGCACGGTTGAGCAAGAACATCCATTGGAATCGCAATGTGAACGGGCCGCGGTCGTGACGAGGCAAAAACATTGAACGCACGCTCGATGAGCGCGGGCAACCGCGACGGGTCGGTGACCGTTTCGCTGAAGGCGCAAACCGACTCGGCGATTTTGGCTTGATCGGGCAGGTCATGTAGCGGCCCAAAATTTTTGCCGAGAGCGTCAGTTGGTGTGGTCGAGGCGAGCACGAGCATCGGTCGAGAATCGTGATAAGCCTGGGCGATCGGCGTCAATGCATTTGTCACGCCCGGGCCACTGATTAACACGCAGACACCTGGGCGACCAGTGATGATCGACCAGCCATCGGCCATGAAACCAGCTCCTTGTTCGTGGCGGGGCGAGACTGCTCGAACGCCAGACCGATGCAGACCGCGATACAACTCGATGTTGTGCACACCCGGAATGCCAAAGACGACATCGACGCCGTATTCGTTGGCGAGCAGGTCGATGATCGCCTCCCCGACTCGAAGCTTGTTGTCCATGATTTGTCAGCCGGCTTCGACGCAGAGTTTCTCGGCGAGTTGCCTGATGCGAGAACACGCCTGACCCAAAACCTCTGCATCTACGGTCAACGCGATGCGAATGTGCCCCGTCCCGCCCTTGCCGAAACTTTCGCCGGGCATCACGGTGATGTTCTCGGTTTCGAGAAGTCGCCAGGCGAATTCTTCGCCCGAAAGTTTCGTGCGTCGAACATCGAGCATCACGAACATGCCGCCCTCTGGCATCCGCGCCGAGATGTACTCGCTGCCACTGAACGCGTCGACCAGTTTTTCGGCGCGCTGACGAAAGGCGTGTCGCAGGCGGTCGACTTCGGGGTGTTTTTCGTTCAAGGCGACAGCCAGGGCGTCTTCGATGAAAGGCTGCGAGCCGAACAACATCGCCTCGGCCACCAGAACCAGGCGCGGTGTGACGCTCGGGTCGCTGGCCACCCAACCCGCTCGAAAACCGGGCAGGGCGTGCGACTTCGAGATCGACGACACGGCCAAAGTGCGATGGCGCAAGTGCGGGCGGTCGAACGGCGAGCAGAACGGCACATCAAAAGTCATGTCGGCGTAGACCTCGTCGCAGATGATCCATAGATCATGTCGCTCGCAGACCGCGCCGATTTGGTCGATCTCGTCTTGGCTGAGCACGGCACCTGTCGGGTTGCTCGGAGTGTTGAGCAACAGCACCTTCGTTTGTTTGGTGATCGCCCGTTCGATCGCCTCGGCGGTGACATGAAAGTTGTCTTCGGGTCTCGTCGCCACGGGCACGAATTTCGCGCCCGATGCTGCGACCAAACCTTCGTATGTCGCGTAATACGGGTCGGGCACGAGAACTTCGTCGCCAGTTTGCACGAGCGTCAGCAACGCTGTGCACAAACCGTTCTGGGTGCCCGCCGTGTAGAGAATCTGTTCGGGTGAAACCGCCAGGCCCGAGCGGCGGGTGAGGTGATCTGCTATCGCCGAAAGTGCGCGCGGTTCGCCTTGGCCGTGCGCATAGCGGGTTCTGCCTTTGTGCATCGCCGCGCTGGCCGCATCGAGCACACTCAACGGGGGAGGCAGGTCGGGTTCGCCGATCGACAACATGATTATCGGCTCGCCAAGGTTCGCCCGACGCAGACCTTCGGCGTGCACGGCCCACTTGGCGGCACCCAAGCCGCTCAAGCGATCAGAGATTGGCGCGAATTTCATGCGACTCCAATCTACGATTTCAAAGCGATCAAAAAATTTTCGCCTGAATTCGCCAAATATTGGTGGAGCTGGGGGGAATCGAACCCCCGTCCATCAGCCGGTGATCGCCCGTGATACGACTATTCCCGCAGTGGTGCTGACGCAACACCGTCGGCGGGTCGACTGTCTCTTACGAGGCCGCGGCACGACTTTCCGTGCTGTCATCGGTCTTTCTCGACGTCAGCGTTCTTTCTCGCTGTCATTCCCCGCTTCTGTTGCCGGGCTGCGGTGAATTGGCCCCGTGCGACCTTGCGGTTCACGGTTGCTCTCTTACCGCTTAATTAGGCGGCGAGAGCGAACTGCTTTTTGGCAGTTATTTTTTTGCCCCGTTTTACGAGTCTGAGCAACTCGAGTCGCACGCTCGAACATCGAATCTGACGTCGAAACCTGTCAGCCCCTTTGAACTTGCGTAACACCCCAAGTCTACGGCAAGTCTGTGCGGTTCTTTCTGGCGCGGCCGGCCTCGCGGCGCATCTCAAGTTTTGATTCTTTTTCGGCGATGGCCTGGCGGCGGTCTTCTTTTTGCCGACCTTTGGCCAGGGCGAGTTCGACTTTGACCCGACCTTTTTTCAGCGTCATCGACAGCGGCACGAGGGTCAGCCGTTCTTTCGACATGCGCTCTTGCAGTTTGCGAATCTGGTCGCGATGAAGCAGAAGTTTGCGCGAACGCATCGGCTCGTGCGAGCCGACCCCGTGGCTGAAACGGTAGGCCGCGACATGCACCCCTTCAAGCCACATTTCGCCGCGCACCACATGGGCGTAAGCCTCGGCGATCTGCACCTGACCGTCGCGCAGGCTCTTGACCTCGCTTCCGTGCAGCACGATGCCGGCCTCGATGACATCAACGATGGTGTAGTTGTGTCGCGCCTTGCGATTGCTGGCGATGATTACGGGACCTTCTTTTTTCATAGCGTGTAATCAGCGTACCTGTAGCCTTTTATCGCAATGTCGAGCCAAAATTTGTCGTCGCAAATTCTGATACCGAACACGCTGATCGAGCAGATAACCGAATTGGCGCGCGCCGAAGCGCCGCTCGAGTGCTGCGGATTCTTGGTCGGTGAATTCGGCAGCGATGTCGCGCGCGAGTTTCATCCGTGTCGCAACATCGCCGCGAGCAAAATTGTCTATACGGTCGACCCGCGCGATCATCTGCGAATCGAGCGCGACGCCGAAGATCGCGGGCTGGCGATCATCGGCGTGGTGCACAGCCACACCCACACCCAGCCTTACCCGAGCCCGACAGATGTGGGCCAAGCGCCCGACCCGGCGTGGCACTATGTGATCATCGGCCTGAAAGACGAAGATCCAGTCGTGCGCAGTTATCGAATCGTCGACAGCCAAATTTCAGAGAGTCGCATTATTCACAACTAAGCGACAAGTTTTCAATATTCGAGAGTAAATCCGACCAGAATGGTCAGGTATCCTGAGGTTATGGTCATCAGCGAAACCGTGCTCGATTCGATCGGCAACACGCCGCTCGTGGATGTTTCGGTGTTGTCGCCGAACCCGCGCGTGCGCTTGTTGGCAAAACTCGAGAATCAAAACCCGTTCGGTTCGGTGAAAGATCGAATCGCCAAGTCGATGATCGAACAAGCCGAAAAAAACGGCAGGCTTTCGCCCGGTCAGAGGATTATCGAACCGTCGTCGGGCAACACCGGTATCGCCCTGGCGGCGATCGCCCAGATCAAGGGTTATCCGATCACGATTTTGATGCCCGACAATGTTTCGATCGAGCGTCGGCAAATGCTCGAAGTCTTCGGCGCCGAAGTGATCGTCACCCCGGGATCCGAGGGCTCGAATGGTGCGGTGTCGCGCGCCGAGGCGTTGGCCAAGCAAAACCCGCAGTGGTGTTTTCTGCACCAATACGAGAACGAGGCGAATCCGACCGCTCACTATGAAACGACGGGCCCCGAGATTTGGCGCGATTGCCCGGAGGTGACCCATTTTGTCGCCGGCCTTGGCACCAGCGGCACGTTGATGGGCGTCGGTCGCTATCTCAAGGAACAAAACAGCAAGATCAAGATCATCGCCGTCGAACCGCCGCTGGGCGAGCGCGTCGAAGGTTTGCGCAATCTCGACGATGGTTATGTGCCGCCTGTGTTCGACAAGTGGCACGGGCGCCAAACCTTGGATCGAAAGCGGGTGGTTCGACCCCGCGAGAGCATCGAGTGCACCCGTCGCCTTGTTCGCGAGGCGGGAATCTTCGCCGGCATCTCTTCGGGTGCATCATTGGCCGGCGCGTTGAAGGTGGCGAGTGAATGGCCCAGCGATTCAGAGCAAGAAGCGGTGATCGTGTTCATCGTCTGCGACGGCGGCTGGAAGTATCTTTCGACGGGCGCCTACACCGACGACTTGGACGCGGCCGAAGCCCAGGCGGAAAAAATTATCTATTTTTAGCCGTCAGTCTTTGGCCGTCAACGACCGGCGATCAGCACGATCAAGCCGACGACGACGATGGTTGCACAAGCGAGCCGGCGACGATGGTCGTCTTCTTTGAGATATTTCCAGCCGGCCAATGCGGCGATTACGACGCTCAACTCGCGCAATGTGGCGACAAAACCGACGGGTGCCAAAGAAAACGCGTAGACGACGAGCGAGTAGCTGACGAAAGACATCAGCCCGCCCGAAACAGAAGACTTCCATGAGGCGACCCAAAACGGGCGAAGTTCGCGGGCACGGGTGAAAAGCGCCCATGCGGTGATCGCGACCGCGCCACTGACGAAGGTGCTGAACGCAAACGCGACGGCGTTCGAGTTTCTGGCCCCGTATGCGTCGATGACCGAATAGATCCCGATTGTCAAACCGACACCGAGCGCCGGCGAGAGGTTGGTGATCGGCTGACTGGTGGCCAGAAACCACAGACCAAAGATCACGATTGCGATGCCGGCCATGCTCAAAGTCGAGAGGTCGTCGTTCAAAATGAGCAAGCCAAAAATCGCCGCGCATAATGCGCCTGATCCGCGAGCGATCGGATATGTCACCGAGAAATCATTTTTTTCATAGGCGCGGGCCAGCAACAAAACATATGGCAGGTGGATGCACCCGCTGATCGACGACCAAAGCCACGCGATGTTCGGCGTGCCGTCGACCAGCGACCAAACGGTCAAGGTCGTCGTGGCGATTACCCCGGCCGAAACATAAAGGCCCCACAACGCCATGAATCGATCGCCTTTCTGTTTGACGGCGATGTTCCAACTCGCGTGCAGTACGGCAGCGACAAGCGCCAAACCGGTAGCGACAAGCACCAGGCGAGTTTAAAGCATCAAGCGGTTTATCCCCGGATGTCGGCATCGGGTCGAGGCCACGGCGTAGCGTTGAGTCGATGAATGCGAGTGGCGATCGTGCGATCGGCATGTTCGACTCGGGTTTTGGCGGCTTGACCGTGGCGAGGGCCGTGATCGATCTGATGCCCGACGAGAAACTCATATATATAGGTGACACGGCGCGCTACCCGTACGGCCCGAAGCCGGCCAAAGATGTGCGCGGGTATGCGATCGAATTGGCCACGAGTCTTGTGCACGACTTTGATGTCAAGGTGATCGTCGTCGCCTGCAACACCGCCGCTTCGGTGGCCCTCGAAGAATTGCAGCGGTCTCTGGCCGTGCCGGTAATCGGCGTCGTCGCACCTGGCGCAAAAGCCTTGCTCGGGCAAACCAGAAACAGGCGAGTCGGCGTGATTGGCACCACGGGCACTATCGACTCGGGAGCCTACGACGCGGCGATAAAAAGTGCGGCGAGCGAAACTGGCGAGTCGATCGACTTGGTGACGATGGCGTGCCCCGGTTTCGTCGAGTTCGTCGAGCGCGACGAAACTTCCGGGCCGGCAGTCACAGAACTTGCGCAACGACTGCTGACCCCGATGCGCGAGGCCGAAGTCGACGCGTTGCTGTTGGGATGCACGCATTATCCGTATCTGCGCGATGTGATCGGTCAGGTCATGGGGTCTGGAGTGCGGCTTGTTGATGGTGCCGTCGCCACGGCGATCGCCGTTCGCCAGATGCTTTCTGATCGCAAACTTCTCAGGGTCGCCTCGCGCGACGAAGCGGCGACCAGAGATTTTTATTCATCCGGAGATGCCGCGCATTTTGCCGCATTGGGTCGAAGATTCTTGGGCCCCGAACTCACGACAGCCAAGGCGTGGCCGATTTGAAACCGAATAGATTTGTCGAGATACGAAAGACGGCAGAAACATGACACGACCAGACGGAAGACAGGCCGACGAATTGCGCAAACTCGGCTTCGAACGCGACTTCACGGAGATGGCGGCTGGCTCGGTGTTGGTTTCGTTCGGCAAGACCAGGGTGTTGTGCACGGCGTCGATCGACGAAGATGTGCCCAGGTGGATGAAAGGCAAGGGCAAAGGTTGGGTCACCGCCGAATATTCGATGTTGCCGGGTGCGACGCCCGAGCGCGCCGATCGTGAGGCGGCAAAGGGCAAGCAGGGCGGTCGAACGATAGAGATACAACGTCTGATCGGCAGGTCGTTGCGTTCGTGTTGCGACATGGCGCTGCTGGGTGAACGACAGGTGATCGTCGACTGTGATGTCTTGCAAGCCGACGGCGGCACCCGCACCGCGAGCATTTGTGGCGCCTACATCGCGTTGCACGACGCCCTGACACGTTTGCAACAGAACAATTTGATCGCCCAGCATCCGCTGCACTCGTTGTGCGCCGCGGTCAGCGTGGGCATCCACAACGGGCGACCGATACTCGACCTGCCCTACATCGAAGACAGTGCCGCCGAGGTCGACATGAATGTGGTGATGTTGCAGCCGCACGCGGGCGGCGAGGCGAAGTTCGTCGAGGTGCAGGGCACCGCCGAGGGTGCGGCCTTCAGCCAGGACGAACTGGCGCAACTCTTGGGTTTGGCGAAAGCCGGATTGCGCGAGATCTTCGCGATGCAGACGAAACTGTTGGCCACAAAACCTGCGTCGCGACCGCAGGCGAAATAATTTGCTGCGCGTAGTTTGCGCCTCGGCGAACCCGCACAAGGTCGCCGAAATCGCAGACCTGGTGCGCGGTCTGGTCGACCTGGTTGCGCGACCGATCGATTTGCACGACGTGGCCGAGACCGAATCGACGCTCATCGGCAACGCGCGGCTGAAGGCGACCGCGGTTTGCGAGGCGACGAATCAACCCGCCTTGGCCGACGACACCGGGCTCGAAGTCGACGCGTTGCACGGCGAGCCCGGCGTGTTCACCGCCCGTTTCGCCGGGGCAAACGCGACTGATGCCGAGAACAGGGCCAAACTTTTGCTCGCACTTCATGGCGAGAAGAATCGATCGGCGCGTTTTCGAACCGTCGCCTTGTTGGCCTGGCCCGACGGTCGCGAGATCGTCTGCCAGGGTGTCTGCGAAGGTTTGATCGCCGAAAGCGAACAGGGCGAGCGCGGCTTTGGTTACGACCCGGTGTTTATTCCGGCTTTGGGTGACGGACGAACCTTCGCCCAGATGAGCGTCGCAGAAAAGCACTCGTTTTCGCATCGCGGCATGGCGTTTCGCGACTTGCTGCGTCGACTGGGCGAATCACCAACCGCGTAGGTCGATCGACCAACGGTCGATGATTTCTTCTCCGCGCACGAGCCACGCGTTTTCGTGCATCGCCATTGTCGGGTCGATGTGCGCGGGAACCACGCGCAGTTTGTCGCCGACGGAAACATTGTTCGTGGTCGAATCTTTGGCGGGGGCGAGCGTCGTGTGTTCATCCGAGCAGAACAGCACGTCGAAGCCGGCCACGCTCGGGTTGCCGTGGTCCATGCCCAATGCCTTCAAACCGACGTCGACGACCAGCCACTTCTGGCTGATCGAAATGACCGTGCCCAAAACAAAACACCCTTGTTCGAACGGCAGACCCAGTCGCGCATAGTGGGTGTCCATCAACGCGTAAGAGCCGGCCTGCAATTCGTTGATGCCCGTTTCGTCGTGCAGGTCGAAGGTGCCGGTGCCGCCGGCTGAAATTATTTCGCCGCCGACGGTCTTTGCCGCATCGACGAGCAGATGCATCGACTCGGCCACGAGTTTTCGTCGTTTGTCGCGACCGTCGATCATCATCAGGTGACCCTCGTAACCCATCACGCCTCGCACGGTCAAGCCTGCGTGACGCGCCGCGTCGGCGAGTCGGCCCGCTTGTTCGGGCGCGACTCCACAACGGGGCAGACCGACATTGACATCGACCAGCACATCGTGCAAACCCGCTCGCGCCGCGGCATCGATCGTGGCCTGCGAGTCGACGGCAATCGTCACCCGCGTGTCGTGCGCAACTTTTGCCAGTGCCGTCAGTCGATCGTGGTCGACTGTTTCGTTGGCCAGCAGAAGGTCTTCGCCGATGCCGGCTAGGGCCATGCCGATCACTTCGCGGGGCGTGGCGCAGGTGAAGGTTTTGTGTCCGTAATGAAACTGAAGTTGGGCCAGAGAAGTGCACTTGTGGGCCTTCGTGTGCGGGCGCAATCTCGCAGCGGGGTGGTGCAGTGACATTGTTCGCAGGTTTCTGTTGAGAACATCCAGGTCGATCAACAACGCCGGGGTCGACAGGTCGAAGGTTGTGCGAGGTTGCATGAATCGTGCCGACGGAGAGACTCGAACTCTCACTAGCGGCGTCCTAAGCGCCGTGCCTCTGCCATTGGGCTACGTCGGCTTCGTGTCGTAAGAGTAGTGCTTTGGTTCGAAATTTTGACATAATGTAAATCTTGAGTTCAACAACCGCAACGACTCACGACTCGGCCCGGCTCGACGCCGACGCGATGGCTGGGCAGTTGGGTTTGGCCGACAAGGTGGTCGACTCGCAGGCCCTGCAGAACAGCGTCGCGGTGTGCGCGAAAAACAAAGTTGTTTTGCCGACTTTCGCCCAATTGGCCGACCCGACCCTGATCGCCGCCGACTACGCCAAAGGTGTCGACAAGAACGCCCCCGACCCGCGCAATCTGTTTCGTGTGCATTGGTACAACGACATGCGCGGCGAGCGGGTTGCCGTGCCCGACCATGTCGTGTTGCCTTCGTCGTTGACGGGCGTCGAAAGCCCGATCATCGTGATGTTCGGCGACCGTTTTCCGATGATCACCGCGCACAAAGTTTTGGCCGCCTACTCGTGTCTCGCCCCGCGCATAATCACCGGTCAGTTCGACCCGAGTCGACATCGCGCGGTTTGGCCGTCTACGGGCAACTATGCGCGCGGGGGCGTGGCGATCAGTCGCATCATGGGTTCGCGCGGCGTGGCCGTGCTGCCAGCCGGAATGTCGAAAGAACGCTTTGATTGGCTGGATCGTTGGGTCAGCGACCCGAGCGACGTCGTGCGCACACCCGGCACCGAGAGCAATGTCAAAGAGATTTACGATGCGTGCAACGAAATGGAACTGGACCCGAAGAATTTTATTTTCAACCAGTTCTGCGAGTTCGGCAACCATGTCGGCCACTACGAGGTGACCGGTCGTGCCTTGAAGAAAGTGTTCGAGCATGTCAACGGCAAGTCGGGTGGTCGGTTGCGTCTTGCCGCATTCACATCGGCGACCGGCTCGGCCGGCACCATCGGCGCGGGCGACCGGCTCAAAGACGACCTAGACACGAAAATCGTGGCGGTCGAGGCGCTCGAGTGCCCGACGATGCTCGAAAACGGTTTCGGCGAGCACAACATTCAGGGCATCGGCGACAAACATATTCCGTTGATTCACAACGTCATGAACACCGACGTGGTGGTCGGTGTTTCAGATCGGGCCACCGACGAATTGGACGTGATGTTCAACACCGACAGTGGTTGTCGATATCTCGTCGAGCGCAAGGGCGTGCCCGTCGAGATCGTCGAGACGCTGAAGCATTTTGGATTCTCGGCGATCTGCAACGTGATCGCCGCGATCAAGACGGCGAAACTTCTCGGTCTGGGGCCGAACGACGCCTTGATCACCATCGCCACCGACGGCGCTGATCTCTACCCGAGCGAACGGGTCAAGACGCTGGCCCGAAGATTCAACGATTCGTTCACCGAAATCGACGCCGCCGAGGTTTTCGCCGAACACCTCGGCACGGTCTCGACCGACGCGATGATCGACTGCACCGAGCGCGACCGAACTCGCATCTTCAATTTGGGCTACTACACATGGGTCGAGCAGCAAGACACCCCGCTGGCCGTGTTCGAGGCGCGTCGGTCGCAGTCGTTTTGGCGAAACTTGCGCAAATATCTGCCGGTGTGGGACGAGATGATCGGCGACTTCAACCGCCGCGTCGCCGAAAAGATTCGCGACAACTGATTTCGGGTCGCGCATCAGGCAAAAAATGAGTCCCGTCGCGACCGGTTGGCATTGCGCGGTCTGCGGGGCAAAAGTTTCGATCGGCGAGATCTTCTCGTGGCGTTGCCCCAATTCGAGCGGGTCTGATCGCCATCATGTGCTCGAACTGCAAAGTTCGATCGCCCCGTTGCGCAGCAACGGCGATGCGAATCCGTTCGTCGCCTTCCAGCGATATCTGGCTTGGGATGCTTTCGCCGCGACGCTCGGGATCGACGTCGACGAGCGCACGAAAATGATTCGCGATCTCGACGAATCGGTGGCCGAGGTCGCAGGCACCGGTTTTAGATTCACGCCGTTCTCGCGCCACGACGAACTCAGCGCCGAACTGGGCTTTGCGTCTAGCGGTGGCGTGTGGGTCAAAGACGAGACGGGCAACGTCGCCGGGTCGCAAAAGGCACGGCATCTATTCACCGAACTCCTGCATCTGGTCGCGGTCGAAAAAGTTGGTCGCGCCCCGTGGGCAAATCGTGCCGAAAGACCCGCGTTGGCCATCGCCTCGTGCGGCAACGCGGCGATCGCGGCGAGCACCCTGGCGCGGGCGCTCGACTGGAAGATAAAAGTTTTCGTGCCCGAGCACGCCGACGAACCGACGCTGAAGATTTTGCGCTCGCTGAACGCCGACGCGGTGAAGTGTCGGCGAGTGTCGACCGACCCGCCGGGCGACCCGTGCGTCTACAGGTTTCGCGAGGCCGTCGCCGCCGGGGCGATACCTTTCGGCGTGCAAGGCCCCGAGAACGCATGGTGTCTCGACGGCGGAAGAACGATCGGTTGGGAGATGGCGGTCATCGCCGAAGATCTGCCGGGGTCGCTGATCAGTCGCATGTTCGTGCAAGCGGGCGGCGGGGCGTTCGTGACTTGCGCCGCCGCGGGCTTTTTCGCCGGGGCGACGAAGCCGAAAGTTCACGCCGTGCAAACCGAGGGCTGCGCGCCTTTGGCCCGCGCCTTTGACCGCGCCGAGCAGACCGGCGGCGCGCGCAACGCCGGGCCGCGTTGGTCGCAGTGCATGTGGCCATGGGAGGCGACACCTGTTTCGCTCGCCGACGGAATCTTGGACGACGAGACATACGACTGGATCGGCGCCTGCAATGCGATGGCCGACAGCGGTGGATCTCCCGTCGTGGCGAGCGAAGAACTCGTGCGCGAGAGTTTCGCCATGGCGCATCGTGTGACCAAAATCGATGTCAGTCCGACGGGTGCGGCGGGTTTGGCGGGACTGCTGGCCAAGCGCCACGAAATCGCCGATGACGAGCGCGTCGTCGTGATATTCAGCGGCGTCCGTCGTCATTAGACGGTCACGCACTAGCCTGCAAGGCATGTCAAATATTCTTCCCGTCTCGCTCGAGGGCGGTTTCGACGCGCGCAGCGATATTTTCGTGCGCCTGCTCAAGAGTCGCGTGATCATGCTCGGCACCGACGTCAACGACGAAATCGCCAACCAAGTCTGCGCCCAACTGCTGTTTCTCGAGGGCGAAGATCCGAAGGCCGACATCTGGCTTTACATCAACAGCCCCGGCGGTTCGGTGACTGCGGGCATGGCGATCTACGACACGATGCAGTTCGTCGCGTGCGATGTCGCCACAGTGTGTCTGGGTCTGGCGGCGTCGATGGGGCAGTTCTTGCTGACCGCGGGGGCCAAAGGCAAGCGCTACACGCTGCCCAACGCGCGCATCATGATGCACCAGCCGCTCGCAGGTTTGCGCGGTCAAGCCTCGGACATCGCGATTCAAGCCGAACAACTTGCCTACACCAAGTTGAGCATGGCCAAACTCACGGCCCACCATTCGGGTCGCAAACTTGAAGAGATCCAGGCCGACTCTGAGCGCGACCGGTGGTTCACCGCCGAACAGGCCCGCGATTACGGTCTGGTCGACAAGGTGATCGTCAAGCGCGGAGAAATTCGCTGACGATTCGGTTGTCAGCCCGTCGGGGCGACGTTCAAGCCAGTTGAGATATCTACACCGCAAGTTTCTTTGATCCACTTGGCGGCGGCGCCGGCCGCGTTCTCGGTCGAGTACGCCATGTCGACGACGGCCTGCACGCTTTCGGCGTCGTTGGCGTTGACGCGCGAGGCGAGGGTGAGAAGTTCGGTGAGCGACTGCCAATCTTTTTCGATCGCCAACGGCGCGACCTTGCCCAGGCGTCGATAGCGCTCGAGCATCGTCGCCACCTCGGCGGGGGTCGCCGTCGGCACCGTGATGCCCGGCAGTTCTTTGGCCAGTTGCCGACAAAAATTCGTCGCCGTACGCGGCGTTTCTGAACAGGCGCCGAGGGCGACGAGCAAAAAACCGACGAGTGCAATGCGCGCCGTTGGTCGTGTCGAAAGCACACAATCTCGGCGCGAATTTTTCAGAAAAGATTCTCGAGAAGTCACCGCGCTCAAGTATCTCAGGTCGGCAATTCGATTTGATGTCATTTCCAAAAGGATGAAAAGTGTTCGCATCAGTTCGCTCCGCGACATTGCTGGGTGTTCTCGGCTCGCGCGTCGACGTCGAGGTGCACTCGGGCGTCGGTTTGCCCGGCTTCACCGTGGTGGGTCAGCCCGACGAGGTTTGTCGCGAAAGTCGCGATCGGGTGCGCGCTGCGTTTCTGTCGTCGGGCCTGCCCTGGCCGACACGCCGTGTCACGGTGAACCTTGCACCGTCGGGTGATCGCAAGTCGGGGGCGTGTCTCGATCTGGCGATTGCGGTCGGTCTGCTCGCGGCGCAAGAACTTGTCGACCTCGCCCTGCTGACGAAGTTTGCTTTTGTCGCCGAGTTGGGTCTCGACGGCACGCTGCGCAGCGTGCGCGGGGCGACCCCGCTGGTTTTGGCGTCGACCGATCGAACGACCGTCGTGGCGCCGGGCAACCTGCACGAGGCCAGCGCGGCGAGTTGTGCAGAAGTCGTGTCGGCGCCCAACCTCGCCGAGGTCGTCGAGTGTCTGGCGGGTCGAAACTCATGGCGCAAAGCCGGCTCGCTCGATGCGCAACATGTCGAGAATGCCGAAAAATATTCAGGCGAGCGAACCGTGGCGAGTTCGTTCGATCTGGCCGATGTGCAGGGTCAACCGGTGGCGCGGCGCGCGCTCGAGATTGCCGCCGCTGGTGCGCACCATTTGTTGCTCGTCGGGCCGCCTGGTTCGGGCAAGACGATGCTGGCCGAACGACTCGTGGGTTTGTTGCCCGCGCTCACCGACGACGAGGCGATCGCCACGACGATGATCCACTCGTCGGTGCAAGTTCAGTCGCCGGGCACTGGCTTGATGCGTCGCGCGCCGTATCGCGCGCCCCATCACTCTTCGTCGATGATCGCGATGGTCGGCGGCGGCACCTCGTTGATGCGACCTGGTGAAATCTCGCTGGCCAGCAACGGCGTGCTGTTTCTCGACGAGCTCGGCGAATTCGCGCCATCGGTGCTCGACGCCTTGCGTCAACCGCTCGAGCAGGGCATCGTGCGCCTGTCGCGTGCGCGCACGAGCGTCGTGATGCCGGCGAATTTTTTGCTGGTCGCGGCGACGAACCCGTGTCCGTGCGGCGAGGGTTCACCGGGGGCTTGCACATGCGACGACGCGGCGCGAGCCAGATACCTGCGCCGCTTTTCGGGGCCGCTTCTCGATCGTTTCGATCTGCGGGTGGCGGTTTCGCGACCCAACACCAACGAATTGATCAGCCCCGCGCGCGGCGAATCGACGGTCGACGTCGCGAGGCGCGTGGCGATCGCCAGAAAACTTTCATTCGACAGGTTCGGTTGCACCAACTCGGCGTTGACAAGAGATCAACTCGACCGGGTCGCGCCGCTGTCGAAGGCGGCCGAAAAGCGGTTGCGTCGCGAACTCGAGGTCGGCAGGTTGACGGGTCGCGGTTATCACCGCGTGCGTCGAGTCGCGCGCACGGTTGCCGACTTGAACGGCGCTCCCGAGATCGTCGACGATGCGCACCTCAACTTGGCGCTGTTGATGCGGGTCGATCTCGCCTCGGGCTTGCGCAATCGCGAACTGATTTTTTGATGAACCCCGATCACCTCGCCGCGGCGTGTTTGGCCGCGCTGCCAAAAATCGGCCCGAAGCGTTTGTCGGTTCTGCTCAGTCGCCACGACCCGCAGACGGCGTGGGCCGTGGTGCAGGGTCGGGCCAAGCCCGACGCCGTGGTGGCGGCGATGATGCGCGAAAACAATCTCGGTTTGATGTGGCGCGTCAACGCGACCCAGAGTCTGCACCAACAGATGCTCGAGCGATGCAAAAGAGCTGGCATTCGTGTGAGTCTGGTCGGCGAGGCCGAATATCCGTTTTGTCTGCGCAACGATTTCGCCAAACCGGCGGTCTTGTTCTACATCGGCGACTTGTCGGCGCTGAGCACGAGACGCGTGGCGATGGTCGGCACGCGCAGCGCGACGGCCTCGGGGCGCTATATGGCGTCGCATCTGGCCTATGAGTTGGCGCGCAACAATGTCTGCGTGATTTCGGGTCTGGCTCGCGGCATCGACGCGTGGGCCCACCGCGGGGCGTTGCGTGCATTGCAAAAGCGCGAATCTGCAGACACCGTCGCGGCGCGACCGGTCGGCGTCGTCGCCTCGGGTCTTGATTATGTGTATCCGAAAGAGAACACAGATCTTTGGGGCGAGGTCGCGCGCGATGGCGCGCTGTTGAGCGAGTCGGCGCCGGGTTCGCCGCCAGAGGCGTTTCGGTTTCCGTTGCGCAATCGAATTCTTGCCGCGATGTGCGAGGTGCTCGTGGTCGTCGAAAGTCGCGACAAAGGCGGCTCGATGATCACCGTCGACGAGGCGCAAAAACGCGATATCGCCGTGCTCGCGGTGCCGGGCTCGCCGCGCAATGTCGCCTCGGTCGGCACGAACTTGCTCGTGCAACAGGGTTGCCTGCCGGTGATCAGCGTCGACGACATCTTGGTCAGCCTCGGTCTCGACAATCGTCGCGCCAAAGAAAATAGTTTCGATCATCGAACCAAACCCTCGGCGCACGACGCCCGTCTGATCGAAACAATGACCGGTGCGCCGTTCACTCTCGACGAGTTCGTGCTTCGCACAGATGTGCCGTTGCTCGAGGCGGCGATCACTCTGGGTCGTCTCGAGGCGACGGGTTGGGTCGCCAACAACGCAGGCTGGTGGGAGGTGATCGAATTCGGGCATCGCCACGACTGACGAGATACCGTTATCACGGCTATGGCGGCGGGTTGGAACATAGACGACTTCATCGGCTCGATGACCGCGGCCTCGAGCAACACCACCAGCGCTTATGCCACCGATGTCAAACAATTCGCCGATTGGGTGGCGCGACAAAAAATCACCTCGCCGAAAAACGTGACGCGAGAAGTGGTGCGACAATATTTGAGTTTTCTCACCACCAATCGTCAGGCCAAGCGCAGTGTCACCCGCAAACTGGCGGCGATTCGTCGTTATTTCGATTGGCTGGTGCGCAACAAAAAGATCGACGCCGACCCCACCTCGGGCGTGCGCGCACCCTCGGGCACCGGTCGTTTGCCGAAGGTGCTGACCAAAGAACAACTCAACGCGCTGCTGACCTGCAGCGACACCGAGGTGCCGGCCTGGAAATCGGCCCGCGATACGGCCGTTGTCGAACTGCTGTATGGCAGCGGACTTCGAGTCAGCGAACTTTGTTCGCTAGACATAGACAGCATCGAGACCCGCAACAACACCGTCACCGTCATGGGCAAAGGTTCGAAACAACGGCGCATACCGGTGAGCCAACCGAGCGTGCGCGCGGTCAAAGACTGGATGAAACTGCGCGCCGAGGTTGTTGACCCGCGCGATCACGGCACCAAGAGCGCGCGCAACCCGCGCGATCACGACGCACAAGTCGCGTTGTTTTTGAATTCGCGCGGGCGACGGTTGGCCCCGCGCGATGTGCGTCGATTGATCGACGAACGGGCGCTGACCCCGACGCACCCGCACGCCTTGCGCCACACTTTCGCCACGCACCTGCTCGACAACGGCGCCGATCTGCGCGCGGTGCAAGAACTGCTCGGCCACTCAGATGTGGCGACCACCCAGCGTTACACGCAGGTCAGCAAAGAGCGACTCAAGAGCGCCTACGGCGCGTCGCATCCACGCGCATGAACGCGCTTCCCGTTCGATTGACGATCGATCAGGCCTGGCAGAAATGGCACGGACAAAAAGACGCGTTCGCCCGCGAATGGCTGGTCGTTCACTATGCATCGTTGGTCAAGTTCGTCGCCGGTCGACTCGCTGCCGGCCTGCCCAAGCGGGTTGAAATCGGCGATCTCGTGAGTTCTGGCGTATTCGGTTTGATGGATGCGATCGATCGATTTGATCCCGCGTTGGGTTTCAAATTCGAGACCTATGCGATCCCGCGAATCAGGGGGGCGATTCTCGACAGCCTGCGGTCGCTCGACTGGGTTCCGCGAAGCGTGCGGGCAAAAGCGCGCACCGTGGAAAACGCGATCTCCGATCTCGAGCACGAGTTGAAACGGGCGCCGACCGACGACGAGTTGGCGGCGAAACTGAAGATCAATCAGGGTGATCTTGAAAAGTGGCTGACTGAGATCGCCTCGAGTTCGGTCGGTCCGCTCGACCATGTGGTGGCCGACAACACGCCTGCGTCCACACATGGCGGCGCGTCTTATGTGCCGAGCCCCGACTCGGTCGTCGAGGCCACCGAGTTGCGCAAAATCATGCGCACCGAAATCAAGCGACTTCCCGAACGTGAGAGAACTGTGTTGGCTTTGTACTACGAAGAAAACTTGACGCTGGGCGAGATCGGTGAGGTTTTGGGTGTCACCGAAAGTCGGGTCTCGCAGATCCACACCAAAGCGGTTCTGCAGTTGCGTTCGCGCCTGGCCGCCGCCGACATCGCCTAGCGATTCGTGTTTTTGAACTTGGTCGCCATCGCGATGCTGTTTGCCGCGCCGATAGTTCATGCCGCGCCGACGGTGCATGCCGCGGCGGCAGCGCATGCGGCACCGATGCTGAGCCAGTGCGCGTTGCGCATGCCGTTTGATTCGACGGTGGACGCCACGGTGGTCGACGACTTTCGTGCCCCAGTTTGCGAGCGATGCGCCGGCAACCGCGGCATTGAATATTCGTTGCGCCAAGGTTCTTCGTTGCTCAGCGCCAGCGACGGAGTGGTGAGTTTTGTCGGCCAGGTGGGGCAGGTCAAATATCTGGTCGTGGCGACAAAACTCAATCGACGCATCACCTACGGACGAATCGAGTCGAGCATGGTGCGCATCGGCGAGCAGGTTCGGGCGGGGCAACCGATCGCGATCTCGACCGATTCTTTTTATTTCGGCGTGCGCGAGATTGATTCGGCGCAAGTTCGCTATGTCGACCCGAACAAATATCTGCACATCTCGGCGACGCTCACCAAGCCGGTTTTGGTGCGGGGTGCCGACGCTGCCCAGAACGGCGGTTCAGGGCAAACAACTCTGCGAACCTCGACAAATGCCTGCTAAAACTGCCACGAATTGAGCCGCAAACCGTGCTGAACCCAGTGTTTAATCGCTAGAGTTCAAGGGCTATTTGAAGGTCATATTCCAAAATCAAATTGCACGATCCCGTCCTGTGGTCGCTTCGGCGCCGAGGGTCGTGTAAATAAACCACAGAAAGGCAGCAAGTCATGGCAATAATCAGCATGCGTCAGATGCTCGAGGCCGGTGTTCATTTCGGCCACCGCACCGCCCGCTGGGATCCCCGAATGCAGCGCTTCATTCACAGCGAGCGCAACGGCATTTACATCATCGATCTCGAACAGACCCTCGTGCGCATCGAAGAGGCCTACAGGTTCGTGCGCGACCTCGTGGCCAACGGCGGAACGATTCTTTTCGTCGGCACCAAGAAGCAGGCGCAAGACCCCGTGCGGTTGTTCGCCCAACATTGCGGCATGCCGTATGTCAACGAACGATGGCTGGGTGGCATGCTCACCAACTTCGACACGATCTCCAAGCGCGTCAGCAAAATGCAGGAATACGAGCGTCTGCGCGAGACGGGCGAGTTCGACTTGATGCCGAAAAAAGAGGCGTTGTTGATCATTCGCGAACTCGAAAAACTTCAGCGCAACCTCGCGGGCATCAGTTCGATGTCGCGCCGCCCGAGCGCGGTGTTCGTGCTCGACACGCAAAAAGAGCACATCGCCGTCACCGAGGCGCGAAAACTCGGCATCCCGGTGATCGCGGTCGTCGACACCAATGTCAACCCCGATGTCATCGACTATCCGATTCCGGGCAACGACGACGCGATTCGCGCCAACGAGTTGATGACGCGCGTCATCGCCGAGGCGGTAATCGAAGGACGCTACATCGCCGAGAAAATGACGCCGCGCGTGGCCGCGGGTTCGGCGCCGGCAGGTGCGCAAGCATCCGCAGCAGCGCAGGTCAACACCCGCACGCCGGCCGAACAGGCGATCTTCGAAGCACAACAAGAAGCGGCGAAGGCGCAAGCGGTGGCCGACATGGCCAAGCGCGATGCCAAGGTTGCCTCGACCACCGACAACAAATAAAGCGAGCATAGAAATGTCGTTCTCAGCAAAAGAGGTTCAAGTGCTGCGCCAGGCGACCGGCGCGGGAATGATGGACTGCAAGAAAGCCCTCGAGGCCGCCAACGGCGATCTCGACGCGGCGAAACTTTGGTTGCGCGAAAAAGGTCTTTCGGCCAGCGCCAAGCGCGATGATCGCGACAACACCCAAGGCGTCGTCGCACTGCTCGTCAAAGGCAATGTCGGCGTGATGGTCAAACTCAAGTGCGAGACCGACTTCGTCGCCAGCAGCGACGGGTTCAAAGCCGAGGCCGAGGCGTTGGCCGCGCTGGTGGCCGACAAGGGTGAAGCCGCCGCCTCGCAACGAACGACGCAGTTGGAAGATCTCAAGATTTTGTTGAAAGAAAAAATCGAGATCGGCGATGTTGTGCGCATCGAGGCGGGCGCGGGCAACAAACTTGGTTCTTACTCGCACTTGCAGGGTGGTCGTGGTATCAACGGTGTTCTCGTCGAGATGTCGGGGGCCGGCGATGAACTGGCCCACGATGTGGCGGTGCACATCGCGTTCGCCCGACCCAAATATTTGGTCAAGTCAGATGTGCCAGACTCGGTCGTGGCCGCCGAACGGGCGACGCTCGAGGTCGTCACCCGCAACGAGGGCAAACCCGAGCAGGCCATCGCCAAAATCGTCGACGGTCGTATCGGCGGTTTCTTCAAAGATGTCTGCCTGCTTGAACAGCCTTACGCCAAAGACGACAAACAGTCGGTGGCGCAGATAATCGGATCGGCGAAAATTATTCGCTTTGCGCAGGTTGAAATAGGCTAGAAGCATGGCTGGTGCGTCCTCCGCGAATCCTCGTTGGAAGCGGGTGGTTTTGAAATTGTCGGGTGAGGCGTTGGCCGAGCCCTCGGGTTTTGGTCTCGACTCGGATGTGTTGCATCAGATCGCAACCGAACTGCACGAAACCCGCCGTGATTTGGGTGTCGACATCGCCGTGGTCGTCGGGGGCGGAAACTTTTGGCGAGGCCTGAAAGGCGCAGGTCAAGGCATGGATCAAGCCCAGGCCGACTACATGGGCATGATCGCAACGGTGATGAACGCGCTGGCGTTGCAGGATGCGTTCGAACGCGTCGGCCAATACTCGCGCGTGATGACCGCGGTCGAAATGCCGAAAGTGGCCGAGCCTTATATTCGGCGACGCGCCGAGCGACATCTCGAGAAGGGCCGAATCGTGATTCTGGCGGGTGGCACCGGCAACCCGTTCTTCACCACCGATACGGCGGCGGCATTGCGCGCCGCCGAGATTTCGGCCCAGGCGATCTTGAAGGGCACGCACTCGGGCGTCGACGGCGTCTATACGGCCGACCCGAAAAAAGACAAGGGCGCGACCCGCTTCGACCAGATCAGTTATCTCGACGTGATCAGCAAGGGCCTGAAGGTTATGGATTCGACGGCGATCACCTTCTGCATGGACAACAAACTTCCGATTGTCGTGTTCAACCTGCTCGAGAAGGGCAATGTTCGCAAGATTCTCGAGGGCAAAAAGATCGGAACGCTGGTCGAGTGATCGAAGAAACATTGCTCGAAGCGATGGAGAAAATGTCGAAGGCCGTCGACCATGTGCAGGCGCAATTTCTCGGCGTACGCACGGGTCGGGCGAGCGCATCGCTGGTCGAAAAGATTCAGGTCGAGTACTACGGGGCTTTCGTGCCGTTGCAACAACTCGCCTCGTTTCAGGTGCCCGAGGCGCGGATGCTCGTCGTCAAGCCTCATGATCGGGGTTCGATCGCGGCGATCGAGCGAGCGTTGCAGTCGAGCGATCTGGGTTTGACGCCCAGCAACGACGGCGTCGTGATTCGGTTGAGTTTTCCGGCTTTGACCGAGGAGCGTCGCAAAGAGTTCGTGAAAGTCGTCAAGAACATGGCCGAAGAAGGACGGGTGACCGTGCGCAATATTCGCCGCGATGCGCGAAAAGTTTTGGAGACGGCGAAAAAAGACGGCGACATCTCACAAGACGATCTGGACAGGGCAGAAAAAGAATTGGAGCAGGTCACACACAGCAATGTCGACGCGGTCGACAAGGCTTTCGCCCGCAAAGAGCAAGAACTACTTGAGGTATAAACTCAAGACGACGAATTTCGGAGGGGAATTCTCAAGATGAGCGACGACACGAACGACCAGAATCTCGACGACACGAACGACACGACCGCCAACTCATCGGCCCCCGCAAACGACGACGCGACGATCGATTTCGGAGACGAGTTCGGCATGGTCAAGTTCGCCGACGACGATGACAGCGCGCCGGCGATCTCGCTTTCCGAGAACCAGACCGATCAGTTGCCGCACTGGACAGAACCGCCGACGGGTGAACTGCCGAAGTTCGTGCAGCCGACCGAAGACACAATTTCGCCGACCCCGAGCGCGGGCGACCCGCGTCCGCGCCTTAATCTGACGGGTTCGACCAGGCGAATAGAGCCGAGCGCACCACCAAAGCCGGTTTCGCGTCCGCCGCGAGAGGGGAGAATCTCGATCGGCTCCGATCCGACGGGTGAAAGAAACCGACCCGACTCGTCGGGCGGCCTGTCGCGACGCGACACCACGGGTGGAGCGGTTCGAGAATCATCCAGAGGGGCAGATCCGTCGCGACCGCAACAAGTTCGCCGTGCCCGACCGGGCGATCGAAGCGATTCGGGCACTCGACCCCGCGGTGGTTCGTCGCGCTCGATGGGCCGATCAAGTTCGGGTTCGAGACCGCAAGGTTCGGGCGCAAGAGACCTGCCGACCGCGACCGCCGTCGGGGTCTTGTTGGGCGCCGTGTTCATCGCCGCCGTTTTGGTCGGCCCGGTCGCGGTGATGCTGTTGCTGGTAGTCGTTTTGGGTTTGGCGGCGGTCGAGTTTTTCAACCAGACCACGGCCACCGGCTATCAGCCCGCGTTGATCGTCGGCGTGGCGGGTTGCGTCAGCGCACCTTTGGCCGCATATTGGATCGGCGACGCGGCCCTTCCGCTCGTTTTTGTTTTTGCGTTCATCGCCGGCGCGATCAGTTTCATCGGCACCAGTTCGGTCGAGAGCGGTCCCGTGCCGAATTTGGCCCTGACGATGCTCGGTCTCACCTGGATCGGCTTGTTCGGTTCGTATGGCGCGTTGATCTTGCGACTTTCAAATTCGGGGCCCGGTTTTGAAAATGTCGGCACCGACACGTTGTTCATTTTGGTAGTCGGCATAATCGCCAACGACACCGCCGCCTACTTCGTCGGTGCAGCCACGGGGCGCACCCCGTTGCGCGCCTGGATCAGCCCGTCAAAAACCATGGAAGGTTTCGTCGGGGGCGCAATCGGCACATTCGTCGCGGTGATTCTCGTCGGCCTGCAAAGCGGAACTTGGACGAAACTCAGCGAGTGGTTGCTCATCGCCCTGGTGATCTCGATTCTCGGGCCGATCGGCGACCTGACCGAGTCGATGTTCAAGCGCAACATGGACATCAAGGATTTCGGCACGGTGTTGCGCGGTCACGGTGGCGCACTCGATCGATTCGACAGCGTTTTGTTCGCCCTGCCGATCATTTATTACTTGACGTTGGTGCTCACACCCTGGGCTAGTTGAGCCGTGGCTCGGGTTGCGATTGCCGGGTCGACCGGTTCAATCGGAAGACAGACGCTGGATGTAATTCGATTGTCGCGAAGTTCGAGCGATCACCGCGTCGTGGCGCTGAGCGCGAACTCCTCGGCCGATGAACTGATCGAACAAATTCGCGAGTTTGAGCCCGAGCTCGTCGCGATCGCCGACGCGAAGGCGCGCAAACAGGTCGAGCGAGAGATTTCAGGCTCGAAACTTCGCACCCAGGTCGCGGGCGAGTCGTCGAGTCTGGCCGAGGTCGCCGATGTCGTGGTCAACGGTGTCGTGGGCTTCGCCGGACTCGAAGTCACCCTGTCGACATTGCGCGCGGGCAAGCGACTCGCGCTGGCCAACAAAGAGAGCCTGATCGCGGCGGGGCCCGTGGTCGCACCGCTGAGACGAGTTGCTGGCGCCGAAATCATCCCCGTAGACAGCGAGCATTGCGCTATTCACCAGAGCCTGCGCAGTTCGCAAAATGTCGATCGTGATGTGGCCAAACTTTTGCTGACCGCTAGCGGCGGGCCGTTCAGGGGCAGGTCGAGGGATTCGCTAAAAAACGTGACGGTGGCCGAGGCGTTGCAACACCCGACCTGGTCGATGGGGCCGAAAATCACCGTCGATTCGTCGACGCTGATGAACAAGGGGCTCGAGGTCATCGAGGCCCACGAATTGTTCGGCGTGGGCTACGACGCGATCGACGTGGTGGTGCATCCGCAGTCGATCGTGCACTCGATGGTCGAGTTTCGCGACGGCGCGATCATCGCCCAACTGTCGATGCCCGACATGAAACTGCCGATCGCATACGCGCTCGAGTACCCGAGCAGGTCGGCGACCAGTTTCGGGTCGATCGACTGGTCAGAACTTTCTCGGCTTGATTTCGAGAAGCCCGACCGTGACACATTTCGCTGCCTGCAACTCGCCTATGACGCGGGTCGAATCGGAGGCACCGCGCCGGCATGGTTGAGCGCCGCCAACGAGGTCGCCGTTGAGACATTTTTGACCGGAGGTGTGAAATGGGTGGATATTCCGCGCATCATTGAGGCAACCATGCAACACCATGATGGTCAAATACCCGGGAGCGTCGAAGATATTTTGCAAGCCGATCGATTGGCGCGCGATTGGGCGAAGAAAGAGTCGAAAAACTGAAATGTCGGGCGGGCAATGAGTTCTTTTTACAACAAGTTCCGCGACGAGATCGCCGCGGGTGGTGCCACCGACGAGCAGAGCCAAAAAAATAGTTCTACGATCACGACGGTCACGGGCCTGGTCGTGTTGGGCCTGCTGGCATGGTTGGGCGTCAGCAACCCGTGGTCGCTGGTGTTCGTGGCGGGCTTGATCGTGTCGGTTTTTTTGCACGAAGTCGGGCACTACTACACGGCGAAACGCAGCGGCATGAAAGTGACGCAGTTCTACATGGGCATGGGTCCGCGAGTCTTCAGTTTTCAGCGGGGCGAGGTCGAGTTCGGTTTGCGCGCCCTGCCCATCGGGGCGTTCGTGCGAATCGTGGGCATGAACAATCTCGATCAATGCGACCCGCAAGACGAGCCGCGCACCTACAGGCAGCAGTCATACCCGAAAAGAATGCTGGTCATCACTGCGGGCAGTTTGATGCACGCGGTGATCGCCTTGGTTCTCTTCGTCGGGGTCTATGCATCGGCTGGCCGGTTCGGCGACACGGGCAAACTTCGCGTGTTCGGTGAACCCGCCGCGAATTCACCCGCCGAGAAACTCGGTCTGCGCGATGGCGACCAGATCTTGTCTGTCGATGCAAAACCGACCGAGAACCGTTTTGGTCTGATCGAGGCGATCACCGCCAATGAACCGGGCGAATCTGTCGAAATAAAATTCGTTCGCGACGGCGTCGTCTACGTCGAACAGGTCGTTCTCGGGTCGAACCCGGCGAATGCGAACGTCGCGTTTCTGGGCGTGGCTTCCGACAGTTACGGCTATGTTCGGCAAAACCCGGTCGACGCGGTGCGTTTCGGCGTTCTAGATGTCGGTCGAACGGCGCGCGACTCGGTCGCCGGTTTGTTCGTCGTGCTCAACCCGAGAAATATCTTCTCGAATGTCGTCGCCGAAGAACCCGACTTGATGACCCGACCAACCACCGTCGTCGGCGCGAGCCAGGTGGGCGGGCAGATCGGTCGTAGCGAGGGCCTGAAAGGCGTTTTGATGCTGCTGGCAAGCGTCAACATATTCGTCGGCGTATTCAACATGTTGCCGCTTTTGCCGTTCGACGGTGGCCACGCGGCGATCGCCACCTACGAGCGGCTCCGCTCCAGACGCGGCAGGGTCTATCGGGCAGATGTCGGCAAGATGATCCCGGTGGCGACAACCGTCGTGATACTGCTGGTGACGCTGATGTTCGCCGGGCTCTATCTCGACATCACGAGCCCGCTCGGTTGACGCATCGTTAAGATTTGAGGGCGATGGCGAACCACGGGCCGCAAAAATATTCGCGCAAAAAGACCCGACAAATCAACGTCGGCAAAGTCGCGGTCGGTGGCGACGCACCGATCAGCGTGCAGTCGATGACGATAACCAAGACGGCCGATGTCGACGCGACGCTGCAACAGATCTACGCCTTGGCCGCCGCTGGTTGCGACATCGTGCGTTGCACGTGCAACGACGCCGCGGCGGCAGAGGGTCTGGCCAAGATCGTGCCCCGTTCGCCCGTGCCGATCATCGCCGACATTCACCATCAATATCGCATGGCTTTGGCCGCGCTCGAGGCGGGTGTGCAGGGTCTGCGACTTAATCCGGGCAACATTCGCAAACCAGAACACATCAAAGTCGTCGCCTCCGAGGCGCGCGATCGCGGGGTGCCGATACGCATCGGCGTCAACGGGGGTTCGTTAGACCCCGCGCTTTACGAAAAGCATGGCGGCCTCACCGCCGCGGCGATGGTCGAGTCGGCCCAACAAGAACTCAAATATTTCGAAGAGGTCGACTTCAATCTGGTCAAGATTTCGGTCAAGGCCTCGAACGTGCCGTTGATGGTCGACGCCTATCGAATGCTCAGTGAAGTCACCGACTTTCCGCTGCATCTCGGTGTCACCGAGGCGGGGCCGTTGCCGGGTGGGTTGATTAAAGCCACTGCCGGCATATCTACTTTGCTGCTCGAGGGCATCGGCGACACGATTCGCTACAGCCTGACCGCCGACCCGGTCGAAGAGGCGCGCGCCGGCCGTCAGTTGCTCGAGTCTTTGGGTTTGCGCGAGCGAAAAAATGTCGACCTCATCGCCTGCCCGAGTTGTGGTCGGGCCGAGGTCGACGTGATCGACATCGCCCAGAAGGCCCAGTCGGCTTTCGCCGACAAAAAACTGCCGTTACAGATCGCCGTGATGGGTTGCGTGGTCAACGGGCCTGGCGAGGCTCGCGAGGCCGACTTGGGCATCGCCGCGGGCAACAAGCGCGGGCACTTGTTCGTCAAGGGTCGCAATGTCGCCGTCGTTCCCGAAAGTGAAATGGTCGACGCGCTCGTCGAATGGGCCACTTTTATTCACGAGCACGGCACCGAGGCGGCGATCAAGCGTGTCGATACGACGCTGGCCGAGCGTGAAGCGGCCAAAGACCGAAGCGTCGCCCTGGCCGAAAAAGGTGACGACGCAAATCACGACACCGAAAAAATCGTCGAGATTCGTCGCACGGTCGCCGAAAAATAGTCGCTGGCTATTCGGGTTCTGGCTATAAAAGTTGTAGCCGACCGGTCGTCAAGTTAGTTGCGGGCGAAAAGTTCGCCGTGGCGAAGCTGCAACGCGGTGGGTAGGCGCAATAACTGACGCTTGGTCAGGGGTGGCAATCGACGACGCACCGCCAGAGATTGCGGCGTCTGGCCGACCAGGCCGAAAGTCGCGCACCTTTGAATCGCTCGTTCGAGCGAGCCCGAGCCGTGCCGAAACGAAAGCCCCAACGCCGCGGCGGTGTCGTTCAGATCGATGCAGTATCCGTTCGGAAACACCTCGAGTTCGCGGGCCAAAAACCTGATCGCCCAGGTCGCGCTGGGGCCGATCACACCCAACCAGTAAGTCTCGACATATTCGCCGCAGGCATCGAAGCCAGAATTATTGGTGACCGGATCGACCCACTCGGTGACGAAAATTTCGGAGTTCGTGAAGTCGCAGAGGTTTGTGGCCATGCAGAGTTGTGTGCTTCGAGTTCGGCTTCGGCGCAAGTCGAGCTACTCGGTTTCGAAAACTTGACAAAGTCGGTAGGGTATTGATATGTCTAGTTTCCGCGAGTTGCTCGCAGACGCCAAAGCCAAGATCACAGAGATCGACACGCAGACGGCCGCCGACAAGATCGCCTCTGGCCGAGTCGTCGTGCTCGATGTGCGCGAGCCAGACGAGTTCGAGCAGGGTGCTTTGCCCGCGGTCGTGCATATTCCTCGTGGTCACCTCGAGGCGCAGGTCGAATCGAAAATCGTCGATAAGAATTCACCTGTAATCGTCTATTGCGCCGGCGGAGTGCGCAGCGCTTTCGCCGCCAAGACGATGCAGGAACTGGGCTACTCGCAGGTGCTGAGCATGGGCGGCGGCTTCGGCAAATGGAAAGACGAGGGTCGCCCGTGGTCGACCCCCGCGATACTTTCGCCCGAGCAACGAAACCGATACCAGCGTCATGTGTTGTTGCCCGAGGTCGGTGTCGAAGGTCAGGCGAAACTCTTGGCGAGCAAGGTGTTGTTGTTGGGTGCTGGCGGCCTGGGTTCGCCGGCGGCGATGTATTTGGCGGCGGCCGGGGTGGGCACGCTCGGCATCGTCGACATGGATGTGGTCGATGCGTCGAATTTGCAGCGACAAATTTTGCACAATCTCGACCGGGTCGGCGATCGCAAGGTCGACTCGGCGAAGAAAACCTTGACGATGTTGAATCCCGATGTAAATGTCGTTACATACGACACGCGCCTGAGCGCCGAAAACGTCGTCGAGATTATTTCCGGATACGACGTGATCGTCGACGGCGCCGACAATTTTCCGAGTCGATATCTGCTCAACGATGCGAGCGTCAAGCTCGGCATACCTGTCGTGCACGGTTCGATCTTCAGGTTCGAGGGCATGGTCAGCGTGTTTCACCCGAAGTTGGGCCCGACATATCGCGACATGGTGCCGGTGCCGCCGCCGGCAGAACTCGCACCCAGTTGCGCCGAGGCGGGCGTGCTCGGCGTGTTGCCGGGCATCGTCGGTTCGATCCAGGCGCTCGAGGCCCTGAAACTCTTGCTCGAACTCGGCGATTCGTTGATCGGAAGAATTCTCACGATCGACACGACCGAGATGTCGTTTCGCACTTTCAATTTGAAGCGCGACCCGCAAAACGCTGTGACGTTCGACAATCGCGAGAAGATTCAGGTTCGCGATCTCGACGGCGCTTGCGCGCCTTGGCTCTCGAAATAGCCGCCCCGATTCGAAGTCGTATGATTATTGGGTGCGATTCGCGGTGGTGGGTGCCGGTTTTTCCGGTTCGGTAGTTGCCCGAGAACTCGCCGAGGCGGGTCACCAGATAGTTGTTTTTGACTCGCGCGACCATGTCGCGGGAAACTGCCACACCGCGCGCCACGAGACCGGCGTCATGGTGCACACCTATGGGCCGCACATCTTTCACACCCAGCACGAGCATGTCTGGCGATACATAAACCGGTTCGGCGAGATGATGCCGTATCGCCACAAAGTCAAGGCGATTTCGCGCGGCACGATGTATTCGTTGCCCGTGAATCTGACGACCATCAACCAGTTTTTTTCGCGCGACTTCGACCCGCAACAGGCCGAAAGGTTCATCGCCGAAAAGGCCGACTCGAGCATCACCAGCCCCGTCTCGTTCGAGGATCAAGGCCTGAAATTCGTCGGCCGAGAACTTTACGACGCGTTTTTCGCGGGCTACACGGCAAAGCAGTGGGGGGTTGATCCGAAAGAACTGCCGGCGAGCAT
>Ga0194125_10000310_pt1 | contig 80607 bp, 69 predicted proteins | sample TA2KigC250mmetaG_FD_148626 | JGI IMG/M metagenome (GOLD analysis project Ga0194125, IMG submission 148626) | Freshwater microbial communities from Lake Tanganyika, Tanzania - TA2015034 Kigoma Deep Cast 250m | ecosystem: Environmental > Aquatic > Freshwater > Lake | place: Tanzania: Lake...
GAGCACTGGGGCATTGGAGCACTGGAGCTCCATCTCTCCATTTCCCCAACGCTCCAGCGCGCCAGTGCGTTCGCCGCGTCTCTGCGGTTATTCAGAAAGGAATAAAACCAAATTCATAGTTACTTAAAATTATAGTTGCCTCTACTTTTATAGTGTTCATCTTTACTTGCGGCGGAGGCCTCGACTGATTGTTTCAATCAGTCGTGGAGGTCTCCGACCTCTCGGAGAGAGGAAGCCGCTACATCCTTTCTGCATAGATTGTTTGGTGGTAGAATAACATCAAGTCTTCTACCTTAGCCTTCTGTGTGACACGTTTTGCTTCAGTAGACATATCGTGCAAACTCAATCGCCCCTTCGTGGAACCACCTGTACGATATACTCCACCACGCCATAAGCATACGGTGTTCTTCCTGATACCCAATACCCAAGTTCCACCATGTAATCGTCTAACTGAGCCCTTATTTGGATTCTGAACATGCAAAGACCGCCTACGTAGAGATGGTCTCAAAAACACCCAAAACGAAGGTATACTAAAATCTCCAGTATATCCTACTACTGCTGCCGCTATCACCGCAGCATCCATTGCATGAGAATCAAAACTCAACTTATCCTTACTGCTGGACTTTAAAAGGCCTGCTCTATCCCGCAACTCTTTCGTCTGATACCCGGCAAACTTGATAAGCTTACCATATTTCTCCAATTCAGTATAGAGTTTGGTCTTACCTATTTCAACAGTGCTGAACTGTTTGCCCCATCGCTTTTTTTTGTGGTTGAACCGAACATCCTCTACTGCGAAACAGGTAATAGGATAGAGTGAAAAGTATCTTGAGACAAGTACAAGCCTGAAATCTACCTTAGCTCTTTGTGTAGGGCTTATCCAACCTTCCTTTTTAGTGTCTTTCGGACGTGACTTACGCCTCCTATTCTTGCGGTATCTCCTATTCCTACGCAGCATTCTCCTTGTCTCTACCTTCTTCCTTATATCAGGCAATATTGCCATACCAGAGGTCACAATCTCTTTCTCAGTCAATACGGCATATCCATCAAACTTAGCGCCTGGGTCAATACCCAAACACATCGGTTGGGTATGCTTTGTACTATCCCACGTAAGCCTAATATAAAATACTCCTTCTTTTGTCCAGTGCTTTGTAGCTTTGCCATCTTTAAGCAATTTCCTTGCCTTCGCTGGTTTGCAAGGCATTAATGGGGTACCATCCTTGTGTAATACAGGTACTCTCAACATAATATCCCTCCAGCTTAACATATTATAATACCTGGTGCTGGTGACCAGTGTAGTGCCCTTCGACAATGTATCTGAGCCAACGAGCCTGCCAAGCTCAGGAGTACCCGTAACGAGGGCGTGTATCCCGGACTCCTTTGACTTTTTTTCCTCTTATTTCTTTTGATTAAACTTTTCTTTCTTAAAGAAAAGTTTGTTTACCCAACCTTCGGCTCAAACACGTAGCAAAAGCTTAGTCTAGTCAAGACTTACGCTTGTGGTAGCATTCCCACAAACCCCGACTGATTCTTAGAATCAGTCGGGGTTCTTGACTGTAACACCTCATTTACTTAAGCAACTTCTAAAAAATAGTTTACACTTTTCCGCATCGCTTCTTTCTAACCGCAGAGGTAGCAGAGGAGGCGCTGAGAGCGCAAAGAACAGACGAAGTTGACAGGAACGAAGTAATCTCCGTGTCCTCTGCGTCTTCTCCGTGTTCTCTGCGGTTTAAAAAGTAAACAAACTTAATTCGAACTTACTTAACCTTTTGCCTTCTGAGAATACGAATCCCGAATCCAACGTTCAAGGACTTTATCAGGATTTTCAATCACTTCCTGAGTAAGGATAAACTCATCTTGACCCGTATTTTTCTTAATCAAATTCAGCCCGTGTTCGTAACTTCTCAGAATGTCATCGCAAATCTGCTTTGGAGTAACGCCATTGTTCATAGCTTGTTCAGTAATTGACTCCATAGCGTCAGGGTCAAATTTGATAGCTATGCCATACTTACCGGAGAATTCCACCTCATAACGTCGAATCTGTTCTTGAACCACTAATTTTTTATTGTAACCGGGTTCTTGTAAAAGTTTCTGCAATTCATCAATTGGCTTGTCGATAATATCTTTTGTCACAACGAATTGACGGACGCTTGACGAGGGCAATTCATATTTAAATTCTCGCAGAACACGCTCGCAGACTGTCACTAAACCACGAGCGCCGGTGCGTTCCTTGTAAGCCTCTTCTGCGATGCAACGTAATCCCGCATCGGAAAAGAGCGCTTCGATATCGTAAGCGCGGAAGGAACTTTCATATTGTTTAATGATTGAACCTTCTGAATGATTCAATATTTCATATAGGTCATCCACAGATAGCTCCTGACAGACCACGTGCACAGGCAATCTTCCGATAAATTCTGGTTCAAATCCAAACTCCACAAAATCCTTAGAGGTGACAAACTGGAAATAGTCTTCTTCCTCTTTTTTAGATTGAACTTCTGCTCCGAAACCCAGGCGCGACTTGTTCATTCGTTTTTTAATGATATCCCTGAGCCCGTTGAAAGCGCCGCTGACGATGAACAGAATGTGGCGCGTATTGACAATCTGCTTTTCCAGTTTACCCTTCTGCTGGAATTCCATCACCGCTTGCATTTGCGATGTAATATCATAAGTGGCGCGGATGTCAACCTCAGTTTCCTCCAGCAACTTTAGCAGACCCATCTGAACACCTCGTCCGCTCACATCTCGGCCGATGATATTGGATGGCGTAGCGATTTTGTCAACCTCGTCAAGAGAGATAATGCCGTATTGAGCCAAATCTAAATCACCATTCGCTTGAGTAACTAAATCACGTACCAGGTCTTCGACATTACCTCCCACATATCCCGTCTCGCTGAATTTCGTAGCATCCGCCTTCACAAATGGCACGCCTATCAATTTCGCCAACATGCGGATGATATATGTTTTCCCCACGCCTGTTGGGCCGATCATTATGATATTTTGTTTGGTATATTCTTCGTCACGCGCTCTGGGATTTCGCTCACACTCCATAACGTGATTATAATGGTCGCCAATAGCAATCGCCAGCGCCTTCTTGGCTGCATCTTGCTTAATCACGTATCGGTCAAGATAAGCCTTGATATCTTTAGGTTTATAATCAAACTTTAAATCCAGGGATTTGTTTGCCGTGGGTTCTTCCTTCCGTCTCTCTTGCTGAGCGCCAGGATGAAATACTCCAAACTTTACATCCATTCTGTCTCCATATTTTTGCTTTAATCGCTCTATGTCTTTTTCTATCTCTTCAATAGTAGGGATTTTATTTTCAATATTCATTGCTTAACATCCTTAGGTTTCTTAGAATTTTAATAAATTTGTGCTTTGGTGTTTTTATAAAGCCCAGCCTGATAATAATACCAAACAAAGAGTACAAGCAATTTGAATTATATCATAAAAATTAGGTTTTGTCAACGCCATTGCAAATCAGAAATTCCTCAGTGTTTCTTATGATGGCACTTTTCTTTTTTTGCTTTTGGATTTCTCTCCTTGACAATCTCCTTTGTATATGTTATATTTGATAGCACAAAGGTTGGGGATTTCCAACCAAACTTTTCTTTTAAAACTTGTATTCCGCACTTCTGTTTCAGGGTTTAATCAAAACCTTTACCTTCCTGAGTTCTTGGAAGGATGGAAGGATGGAAGAATGGAAGGAAGGGATGGAAAAATCCCCGTCTTCTCTAATCCCCATTTGCATATTTGCTTATTTGCATATTTGCTCATTTTAATAGGACAACGAAGATGCAATTAGTATTCATGGGTACTTCGGAATTTGCAGTACCGACTTTAGAAACTTTGGTCTCAAGTGAACATAATTTGTCGGGGGTTGTTACTCAACCTGACCGCGCAAGTGGCAGAGGACAAAAATTGATGCCTTCGGCGGTCAAAAAGGCGGCGCTTGCACATGAACTATCTATTTACCAACCTGAACGAGTACGTGATGCAGCGTTTATCCAGATATTGAATCAGTTGAATCCAGAAGCCATAGTTATCGCAGCCTACGGTCAGATTCTGCCTAAACGTGTCCTCGACATTCCGCCGTATGGATGTATTAACATCCACCCTTCATTGTTGCCCAAGTACCGTGGCGCGGCCCCAATTCAACGCGCTATCATCAATGGTGAGCGAACAACGGGCGTTACAATTATGTTGATGGACGAAGGCGAAGATACTGGAGATATTATCCTCCAAACAGAAGTGGAAATTTTCGCTGATGACACCGCTATAACCTTACATGATAAGTTAGCTCAGATTGCAGCAGATTTGTTATTGAAAGCCCTGGCATTGGCGAAAAATGGCCCGCCGCCGCATTATCCTCAAAATGAATCAGAAGCAACTTACGCTCCGAAACTGACAAAGGAAGATGGTTTAATTGATTGGAGTAAATCAGCCATTCAGATTCGCAACTTAGTTCGCGGTACACTGCCCTGGCCAGAAGCCTATACGTACTTCGGAGAGGGAAAATTATTAAAAATTTTATCTTGTGAATTTACTGAAATTCCCATGATGGAAGTTACACTGGGGACTATTTATATCACTGACGAAAAAGAGGTGGCGGTTAAAACCGGAGAAGGCGCAATTCTTCTAAAAACCGTCCAACCAGCCAACAAACAGCCAATGAATACAAAAGATTTCATCAATGGCTATCGGATTAAAACGGGCGACCAATTGGATTGTCGATTGTCGATTGTTGATTGTTGATTGGGAAGTCATTTCAATCATCAATCATCTATCATAAAATGGCTGCAGCGGGAGATTAAATGGCAACAAAACAAATTCTTACAAATGTAATTAAAATAATGCTTATTTTCTTAGCGGCAATAGTGGTATTGGGGATAATATCAGTATTCATCTTGATACCTATGATAATTAAAGGGAAAGTTGTAGAAGTGCCGAATGTTAAAGGTAAAAGCCTGGCTGAAAGTATAAGCATATTGCAGGGATACCGACTGAATGTAAAAATTGATTCATACAAAGCCAGTGTCGCTGTTCCAGAAGGATATGTTGTGGAACAAAATCCGCCGCCTGGATTCAAAGTAAAGCAAGATAAATCAATACGTCTCGTTCTTAGTAGTGGTTCTGAAAAAGTAGAGGCCCCAGATTTAACCGGCAAGCTTCTTTCAGATGCGGAAGCTGACCTCGCTTCTACTGGTTTTCAGATTGGCACTAAAGCAACAGTTCACTCAGATAATTACCCCACAATGAACACCATCATAGCTCAAACACCACTGCCGAAATCAATCTCTGAACGTGGCGCTAAAATCAATTTGCTGTTAAGCAAAGGCGCATACCCCAAAATGCTATTGATGCCTGATTTAAAAGGGATGAAGTTTAACGATGTTCAAGAGCGTTTAAAAAGAAGTGGACTGATTAGCCAGGTTACTTTTAACCCAAATTCTATTTACGGTGATGGCGTCATCTTAACACAAATTCCACCAGCCGGGCAGTTCATTCAGGTTGGTCAAAAAGTTGAACTACAAGTGAGTTCATCCACTGGTGTCATTAGTAGAGCGCAAAGGCCTGTTGTCATAGAGTATACAGTTACCCCTGGCGGTATACAATCGAAACATGTTCGGATTATCCTGAAAGATTCAAATGGCACAAGACAAATAGTCGATGACTTCTTTCCACCTGGAAAAACAATAACACAGCTCGATTCTGTCATTGGCGAAGCGACGATGATAGTTTATGAAGATGACATGGAACATCCCATCAAAACAAAGGAGTTATAAGTGGTAAAAATTTCGCCTTCTCTATTAGCTGCCGATTTTAGCCGGTTAGGCGATGAGGTCCGAAAGGTGACGCAAGCAGGCGCTGATTGGATACACCTGGATGTAATAGACGGCAATTTTGCCCCTAACATCACTTTTGGCCCGCCTGTAATAGCCTCGATTCGACAACATTCTCACCTTCCCTTTGAGGCACACCTTATGATAGAATCTCCCGAGAGATACATCCAAAATTTTGTCGAAGCTGGCGTAGATATTCTTGTTATTCACATTGAAAGTTGCAGGGAACCCGAAGCAGTTATTGCACTGGTCAAAGAGCAAAACGCCAAAGCCGGCTTAGCTCTATGTCCTGATACTTCTGAAGAAATGATTGAACGCCTTATTGATAAGGTCGACTTATTAGTTCCAATGACAGTAAATCCCGGTTTTAGTGGACAAAAATTTATCCAGGCGGTCGTCCCCAAAATTAAACTATTGCATGAAATGGTGAAAAAGCGCGCTATCCAGGTCGACATAGAGGCTGACGGAGGAATCAATATCGAAACTGCTCCTCTGGCAACGGCAGCAGGAGCGAATGTCTTAGTTGCAGGTTCAGCGATATTTAAAGCGAAAGAGGGAATAGAAGCAGCTATCCGCAATTTGAGAATCGCCGCTGAATCGAAGCGAACATAAGGGATTCGCTCAATTAAAATAGTAGCAGGAGATTCCTGTTACAAAAAGAAGGAGGCACGAACTAATGATATCTGAAAGAACTCAAAAAGATTACTTGTTGAATATAGTAAATGAGCTTCCGCCAGATAAGATAGCACTTTTGTTGGAAATTGGTCGTCTCATTAAGTTTAAAATGGAATATGAGCAGGAAATAGAAGAAATACCAACTGTTAAGGGCGGGTCATTCCAGGAACTACGACCTCTCGTTGGCCGGCTTACATTAGGGGGAGACGCTGTTGAAGATTCAGAAGAATACTGGAAGTAATAGAGTTGTAGTAGATACGAACGCTTTAGTAGCAATTTACGATTGTCGTGACAAATGGCATCAAAAAGCAGTGGAAATTTTCTCCAAATTAGAATCTGGTAATTTTACTTCGGTCTACTTTGACTGCGTTATGAACGAGTCGATTAGCGTTTTAGCGCGAAGAACTGAAGAACAAAATAGGGCAGATGATTTCCAAAATGCGCTTGAATATTTGCTCAATCAGATTCCAGAAGAAATGATTGAATGGGTTTCCAAAGAAACCCAACGACTTTACCAAGAAGTGGTTAGCCTGGTCCGCGATACCGATGGAGAACTAAATTTTCATGATGCTCTGATTGCTATTCGTTGCAGAGAACTGAAAATTAAATTGATTTTCAGTTTTGACAGAGATTTTGATCGAGTCGAATGGTTATATAGAATAGGAGAGCTCAACGATATACCTTTTAAAGAAATTCAATCATGAATAGGTATTATTTGAAACCTTCGCTTAACGGGGTGTATTTGGCTCAGCGCCTTCGAACTTTAAACTACCTACGTAAAAGTAAGCAGGTGGGATTTTAGGAATTGCGCAATTTTTACGTTTCTCACAATAAAATCTTCAGCGATCGCATCCTGATTTCAGGGGAAGAGAAACATCACATCGTCAATGTGCTTCGGCTCAAACCAGATGAGCATGTCAAAATCTTTGACGGCCAGGGCAATGAGTATTTAGCGAGGCTCAAGCATTTCAACAGCGATAATGTCGTTGCCGAAATTCTTGAACACCGGCAAATTTCTCCTCCAAAACCTTACGTCACCCTCCTTCAAGGACTCCCAAAATTTGATAAGTTCGACCAGATAGTGCAAAAAACCACTGAGCTAAGTGTGAGCGAGATTGTCCCGGTCTTATGCCAGCGTTCAGTACCCAGGCTTAACCGCGATGTTTCTTTGAAGCGAGTCTCACGCTGGCAGCGAATCGCCAATGAAGCGTCTAAACAATGCGGCAGAATTTATTTTCCAAAGGTAAAGGAGATTACGGAATTTAATGAATGCTTAACTTCACTTAATTTTGATTTATCACTAATTTTATGGGAAGAAGAACAAAAGCTCGGGCTCAAATCTATTCTAAGACAAAATGCGCCTGCAGAGCGTGTCGGTTTGTTTGTAGGCCCTGAAGGTGGATTTTCATCAGATGAGGTCGATATTGCAACCGCCGCAGGCGCTATTCCCGTCACTCTTGGCTCAAATATCCTCCGTACCGAAACAGCGGCAATAGTTGGAGTGGCTTTGATTTTATACGAATTGGGAGGACTTGGAAGTGTTTAATATGCCAACCATTGCATTCATCACATTAGGCTGTAAAGTCAATCAATACGATACACAGGTAATGCGCGAAATCGCGCGGCAAAGCGGATATGAAGTTGTATTGGAATCAGAGCCTGCTGATATTTACGTCGTCAACACTTGCACGGTAACCCACACAAGTGACCGAAAAGCAAGGCATATTATCCGAAAAATTATTAGAGAATATCCAGATGCCAAAATATTAGTTACAGGTTGTTATGCTGACAGCGACCGAAAAAAGATAGAAGAAATAGAAGGGGTAACATTGGTGTTTGGGAATCGTGAGAAAGAATGTCTGGTCGAATATCTCCGACTGTTGAGCGGTACTACTCACGACTCATCACTCACCACTCACCACTCACCACTCACCAGTTTCTCTTGTGGGGAAAGTGGCATCACGACTTTCGACGGCCAAACCCGTGCGCTGGTGAAAATCCAGGATGGTTGTAGCACTTTTTGTACCTACTGCATCGTTCCATACGTGCGCGGGCCGATGACCAGTCGTCCCATTGATAATATTGTACGAGAAGTAGAAGCACTGGCACACAAGGGTTACAAAGAAGTCGTCATCACAGGCGTACATCTTGGCGCTTATGGTAAGGATATTAACAACAACGTAACCATCGCAGACGTATTGGAACGAATTCATCCAATAAACGGAATTGAGCGGATTCGCTTGAGTTCTATCGAGCCAATGGATGTACCTGATGATTTAATTGAGCGCGTAGCGCAATTGTCCAAATTCGCTCCACATTTTCATCTCCCACTTCAAAGCGGAAACAATGAGATTCTCCAACGCATGGGCAGACGATACACCGTGGAAGAATACGCTCACTTAGTAGAAAAATTGCGTGCGACGTTCCCTGATGTTGGCATTACGACGGACATCATGGTGGGTTTTCCAGGGGAAACAGATGCGCAATTCAACGATACTTATGATTTCATCAATGAAATGGCGTTTAGCCGACTTCATGTTTTTCGCTATTCATCTCGCAAAGGAACACCAGCAGCGCGTTACCCAGGTCGAATTCCGCCGGAAATCTCCATTGCACGTAGCGAAGCCGCGCGCGAATTGGGACATCGACTTGCCGAAGAATTTCATGCCAAAATGTTGGGAAAAGTGATGGAAGTGCTTGTTGAAGATAGTAGAGAAAGCAAAAATAGCTTATTGTCAGGATTTACAGGCAACTACATACGAGTTTTGATGGATGTCCCTGATACAATGATAAATCGGATGATGCAAGTCAGATTGATTGAAAACGAGGACGACTTTGTTAAAGCGGAATTAAGTGGAGTTACAAAATCGGGACCCCGATTTGCAGTTAATTGTTGATTGTCGATGGTTGATTGATGATTGTTGATTGTATCAGTTTCAATCGACAATCATCAATCTCTTTCCCATTCCCTTCATTGGCATTGCCAAATCCGGTTAAAACTGGACGCCCATAAAAAGTCCAGGCCAGATGCGAACAGTTGTGTTGCCTGATTCGATAACTGTGTCAAATCCATAGGCAATGTCAGAGCCATCTCTCTCATCCGAAACGAATACATTGAGGGCAACACCACCCAGGACGCTGAACCATCGACTCTGCTGCCAACCGATTGCTAACCTCAACTTATTTAATTGGTTTAAACCGTTTTCCCACCAACCGTAATGGATGTTTTGGGAAAGCGCATCAATATTCAGGAAGAGCCGCTTGTTCAATGGAATATGTCCACCGATGCCAAGTCCGTAAGTCCACCGGACGGGGTCTTCGTAAGGTTGGATGCCAACCATCAGCAGATTGTAGACATACCGGTTGCCGAGTCTGAGCCCCACATTTGCAATGTCAGTGTCACTGCTCCAGAAGTGCAAACGTAGTGGGTTGTTTTTGACAAAGCTGAAAAGTCCTATGGGCGCTCCGGAGGTATTTTCCGAAACATTTACGACGCCAAGCTGTAATCCTTCCACGTTCCGGGCGATGTTGACAACGCCAATTTGCGTACCGACGACCCGATTTGCGACGTTGACAACGCTGAATTGCGCGCCCTCTAAATTGTTTGCTACGTTGACCGCCCCTGACGCTTGCAGACCATTAAAACGACGACCGGTGGCGACATTGATTGCACCGGCAAATTGGCCAGTCCGAACATTGCCGCCAGCGTAGTTAGCAGTTCCTGACGCTTGCAGACCATCCAGGTCGCCGTTAGCGATATTGATTGCGCCGGCAAGTTGGCCGATTCGAACGTTACCACCAGCGTAGTTGATAGCTCCTGACGCTTGCAGGGCGTTGAGATTACCATGGGCAATATTAACGGCCCCAGCCGCCTGGAAGCCCTCTACATATCCTCCAACGATATTCGCAACTCCTGCAAACTGCGCGCCGCGTACCTCTTCCGTTTCCATATTAAGCACGCCACCAAATTCAACACCGTCGAGTTTCGCATAATGGCCGGCGAGAATGTTGACGGATATATAGGGAACGGCATTGCTGCTGAAAGAAAGAGAAGGCACAAATGAGATTGCCAGAGGTATGCGATTATACGACTTCTTTTCCTTCTGCTGAATCTCCTCGTGTATTTCGTCAATCCCTTCTTCGATGGGAGAAATCCTCCGATTGTTTAGAAGCATCGGATTGACGCCTTGATTATTCAAAAGCGAGATATATCTTCCGTTGTAAAACACCCGCGGCGTAATCTGCTGTGGCAAACGCAGTTCAGCGGGCAGATTAGCGTGCCAGTCTTCTATACCTCTCATCACATAATCCAATAAACTCAGCACGGTCACTTTTCCATCGGGAGTTGCCGTCCCTCGGCCCTGTTCTTCTTCACCCGTCAGCCCTTTTAGCAGAAAGTAGGTGAACAAGCCATGCTTCAGTTGAGGCACTTCCGGCGCCCACTGATTACTATCGCATGCGGTAAAGATGATGTTGCTTTCTTCACTATATCGCGATAGAGCCGCGATGAAGCGCTGTTTTGGCGCAACCCGACAGGCATCCACGATGACGAAACGATGTTTTGCATTCGCCTTATTAAGGATGGCAAATAGTTCTTCCAGACTCAATCCGCTTTGAGAGAGTGGCTCAGTAACGTCCATCGGCAAAAAATAACCTGTTCCATCGACATCCTCGCCATGTCCGCTCAGATAGACGGTCAGTAGTTCTATCTCTTCAAGCTGCCCATACCGCTCTAATTGTTGAATAATATTCTCCTTTGTTGGTTGAAGCAAACTATCGGGGGTCATCAACGTCACCATGAATCCGGCGTCCTGGAAGACTTCTTTGACCGCTTTTGCGTCATCAGCGGCATACTTCAGGGATTGGAAAGGCGGCGGATAGACGTCCACACCGATAACAATTGCCCAATTCCGCACTTTGGGCGCGTGTAACAATCCTAAGCGAAAATCTCCCCCGCCGGCCGCAATCAATTATAGGCGCGCCCTTCGCCCGTCCCAAGCGAATTTCTTTGAGGATGTCAGCAGAATAGCACGTGTCGATAATACAGGTAATCTTCTTCGTCTGCAATTCTTGTAGCATAGCATTGAGTTCGTCGTCTAACAAGTAAGTTTCTGGCGAAGCTAAATTCACATCCACAGGCAACAAAGCCTCGTCGTTTTTGTCCGGGTATCGCCCTTGGGCTTCATCCGCGGGGAATGTGCCAAACTTATCAATAATCTGTGTGCCATGCCCGCTGAAATAGAAGAGAAGGCTGTCATCAGGCGTCAGACCCCTACTAAGCGTCCGAAAGGCACACTGAATCTGCTCCTTGTCTGGATTCGTTAAGATATTCATATTCTTTAGAGTGACGCCACCCGCGGAAAGTAAGGATTTCATCAGCTCTAGGTCATTTGGTGGCGCCTCAAGTTGCAAGTTTACATTATGATATTCCCAGATTCCCACAAGTATCGCGTATTGTTCAGCGTTTGCAGGCTTCTCAAACGTCAAGAAGAGGCGACACATCAAGAAAAGGTAGCCGAGTATTTTCCAAAGGCTATTTTTCAACATATTCATCTCCTTTTGTTAGATTAGTTTTTTTTAGCAGTTCGGTAAAATGCGTTTGTTCAATCAATAACTTTTTCACCAACGCGGCGCGCGCTGTCTCGGAGAGAGAATTTAGTTTAAGTTGCGCCTGGTAGAGTTCTACCAGCTTGGCATGCATCGCTAAATCTTCGGGATGAGCCATTAGGAAAGTCTCCACCGCCTCGATTGAGGCAGCAAGTTGCCCCGAGTCAGTTGGGTCAGGCACAATCAAGAACTCTAGCATTGCTTCTGCCGCAAGGGGCGGCTTGATGTTCCCTGTGTTCCCTCCTCCTTTTTCCGTTCCCCATTCTATTGACGGTTTCAGTAGGGAGAATATTGCCACAGTAAACATCAACATAACCGCCAAACTTGCTGCCGAAGGAATCCACACGGGCACAGGGGTTTTCAACCCATTCCAAATTCTTACCCAAAGTGGGAGTTGTCGGGATGGCGGCAATGGCGGAATTTCCACATCAACAATACCTGCTCGAACCGCTTCACCAAATCCTCTCAAAGCTTGATGCTGTTGGCGCATTACCAGGAGGTGCAATTTAACGGCATGTAAGAGATTTTGGCTAACGGATTTATGGCTAACGGATAAAAAAAGAATTAAAATCCATTAACGGAATTCATCATGCTTTTTGATTTGCTTTTGTCTTTCTTAAGAGATATACTTAATCTCCAACCTGATAATGAAAATCTTTGGAGGTTTAGTAATGTCGTTGAAACTACAAGCAATTGGAACAATCCCACAACAAACTGTGAAAGTAGCGGAAGCGGCTTTTCCAAATGGTAATACTTACATTACAATGCGTGATGAACTGGGTGTTTTCTTTTCTGATGAGCCGTTTGCTGAGTTGTTTTCTTCCTGTGGCCAACCCGCTTTATCCCCATGGCGATTAGCGTTGGTGACGATAATGCAATTCGCTGAAAATTTGACTGACCGTCAAGCTGCTGATGCTGTTCGCGGGCGAATTGACTGGAAATATGCTCTCGGACTTGAGTTAACTGACCCCGGCTTCAATTATTCAGTGCTTAGTGACTTTCGAGACCGCTTGCTTGAAGGTTCATCGGAACAATTAATCCTTGAAAAAATGCTTTCCCGCTTCACAGAAAAAGGTCTCTTGAAAGCCAGGGGAAAACAGCGAACTGATTCAACCCATATACTAGCTGCAATCCGAACTCTTAATCGCCTGGAGTTAACTGCTGAGACTATAATTCATACCCTTAATGTTTTGGCAACTGTTGCGCCCGACTGGTTAAAAGAATGGGTTCCCTCCGAATGGTACAAGCGATATGAAAAAAACCTCAATGAATATCGTCTGCCTCAAGAAAAAAGGGAACGTACTCTTTTTGCTGAAATGATTGGCGGTGATGGCTACCTTTTGCTTAATATGATTTATTCTGAGTCTGCGCCTGAGTGGTTACGCTTTATCCCTGCTGTCGAAACCATGAGACAAATATGGCTTCAGCAGTATTACCTCGAAGAAGGTGTGGTTAACTGGCGCACCAAGGGGAATATCCCTCCGCCTGCAGTGATGATTTCGTCTCCTCATGATGTCGATGTTCGCTTCTGTAGCAATAAGCGTGATAAAACCTGGGAGGGTTATAAAGTTCACCTAACTGAAACCTGTGATGCTGATATCCCAAACCTGATTACATCAGTTCAAACCACTGCGAGTACGGCATCAGACAGTAGTGTTACCGAAAAGGTTCATGATGAGTTAGCTCAACGGGAACTTGTTCCTTCGGAGCATTTGCTTGATACTACCTATGGTTCGGTTGATTTACTGTTAGAGAGCCATCGTGAATATGACATACAACTCATCTGTCCGATGCGTCCTGATAACAGTTGGCAATCGAGAACAGAAGGTTGTTATGACATTTCCCAGTTCACCATTGATTGGGAAAACCAGAAAGTTCTCTGTCCACAGGGCAAGGTTAGTGTCTATTGGAAAGAGACCAAAAGATCTGGCGAAGCGAGAATTGGGGCGAAGTTTGATTAAAACGATTGCCAGATTTGTCCGTCAAAAAACCTGTGTACCAGAAGCCGAATATATGAACATCGGGAACTCACTTTTGCCTTTCAAGAGGAACATACGGCTTTGCAAGAAGGGCGTCGATATCAGAAAACTAAGGAATTCAAAGAGCGTTACGCTAAAAGAGCCGGTATTGAGGGGACAATTTCTCAAGCCGTCTACGCTTTGGGCATGCGCCGATGCCGTTATCGAGGTTTGGCAAAAACCCACCTCCAACATGTCCTAACCGCTGGTGCCATAATGGAATATGTGAAGTATGGAACCAGTTGGGTTATGGCTATCTTGAATCCATCTACCTAAGAGCGTTGGAGTTTGAGTTGGGCATCGAGAAGTTTGCCTTTGATTTGGAAAAGGAACTCGATGTTTTCTTCGAAGGTAAGAAAATCGGAACGCAAAAGATAAACTCTGTTTTCAATGATGACATATGGGTTTGTTTGACCTCAACAACCAAGCAACCCAAGGGAATGGAGAAAAAGATACGTTCTATTTTGAAATCAACCTCTCTTCCGTGTGCGATAATGGCGAATCTCAGTGGAAATCAACCACAGATTAAAATTATCAACAGCAAATAGACTAAAGATCCGTTAGCCTCAAATCCGTTAGCTAAAAGAGAAATGAATTTGATGTTAATCTGATTTCGCCAACAGCATCCAGATTCGTGCGTCTTTTGATAGCGTCTATACGTTTTCTCACATATTTCGCAGTTTAAAAGATGACTTGTAATCTTTTTGGATGCTTCAATAGATAATTTTCTGTCTATGTAATTGAGCAATTGTTCCTGTATAACTTTGCATTTCATAGATTCAACCCCCCGTTTCAATTGACTATTGAAGATTGTTTTTCTTTTCAATATTCAATTTTCATTCTTCATTCCATAATGTAGGGTTCCAAAAACACTGCGAGGCGTTGTCTCGCAGTATGGAGACGGCTTTTCACCGTTCCCTTTCGGATTCCGAGCCGATTAGCAATTTTATTCTCAGGGAGTTCTTCCACGTAAAATAACCAGATTACTTGTTGATGGATTAAGGGGAGTTGTGATATTGCCTTCCGAATCATCTGAATCCTCTCTTGATTTAAGACGAGCATCTCTGGGGAGGGAGCGTCTGACTCTATGCTCTGAGCAAAATTCTCAAAAAAATCCTCGTTGTTAAGACTGCCAGGTATACGCATGGCAACTCTTCCCTCCCGACGTGACCAGTTCCGAATCACATTTTGGGCAATTTCGCGCAGCCACGCAAGGAACTCAACTTCGTTCCTGTCTTCTACCTTATCACGTTTCTGATGGGCGATTAGAGCCACTTCATTGCTTATAGTAAGCGCGGCACAATTCATTCACAAACTTCTCAATCTGCGCTTGATATTTTCCGATATCCCTTGCCATAAAGCCTTCTTTTATGCGATTCCCCAAACGGCAAAGGGGCAAAACGGGTGAGTGGGTAAGTGAGTCGGTGAGTAACTGGGTAGGCTCACCCACTCACCCACTTACCCACTCATTCACTCTGTTTGCTCCCTTGCCACTTACTTTATTCCTATTGTTTCTTTTGATGGAACTTTTCTTTCTTAAAGAAAAATTTGCTTACCATGAAGTATTCCTATTCCTTTAAGTGTCGAAACCAATGAAAAGGTTCATTATCAAATATTTTTTATTGAGGATTGGGCTTTAGCGCGAGTTCTGTGAGTTGGATTTTGATGGTTCCAATGATATTGTTGAGAACAGGTTTAGAAAAAACAGAAAGGCATGAGTGAAAAACCATTACTATCACTAAATGCTTGAAAATATCAGTTCGAGTTGCCAAATAAGTCCCGAGAATCGGGATTGCGTGATTCGTAATACATGATGATATTCTAATTTTCACGTTTCACGTCACAGTTATTGCGCATATTCTCAAATATTTAGTGATAGCACAATTATTTTATTCTGCTAAGAACGCTACTGCCGAAATAGTATCTCCCAACCCCACAGTCAAGGCAGGATTTTTCACAACCTTCGTGGGCAGAAAAATTACATTGTAGCCATGATATTTCAATATTCCCGTCTCAAAGAAACTCGCCGGCACGGAGATATGCTTTGCGATAACCTGCATCTGCTCCAAACCTTCCTGAGAAAAGGGAATTTTTTTGATTTGCTCGAAAGTCACGTCTCCGGCAGACAAGAATGTCTGCCCCACTGTGACATCACCAGTCAGCGCGCGTTGAGCGGCAATGACCGCCGCGAGAATCATAGCTTGCCTTGTCCGCTCAAGTTGGAAATCCCCCCCTTGCCCCCTTTTTACTGAAGGGGGGGAACTTGGGGGATGTTGGATGCATAAGTAATAGCCCAAATTATGGAAATGAATGCGCTTGAGTCCCGTCAATTCTGCCAATTCCACCAAGCCCTGAAAATAGTATTCCACTGAACCAGCGCCGCCAAGTTCGCCAATCTTTTCGCCACGCATGTCTTTGATAAAATAATCCAATTCAACCTCATTGAGTCCCAGGCTATCCATCTGCGGTAAAACATATTTCAGAATGCCCCTTCTGATTTTATCTGCGGGAATGGTATCGCACTCGAAATGCAACTTTAATTCAGGCTTGGCGTCTTTCAATTCCTTGAGGTATTCCAGAGTCGGCAGCATATAGTCAATGCACGTAGTGCCATCAGGATAATCGGGGGACAAAACTTGATATCCGGCTAAGATAAAATGGCTGAATTGGTCGATGTATTGCAGAACGCCCCGCTTGAACGCTTCTGACAATTGTAGTTTGTTATTCACAGGATTCCAACATGGATAGAACCGACTTGTCCGCGGGGCTGTTAAAGTCAAATCATTCAATTTAATAGTTGTCCCTTCTGCGAACTCAAATCCCCAGTGCATTGCCTCAATGCCTTCGCGTTGATACGCTTTGTGAGGATTTTTCAGTTGCACTTCGTCTCCAATTTGAGTGGCGACGAAGAGATCCTCGCTATCGACAAACAGTTCGAGCAACTGCTTTGTCAAAGGGTTTGCATACACCAAAATTTTCCTTATACCAAGCGGCGCCAGAGAATTTGCCATACAGCCCGATGTCCCGCCGAGTTTCAACCTATCGTATCCAAAATTTTTCATTATCCAGCGAAACGCGCTCTCTTCACGCACAACCATCCGGAAACTCCGTCCTGCTCGCAACGAATACAACAGCCCTGCGAGCATATCCGCCGGCGACGATATTTCAATCGGCACCGCATCTATCTTCGTTAGCACCTCCTGTTTTAAATCGGGATGTGCATTTAAAACCGCCTCTATCTCTTCCGCCTTCACGCGCTTGATGCCGTCAATCACGGAATGAAATCCCAGGACAACTCCGCTAATGTTCCGCAACCGCTCAAGCGCCGGTGTAACGTTATATTCATAAATGTCGTTCCATATTTTTTCCATTTGACCCTCCTGGTGTGACTCGGCAGAGACCGAGTTTTTTTGAAAACAAACTTTTCTTTTTAAAAGAAAAGTTTAATCAAAAGAAACACTAAGGAAAATTTTTATATCCATTGCGGATGTTCCGGTATTTCAGCCAACTGCGGCTGCGACAGGATATACCGATTTGGCCGATTGTACTATACATGCCCCGCGCTTGTGAAGGATTGGGTTTTGAAACCTATACTGAGACTTTGTTCGGCGAACAATTCTTGCCCTTTCGTTACTGGTGCATAAGCCTGGCTCAACTTTCCGCCGAAGAATACCTTGCTACAGACAATCCAATCGCCTATGGATTAGCGCCGCTGATGAACCACGGCAATTTAAGCAAACCTCGCTTGAAGGCGATTTGCCTCAGTGGTATCGCCCAAAGTGAGATAACCGAAGTCCAGGCCGCTATCCTGGCTTATTTTGTAGATACTTACCTGCCGCTTACCGAAAGCCGAAGGCGTCGGTGAACTCACAAGCGGAGGAATCAGAATTCCAACAGCTTATTCAAAGAGAGGAGGTTACCGTCATGGAATTTGTCACCTCATGGGAAAAACGTGCTCTGCGCGAAGCATTACTTATGCTATTAGAAGAAAAATTTGGCGATTTGCCAGAAACCGCAACCCAACAGGTGCAATCTACCGATACCAAAAAGGAATTGGATAGGTTGCTGCGTCAACTCATCCACGCTAACTCACTGGCCGAGATGGGACTGGATGGGTCAAAGAAGTAACGAAGAAGAAATAGTTGAGGGTCGAGCATAATTGTAAAAAACAAATACAAAGGAAAAGGGCAAGGATTATGTGTCCTTGCCCTTAATGATGTTTTGAACATGATTTAGTCCGGCTTGAGGCTCAGTGTAAAATTCACCGTAGTTTCTTCACCAGCTATTACCTCAACGTTTCTTCTTATACCAGGTTTATAGCCTTCCTTTATGCAAAGTATCCAATAAATTCTCTGTTCTAAATTATGTTCAGCTTGCCAAAGTAAAGATTTCTTCTACTGATTTAAGAAATTTCCCATCACATCTTAACAGACGAGCGAACAGCCACCATGCGGTTTTCGCGATGACACCAATTTTGACCCGAAACGCTACAAATGTGAAGACCACCTCAAAAACCGGCTCGATATCATTCGGCTGCAACGACGTGTTAAGCAACGACTACTTGGCCCCTTCTCGCAGCAAAGCCTTAAAGCCTGCTTGCCGGAAATGCTCATCAGTAGTCAATGCGCTACTAATTCTTCGATCTTGCATTACAACAAATGAGATACAGTCGGTGAGCCCCCATTCCTTGTCAGTATATTTTCCATAGAATTGGAAGGCTCGCTCGTAAAGTTGTTCCGAGAGAGGGATTATCTCTACATTGGGGTCTACCTTGAGCGCGTTCAAGAGTTTTACTGCAGCATGACGGTATCGTTGCTTGGATAGAGCATTTCCAATTTCCAACATTACGGCGCGCGTTGTTACCAGATGCGTGCCTGCTTCTTGTAGTTGGTCAGCAAGGAGAGTCGCTTGCTGATGAAAATAATCATTCGGTGAAGACAGCGCAATAGCAAAAGCAGTGTCGAGGAAAACTTCATTCTTCATATTTTGCTCCTCCATACAAGTATTCTTCAAGGTTAGTTGACCAATCAGCGGGGCCTTCTAAGTTGAGCAAACGCGCTGTCTGGAGAAATGACAAACTTTCATCTACGACAGGTAGAGAATCAAAGTGTAAGTAGACCGCATTCCCTTTTAGACTACTGGTAATCATCTCTTCATGTACCAATATCGCCGCGATGAAAGATGCATGCCTGGGGGTGAGCTTGGTGCCGTTAAGTTTCTGGGAGTTCTTATCGACCCATTCACCTAAACTGCCCGGCGTAGGGTCTGTCATATTGAAGCCGCCGGGAATAGTTCTGCCAGCAAAATGACCCAGTATTGCCTTGAAAAACTCGGGTGAAATATATGGTTTCCCAATGAATGACAAAGTAACCCCTGTGCCGACATCGCCGGAATAAGAGAACTGCGTCCTTTTTTGGGCGATTCCTAACGTCCAGATAGTTGTCATGAAACACCTCTTAAACTATTGATTCGATATTTTATCGAGAAAGAGTATACAATATTTCTCATGAAAATGCAAGATTTTCTGTGGGGGTTTCTTACGTAATAGCCGCTGATAATCAGCGGCTATCATTACGCATTGAAAAAGTCATGTTACCACGAAAAAATCCTTGACACTTCTACGCGCAATGTGTTATATTATATTTAACATTCGTTAAATCAGGAGATGGGCTATGGCCATTCAGATTAATCAAATCAAGGGTGACATCGTAGAACTGATTTTTAATCCAAAAGAAGATAATCTTTCCATTGGCGAGAATCTTTCTTTGAGGGAGAAGAGGACTGAACAAGGCATTATCGTGCAGGTAGTGGAATTTCGGACGGTGAGTTATCCGTCGCTGTTGATGGAACAGTTGCGTATGACATTAGCGGGTGAACCATTTTTTCCACTTCCGCTGCTTCAATTCGCAGAGAAAGAATTTCATGAAATGCGCAATTTGAATATAGCTATCGCTAAAATTCACAAACTGACGGGTTCCCCATGGGATGGTTGGAATGGCTGGATTCCCGCGCGAGATGTAGTAGTTGAGCGCACTAACGACGAGGAGGTTTTTTTAAACTGTATTCCGAGCAATGGAAATATGCTGTATTTGGGACGGACGATGAATGATGAACCGTTCTACATCGAAGGACAGGCATTGGAAAAAGTCAATATCATTACAGGCGTCAAAGGCTCTGGAAAATCACACCTGGCGAAGGTGCTCTTGTTGCAATTGATTGAACGCGGCGCGCCCTGTATCGTGTTTGATATTAACCGTGAATATATCAATCTGCCGCGCCATGAAATTGATAATAAAACAGGCAAAACGCTGCAACGCGGTATCATTCATTTACAAGCTGGCAGCAATTTGAAATTGAGCGCGTATCAGTTTGGATTGCAGCCTCTGCTTACGATGTTGAATAAATTCGGCTTGCCGGAAATCTCCTCCCTGTATTTTGAAAGCCGAATGGCACGCCTTTTCGAAGAAATTGATGTACGCCAAAAGATGGGCAAGAACGCGCCGTTTATCGGCATCGAGCAATTGATTCAGATGGCAGATGCTTACGAATTTGCGCCGGATAACGATAGAATCAACGGCGCCATCCGCAGTAGGCTCAACGCGCTCAGGAATACGAATCTTTTTGCGTCTGAACCAAACGAGTCCGTATCGTTGCATAAATACTATGGATTAATCCGCGATGGCGGCGCGCTCGTGATTGATATTTCCGGCCTATCAAACCAGGCAAGGTCAGGATTTGTTCAGGCGGTTATTGAGATTATCAAGGAGATATGCTTCAATGAAATCGCCGCCGGCACAGAACGGTTTCCGTTTCTATTCTTTGAAGAAGCGCATCTATATGTCAGCAGAAACAGCATCGACTATATCGTAAATCGCTCACGCCACATCGGCATGACCTGCTTCTTTGTCACTAACATGATAACTGGTTTGGACGAAGCAGTTCTGCGCCAGGCGGACAATCTTTTCCTGCTAAATTTGCCCTTTGAAGATGACGTGCGGCACATCAGCAAAAGTGCCATTACAGACATGGAAACCATGAGCGCTTTCGCGCGGCGTTTGCGAAATTATCATGCTCTGGTCATCGGGAACGCGACGCGAAATTATCCACTAATCGTCAAAGTTGACCCACTGGAGGGCATCAATACCGCGGGTGAAACAAAATATTTTTTTAAAAACGTGATGAGTAATGAGTGATGAGTGATGAGTGATGAACATATTCAGCGTTATTCAAAATAAAGGAGTGAAAACAATGGCAAAACTAAAAATGACAGGTCCCGCCGCTGTAGTGTACCAATTCATCGAAGAGACTTTATCCAAAAGCGACGGCGAAAAAGATGAGGAGACTCAGTATGTATCGCCATCATCTTTAGCAAAAGGTTGCGTTTTGTATTTAGCTTTCGATTTACTTGGAAAGCAGAAATCGGAAATGGAAACCCGCGTCAAGCGAATCCTCAATGTCGGCACGTCAAGCCACTATCGCATCCCCAAATATTTTTCCAAACTGATAGTCGCTAAGGAACTATTTTTTTCAGATGAAGAGTATCGCATACATGGATACTGCGACGCGTTAATCTATATCCCGCCAGAGTTGAACGCTGAAAATAGCGGCTTTTATGTCGTGGAAATGAAGACAACGAGTTCTGCTGCATATCAGCGGATTATCGACACCTATGAACCTCAAGAAGAGCACGTTCGGCAATGCCAACTCTATATTTGGGGAATAAAAAGACACTACAAAGTGATTCCAATTAACGGCGGGATTATCTACTATGAAAATAGGGATACTCTGGAAAGTTTTTTGTTCAACATAGAATATCAAGAAGCGGAATTGATGAAGTTTTTGGATAGGGTCAAGGCGATGTATGCGCTCGTCGAAAAGGAACAATTACCCGATGACTACTTGCCCTACGACCATTGGGCGCATGCCTACTGTCCTTATCTCGACATCTGCGCGCCGGGGCAAAAAGCTATACAACAGCAAAAATCTGAAAAGAAACCACTTCCTGACAATGTCTTAGCAGACATTATCGCCCGAAAAATCGTTTCAAAACGCAGGAAGGATGAAGCAACGAAGAAAAAAGCTAAGGCAGGGCGAAGTTTGGATGAACTGGCGGCGGAGTTGAATTGGAGTTGAAGAGCGACGAGCGCCAGAAAATTACGCTTTGCGAGACAGAAATTCCTCCGTGTTTCCTATGATGGAACTTTTCTTTGTTTGCGAGATAAAAAACTTGACATTTACGCATATTTCAGGTATACTTTTGGCAACATAAACATAAAGGTAAAAGCTGCGATGGGGAGGAGTAAGTCGATGAACTTGAAAGAGAGGGAAATTCACCGGCTGAGAGATTTCCCAAAGCTCTCTCGACTGAAGGTCGCCCCGGAGCTTCTGGGCTGAAAGATACCACGAACTTATCGGATGGTGAAATTGTTTTTAATTCCGAAATCCGAAATCCGCATTCCGAATTCAGTAAGTCCAGACGGTTACTGCCCGTTATCGCAGTTTGAGCGCCCCGGGTTGTTGATTGTCGATTGCTCTAGGATTGTTGATTGTCGATTGATGATTGAGGTAGCTTATCAATCAACAATCAACAATCATCAATCATCAATCCTTCGATGAGGGAATTGGAGTGGTACCACGGCAGGGAATAGCCCTTTCCGTCTCCAACGTGGGATGGAAAGGGCTTTTTTCATTCTGTTACGACTTTGTAACAAGCTAAGGAGAAGCGAAATGACATCAATACCAAAAGTATACGAACCTCATGAAGTAGAAAGCAGGTGGTATAAATTTTGGGTGGAGCAGAAATATTTTCATGCTGCGGAGGTTTCGGATAAACCGCCGTTTTCAATCGTGATACCTCCGCCCAATGTGACAGGAGATTTGCATATTGGTCATGCGTTAGACAATACCTTGCAAGATATTTTAATTCGTTGGAAGCGCATGCAAGGCTATAACACGCTCTGGATGCCTGGCACTGACCACGCGGGTATTGTCACGCAAGTTGTGGTGGAACGTCAACTTTTAGCCAATGGTACCAGTCGTCAGGAATTAGGCAGGGAGAAATTTTTGGCGAAGATGTGGGAATGGAAAGAAAAATCCCGCGCTTATATAGTCGAACAACTGATGCGCATGGGCTGTTCATGCGATTGGGACAGAGAGCGGTTCACTCTCGATGAAGGTTTATCTAAAGCAGTGCGTGAGGCGTTTGTGCGTCTGTACAACGACGGTTTAATCTATCGCAGCGCATACATGGTCAACTGGTGCCCAAAGTGCCTCACGGCGATATCTGATTTAGAGGTAGAACATGAGGATGAGCAGGCGAATCTCTACTATATCAAGTATCCGTTGAAGAACAGTGATGAATATCTTTTGATTGCAACAACACGACCGGAGACGATGCTCGGCGATACAGCAGTAGCCGTCCATCCGGATGATGAACGTTACACAAGATTTATCGGCAAAACTGCGATTTTACCTATCGCCGAACGTGAATTGCCCATCATAGCGGATGAATACGTTGACCGTCAATTCGGGACCGGCGCGCTCAAGATAACCCCCGCGCATGACCCAAATGACTTTGAAATCGGGCGACGCCACAATTTACCTGAAGTTGTCGCCATCAACGCAGACGGCATTATGAGCGAGGCGGCGGGCAAATATGAAAGTATGGAGCGGTTCGCCTGTCGAAAAGCGTTACTTCAAGAGTTGAAGGAGAAAGGCTATTTGCTGAAAGTTGAAGAGTACATCCACGCGGTCGGCAGACATGACCGATGTGGGACTATTATTGAACCATTCGTGTCTTTGCAATGGTTCGTAAAAATGAAGCCGTTAGCCGAGAAGGCAATTGCCGCCGCAGAACGCGGCGATGTCAAATTTATTCCTGCGCCCCAAAAACAGCGTTTTTACGACTGGATGTATAGCATTCGCGATTGGTGTATTTCACGGCAAATTTGGTGGGGACATCAGCTTCCTATCTGGTATTGTAAAGATTGCCATGAAATGATAGCTGCAATTGAGACTCCTGCTAAATGCCTGAAATGCGCTTCGACAAATCTACAGCAGGACACTGATGTGTTGGATACCTGGTTTTCCTCTGGGCTGTGGCCATTCTCCACGATGGGCTGGCCTGAAAATACTGAACTAGTGAAAACGTTCTATCCAACTTCTGTTTTGGTCACTGGTTGGGATATCCTGTTTTTCTGGGTTGCTCGGATGATTATGATGGGTTTGAAATGTATGGACGAAATACCCTTCCGCGATGTATACTTGCATGGATTAGTCGCCGATGAAACCGGCCGGAAAATGAGCAAATCCGTCGGCAACGCCATTGACCCCATCCCCATGATGGAGAAATACGGCACCGACGCTTTTCGCTTTGCGATTGCCGCTTCCACTATTCCTGGTCCATACATGCCGTTGCCCGAAGACCGAATCAAAGGCTATCGCAACTTCGCCAACAAGATATGGAACGCCTCGCGCTTTGTGTTGATGAATATAGAAGATTTCAAGCCCTCAGATGATAAACCGCTGAAGTTGATGTTATGCGACCACTGGATAATCAGCCGATTCAACAAAATTGCGCAAGAGGTAACAAAATGTCTTCAGGAATTCCGCTTTGATGACGCTGCGCTATCGCTCTATACTTTTCTTTGGCATGAATACTGCGATTGGTATGTGGAAATGGTCAAGTTGCGTATGAATGATAGTAATGAGAGATATACAGCGCAATACGTGGCCAGCGCAATCTTAGAAGGCACATTGCGGTTATTGCATCCGTTCATGCCGTTCATCACCGAGGAAATCTGGCAACAATTGCCTACTTGGATTGTCGATTGTCGATTGTCGATTGAAACAATCATCAATCATCAATCATCAATCATCAATCATCAATCATCAATCGAGAGCATCGTCATCGCCCCCTGGCCTGAATATCAATCAGAGAAGATTAACGATGAAATAGAAGCGACAATGGGGTTGCTAATGGACGTCATCGACAATGTGCGCAGTATTCTTGGCGAAATGAACGTCCCATCCTCAAGGGCGGTCGAAGTGTTGATTCAAACCCCAGAAGAAAAGGAGCGGACTATCTTAACGGAACATTTGAGCGATTACATCAATGCGTTCATCCGCACCTCGAAAATAGACATCGCCGAACACCATGATAAACCAGAGGCCGCTGCCGTCGCTGTCGTTGGAAATGTGGAGATTTATATTCCTCTTGGGGGCATTATCGACATCGACAAAGAAAAATCCCGCTTGATGCGACGATTAGAGAAAGCTGATAAAGATTTGGCGGGTATTGAAAAAACTCTGAGTAACGAGGATTTCATAGCGAAAGCGCCTGAAGAAATTATCAGGCAACGACGCGAACGCAAAGTCGAGCTGGAGGCTGAGAAAGTCAGATTGGAGAAGAATTTGGAGATGTTGGGAAAGTAAAACGGCAAGATGGCAAAACGGCAAGTTGGCAATTGCCATTTTGCCGTCTTGCCATTTTGCCATTTTTTAAGCAGATAACCTTTTTCTACCCATGGCTCTGCGGTTGTTAATTATTTTTCTACCTGAACGTGTCGACATACGCTTACGAAAACCGAGTCTATTTTTTCTTCTACGTTTACTGGGTTGATACGTCCGTTTCACAATTATTCCTCCGTTTTTCGGTTCTTCCAACTTGAATGTGGGAACAAATTTTGCTAAAATTATCTTGATAGGCATGTTTCAAATTTTCGCAAAAATTGGTTGACACACTTCAGCCGAAGTGTAAACTATTTTCTGAAACATGCCAATTTTTTAAAAAGTCTGCTGAATTGACTTGAAATTATAGTATATTCTGGTCTATTTTGTCAAGTTTTTTTCCCTTGCCAAAGTGTATGTTTCATGATATACTACCAATGTTCAGTGGTTATAAACTTTTGTTATCTTAAGGTAAATTGTTGTTAATATTTTGTGGATAAATTGTGGATAAATTCAGGTTGCTCCATGAATCACCCCACCTCAAGGGAAGGATAGAACCATGTCAGAAAAAATACCCAGTGATATTTGGGCAAAACTTTTGGCGGAGCTTGGAGAAGAAATTCAAAATGACCTATATCTACACTCTACGAAACCCATAGTGATATCGGATACAGAATTAACTGTATCTGTCCCTGACGAATTTACTTATGAGCGGATAGAAGAAAGATATCGCGCGCGGATGGATAAAATCTTGCATTTAATCAATCCCAATTTAACTCTGACATTCATTGTCGCCAATGAAGCGAAAATCGCGCGGAAAACATCTCCCGAAGCGTTGGAATCAACAGAGAATCTTCCCGAAGCCACAAATTTGAATCCCAAATATACATTTGAGAAATTTGTTGTTGGTCCAAATAACCGTTGGGCTCATGCCGCCGCTTCATCGGTTGCGGAAAATCCTAATGGAGTGACATATAACCCTTTATTTATCTATGGCGGAGTCGGTTTGGGAAAAACGCACCTGCTACATGCTATTGGAAATTATGTAAGGGAGCGTCAGGAACAGTTAAAAGTTTTGTATGTCTCTTCGGAAACCTTTATGAATGATTTGTTAGAAGCGTTACGGCGGTCAAGTTACTCTTCTGATTTCCGTTCCGATTTCCGAAATAAGTATCGCACCAAGGATATTCTCATGATTGATGATATCCAGTTTCTTCAAAGGGGGCCGGAAACACAGGAAGAATTTTTCCATACTTTTAATGTCCTGTACCAGGCGAACAAGCAAATCGTAATAACCAGTGATAGTCCGCCGCAGAAAATTCCAAGTTTGGAGGAGCGGCTTGTTTCAAGATTTGAGGCAGGTTTAGTGGTCAATCTTGCGCCACCTGAAAAGGAAACGCGCGTGGCAATCTTGCAACAAAAAAGCGCTGACCAGAATTTTGACTTGCCTATTGATGTAGCGTTCTTTATTGCTGAAGTCGTCCAGACAAATATTCGAGAGTTAGAGGGGGCTTTAACCAAGATTATCAGTTATGCTGGATTACATAAAATCGGGGTAACAGTTGATTTAGCACGGGATGTACTAAATGCTGTTCCCAGGCCATCCAACGAGCTTTATAAGATGATTTCTGTGGATGATATCCAAAAAGCAGTTGTCGCATATTTTCCATCCATCAGCATGTCTGACTTGCGTTCACCAAGACGAAATAAGGCAGTAGTTATTCCAAGACAGATTGCGATGTATCTATGCAAGCAATTGACTAATATGTCGCTGATGGATATCGGCACCAGATTTGGCGGTAGAGACCATACCACGGTTATACACGCTTGTAATAAAGTTGAAGAAGCTATTCGAAGCGACCGAGAATTTGATATAACAATTAAACAATTGATGGAAAATATAAAGAAATAGAAAGCTTTAAGTAAAATGTTTAATGTGAGTAATTAGTGGAAAAGCTAGTGGAAAAGTAGTGGATAACTTGTGGATAATTGTGGATAACTCCGTTTTGTGGGGAAATGTGGATAATTTGTGGATAACTTTCCACAGGTTATCCACAGTCGTTTTCTTAGTCTTTATAAGGTTTTCTTCTACTTTTCCACTTTTCCACAATTACTACTACTACTACTACTATATATATTAATATTAATGGTAGTAGTTATTTAGGTGGGATATCTTAAATTACATAATCATCAATGATTAAAAGTTTTGATTAAAAATTCAATTTTCAAATTTACGTGATAAGTGATGAGTGATTTTTCACTTATTACTCATCCCTCATCAGTCCGAGGTGAATATTAAATATGCAATTAACATTTGAGAAAGATGACCTGTTGAAAGCTGTGCAAGTACTGCAGAGTGTAGCGGGAAGTAGAAATACACTACCGATTCTGTCTAACATTCTGGTCAATGCTCAGAATGAACGAATTGAAATGTCGGCAACTGATTTGGAAGTTGGCATTAGAATACAGGTTAATGGCACTATTGTCGAACCTGGGTCAATAACCATTCCAGCCAGGAAAATATCTGAAATTATTCGGGAACTTCCTCCCTCAGTGGTAAAACTGGTCACAACTGCAAATGACCGCGTCGAGATTGAATGTGAGCGCGGAGTGTATACAATGATTGGTTTGTCATCTGATGAGTTCCCCTTGATTATGTCAATGCCGGATGAATTTTTCACCGTAGACGCGGAAACATTCAAGACGATGATTGCGAAAACAGCTTTCGCGGCTTCGACAGAGGAAACGCGCTATTATCTCAATGGCGTCTTTTTGCATCTGTTTCCCTCAGAAAGCAGGATTGTGGCAACGGATGGTAGACGGCTTGCTTTGGTGAAAAGTCCAGCAGTGGAATCAATAACCGAAGAGATTGGAGTTATTGTTCCAATAAAAGCAGTTGGTGAAATACGGAAAACTTTTACCGAAGCGAAAGAGTTGAAAATTTCCATCTCTGAAAATCAAATCATTTTTTCGGATGGTATCTCTACGCTGACTTCGCGATTGGTCGAGGGAGAATTCCCCGATTATGATAGAATTATTCCTAAAGATAACGATATAAACATCTATCTTGACACGCAACAATTTCTCGCCGTTGTCCGGCGTGTTTCTCTGTTGGCAAATCCGAAAACGCTTCTGATAAAATTAGAGACGCAAGATGGTATTATGAAAGTGTCGGCAACCAACCCAGATTTCGGCGAAGCGCATGAGGAGATGGAAATTAAAAGTGGCGATGGAAATATCGTAATCGCTTTCAGTGCTAAATTTACCATAGACGTGTTGACCCATATCGACTCCGAGGAAGTTTTACTGAATTTAAAGGACCCTTTGAGCGCTGCTCTTCTCAAACCGGCGAATGATGAAAATTACCTGTACTTGATTATGCCGATGCGGCTGGATTGATATTGCACTCATTGGATTGTTGATTGTTGATTGTTGATTGAAAAACTAAATCATCCATCGCCAATCATCAATCATCAATCTTAGGAGGAATGGTGATAAAAATGGAGAAAGAAAGGTTGTTGTCAACAGAATACAGAGAGGCAATTGCCGACATAGTAGAGAAAATTTTGGCGGAAAAAGCCAAACAAGAACCTATAGACTATATTGATTGGTACCGCAATACCCTCCCTGGCAGGATAATCATGATAGAAGAGAATATGGTTACTAAAGACGACATTGCAGTTATTAAAAACGAGATAGAGGTTATTAAATATAGGCTTCAAGGTATGGCGACCAAGGACGATATCAAAAATATGGCAACCAAGGATGATATCGAAAATATAGTGGCGAAGTATAACCTCGAAAATATGGCGACCAAGGACGATATCAGAAATATGGCGACCAAGGATGATATCAGAAATATGGCAACCAAGGACGATATCAAAAATATGGCGACTAAAGATGATATCGAATTTCTCAAGGATAGCATCAATAGCCTAAAATACTGGCTCTCTTTTGCCGTTGCTATAATTTTCTTCGGTCTACCTTTCGTGATAGGCTTAGTAATGAAATTGTTTGGTAAGTAACCAAACTTTTCTTTAAGAAAGAAAAGTAATGTCACCCTTGCGTGAAGCGAAGGGTTGATCAAAAGAAATAAGAGGAAAAAAAGTAATAGGGGGTAAATGGGCAAGAGGGCAAAGGTGCAAGGGGGCTATTTTTGTTTTGACCACTAGCCCCCTTGCCTCCTTGCCATTGTACCATTTCACCACTTATGTACATAAGAAGGGTTTGAGCTTTGCTACTAAAAAGCTTAGTATTACGTAATTTCCGCAATTATTCGGACCTGGAATTGGAATTTCCCGGTTCCCTAAACTTGATTGTTGGGGACAACGCTCAAGGGAAGACCAATCTTCTGGAAGCAATTTATTTTCTCAGCACCGCGAAATCGCATCGCACCCGAATGGATAATGAATTGATTAAACATGGTGAGGATTGGTTTTATTTAAAAGGGATTTTCGAATCGCAATTATCTTCGACAACGTCTATTGGCTTCCGCTCATGGGTGGAAATTTCGAATACTCTTTTAGGGCTAAAGCGTGTTAAGATAAATGGTAAACTTCAGCAAAAGAGTTCAAATCTTATTGGGCAAACAAGTGTAGTAATATTTTCTCCCGAATCATTAGCCCTGGTTAAGGGAGGACCTGCTGACCGGCGTAAATTTCTTGATATATTCATTTCTCACATCAATCCTACTTATTTACGTCTCCTGCAAAATTATCAACTTGCTTTAAAACAGCGCAATGAATTACTCAAACAAATTAGAGAGAAACGTGCTACTGGCGACTTGTTAGTTCCCTGGGATAGACAATTGCTTGAGATAGGAATGAAGATTATGGAAATGCGCGCTGATATAATTACTAAGCTCACTTGTAAGGCAAGGGAAAGACACGAAGAATTGACCGAAGCTAATGAACAGTTGGATATCGTTTATCAGAGAAGTTTCCAACCACGTCTTGCGAAGCAAGACCTGGGCCTTAATGATGACGCGCCAGGATACTTAAACCGTGAACTTTGGTTTGAGGGCTATAATCATGCGCTACATGAAGCGCGGAACCTTGATATTCTCAAAGGAACGACCAGTATTGGGCCGCATCGTGATGACCTGATAATTTATGTAAACAACTTTGAGGCAAGACGTTTTAGCTCACAGGGACAACACCGTACACTCGCATTGTCCCTCAAACTCGCTGAAATCGACTTGATTATATCCGAGACCGAGGAGTTACCAATTATCCTCCTTGACGATGTTGCCTCGGAACTTGACTTCAAGCGCGCAACTTTCCTGTTCAATCTACTGGACACATTGAATGCCCAAGTATTTGTAACCGCAACTCAGTTGAATAATTTATGTTCCCCTTCACTTTGTTCAGGGTCACCAACGCCTTTGGCTTATGGTTCACGAAGTTTATCCTTGAGCGAAGCGAAGGGTTCACCAACGACTTCGGTTTATGGTTTAAATATCTCTAAATGTAAAATTTTCGAGGTCAAAAATGGAATCGTCACTGTGTCAAACACTTGAAATAGGGCAGGTATTAGATCTACTATTCCGTAAGTTAGGATACGATAAAAAAATAAGAGAACAGCAGGCGATGTTTTGGTGGAATGAAGTGGTTGGAGAGCATGTTGCTGCACACGCTCAACCGACTCAGATTGACAACGGCAAAATGTCTGTGGTTGTTAGTGATTCGATCTGGTTGACAGAGCTTAATTTGCTAAGAATGCAATATATCGCCAAAATAAATGAAAAGCTGGGTGCTCTGATTTTAAAGGATATTGATTTCAAAATAGGCAAAGTGAATAAAACATCAGAGAGAATCCCCCTACGACGTATCGAAATCAATGAGGATTACGGAAAAAAACTCGAAGGAATTGAACTTGGGCCTGAAGAACTCAGAATTATCAATCAAACTGTTGCTGACGTGGAAGATGAAGAACTTGGCGAGATTCTCAAGCAGATTTTTACCAACCAAAGGAAGTCGATAAAATTAAAAAATTGAGTGATGAGTTAATTAACAAAACAGAATGAAATCGCCCCACTAATGGCAAATTCTTGACTAAAATAGAGACGGACTGATTTAGGATGATTCCCAAAAATGGGTAAAGGAGGATAAACATTACTTCATGGCAAATGTAGAATACACAGCAAAAGATATACAAATTCTTGAAGATCTGGAAGGGATACGCATGCGTCCCAGTATGTACATTGGAAGCACAGGTCCATCAGGGCTGCATCAATTAGTCACGGAAATTGTGGACAATTCGATAGACGAAGCGAATGCCGGCCGCTGCAAAGAAATTGATGTTACCATTCATGCTGATGGTAGTATTTCCGTTATTGATGATGGTATCGGTATTCCAGTGGATATGCATGAAAGCGGTGTGTCTGGCCTGGAGGCGGTTTTGACCAAACTGCACGCTGGCGGTAAATTTAATGGCCGAGAGGAAATTGGGTACAAAGTCGCTGGTGGCCTTCACGGTGTTGGGCTAAAGTGTGTCAATGCGCTTTCCGAATGGTTGGTAGCGGAAGTGCGTCGGGATGGAAAAGTTTATCATCAAAAATATCAAAGAGGCATTCCCATCACCCCATTAGAGGTCACAGGCATTAGCAAAAAGACCGGCACCAAGATAAGCTTCATGCCGGACGCCGAGATTTTTGACGATATCATTTTCAGTTATGACAGACTTGCGGAGCGTTTGCGTGAATTAGCTTTTCTCAACAAAGGCGTCAAAATTACCCTTAAAGATGAACGGCCAATGGAAGACTCTTTACCCCCGTATACGGGGGCAGGGGGGTTACAACGCGAACCGCATGTTTTTCAATACGAGGGCGGTATTTCATCTTTTGTTAGATATCACACGCAGAACAAAGAGGTTTTGCATGACTCGCCGATTTACTTTGAAGGCGAAAGAGATGATATCTACATTGAAATCGCGATGCAATTCATGGATAATGTCTATACGGAAACGATTCTCTCGTATGCCAACAGCATCCGCACCACTGACGGCGGCTTTCATGAAAGTGGTTTTAAGTCCGCGCTGACACGTACATTTAACGCTTATGCCAAAAATAATGAATTGTTGAAAACTATCAAAGGTAATCTCTCCGGAGAAGATATAAGAGAGGGCATGATTGCGGTTATCAACATCAAAGTGCCAGAACCGCAGTTTGAAGGTCAGACTAAAGCCAAGCTGGGCAATACCGAAGTGGATGGTATCATGCAAGCCTTCGTCAATGAGTGCCTGGACGATTATCTGGAGAAAAACCCAGATGTGGCAAAGAAAATTATCGACAAAAGCATTCAATCCGCCCAGGTCAGAGAAGCAATGAAAAAAGTGAAGGATATAGCGCGGCGCAAAGGAGTATTGGATAACGCTTCCATGCCTGGAAAGCTGACTGACTGTTCTGAACGCGACCCGGCATTATGTGAGCTCTTCTTAGTTGAGGGCGATTCCGCCGGCGGCACCGCTAAGATGGGGCGATACAGGGATTTCCAGGCAATATTGCCCTTGAAAGGAAAAGGCATCAATGTCGCCAAGTGGCGTTTGGATAAAGTGCTTTCCAATGAGCAAATCAAGACTATCATCACCGCGCTCGGCACAGGCATTGGACAGGATGATTTTTCTCTCGAAAAGCTGCGCTATCACAAAGTTGTTTTGATGGCCGATGCCGATGTCGATGGCGCACACATTCGGACACTATTGCTCACCTTCTTCTTCCGACAAATGCCAGAATTAGTGCTCAACGGCAATATGTATATCGCGCAGCCTCCGTTGTATCGGATTACGAAGGGCAGACGGCAGCAGTACATCCCAAACAATGAACAATTAAATAACTACCTGATGGAATTAGCAATGGAAGGCACTGAACTGTATAATCGAAGACGCAGTAAGCCTTATAGCCAGGTGCAGTATCATAGTATCGTTCAATGGATTTTGCAAGGAGAAAAAGTTCTAAAAGAGCTTTCCCGCAAGGGGATTGATACTGAACGGCTATTCGCTCAATATTTTGTGGAACATTCCGACAAAGCCGGGGCAGAAGAGCACATACCATTATACAGAATTAAGACGGATAAGGGCGAGTTTTTCAGATTTGAGGATGAGGAAATTGAGGAACTCCTGGAGGATTCTACACCAGAACGACTACAGTTGCTGTTAGAACAAGACGCGGAACAGTCCAAGGAGGTCGGAGAAGCGGTTGTTGAGGATGTTTCAGATATGTCGGAAATCAGAGAATTGAAAAATCTGATGGCAAACCTGCAGCGATTTGATATTCTACCCAGTGATTTGCAATCGGCAAGAGGGAAGGCCACGAAAGGTCAGCAAGAGGGCAAGGAGGCAAGTCCCGATTCTCGGGATGACGCAAAGCGGGAAGGGCAAAATGGCAAGCAGGATGAATCTGTCGTAGTGAGCTCCAATACTGATTCCCTGTTTACAATCAAAGATGGCGATAACGGACAACGCACCGCAAATACGGTCTGGGAATTGCTCGACCAAATCCTCGAAATTGGTCGGCGTGGTATAACCATCTATCGCTACAAAGGTTTAGCGGAAATGAGCGCAGACCAATTGCGTGAAACCGTCATGGACCCTAATGAGCGAATACTCTTGCAGGTCAAACTCGAAGATGTAATCGAAGCCGACCGCATTTTTACCGTTTTGATGGGCGATAACGTCGAACCGCGCCGAGAATTTATCGAGAAATATGGGATGATGGGGAAATTGGATTTGTATGGCGCATAAGGGCTATTGGGCTAAGGGGCAAGATGGCAATTGGATTGTCGATTGTTGATTGATGATTGATGATTGAATCAATCAACAATCAACAATCATCAATCATCAATCCCCCTTGCCCTCTTGTCATTTTGCCCTCCAAGGAGAGGTATATATGAACACGAAAAAACTACCTTTTTTACAGTCGCAAATTTTGGAATATCTATATCTCAAAATGTCCGATAACATGAAGCCTTCCATTAAAGAACTCTCAGAACTAACAGGTTACCCAAGAGATAGTAAAATTCTATTAAACGCAATTCATTTATTGCTCAGAAAGGGATTTGTTGAAAAGAAAGGAGACGATTTTGATTTTGGTGTTCCGCAGAGTAAAAAAACATTCTTTAAAGAAACATTACAAAGGATAAAAAATCAGAATATCAAATATAATGAGAAATTGATTGACCAAATTGATGAAAAAAATTGTTGGCAATTGCCACTTTTTCAAGAATATCGGTCCATAAGTGATTTAAACCGAGATGGTGTGATTCATCATTGGTATGATTACTTGGAAGATTTTCCTTACTCCCTTTTGGAAGAAAGTATTAAGAAATATCGCTTGGAAAAAGGAGCAGTAGTTTTAGACCCCTTTTGTGGGAGCGGAACTACTTTGGTTTCAAGTAATTTATTTGGTCTAAATGCTATTGGCATAGATGCCAATCCACTAATGTGTCTTGTTTCTGAAGTTAAAACAACTTGGGATATAGATTTAAAGAAATTCAAAGATGTTTATAAAGAAAAAACTTGGAAGTTCATTAGCTTGGCATCAGAACTTGGGAACTATAACTTTAAAAACGGTTTTCTAAAAAGAATGCCCAAAAGAGAAATAAATCAATGGATGGGCCTTAAGATGCAAAAGGAAGTTTCTCTAATGAAAGATTTGATAAGTGAAATTGAGGATGAAAAAATAAAAAAACTATCTATGGTAATGTTAGGAAAAGCGGCTTTCGACGCTTCTTATGTTGCCCTGTGCCCTGGCACAACTTTTTATCCTCATAGACAAAAAGAACCATTTTTTGATGTCTTTTGTAAAAAGATAATTCAAGTTTACGGTGATTTGGAACTTGTCCAAAATTTTGATACTTATGGCAAAACAAAAATATTCAACAAATCTGCGACAGAAGCGAGTTCTTTTATCAAGGCAAATTCTATTGACTTTATCATAACCTCTCCGCCTTATCCAAATGACCTCGAATATACAAGACAGACTCGATTGGAGTTGTACCTTTTAGATTTTGTAAAAAACATGGACGATGTCCAGAAACTAAAAAAGACAATGATAAAAGGAAGCACAAAGCTAATTTATAAAGAAGATAATTGGGACAGATATGTAAAGAAATTCAAACGAGTTCAAGAAGTGGCAGAGCAAGTGGAAAAGGCATTATCTGATAAAAATTGGGGGTTCGATTATCCTAAAATGATAAGAGAATATTTTGGAGGAATGTATGTCTGCCTGAAAGAATTTTATAAAGTTATGAAAAAAGGAAGCTATAATTTGCAGGTTGTAGGAGACCAAACGTATAAGAACATTGTTATCCCGGTAGGTAAAATCTTTGTGGAGATGGCTAAAGATGTAGGATATTCCGATGCACATATTGAGCTGTTTAGAACAAGAAGGAGCACAACGCATGATATACCACTACCAGAAGAAATAGTCGTCATTAAGAAATAACAAAAAGGTCAAATTATGAATAATATAGGACATAAAAAACATTATCCTGCAGAAATATTTGGTTATCCTGTCGAGAATAAATCAAAGGAAGCAGAACAATTCAGAAAACGGTATCTATGTCCATTTAGCGATAAAGATATATGCTCCAAACAGAGTCGCCTATTGACCTATCCTATGGGAATTTGTTCTACTTGGTGGCCAAACAATAGTCCTATAGCCATTTGCCCCAAAAGACTTTTACAAGATAAGACTATTTTTATTACTGCAGCAAATCATGTTTTGGGAAATACTGATAATATCTTATTGTTTTCAGAGGTAAAACTTAAAAGAATAGGCACTTTTGATTTTGTTCTGGTGAAACATAAGCCAATTAGCGATGAGATAGATGATTTCTGTGTTGTAGAATTTCAAACTGATTCTACAACAGGAACGGGAAAACTTGTAAAAGCAATAGAAGATTATATGGATGACAAGGATATAACAAGAAATTCTTATGGCTTTGGAATGAATACTTACAATACAATTAAATTATCCTTTATCCAAATGCTAAATAAAGGGCAAGTTTTTGAACTTTGGGACAAGAATATTATATGGGCAATTCAAAAATATGTTTATAAGAATATGGTGGATAGGTTTGGCCTTCAAAATATGAATCTTAACAAGAAGGATGCAAACTTATTTTTCATTTATGATATTGACTATTGGTCTAATCTTTATAAATATCAACTGATATTAGATGATATCAAGTCTTCAACTATAGAGAATTTAATGAAGGCATTTCGAGGGGCGGATTTACCCAAAATAGATGATTTCATAAAAGTGTTGCATCAGAAATTACGATTAAATTTGGGGATAAAGATATGATATTCTCCCGAAGAGGCAGGGGGTTTTGGGGGTTAGGGGGCTGTATCAAAAGAAATAAGAGGATTTTGAAGGAGTTTGAAGTTATGGAACGCGAAGATTTTGAGGAAACAAAAATTGTCATGGGTAAGGATAAAATAATTACAAGGAAAAAACTTTATGAATATAAAGCATATTTTCATAAAGAACAAGCCCATTTGCCTTTTGAAGAAAAAATAAAGATACTTGTCAAGTTGCAAGAGATAGCAAGTCGGATAAAAAGAAATGATAAAATAATCTGGAATATTTACCAGGAGGGAAACTAATGGCAATATTAACTTTAGAAGAACTAACGAAAAAAGTGGTAGAACTGGAAGAACGGCTGAAAAAGTTGGAGGAAAAACATCCGCAAAACCCGCGCATTGGACTGACTATCGAAGAAGCAAAAGCAAAAATCGCCGAATACAACCCGACCGAAGAGGATATCGAGTATGCTTTAGGGATAGTGGGCATCTGGCGTAGCGGTATCGGCGATCTTTCTGAACATTTTCGCGATTACCTTTATGGTATCAAAAAATTTCCAGAGGAAGAACAATGAGAAACTCAGTATTCATTGATGCTTCGGCGTGGATAGGAATTATTGATGAAAATGATAGGCGCTATGAAATCGCCCAGAGAACTTATAATGAATTACTGGCTAACAAAACGCCGCTTACAACAATCAATTGGACGGTATATGAAGCAATTTCCCTTGTCAAGGGGAGAAGAGGATATTCACAGGCGTATACTTTGTGGGAGCGCATCACTACTTCCAGGTTGGTAACGTTAGTCCGAATTACCGAAGACATCGAAGCAGCGGCTTTGAATATATTCTGGCGATATCGGGACAAAATTTGGGGTGTGGTTGATTGTGCCAGTCTCGTCGTAATGGAACGGATGGATTGCGAGGCGGCGTTTGCTTTTGATGGGCATTTCAAAGAATCCAGTAGGCAATATGGATTTCAGGTCATTCCGTAGCGTAATATTTTAGTGAGAAATTAAAAACTTCATAAATCAACCATAAGGAGTTACCAATGACTTACAAGATAGTGCAAGAGTTAAAGCCGAATGAAACTCCAAGGAATATGCCAAAGAATTGTCTCAAGTGTAGTAAGGAACTATTCAGGGCTTCGGATTTTATAAGTTACTGTGGCCATGAAATGTCATTCGAATATAGATATTGTCCTGAGTGCGGTTGGTTTGACCTAAAATATGAAGAATGGGGAATGATGGATTATCCTGAAGAATTTCTATACATTCAAGGAGAGGTTTTCCCGTGTACGATTTCTGATTTGGAGGAGGCTTTTAAGTCAAGATTCTATTCGTATAGTAATTTCCCTCGCGAGTTCTCTAATTCTGAAGGCGAGATAGTCACACTATCTCAAAATCCATCACAAGAAAATAGATTGGCGGCTAACGCCAAATTACTTTAGGAGTTGATAAGCAAATATGGTTGCACCAACGAGCGAACGAATCATTACACGTTATATTGAAGACGAATTAAAAGAATCTTACCTGACTTATGCGATGAGTGTGAATACCAATCGAGCCATCCCGGACGTGCGCGATGGGTTGAAGCCGAGTACCCGGAGAATCTTGTATGCGATGAGAGAATTGGGGTTGGTACATAATAGACCCTACGACAAATGCGCCGCCGTTGTGGGGGAAGTTATGGGGAAGTATCATCCGCACGGCGATGGCCCGATTTACGAAACAATGGTCGGCATGGCGCAGGATTTTGCAATGCGGTATCCGCTGATTGACGGACAGGGGAACTTTGGGTGTTTCACCGGCGACACCAGGATTAAGCTTCTTGACGGGACTGAACGAACATTTGAAGAATTGTCCAGATTAGACCCCAAAGAAATTTTCTATGTCTATGCAGTCGATAAGACTGGTCGGATTGTCGTTGCAGAAGGCCGCTACGCGCGTGTGACTCGCCGGAACGCCCAATTAATCGAACTGACGCTTGACAACGGCAAAACTGTCCGGTGTACGCCCGAACATCGTTTCATGCTCCGCGACGGAACATATCAGGAAGCGCAATATTTGACTCCCGACGATAGTTTGATGCCGGGCTATTTCGATACAACGCCGATTAAAGAGGGCTTAAATGAATACTTGAGAGTGTTCACTTCGTTCACCAATGGCTTCGCCTTATGGTTCGCTTCGCTCACCAACGACTTCGTCTTATGGCTTCAGCCAATAACTGGCGAATATGAAGCTGAACGTTATAACCACCGCGTCGTTGCGATTCGCTGGCTGAACGAGCATGCCGATGTCTATGACATCACAGTTGACGAACATCACAATTTCTTGCTGGCCTGCGGTGTGTTCGTGCATAACTCAATTGACGATGACCCACCGGGCGCGATGCGTTATACTGAAGCGCGTCTGACGGAGATAGCATCGGAGATGCTGGTGGATATCGACAAAAACACCGTCGATTTTCAACCGAATTACAAAGGTTCTATAGATGAGCCGACAGTGTTGCCTGCAAAATTGCCAAACCTTTTGGTGAACGGAAGCACGGGCATTGGGGTCGGTTATTTGACTAAGATTCCGCCGCACAATCTCGGAGAACTAGTCGATGGAGCGATAATGTTGTTGGAGAATCCAGAGGCACCTATTAATGAGTTAATAAAGGTGATTCACGGACCGGATTTTCCCACCGCAGGCTTGATTGTCGGACGCAACGGCATCAAGGACGCATACACAACAGGCAAGGGAAGTATTACTATCCGAGCGAAAGCGGTCATCGAACGGCAGAAGGGCGGTAAAGAATCTATTATCATCTCTGAAATTCCGTATCAAGTGAAGAAGAACGCGTTGCTCAATAGAATATCTGAATTGGTAAACAACAAATCTATCACCGGTATAACCGAAATACGAGATGAATCCGATAAACAAATCCGCATCGTCGTGGAACTGCGGCGCGGTGAAATCTCACAGGTCATCCTCAACCGGCTATATAAGCATACCCAAATGCAGGTCACTTTTGGTGTAATCATGCTATGCCTGGTTGATGGGATGCCGAAAGTGTTAACTCTCAAAGAAATGCTGTGGTACTATCTTTTACATCGCAAGGAGGTAATTCGACGTCGTGCACAATTTGATTTAGACCGACACAAGAAACGAGCGCATATTCTCAAAGGTTATCTTCTTGCGCTCAATAATCTTGATGAAGTTATTCAACTAATCGAAGATTCTGAATCGGCAAAAAACGCCTTGATGCAGTTGAGGTCAAGATTTGAATTGTCGCAGGAACAAGCCGATGCCATCCTTGAGATGACCCTACGTCGATTGACCGCTTTGGAACGTAAGGATATCAGCGACGAGTATAACAATCTGCAACAAGAAATTATCCGGCTTGAGGAGATTCTCAAGAGCGAGGAAAAGGTCCAAAACATCATTAAAGATGAGTTGTTGGAACTCAAGGCAAAGCATGGTGATGAGCGGCGTACTGATATTATCGAAGACGTTGGCAAGTTTCAAATTGAAGACCTTATTGCTGATGAAAAAATGGTTATAACCATCACACATGAAGGCTACATCAAACGTATGCCTGTTTCCAGCTATCGTCGGCAACGCCGCGGCGGGTTTGGAGTGCGCGGGATGCAGATAAAAGGTGGCGACTTCATTGAGCATGTTTTTGTTGCTTCAAATCACCAGTATATTCTCTTCTTCACTGATAAAGGAAAATGCTACTGGCTCAAGGTGTTTGAGATACCAGAAGAAAGCAGAACGTCGCGCGGCAGAGCTATTGTCAACATGCTACGTCTTGAATCCGACGAAAGCATCACAGCCTTTGTTCCAGTGCGGGAGTTCGACAGTGAGCATTATCTCTTCATGGCAACTGAGAAAGGCATCGTGAAAAAGTCCGAACTTCAACTGTTCAGCCGTCCCATATCTTCAGGTATTATTGCCATCAATCTCAACGAAGATGATAAGCTAATCGCCGTTAAACAGACAGACGGTGACCGCGCAATTTTATTGGTGACGCACAAGGGATTGTCGATTAGATTCTCAGAGGAAGAGGCACGAAGTATCGGACGCAATGCGGCTGGGGTGAGAGGTATAAAACTATCTCAAGATGACTGGGTTGTTGGAATGGAGGTCGTGAGGGACAAAGCCAGCGTCTTGACAATCACCGAAAACGGCTATGGTAAACGAACGGATATTTTGGAGCATACTCTGCAAGGACGCGCCGGCAAAGGTATCATCGCGATTAAAACCACGGAACGAAATGGATATGTGGTGGGAATGAAAATGGTAGTTGATGGAGACGAGTTGATCGTTATTAGTTCCAACGGCATGGTCACGAGAATAGCAGTTACGGATATAAATATAATTGGTAGAAATACCCAGGGTGTGCGAATTATGGCGCTTCAACCGGATGAAAAGGTCGTTGATATTACCCGAATAGCGGCAACTGATGAAAGTGAAGAATCGGAGGAGATAGAAGATTCAGATGAAGAGGAGTAAATTCAAAATTTCGACCTTCCGAGAAAATTTAATCTAAGGAGGTGAATAACATGAGTAAAGGAAAGCTCCTGAAACTCTTTGGAATAGCTTTCTGCTTAATTTGCTTCTTTCTTATAGGAGATGAAACCTCATGGTTTATTACAGAAGGCGGCGCTGCTGGTAGTCCCCAACCTAAACCTTTTAAGGCAACCTTTCAGGGAGAAGTTACCGATTTTGATTTTAAAACAAAGAGTATATCGGTGGAAGGAAGCGCTGTCGGCATTCCCATAGGTGAAAGTACGTTTACAGCAACTGGAACAATCGAGGATTGGAATACAGGTACAGGCACTGTTACAATTGTTACCAGAGATAAATCAACAATCACTGCGAATCTGATTGGACATCTTGTAGGCGAGGATAGTTTTTTCGGTACTTACAGCGTGGTAGGTGGGACAGGGCGCTTCCAGACTGCTATAGGAGGAAGTGGGATTGTCAGCGGAACGTTTGATATTAGGGCTCGAAGCTTCCAGGGACAAGCGACTGGGAATATTATTTATTAACTGATGATGCTATTTCATCTTTAGGATTGCAATTTCGTATTGCGTGATGCGTAATGAGTAATACGTAATGAGTAAAAAACATTACTCATTACGTTTCACGTTTCACTTGTGTTATATGAGAAAAAGCAACCCTAAACCAGTATTAGTAATTGCACAACTGCTGTGTAGTTCTGATTCTTGGGATGCTTGACATTCTCTAACTGCAAAACTCGTATACCGACAATTAATGTAGAAAGGATGTAGGCGCTTTCTTCCCGACCGACCAAACTTTTCTTTTCTTTCAAAAAGAAAAGAAAAGTTTGATCAAAAGAAAAGAAAAAATCCGTGTTTATCTGTGTTTATCCATATCCCAAATTCTCTTCTTTGAATCGGTAGGATTCTCTGCGCCCGATTTAAAATGAAAAAAATAGCAGTTTTGCCCGGCGACGGAGTTGGCCAGGAAGTAACAGCGGAAGCAATAAAAGTTTTTGATACAATAAGTGAAAAATATGGACATGCTTTTGATTATGAATACGCATTGGTTGGCGGCGCGGCGGTGGATGCGTATGGAACGGCTTTGCCCCAAGAAACACTCGACCTTTGCAGAACAAGCGATGCGATTCTCTTCGGCGCGGCTGGCGGCCCGAAATGGGATAATCTTCCCAGCCATCAACGCGTCGAACGGGCTTTAGCTACAATTCGGAAAGAACTTGACCTTTATGTCAATCTGCGACCGATGAAGGTAAGACCAGCATTAGCACCGGTATTACCAATAAAAAAAGAGATTGTCGGTGATGGATTGGATTTCATTGTCCTAAGAGAACTCACCGGCGGGCTTTATTACGGCGAACCACGCGGAATATTTTTTGAAGCCGATGGCAAACGGAAAGGTTTGAATACATTGGTATATACTGATTACGAGATTGAAAGAATAGCGCGAGCTGCCTTTGAATTAGCGCGCACACGTTCAAAGAGAGTTACATCCGTCGCCAAAGAGAATATGATGGAAAGTTCGAGACTGTGGCGGGATGTAGTAACTGAAGTGAGCAGGGATTATCCTGATGTCGAATTAAATCACGTATTGATAGATGCCGCGACATACCATCTCATCCGAAATCCACGCCAGTTTGATGTAATTGTGACTGGAAATATCTTCGGCGATATTCTGACCGATGAAGCAGCGGCGCTCGTAGGTTCGCTTGGTCTATGTCCATCTGCAAGCTACGGTGACAGTGCAAGGCGGTTTGCGAAGCAAACTGCTGGGCAAAGCGAACAGGGCTTGTATGAACCGATACATGGCACCGCCCCAGACATCGCAGGACAAGGCATAGCCAATCCCATCGGTGCAATTCTATCTGCGGCTTTACTACTGCGGCATTCTTTCGAAATGAAAAAGGAAGCAGAGGAAATCGAGCGAGCAGTCGAAAATGTGCTTGAAAAAGGTTATCGCACCACAGACATCGCACAAGCGGGCAAAAAAACTGTAGGTACGAAGGAAATGGGAGAATTAATCGCCGATGAATTACACACTTTCTGAATTGCTTCTAAGCTGAAGTTGGAAGATAAGTTTAAGCTAAACAAGTGTTGCTACTCCAGAATAGCCCCTAAGTAGCAGAGCTCAATAAACGCAACCCCTGGTATTTCGATAGAAATTTCTGATGAAAAAATATTGGAAAATTGATTAAAAAAATCTATTGACAATAATTTTCCTAAATGGTATAATTTCATGGAAATTAGTATAAAAAAGTGTGAGTATTGCGGCGAAGGTCGCTGCAAATTTAATTTTACCATTATTAGGAGGATTAAAAATGTTAATCAAAAACATATTCAGACCAGTAATCCAAAACGCTACTTTAGTATTGTTGGGGGTCGTGCTCATGGGGTTGAGTTCAGTATTAGCACGCGGAGATGATTTGCTCACCTACTACTATGCGCAACTCCCGCAGACCTCTTGGCCCACAATTCATCGGGATTCCTGTAACTCCAATTATGTTCCCTTTGCCGGGCCGGATTCGCTTGAGATAAAGTGGACGGCTCTTGATGGAGCCAGACTTTTGACCGCAGCGACTGTTGGTCCGGAAGGGTATGTCTATCACACCACTGGGACAGGCGGTGACATGCGCTATCATCTATACGCGCTTAATCCCGACAGTGGAGGGACTGTTTGGAAGAGCAATTTGCTGGATAGTAGGGCTGTCTATAGCGCGGTTGTAGTGGATAGAGATGGTGATATCTACGTTAGTGATTCTGAGGAGTTATTTGCTTTCCACTCGAATGGCGCTTTGAAGTGGAGGATTTCCATCTCCGACAATGTGTACACTACTGCCATCACTACCGATGGCTATCTGATAGCGATTACCGAAAATGGAGAAGTGATGGCGGTCAATCGCGACAATGGTTCTTTAGCAGCAAATATTCTTTATCTTGATCCTCCGCCTGAAGGTAGGGTGATTAACACCCCTGCTATCCACCCTGTGACCAATCGTATTTACATGGTGACAGGGGATGCTGGCGTGACTGGGCGCTTCTATGGAATTGACTTTGAACAAGGGTCCCTTAGCATAGCGTTTGAAATGGAGATGGGACAACACAGCGCAACAAGTCCGACCATTTCTTATGATGGCTCTCACATCTATGTAGCTGACCGTGAAAATTCCCTATATGCGTTCAATGAAAACGGCAGTTTAGCATGGACATACCCTCTCTCCGGGAGATGCCTCGGTTCACCATCGATTGGACCAACGGGAGAAATTTATTTCCTCGATGGCGATAATATAACTGCAATCAGGGATTTAGGACCATCCACAGAATTTCTCTGGAACACCCAGGATGAATTTGCCGCGCTTGCGGCACAACTCCCTGACTACGGTTATCCTCGGGTTGCCAGAGCCAACAGCGTTGTTACGATCGCCACTAACTACGTTTACTTTGCGGTTAGTTGCGGATATTTATTTACTTACAAAAGAGTGGAATACTTCATACCCCACCGCACTTTAGTATGCACTGTTGACCCTTATACTGGCACCATTATAGGTCAGCCCGTAGAGGTTCGCGATGTTTGTGAATGCGCTCCGACCGTGACTCTCGACGGAGATATCTATATACCGCATGGTTCTGTGTCTAGCTCTATCGCATACCGATTGAATAAGGTCCTGCCGCCAGCATTGCGGATACCGAAGCCTCTTGGCGGAATTACGGCGCTTCAATCATTATCATCCCTCGCCCTGGCAGAGAATCGTATTAAAGCGGGGAAGAAGAAGGGACAAGAAGCTTTGTCCTTCATGGGGACCGGTAATATAGACGATGCGATCACTTCAATTGATCGAGAGGTGGAAGAACTCGAAGCAACCCATAGCGCCATCAAAAAATCCGTAGAGGACGGTGAGATTGATTCGAAGACAGCGGATCAGGCTCAAGGTGACATTGATGATGCACTTTTTCTTTCCAGTGACGCCAAGAAGTTTCTCAGCGCTGGTAACATGAAGGATGCAGATAAATCGGTGAAAAACGCGGATAAAAAGCTTGAGAAAGTTCTTAAAGACCTTGGGAAAGCAAAATAGGCAAGTAAGTTCAAACAATGTTTTTACGTTATTCCATTTTGATTCAAACAAAAGTGGTTCTTCGCGAAGTAGAGCGCTTTGCCAGCGCGTTGACATCGCGAAGAGCCACAAAAGTCAAATCTGAGTTCACAAGTTTACTTCGTAAACCTGCAATTTTAGGGAGTGAGAGTTAAAATGTTATTCAAATTTCGATTTCCAATTTTAATTACAATTTTCCTGGGAACTGTTTTCGTTTTTGGGGCTCATCCAGGTAAAATTACCGAGGCTGGAACCATCTCAGAGCAAATTTGGGAATATACGGGTCAGGGTTCTGCCAAAACTATTGATTTTACCTTTGAAATTCTTAAACCGACCAAAAGAACTAAGGTGGATGGAATTACCTTGGTTCAATTTAGATTAACTAATCTTCCAACTTCCGATGAAATCCTTGATAAAGAGGATATCAATTATATAGGTATTTCGTTTGAACCTTCTCTAAAAAGCGAATACGTTGACAAAAATGATTTTCTTTTTAGTCCGCGTAAAATCTCCCTGGCTCCTGGGGAATCATATACCGGCTTCTTTTATTATTTTGATTGGAGCTCTGAAGTTCCTGTGGATTATGTTCAAAGGGGAGAGATGTATATCACCATCAATGGCAAAGAACAACGCCAACCTTACCAGGTTACAATCTTGAATTGAACGGCGCTGACTGAAGCAAAATGATAGTTTGTAGTGAGACGATTCCTCGCCGTGCTAATATAGTTGGTCGGCGAAACAGGGCGGCGATATCGTCGTACACATTGGGCGTTTGCGCCATTACAGCAATCAATTCTCTGTCCATGCCCCTCCTTCCTCCCCCTTGACGGGGGAGGTTAGGTGGGGGTGATAAGAAAGTTTAGCATCAAAGACCAAATTTAAGCTCACCCCACTCCTCACCCTCCCCTACGCCCCTCCCATCAAGGGAGGGGAATTATGGAAAACTTGCTTAACTTGATGCGTATGGGCTGCCAGTTCATTTGACCCCAACCACACATCACAAACTCACATCGTCTCTTGGGCTAAAGTCGCCACATCTGTATTTTCATCGTAATTCCAATTCAACAAAGAAAAGTTTCTATTTTTTAAGATGATGGTTGTCTGAATAGAATTTTCCTTTTGAAGCTGTTATTAATTATGGTACAATATGTCTAACTTCGGGCCAAGGTTAGAATCTTAAAATGAAAAAGTCACATTATATCTTGCTATTTCTAGTAATCGGCTTATTTGTTTGTGAAATTGGGCATGCGACGGACGCAATAACTATCAGCCAGATTCACCTGGGTTTTAATAATTATTACAAACGTAACGCCTGGGTACCGCTGCAATTGCGACTAGAAAACGATGAAGAAGAATTCAACGGGAAAATTGAGGTAGAAATAAAAAATATTTTTGCGGGCATCACTCAGAAATATTCAAAACCTTTGCCTCTTCCGCGAAAAGCTCTACGAAATTTATATTTTTATGTCCTTCCCAGCGGCATTACGTCTAAATTCAGAATCTGTTTGATAGATACCGAAGGTACAGAGAAATTGGAGAAAGAATTTACTCCCGAGACACCCAAGCAGCACCAGGATTTTTTAATCCTGACGTTGACGCCAAATATTGATATACTCACAAATCTGACAGGTGAGAGTTTAGAAATCCCCCCTTCTTCCCCCATTTATCAAAGGGGGTTTAGGGAGGATTTACCTGATACTCCAACAGGGACAATCTATGTGACCTATTTTGATGCGAGGATGAACCTGCCTGATGCGTGGAAGGGATATGATTCGATTGACCTGGTGGTTATCCGCGATATATCGTTGGAAGCATATAATATTTCGCATAAGCAGCAGACAGCTTTAATTGAATGGATTTACAGCGGCGGAACTTTGTTAGTCTCAGGCGGAAATAATATCCAGTATCTTTTGGGGAGTTTCTTAGAACCTCTCTTGCCTGTAACCTCAATGCGTCTGAAGACTGAGACTAATCTTCCAATTTTAACTCAATTGTTTGGCTTGAATTTTGACAGCCAACGTCCCGATAAGGTCGGGACAGGCCGCTTTGAACTGATAGACTCCAAATTGAGAAACGATAGCCTCAGTTTAGTTACTGCTGAAGGGGAGACTCCTATAATCGCTGAAAGGGAAATAGGAGATGGAAAGGTGGTATTCCTGGCGTTCGATTATTCCGACCCAAGCTTTTCTTTTTCATCAATTACGGATGCGCGTGCGGAATATCCCGACGAAGACGGGGGCGGAGGTCAACTTTGGCGTTGGCTCTTAAATGATATCGTTCAATCAAATCTGAAGAGAGAAGCGCTTTTTGACCCATATCGCAGACATGAATTTCGAATTAGACGGTTATTGTCTTCGGCTGAAAAGAGTCATTCGCCTTTGCTGAAGTTCCTGTGTGCTTTTCTCTCAGCTTATGCAATTGGGTTTGGATTGTTTCTCTATGTATTCTCTAAGCGAACCAGGACAGTTAGGATGGTGTGGTTCGGTGGATTATGCGTCATTTCTATATTCACTGTCTTTCCAATTAGCGTGCCTTATGTAAAAAAATGCGCCTTGACAGCAAACGGCCTTTCCATAGTCAACGTCTACCCCCAATATGCCAGGGCGCGTATGGAAACTTATGTTGGTCTGCTTTCCTCCGATAACTCAAAATTTAATTTACAATCCAACGCTAAACTATTCATGAGACGTCTGGATGATGTGCATGATGCGCCTTATGATTTTATGCAGACAAATCAGTTTCAATACCAAGGAATACAATTAAATCCCTGGGCTGTGCAAACATTCTACCTCGAATCATATCTTGAGCTAAATGGTACAACTAAATTTAACTTGCAGCAAATAGATGGTATCGTCAAAGGAACGATTAGAAATAATTTGCCTTTCGATTTAAGCGATTCGTACATAACTTATGGGCAATTTTACGATAAAATTGGCCTTTTTAAGAAGGGAACTGAAATTTCTGTCAAGGTCGATAAACAATATTCGGGCGCTGTCCCAAAGGCGATTCTGGAAGCGGCGGCTAATGCTCACGAAAAGAAACAGCAAGCATTCGCCAGAATTTGGGCTGACGAAGGAGTTTTGAGATATTTAGCTCAACCTACTAAACCGAAATTAATCGGTTGGACGCAATCGCCTGTTTTGAAATTCGATGTCGATAGAAGTTACCGTAAGGCGAAGCCGTCGGTGAGCGAAGCGAACACTATGGCAAATCAGATTTTGGTTATAGTTCACATGTAGTGAAACGTGAAACGTGAAGAGTGATAAATAGAAATTCACGCATCACGTATCACGTATCAGAATGAGGTGATTTTATGGACATTTTATGTTTAGGCATTTTTGTCGCGGATGTACTGGCAAAACCGATAAGAAAAATACCGGAACTGGGCAAATTAGAGTTATTTGATGAAATGGCATTGCACACCGGCGGGTGTGCGAACAATACCGCTATTGGCCTGGCTCGATTAGGAATTTCGTCGGGCGCTATGGGTAAAGTCGGCAACGATGGATTCGGCGATTTCGTTATTCGCAATCTAAAGGAAAATAAAGTTGACGCCCAAGGAGTAAAAAGAGCCGCTGATGCCAACACTTCTTTCACATTTGTAATGATTGCGCCAGGCGGTGAGCGGAGTTTTCTGCACTATATCGGCGCTAATGCAACCTTACGCTATGAAGACATCGATTTTGACCTAATCAAAGGATGTAAAATCCTCCATATTGCTGGCTCATTTTTAATGCCGGGCTTCGATGGCGAAATAACTGCAAAGGTTCTCCGGAAGGCAAAAAAATTGGGGATTACGACAGCGTTAGATACTGCATGGGATTCAAAAGGTAATTGGCTTAATTTATTGGAACCGTGTTTAAGTTATGTAGATATCTTTCTTCCCAGTATCGATGAAGCTAAGATGCTCGCAAACCGAACAGAACCTCCAGAAATCGCAGATTTCTTCCTGAATTATGGAATTAGAATTGTTGGATTGAAGATGGGGGTGGAGGGAAGTTATATCCGAACAAAAGATGAGGAAATCTGGATGCCCGCATACAAAGTTCAAACGGTAGATACTACGGGAGCGGGAGATGCTTTTGTGGCTGGATTTTTGGCGGGTACTATCATGGGATGGGATATGGAAAAAACAGCGAAATTGGCGAATGCTACAGGCGCCGCCTGTGTTACTGCTATCGGAACAACAGCGGGAATTAAGAGTCTGGAGGAGACGATGAAGATTATAAATAGGTCACAATGAATTTACCGGCATGTTTCAGAAAATAGTTTACATTTCGGCGGATGGGAGGAAAAGGAAGGAAGGGAAGGAAAGGAAGGAAAACCCCCCTTCCCCCCTTTTCTTCCTTTCCCCGTATCAACTAATTTTTGCGAAAATTGGAAACATGCTAAATACCGTTCAATTATTGTGTTGCGAAAGGAGATAACTTATGAACAAAGATGCTCAAGAAATTGTTGTTCAGGCAGATGCTTTGAGGGAGTTTGTCAGCGCTTTATATCAGAAAGTCGGAGTGCTAAAAGATGATGCAGATGCGGTCGCTAACCTGGAAGTAGAAACAGACTTGAGAGGAGTATATTCACACGGCACTCGCGCGATGCCGCGTTATGTGCATGGCATCCGTTCTGGGAATCTCAAGGCACGGCCGGATATACAGATTGTTAGAGAAGGGCCGAGTTTTGCGTTGTTAGACGGCGACCGAGGGTTGGGGTATATGGCCGGGATGAAGGCAATGAATTTAGCTATCAACAAGGCGAAAGCGACTGGCATCGCGGCTATTGGCGTGCGGAATAGCGAACACTTTGGCGCTGCCGCCTGTTATTCCATGATGGCGTTGGAACATGGCATGATTGGTTTTGCAACGACAAATACTGGCGGAACGACCATTGTCGCGCCTGGCGGAATTACTCCAGTCATAGCGAATAACCCATTGTCCTACGCTATTCCAACGAAAGATGAACCGCCGATTGTACTGGATATGGCCTGCGGAATCTCTGCCTGGGGCAGAATCGGCACGATGAGCATGTATGGGGAAAAGATTCCAGATGGCTGGCTGTTGACCACCGATGGTAAAGCGACGAATGACCCAGCCGTAGGTAAACTTATGCTACCGGCGGCCGGGCCAAAAGGATATGGATTGGCAATAGTTATGGGCGCGTTAGCCGGCCCATTGGTAGGTGGTTTAACAGCCTGTCTCAAAAAAGGCGACGAACTATCTGAGCATTTTTTCTATGCGCTCAATGTCGAAAGTTTCGTGCCACTGGATGAATTTACCAAAACTATGGATGAAACAATTCGCACTATACGAGCATCTAAAACTGCCGAAGGTGTTGAGCGAGTATATCTGCCTGGAGAAATCGAATGGCTGAAGCGCCAGAAATGTTTGCGAGAGGGAATACCAATACATAAAAATCATCTTGAGTCATTGGCGAATTTAGCTCAAGAGTTAGGTGTCGAAATCTTCTGGAAGTAGGTGATTATTGATTTTGCCGCGCTATATATAATAATGTAAGTCTTTTTTATGATTATTGAATTGAATAATTTCACGCCTCACGTTTCACGTTTTGCGAAAAAGGTTGCTCGTGAAACAACTAAAAACCTTGGATAAGCTCAACAATGTAAGGAGACTAAATCATGGCACTATTCAAAGTCGGAATGATTGGTTGTGGCGGGCGTGGCAATGGCCATGCCGCGGGATATGCCGCATCAAAAGACGCGAAAATTGTCGCTTGCGCTGACCCAAAGCGCGAGAATGCAGAAGCGCTCGCTAAAAAGTACAATGTCCCCAAAATCTACGAGGATTATAAGCAGATGCTGGCGGCGGAGGATTTGGATATCGTCAGTGTTTGCGTCTGGACTACGCTCCACAAGGAGATAGTCATTGATGCTGCAAATAGCGGTGTCAAAGGCCTCCATTGCGAAAAGCCGATGGCGCCCACCTGGGGCGACGCCAAAGCCCTGTATCAAGCATGCGTTGACAATGACGTGATGATTACTTTCTGCCATCAACGCCGGTTTGGCGCGCCATTTGTTAAGGCAAAGCAACTTGCCAACGACGGCACAATCGGGCAATTGCACCGAATGGAAGGTTACTGTTCAAACTTGATAGATTGGGGAACGCATTGGTTCGATATGATGTTCTTCTATAACAACGATGAACCAGCCGAATGGGTGATGGGGCAAATTCATTGCGAAAAAGAAGGTAGCGTCTTCGGTGTGCCGGTCGAAAATCATGGGTTATCCTATATCAAATGGAAAAATGGCGTATACGGCTTACTTGTCACCGGAGGCGATACAGGCGGCAGATGCTACAACCGATTAATCGGCGCAGATGGCATCATTGAATTGGGCGCGCCTGATGCGCCATCGCCGCGCGTAATGCGCAAAGACGCCAGTGATTGGGAAGCGCCGAGTTTGAAGGGAGTAGTTCCGCCGGGTGATGATACAACTCTATCTGTCCTTGACCTAATCGACTGCCTCAAAACCGGGCGCGAACCTGAACTCAGCGGCAGGAAAGCGCTGCAAGCCACCGAGTTAATTTTTGCAACTTATGAATCCAGCCGCAAACGTGAGAGAATCTATTTACCGTTAGAGATTGAAGATTCACCGTTGATTTCGATGATAGAAGCGGGAGTGATTGGGGCGAAAAAGGGTTGATGACATGAGTTACGACTTTTTCAGTTATTGCTCTCTTGCATTTCAGATAATGCATGAAACGTAATGCGTAAAACGTAAAACGTAATTATTGTTACGCTTTACGTTTTACGTTTTATAAATCTTCTCCCAAGTGAAAAAGTCGTATGATGATTCAGAATAAGTTATTGACGGCTTCCACTTCCTTCGACGACAAATGACGATACTTCCCGACGCGCAAATTGCCGAGCTTTATCGGACCAACCTGAATCCTCCGTAGGTGTTGAACTTCATGTCCGACGGCGCGGCACATTCGTTTAATTTGGCGTTTTTTACCCTCATGGATGGTCATTTTCAGACAAGTTTGATTGTCTGTTTGCTCGGTAGCGATTACCTTCGCGGGCGCAGTAACGCCATCTTCGAGTTGGATGCCATTGCGCAGTTTCTCCAACGCCGATTCATCAGGATGTCCCAAAACCCACGCAATGTAAATCTTATCTATCTGATAGCTCGGATGGGTGATTTTATGTGCCAACTCGCCATCGTTAGTAAGCAGAAGCAGTCCTTCAGTATCAAAATCCAGGCGTCCAACGGGGTAAACGCGAACTGGTAAATCACGCAAAAGATGCAAAACGGTAGGGCGGTCTCTATCATCAATTGCGGTGGACAGATATCCTGCGGGTTTATTCAGCGCGATATATACTTTTTTCTTGACTAAAGAAACGGATTTACCGTCCAGTTTTATCACATCGGTAACGGGAGCGATATGAGTTCCGGGGATAAAGACTTCTTGCCCGTTGACTGTAATCCTACCTTCGGAAATAATTTGTTTGGCATGCCTCCGTGAAGCAACGCCAGCTTCGGATAAAAATTTTTCTAATCTCAATTTAAAAAAACTCCCCTGCTTATAGTAGCGCAATTCATTGCGCTACGAAAACTAAGTATACAAATTGTGGAAAAAGATTGTCAAGAGATATTTGACAAAAACTGTGTCCTTGATGTATAATTGCATATCACTTTTTGGTAGGAGGAACAATTTTGGACGCAATTGCTGAAATGTTTAAAAAGCTGACGGAAGCGTCAGGGGTGCCAGGATATGAAGGCGATGTGCGGCATGTCATCCGCGAGTATTTGGAAGACATCACTACTATTGAAGTAGATAAACTCGGAAGTATTGTCTGCCGCAAGGACGGCACGTGCGAAAGTCCTAAGATTATGTTAGCAGGACACATGGATGAGATAGGTTTCATGGTAAAGTACATCACCGATGAAGGGTTTATCAAATTTAGCGCGCTGGGTGGATGGTGGAGCCATGTGCTTCTGGCTCAGAAAGTTGTAGTCAAAAGCCGCAAAGGAGATGTAGTTGGAGTGATTGGCAGTAAGCCGCCACATATCCTTACCAGTGAAGAGAGAGACAAAATGGTCAAGATTAAGGATATGTACGTCGATGTTGGGGCTACCAAAGGGGATGAAGTTAAGGAAATGGGCATCCAGACAGGAGATGCCATAATTCCAGTCGCTCCCTTTGAGGTAATGAGCAACGGCAAAATGTTCATGGGAAAAGCCTTCGACGATAGAACTGGATGTGCCATGTTCATCGGAGCAATTCAACAGCTTGCAAGAGAGGAACATCCGAATACCGTTTACGGAGTTGGGACAGTGCAGGAAGAAGTTGGCTTGCGCGGGGCGAAAACGAGTTCATGGCTTGTGGAGCCAGATGTCGGCTTCGCACTGGAAGTCGGTATCGCCGGAGATGTGCCCGGTGTCGAAAAAGACCAGGCGCAGGAGAAGTTGGGGGCTGGTCCAGTTATTTTATTCAGGGATGGTAGCCTGATTCCCAATTTGAAACTGCGCGACTTTGTCGTAGATACAGCTAAAGAGATGGAAATTCCCATCCAGTTTGACATGCTTGAGGGAGGCGGTACAGACGGAGGCGCCATTCATCTTCATAAACTTGGAGTTCCCAGTTTGGTGCTAAGTGTGCCTACGCGTCATATCCACAGTCACATTGGTATTATGCACCGGGAAGATTATGAAAATGCCGTAAAGTTGTTAGTGGGAGTAATTAAAAAATTAGATGCGGATACAGTCGCAAAATTAACCGAGTAAAGAATCAGAAACCGAGAAACCGAGTTTTTTAGAAAAACTCGGTTTCTATGTCTTTGGAGAGAGAAACGATGAGATTATTTTTCATTTTACTGCTATTTATATTTTCTCTGACCGTTTCCGCAATTCCGCCGAACGAGTATCTTTTCCTCGAATTGGTAAAGGATGTTGATGAAAAGTTTATCGGCCCAGGCCCGGGGGGCGGAAGAATCATCGGTAGAGATTTTTCGGGGGCATACCGCTTTGACGGTCAGCGGTTAGTGTACGACTGGAATGAAGATTATGACCCCTTCAGAATGCTGTTTGACTTGAATCGACTTCAAGCCATTCTCGGACGCCCAGATGCGCACAGCCTCTATCCGGTGCATGAGATGCCAACTATCATCCGATTTTGGCGGGGCGTGTCAGAACAGCAGTACATCGGCAACGATGAAAAGCAACCCCATTTGGATATGCTCAACCTATTGCGAATTGAAGATTCTGGAGTTGCAGAACTGGAATTTGCCGGGGAAAAATTTACGTTAGCCATCGACGAATCCAGGCAATTTTCGCGGACGATGCTTTTCATTCCTCGTGATAATACAACTGATGCCGAATACCCAGAAGGATACAAAGGTATCGCTGCGGTAATTTATACCATCAAGGATACCATTACCAACCGCGGATTTGCAGAAAAAGAGAATTTCATCCACTACATTCAGCCTGATATTGAAGGAGATAGATTGGTTTATGTCAGCAATCGCTACGGGAAGGCGGATATTTTTCTGTACAACCTCACGACGGAAACCGAAAAACGCATCACCACAAAGGATGCTGATGCCTGGTATCCGACGCTCTCAGGCGGCTGGCTGCTATGGTATGACAGACGCCACGGAGAGCCTCCGGAAAGACCGCGCACCCGCTGGGATATCTACGCCTACAATCTTGTGAAAGAACGGGAGATTCGAGTAACAGCAGAAACGGACCAGTGGTGGCCGGGCTACTTTGCTATTGATGGGGAGTGGATTGCGTATGCGACGGAGAGATCTTTTCCCCCCAAAGGTGAGCGGTTCGAGGATTACGTCCAGCCGATGATGTATATCAAACTTCAAAATTTGCGGACTGGGGAAAAACGTGTTTTGACAGATTCCGCACGCCGCTTTTTCAAACCATTTTTTCGTGACGGTGAGCTTATTTGGGAAGAGGATGAACGAGAAACACCGGGACATTATGCGTATAACCCTATGACAGGACAGCAGCGAATGTTGCCGCTGGAATTTTCCGATGAGGAACGCGAACGTTTTCGGGAATACGGCTCACTTTTCCTCTGGCATCGCGAACAAACCTGGTGCCATGTGCCTATTGAGCACATTATCGCCGTAGATGGCACGCGCGTACTATGGTACCACGATATTCAAAACCAATATATTCTCTATCTTGATGAACAGAATGCTAAACAGTGGGTGGAAATCGCTGACGGTTCGAGTCGAAACCAACGGTGGAAACCTCAAGTGGACCTCTCCAGTGATTATATTGTCTGGAGCGACAACCGTTTTCGTAGAAGCAATGAAATATTTCTTTGTAATCTGATAACTAAGAAATGGCGGCGGCTTGAGCTTGAGTAATATATCATTATCAAAAATTTTCCCTCTTTCGCATTCACGGAATATGTTGGATAGTTCCGCGACTTCGGTCGGCAAGGGCAAGCTGAAAATTCCGATATTGTCTCATAGTTTCCTTGAGAATCTCAAAATGGCCATCTTCTGTAACAACCGTTGCTTTGACCCGCCAAGCAGCAAGAGCAATTAGGACATCAAAGGCAATTGAGCGCTGATTGATATCCAATTGCCCTCTCAACCGCTGAAGAATCTCACTCAGGGCAGTATAATCCGAACGTGTTGGAATAATAATTCGATTCTTCTTGGCGTAATGTTTCTCCAATGTCCCTCGGATTACTTTCTTTTGAGATTGTGTTGCGCCTACATACAATTCTGTTAAAACAATAGCACTGAGGAAATTAGAAGGAGATTTAACTAAATCAGCATAAGCGTTACTACGGAAAAAGGAAATAAAAATTCCTTAGTGTTTCTTTTGATCAAACTTTTCTTTTTAAAAGAAAAGTTTGGTTGGCAATGTAGATGTTCGTATCCAACAAATTACTTTGGATTACCTTTTTCATCGAATCCTTCCATTGGCATTGTTCCACCAAGTTGGGAAATTCCAACATTCAAAGCTGCCCAATCAATTGCTAAAATTAGAGCTTCCTTCGGGTTTTGGGTTCTGAAGTGTTCCATCAACAATTCGATATCCACTTTAGGAACCTCAAGATGGATTTTGACTTTCTCATTCTTCGCCGCCATATTCTATCCCTCCATTTCGATTAAGCCTCCTGCTTTCATCCTTGTGGTCATTGTTTCACAAATGAGATTTTCTGCCACCTATTCTTCTACTTGTCCAATGCAAAAAATTTCCGCAGAGTATTTACGTATTGATTACAATTCTCATCTTTCCGCGCTGATTCTTTCAAAAGCATTGTGGGGTTGTGCAATAATTTATTGACTAAGGCTTGGGTCATGCGGTCTATCGACAATTTTTGTGCTTCCGACAAATTCTTCGCCTTTCGGAAGCATCGTTGAAGTTCCGCAGTTCTTATTTCATCAACTTTTGTTCTCAGCCGTTTGATAGTCGGGTTAACTTTCAGTACCTCCAACCAGGAATAAAACTTCTGGGCTTCTTCAGCGATAATTTTTTCGACCTTTTCCGCTTCCTTTTGCCGCTGCTTTTGATTGGCGTTCACGACTAATTGAAGGTCATCGATATTATACAGATATACATTTGGTATGAGATTAACGTCGGGCGCGATGTCTCTTGGCACGGCGATGTCTATAAAAAACAGAGGCTTATGACTCCGCTTTTTCATCAATTCACTAAGTTCATCGCGCTCGATTATGTAGTTGGGCGCGCTGGTGGAACTAACAACGATATCAGCTTCTAACAGAAACTCCAACTGTTCGTCAAAGGGCAACGCTTTACCCACCCCCGGCCCCTCCCAAGAGGGGAGGTTACCGTGAAAGCGTTCCGCTAACTGTACTGCCCGTTCATAAGTTCGGTTCACGACGAAAACCTGGGAAGCGCCTTTTGCTACAATATGCTGTACGGTCAGTTCCGCCATCTCACCTGCGCCGATAATCAACACCTTTTTGTCTGCAAGCGCGCCGAGAATTTCATTCGCCAATTGAACGGCGGCATAGCTAATGGACACCGCGCCCGCGCCAATCTTGGTCTCAGTCCGTATCCGCTTTTGGACGGTAGCCGCTTTTGCAAACAACCTGTTGAGCCCTTCGGCTGTGCTACCCGCTTGCAGGGCGGCCGCAAACGCGGCTTTGACCTGACCTGATATTTGTGTTTCACCCACTACCATCGAATCCAGACTTGAAGTGACGGAAAATAGATGTTTAATCGCCTTTAAACCCTCGTAGCTGTAGGTCATCTCAGATAGCGTTCGCTTATCCAGGCCGTGATAGGAAGCGAGAAAATCGAAGGGAGCGGTTTCTTTCGATTCATCAGTTATTGCATAAATTTCAACCCGATTGCATGTTGATAGAATAATGCCCTCATGGATACCATCCTGCTCTATAAGTTCTTTCAAGGCTTTGGGGAGCGCTTGTGGGGAAAAAGAAAGGTGTTCTCGATAACAAATAGGCGCCATCTTATGGTTCGTCCCAACAACGATTATCTTCATTATTGCAAAGCCTCCTTGGATTGTCGATTGTTGATTGTCGATGGAATATTCTTCTCATACTGGTTTAGGCTTGATGCTTCCGACATAATGCGTAATACGTAATACACGTAATCTTTTTACGTATTACGTATTACGAATCGGAAATTACAATCCTAACATGGTATCAATCATCAATCAACAATCATCAATCATCAATCATAGTGCTTCAGACGCCGCACAAATCGTGATTTGGATATCATCATCCGTATGTGCTAAAGAAACAAATCCGGCTTCAAACTGGGATGGCGCGATGTAAATCCCACGTTCGAGTAATCCTCTGAAATAGGCGGCAAATTTACCTGTATCAGAGGTTTTTGCGGTTGTGTAATCTACCACTTGCTTGTTCGTAAAGAAAGTAGTGAACATCGAACCGACGCGAGTATGGCAGGCGTCAACACCGGCAGCTTTGGCCGCTTCTGTTAAGCCTTCCGCCAACGCGTCAGAACGATTTTCCAATGTGTCATAAACACCCGGCTCGGATAATACTTTCAACGTCGCTATCCCGGCGGACATGGCTAACGGATTTCCGGATAACGTACCCGCTTGATAGACCGGCCCGAGCGGAGCGATACATTCCATAATCTCTTTCTTCCCGCCATACGCGCCGACAGGCATGCCGCCGCCGATAATCTTCCCTAAGCAAGTCATATCGGGAATAACGCCGTACAGTTCCTGCGCGCCGCCGAAGGCGACACGGAAACCTGTGATAACTTCGTCAAAAATTAGCACGACATCGTTCTGGGAGGTAATTTCTCTAATCTCTTCCAAATATCCATCTGTAGGCGGCACAACACCCATGTTTCCCGCTACGGGTTCAAGAATGACACATGCAACTTGTCCCGGATTTTGCTGAATGGCTGTTTTTACCGCTCCTGCGTCGTTGAAAGGCACGGTAATTGTATGCTGTGCAAAATCTGCGGGCACTCCTGCGCTATCTGGCACGCCAAACGTCGCGGCTCCGGAACCAGCTTTCACCAGCAGGCAATCGGCGTGTCCGTGATAACAACCTTCAACTTTTATAATCTTATCCCGTTTCGTATAGCCTCGCGCAAGTCGGATTGCGCTCATAGCTGCTTCCGTCCCAGAACTGACCATTCGCACCAAATCTAGCGACGGATAAGCGTTCACAATAATTTTAGCTAATTCTATTTCTAATTCAGTTGGCGCGCCGTAACTCGTCCCATTTTCAGCAGCGTTTTGGATTGCCTTTATCACTTTTGGATGCGCGTGTCCTAAAATCAACGGTCCCCACGAACAAACGTAGTCTATATATTCGTTATCATCTATATCATATATCTTTGCCCCTTTTCCTCGTTTGATAAATAGCGGATTGCCGCCAACTGCTCTGAATGCTCGTACAGGGCTGTTGACTCCGCCGGGTATGTATTTTTGTGCTTCTTCAAAAGCTGAAAGAGATTTAGTATAATTTTCCCGCATTCGATTCTCCTTTAAACATTTGGTGTGAATTGTTGCGCAATACGTGTTGCGTGATGCGTGTTGCGTAACTCAAAAAAGAAAGGCCACGAAAGGTTAAAAGTTTGAGAAGGAATTTTTTCTGTAACCAAACTTTTCTTTTAGAAAGAAAAGTTTGATCAAAAGAAATAAGAGGAATAAAGTAAGATTTTTCACGTTTCACGCATCACGCTTCACGTTTCACTCAAAATATTTCATGCTAACCTTCTTCAATTCCTTAGTGCTATACAATTGCTTGTAATCTTTAACCCCCGTCCGTTCGGATATTTGCGCAATAACTCGTTTGCATTCATCCTTATTTTTGCCATGAATCATGGTAAACAAATTATATTGCCAATCGGGATATGTTGGACGTTCGTAGCAATGGGTCACTTCAGGGAATGTCGCCATGATTTTCCCAATCTCCTGCACCTTCTCTCTCGGCACATGCCATACCACCATAGCGTTGGCGGCAATGCCGAGGTTCCGATGATTCACAATCGCGCCGAAGCGGCGAATAATGCCCTGTTGTTTAAGGCGACGGATTTCAGCTAATAACTCGTCTTCACTAATCCCAGCCTGTTCAGCTATCGCCTTGAAGGGATGAGAACAAAGTGGCAAATCATTCTGAAGTGCTTTTACGATATTCTTTTCTATTTTAGTAAGCATAAAAATTCCATCGTAGCCGAATTCACCAGAATTCGGGCAGCCCGAATTAGCTGAATTCCCGAAGTCTGGCGACTTCGGCTACAGTTTAAAATCCACCCTAACCTTGAAAAACCGAACCGCTGGTAAATTCATCAGGTCAGCAATCCCGCTTTTTTCTTGTATTTCTCGCAGTATATCATTCTGTTCTTTCTCAGATTCGGTGATAAGAGTGAACCACATATTATAATCATGATTGCGCAAGTAATTATGGGTGACACCATGATAGCTATTGACTAATTTCGCGACTTCATCTAACCGTTCCTTGGGGACTTTCATAGCGCACAAAGTGCTTTGGTATCCTAACTTTTTTGAATCGAACGTCGCGCCTATTCGACGGATGATTCCGTTTGTTTTCAAAGCAGTGAGACGCTGAATAACTTCTGCTTCTGAAATTCCCAATTCAAGCCCGATTTTTTTATATGGCTCAGAAATAATGGGAAAATTGGTCTGGATTAAATTGAGTAATTGTTTATCAACAATGTCCATAGTTGGAGTAAACTACTATAAAGTTTTCCTTTCTCTATCGGCCACTCCGATAAGCTGTGACTTCCGCTGCAATTTCTTCCTCTGTTATCTTTCTAATATGTGGTAGAGATTGTGTTTCTTTAAATAGCGTCTTTAATGCCTGAATTGCTTCTTCCGATTCTGAGCTATATGCCAGGAACAAAACTTCAACTTGCTCTCCTGGACGAAAAGGAGTATTAGAGAGCACCACTCGTTCAGGGTCGGTAATGGTCAAATATGTTCGATAAGCTTTCATGTAAGCCTCGTTTCTAAGTAATTTAGTTGCGTTAGCAATCTCTCACTTAGAGTATTTGGGTGCTGTAGCAGATAATGATAATCATCCTCAATAGCCTGTCTGTCTTCAAATTCTTACTGGAAGTTGGACTCTCTGTTTCCGAGTTTTCCAATTTCATTCTTGATACCAGCATGCGAAATCCTTGGCAAAATAGGTCAAGATGATATCCGCGCCGGCACGTTTGATGCTGGTCAAAATTTCCAAGGCGATTCGTTTTTCATTGATGCAACCTTTTTGCGCCGCCGCCTTCACCATTGCATATTCGCCGCTAACATTGTATGCTGCGAGCGGGTATCCGAATTGTTCTTTGACGCGGCGGATAATATCCAGATATGACAGCGCCGGTTTGACCATCACAATATCCGCGCCCTCTTCGATGTCCAAGCGCACTTCCCGCAATGCTTCATCGCTATTGGCGATATCCATCTGATAACTTCGACGGTCCCCAAATTTCGGGGCAGACTCCGCCGCATCTCTGAACGGGCCATAAAACGAAGAAGCATATTTGGCGGAATAAGCCATGATAGGAATATGGTCGAAGCCGTTGGCGTCCAACTCCGTCCGAACCGCTTTGACCTGTCCATCCATCATTCCTGAAGGCGCGACCATATCTGCGCCAGCCTGGGCATGGGATAGGGCGGTTTTTGCTATTAGCTCTAAAGTCGCGTCGTTTACCACCGTTGCATTTTGATTGTCCGAGGTAATTGGCCCACAATGTCCGTGGTCGGTGTATTCGCACAAACATACATCCGTTATAACCAGTAACTCGGGACAAGCATTTTTCACCGCGCGCACAGCCTCCTGAACAATTCCATGCGGGTCATACGCAGAAGAACCGACGGCGTCTTTGGTTTCAGGAATGCCGAAGAGCAAAATAGCTGGAATACGCAGATTTGCTACTTCTTGAACTTCTTTCACCAGATTATCAATGGACAACTGATATACTCCCGGCATTGATTGGATGGGATTTCGCACTCCTTTGCCATAGATAACAAACAGGGGATAGACAAAATCATCAATCGAAAGTTTAGTTTCGCGCACTAATCTTCTTATAGTTTCTGTACTGCGTAATCGTCGCAGTCTGATAAGGGGAAAAAGCATTTTTTTGTACCTCAATTATAGTTTTCCGTACAACTTGACATAAATTGAAACGTGAAACGTAATGAGTGATTATAGCCGCCGATTTGAAGACCGCGCTGATTGGATAGTCCTTTTAAAATCAGCGTCGTCTGATAATCAGCGGCTATATTCACGTTTCACGCATCACGCATCACGTTTTAATCTCTTCATCCGTCAAATAGCAGGCCGGGTCTTCCGCCCAGAGGTCATTAGAAGCCGCTTGAGCGCGAATGCGGCAACCACCGCAAACGGATTTAAAACTGCAAAGTCCACAGCGTCCCTTGATTAAATCCGATTTCTGTCTCAGTTGAATTAAAAGTTCGTGATGTTCATCGTTCCAGATTTCGCTGAATTTCCGCTCTTTCACATTGCCTAACGTCTCATGCTGCCAGAATTGACAAGGATGAACGTTTCCCAGCGGGTCAACGTTAGCAAATTTCGTGCCTGCCGAACAACCGCCGTGCATCCGTAGCAATTGCATAACTTCATCTGCGCGTTCGGGGTCAGTCTTTTTGAGATAATTGTAAATGTAAACTCCGTCGGCGTGATTATCAACCGTCAAAAGTTCTACTTCAACGCCGCGCTTATGAAGTTCCAGAGTTTTCGCGACTATAAATTCAATAATCTCACGTTTTCCTTTTAAATTGGTGTCTGTTGACATCAATCCAAAGCCGCGGCCAGAATAGACTAAGTGATACATGCAAAAGCGGGGAATGCCCTCTTTTTCCACCAAATCAATAATCTTTGGCAATTCATCCTGATTAAATTTATTGATAGTAAACCTCACGCCGGTTTTAACGCCTATTTCCAGGCAATTTCGCATGCCATCCATCGCGGCTTCGAAGGCACCGTCCATAGCGCGGAAATCATCATGAGTTTTCGGCATTCCGTCAATGCTGACGCCAACGTATTGAAAACCTACATCTTTAATTTTTAAGGCGACTTCTGGCGTAATAAGTGTGCCATTGGTAGAAAGCACAACCCTGAGTTGCAAATCAACCGCAAATTTGCCCAATTCAAAAATATCGCGGCGCAACAACGGTTCACCGCCGGAAAAAAGCAGCACCGGCACTTTCATGTCGCTCAAGTCAGTGATAAATTCTTTAGCCTCTTCGGTAGTAAGTTCGCCTGTATATCTTCTATCTTCCGCACTGAGATAGCAGTGTCTACATTTAAGATTGCATCGGTTGGTGATATTCCAAACAACCAGCGGACGCATGCTCGTTGAGAATTGTAACATCCGCGCCGGCGTTCTTGAAGTATCCTTGCCATATTTAAGCGCATCTGAAACTGTGGCAGTGCCACAGAGTAATTTTGTACATCCAATCATTTAAAATCTCCTGGTAAAATGCCTATCTGACTCCAGACTTCCTAAGTCTCTGAGACCTAGGAAGTCTGAAGTTAATTAGTTTGTTTCAATGGCGCTATCAAGCGATTACACTTCTTGCAATGTTCAAAAAGGAAAGATGTTGTTGAAGTGAAATAAAGTCCTGAAGCTTGAGCCTTTGCGGATGATTCTTTATAGGGAATATCTATGGTTGCATGAAAAATTCGCAAGGTTTGAAAATAACTAACTTTGAAAAATAAACTTAACTTTCCGAGACCCAAAGGGTTTCCAAAACCCTTTGGGTCTCGGGGAGCGGCAAATGTAAAATTTAATATTCAAAATTAGTTATATTTCGGAAGGAAGTTAATAAAGTTTCAATCTCCAAAGGGAGAATCTCATCTTTCCTACCGATAATCAGCCCCTCGGCCCACCCTCTTTTCACCAGTTTCAATCTCCAAAGGGAGAATCTCATCTTTCCTACGGGAAGAAGCTCTCCCTGATGACCCACGTAGAGTTGTTTCAATCTCCAAAGGGAGAATCTCATCTTTCCTACCAAGCGTGAATCTCGCAATACTTGTCTTGAATTGGGTTTCAATCTCCAAAGGGAGAATCTCATCTTTCCTACTAGATTTGACAATACCAGCCTTCTTGGACAACACGGTTGTTTCAATCTCCAAAGGGAGAATCTCATCTTTCCTACGTAACCTTCCGTTTTGCAGCGAAGGCAATACTCAATATCGTTTCAATCTCCAAAGGGAGAATCTCATCTTTCCTACAAAGGAGAAACTTACCGCACATGAAGATTCTCAAATAGTTTCAATCTCCAAAGGGAGAATCTCATCTTTCCTACGATATTGATGAGCAAATCCAGATAGTTGAACAGTATCGTTTCAATCTCCAAAGGGAGAATCTCATCTTTCCTACTAAATCAACTCTACAATATTGGCGATTGCTTTGTGACGTTTCAATCTCCAAAGGGAGAATCTCATCTTTCCTACAACCCGCTCGCCGCGGCGCCAGCAGCTCGTCGATGTTGTTTCAATCTCCAAAGGGAGAATCTCATCTTTCCTACCAGAAATAGTTCTAATACTTTTTCCAATTCTAAGACGTTTCAATCTCCAAAGGGAGAATCTCATCTTTCCTACTGATTATAGTGATTACACGGTGATTGCCGGGTCATCGTTTCAATCTCCAAAGGGAGAATCTCATCTTTCCTACCAGTGTTGTGTGTGCCGAAAAATTCGGCATCAAAGTGGTTTCAATCTCCAAAGGGAGAATCTCATCTTTCCTACCTCAATAGCTCGTTGTGCGTCTTTCAGTATCTCGCTGGGTTTCAATCTCCAAAGGGAGAATCTCATCTTTCCTACTGGACAGGAAGCAATATGGGAACTAATCCATATCGTTGTTTCAATCTCCAAAGGGAGAATCTCATCTTTCCTACTGCCACACTGGGAAGCCAGTCATAGCATAAGCCCAAAACACGATTTGCGAGGGGGAGGTTTTGGAGGCGAAATTTGGGGATAAAATTGGAGTAAATTTGCATCTTTCATTCTTACCATCCTGCATTACAACTGGCTTTGTGGCATTTGCGAGGGGCCCTTGGAAAAAAGTTAGCACCGCCCGCCTCGCAAAAATTCTAAGTAATGTAATATTTTACACAATATAATCCTTTTTGTCAAGCATTTTTTTCTCAATACCGATTCTTTCCATCTGTTTCGCGCAATGTTGACATAGATTATAAAAGAAAACAGAATCTTCTTCTGCATTGATGATTTTTTCCAATTGGTCTTTCATACGGACGTAATGTTGTTTCTGAATGTCACACTCAAAAACGCTGTATTGCATTCTTTGCCCAAAATTCAACAGCGATTTTGCGACACGGTTTCTACGTCTATCATCTGTGATGTCATAAGCGACGACAAAATACATTTTGTTCACCTCGAAGGATGAAACGTAATACGTAACGCGTGATGAGTGGCAAGTGACTTATCACTTATCACTCATTACTTATCACGTTTCACGTTTCACGTTTCATTTTTCACCTTATCGTTAAAGGATAATACTCATCAATTTCACCGGTTAGAAATTTGGCGAGGATGCGCGCTTGTAGTTCAAAAGCCCGTCGGTAACTCAGCTTATACTTAAAAACGGGATGGGTGACCAATTCATCCTTGCGCTGTTCATAAGCTGCGTAGAATTTTTTTCTCGCCTGGTCGTTCAAAAAATATCCGCCGTTAGTTTCCGTAAAATCTTCAGGTTTTATGATGGAATGATTTATCAAACCGATGACGACGGAATCCGCTATAATTGGTCTGAATTCCTCCATCAGGTCAAGGGACAAACACGGTCGGCCGTATTTGAGTTGGTGGTAGAACCCGATGTACGGGTCGAGTCCTACTATCTGGATTGCAGAAGTCAGGTCAGACGTCAATAGCGAATAGGCGAAACTGAGCAACGAATTAGTCGGGTCGGCGGGCGGCCGGCGTGACCGACGCTCAAAGTCGAACCCCATTTCACTTTTCAACAATCTCCCCAAAACGCTGAAATAATCTGCGGTACCTGCGCCTTCAACACCGAGTAGTTCATCCAACCGCTGCGCCTTTTTCGCCGCTTCTATCATTTTCGTTAATCTTTCGACGCTGGTGTTTAGAAGCGGGTCGTTCTTATTTCGCCGTCTGAGCATCGTGCGCATGTTGGTCAATTTACCGATAACGAACTTTTGAGCTAAAGCTAAAGCCAAAGATTCGTCATTCGCTGTTTTATGTTGCGCGACGCGCAACAGGGAATTTTTGGATATTTGTGGCACTAACATCCCTTGATATCGGCCGTACATTGAGAGGAAGACAACGGGGATATTCTCACTCAGAAGGAACTGCATCAAAGGCGTCGTCAAAGAAACATTGCCGCAGATGACCAATTGTCCGACGTTGATAACAGGCATGTCGCGAATGGTTTCGCCTTCTCTAACAACTAAGATGCGTTCACCTTGTTTTTTCAGACTTGCCCCCGCCTCATCAATGTAGAAAACGTTTTCAAGAGAAACCGAGTTTTTGGAAAAAACTCGGTTTCTTATCTCTTTCGGCGGATTATCGAGGTCCTGCAAGTAAGCGACTTCATAAGGCAGACAGAGCGGTTGCAAACTACAGCCATTGCAGCGGTTATCGTGAATAGGTTCAGGGATATTTTCTGTCTCTGCAACGACGCGCGCTTGCCCCACCGCTTCCAGGCTAATCTTGCGAAGTTCCTCATTAAATTCGATCTTTCGTCTTCTCCTACTACTGATGTAGTAGATATAACCATACGGGATAGATTTGCCCGTCGCTTCCTCAAACAGCATACCTTGCAAGCAGAGTTGTACCTTGTCATTTAGCCAGTTTCCTGTGCGTCCCTTTTTGTATTCGACGGGATACAGTTGGTCATCTTTTTCCTCAATAAGGTCGATATACCCTGACACGCCAATTTGCATGGAAGCCACATATTGCCTTCTCGACATTAACTTACCGCGTTCACTGCGTTTCTGCATCGGTTCATCAACACGGTTATGTTTAATCTTTCCCTCCTCGACATGTTCATTGATTCGCATTTCACCAAGGACATATTCGTAGTAGAAACGTCTGGGGCAATAGATGAATGTGTTAATCTGTGAAAGTGGAATAAAATCCATTTGTAATCACCTCTTTTGTGCAAGCTACCAAAATACTATGCCGTCTTGCCGTCTTGCCATCTTGCCGTCTTGCCGTCTTAACCCAACCTCCTTGTTTGTCCCATCCCCATCGTCGCCTTCAATCCGGTTCCCGCGTAGAAGGCAAAATCCGCGAGCAGATTGACTTGTTTCAGCATCTCCTCTGCCATTGGGCCAGGTTGAGGTGGAGCATACGGTGACGGTTCAGGCGCTGCCCAAGGCTCTCCCTCTTTCATCCCCTCCTCTGTCCCCCCACCCCTTCCCTCCCCGCATGCGGGGAGGGTGAGGGAGGGGGGGGAAAGGTAATCCATTTCCTCATCGTCGAAATCCCAACCCCAATCCTCGCGGAATTGGAATTGGCAATTACCGACAAATCCGACTTGTTTATGTTTGCCAAAATCCATCATGCGCGTGCGGGTCTCAATTAGCGTAAGTCCGCCGTGATTTTGGACAAATGCTAACAACTTATCTTTATCTATTTTCACAGGCGCAAAAACGTTCCATTTATTGACCCAACTCTGATAACAGCCCATCATATCAACGCCTGGGAAATTCTGTGACTTGCCGCCTTTGGGGTCTCGTTTTCTGAAAGCTGTTGGTGAATAGAATCGTAGGTCGATGATAGTATTCGTTTTGGCTTGTTCCATCAATTCCTCATAACTTGCATGTCCGCTCCATTTAGTTTCTTCCACATTTTGGCTTGTCAGCAATTCTGTTAATTCAAAAACGCCGCGCCCAAGTCGAAGCGTTGGACGCTGAACCGTCAAAAAATAGCGAGAAAAAACGGGAAACAGCTCATCATCCAATAACGTATAACGCATCCAGCATTCTGTTCCCGCTGTTATCAACACCTGCCCTTTGCCAACTTTTTTAAATTCGCTCTGCAAAGGCGAAACTGTGAAAGGCTTAACATCGGTCATATTATGGACGCGTTCAGCTATATTCTGGTCAGATTGATTTAAAATTTCAAAAAACACCGCATGCCCATACTGCCCCATCGTCGGAGGGAGTATGGTGTCTTCTTGGGGAAATAGTTTGATGACTGTGCTAATTGGCATGGTTTGTCTCTCCTTATTGTTCATTAGCCTTCATTACCTTTGTAGTCACGACTTATGATGATCAGTCGTTGAAGAAGCGATTGAAATCGCTACTGCGAATCCGTCAGATTTTCAACTTGCGCCAAAGTATCGCATCTCAACAGGAAGAGATATTTCTCCCACCTGTACATATTTTCCCTGTAGCGTAGCATTACACACAAGGCTTATCGGAGGCATGGAAATTAGGTCATACAGTTCAGGGCGCAAAAGTAGGTCTAACGGGTTCAGCGGATGGGCACACGTAAAACGTCCGTATTGTGGTTGAAGGTTGAACGAAACGCCTACCTGATTAATTCTAGCTTTGCTCATCCATAATCCCAGCCGAATCCATTTGGGAATCGGTTTGATGGGTGTTCCCATGACATAAAATTCAAACTCGCTCTCTGCTGCTATCTCTTTCGCTCTTCCGTAAGAAGGTTTATTTGTGATTCTAATTCCCAATTGTCGTTTCATCTCGTTGCTCATGATAGCCCGATATTTGTTGTCAGCCAGTTTGAAGGTGTTCAATATGTACTCGTAGCGAATTGGCTTAGCAGGTGTCACATAGACGCCTGTCTGATTCAGCGGCGTTAAATCCTCCTGGTAGGTAGGTACGCTGGAAGGACAAAAGTAGTCTTTTTGGACCAGTCCCAAGGCGTAAGTCAATGCCCAGTTGTGGATGTACTTCTCGGTTTCATATAACCTACCCATTTCGCGGGTCGAGTAATATAGAGAATCATGTAATGTTAATTGATATTTTGTGACCAACATCGTATTCCTCCTGGTAAGAAACCCGTTTTCTCCGAGAAAACGGGTTTCTGGCACTAACTCTTCTTACTCGATTTCGGTTTTTGAATAACCCTTTGCGAATACTCTTTCGCTTCCTCGGTAGCTTCCTGGAGAAAAGCGGCTAATTTTGTTTCATCTGTTGTTACAGATTTCACCATCTCGACCAATTCAAGCAGAGGTGCGTCAGTCACGACTTGAAAACTGACTCCGTCTTCAGCTAACAAAGGCGAAATTGCGGTTTTGACAGCGTTCAAAACGTTAGAACGGTTAAGTGGAGTTTCTTCAAGTTGTCCCTGTTTCGCCATGTAATCATAAACCGCTTGAGTGAGCTTGAGGTTGGAGAATATTTCACCATCGGCAAAGACCAGCCCAACGATGTGATTTTCCATTTTTCCTGTGCGAGTGTTTTGTGCGCCGTAGCGTTTGGTGCGGATAACATTGTTCATCACATAGACGAAACTGTTTACAGTCGCATCCTTGATAGTAACCACGCCTGGGAAAAACACTTGAGGAACAATGTGGTCTTGTTCTCCGAAGCCAGAACCAAATTTGCCGTGCTGGCTTATGTTGCCCCTTTCGAAGAGCGCATTAAATGAAAATTGATGATGAGATTCATCGTAGCCTGTGATTGAGAATGCTGTATCCACATACACCTTCGATTTTTCTGAACCTGATTCTCCGATGGCAAAACCGTAATAGACGCAGTCCGGGCATTGCTGGCAGAATTGTTCATTGTAATCGCAGTATGCCTCACCCTCCTTGTCTTCGTTTTGCGTGATGCCAAAACGGCGAAGAAGCTCACGTCCCGTCAAACGTTCTGGTGAACTCTGTTTGCGTTTGAACATCGCTAAACGGGTCAGATTTCGGTTATTCTCTTCCTTCAGCCCCGCCCGTACTTTGGCAATGTTGAGTGAGCCATCTGTTTGAAAGATTGGAAAGGATTCTGTTTCTCTGACAAGCACAAGATGGACATAACGCCCTTGTGGGGCTTTGGGAATGCGCTCTAAGAAAAATTCTTTTTTTACGATAGTTTCGGGAATTTCAATTGCTGGCATCTTTGTCCTCCTTTTAGAGACAATCCGAAAATGCCTTGAATTCAAATTCAAGGCTCATAGCTAAAGTCAACTAAAAGTTGACTACGGTTGCGTTTTAGTCGTCTTGAGACGACTTTAGCTTTCAGCCTGATAATTGATTATCAGGATTGGTTTGACGGATAAACTTCCGCCAGTTTTCGTGATACCACGCAGTAACACCGGCGTTGAAGCGATTCCTTCTATCTCTGAGAATCGCCCTTTCGCCTTCACAATAGTTGAGAAATACTTCGGTGTAAAAATAATCGACAAATTCGCGAATTGCTTCAGATTCGACGCCATCTTTGAGTGGTAGCCGTCGATAGCCTTGCGCGGCGTCTCTGCCAATTCGTTCCATCAGATTGCCTATCTCACCACGTGCTTCGTATTTTAAATCATCTGCAGAGATTTTGGGGTCGCTATTGATAATCACATCTTCGACAAGCGTAACCATTCTTAAAATGGCGTGCGTTACAAATCCGCTTGGTCCGTAAAATGCAAAGCACCGTTCGGCGACGCCTTCGATGAGACTCATGTTCGCACCTCCTACGTATTCATAAGTTTTTAAATAACGACAGGGGATAGATAATTCTCCCTCCTTCGGTTTGGGAAAGAAATCCCACTTGTTTTTGCGTTGCAAAGCCGCAAAGTAATGAAAAACGTAAAATGCGTCAGTATCCACATTCCTTGCGACTTCGTTCAGATGATTCCATCCTGGGTCAGGCCCATCTTGAAAAACATCAATATTCACATCGTACAAACTGGCTGTTCGTTTCAATGCTGGATGAATCTGGTCGATGCGCAGTTTGTCTGTGGGTAGAATATGGGTGACAAAACTATGCGGCGCGTCCAAAATCACCGTCTCGCGCCACTCCTCACCGTTGGGATAAAGTGGAATTGGGGATTCCGTAACGACGACTTTAGCGTTGAAAACAATCGGCAACAATAGCCCTAAAAACGTGGGCAACACCCATGATTCTGTATCCGTCGGGTTTTTGCCCAACGTCGGAATACCACAGAAATAAAAGGTTGCCAGGTCGTTTTCCTCAAATTCCATCTTCAAAATCGGGTCATCGGCTGGGTCAAGCTCTTCAGCTATCAATACTTCATCCAACGTGAGGAAATTTTTGATTTCCATCCCTTCGTGCAGATGCCTACGGACATCAAAAAAGTTTAGATTCCTCAACTGATTATAGATACTTCGGGCAAAGCGTCCTGTTTCTGTAGTAAAAAAGTAACTGGGATAAAGGTAAAGCCACTTGATTTTCACATTGTCATAGTCTCCACCGACAAGATTTAACTTTGTGCGCATCATAATTTGCCGCAACATCATTTCGATTGAGCATAACTCACAGATGCCCCTTTTCAGGCGTGTGGAGCCGAGAGGATTCTTGCCGCTATAAACCTGCGGAGCAAATGTGACAGAGGTTTCACTCTGTTCGGTAGTGGCGAATGACGACGAGCAAAGCGAACAACCTTTGTCAGAACCGCGTCCAGTTTTTTTAGTGGCGATATATCTGTCCAATTCTGCTTTGAAGTCTCGTTGTAGATTGTCGTTTCCGTTGATGTCAATCAACTGTTTGACATACTCACGTAAAGCAGGGAAGCCTGTTCTTTGGGTGTCGTGTTCGGAAATTCCATCGGAAAAATGGTCACAAACACTTTGAGCAACGTTTTCCAATAGTTCCCGCATCTGAACATTATCTAACCCGCGATAGCGCGATAGGTACTTCCCCGCGAGGAAATACCAATGCAACGGCACGCCGCCAGCTCTGGTATCGCGCGGCACTGCTTGAAAATCAGTTCTCAAATCCATCATTCCCAGAATTTCTGAAATCTTCTCCGCGACAATCTCTCTACCGATAATTTCACCGACGACTTTTTCTATTTGGTCTAAGTATTCGGCGAGTTGGTCGACGCGTGTGTCTAGCTCGAATAATATATCCATATTTTTAAAAATGGAATCATATTCGATCTTTGACGGCATTTCAATTAACTCTTGTATGTCCAAAAGCTTTGCTAACCTACCTGCTGATGCAGGGCAATTTGAAGGTTCAACGCTATTACGTATTTTTCCTCGCTCCTGCCATTTTCGAATGGATGCCCTAATATCTGGTTGAGGTTTAACAAATTTATTCTCTGGAATCTTTCTGAAGCAACCTTCATGGATTACATATAATAACTCTTTGGTTTTGAAGAAATCGTAATAAAAATCAGCAAACTTAAACCCTTTCCCATCTCGGCTAAACCCATTTAGATTATTTCTCAAACGCTCTTTGCAATAATCGACCAATCGTGTTTCAACAATCTTCGCAACATTTTCCAACGTCGGAAGTTGCGCCTCTTGCATTTCACGTTCTTTGAGATAGGTTACACCGACCGGAAAAAACAGCAGCGGTTTCCAGCCTATCTCATCCCGTAGCAACCGCAACAGAGCATTGTTGATGACGTTGGTAATCATGCCCCTGTTTTCCGATATTTTGTGATAAGCAAACTGTAGCGAGCCGTTTGAAAGCTTGTTCAGACATTCCACTAAATCAGGGCGTTCCAGAAACGCATTTGGGCTTTTGAGAAAATAGGCGACTTTGTCCGAACAGATACACATCTCCCTCAGAAAATCGCGTCTTCGCCCACGTAGTTTCAAGTCGTAGCCTGGCAAATTAAGATTGGTGCCGTAGACGGTTTGGGTGTTGAGAATCAAATACGCTATGTCACCGAGATATTGTTGATATTCGGGGAAGAACTGATGAATCTGGAGAGTTTGGATCCAATTCTCCAGATAACTGTAAAATTGCTCTACTTTCTCAAGGTCAGCTACGCTCAAACGTCTAACCTGAGTAAGCTTGTCCAAATCGTGAAAGGTATAGCCTACAAGATAGATGCGTTCCTCCCTGTCGTCGAGTAGTTGTCCTGCAGTTTTCACAATCCTGAGAGTTGGGAACACGCCGTTTAAGATATGCGCCAACATGCTCTGGTCGGGATTGTGTTCCCAGCGTGGGTCAGAACTACCCTTCGCGGATAACAAGCTGAAATGCTCTAACATCTGAGGTCCGACGACATCCACGTAATCTATCAAAACGATATCTTCAGGGTCAATTACACTTTTCAGCATCGCAACTTGCAACAAGTGTCGTTCTTCAGCAGGTTCCGGCTGTTTGATTGTCCCAATTCCGGGGATTTCCAATTGTTCTTCATTCATTTTCGTCCTCCTTACGGATAAGAAACCGGGTTTTTCCCAAAAACTCGGTTTCTTTAGTTTCTATGTATCCTTGCTAAAGATGTACGGCTGCGATTGCAACAACAGCGCCTCTTTGGAAAAGGCGATGGTAAATTCGTTTCCATCCCGGTCAATCAAACGATAGAGTGGAAACATCGCTGGCAATCGCAGAATTGCGCGTAAAGTATCGGCTCGTTCCTTTCGGATTAAACACACCAACTTTTTGGGTCTAATCCATTTGTTGATAAGATTGATGAATGGAACTCCATCAACTTCAATCTGGAAACCGTACAAAACCTGCACGGCTCGATAATCTTTTGGCTCAAATTTCTCCTCAATTGGGTAATTGCACAGCAATCTGAATCTGAGACGTTCATCACGGTAGTTGAGCAAATGCAGGAAAACTTCCGCATATTGAAATTTATGCGGGCTAGCGCTGCGTTTCTTCACTTCCTGGAAAAACTCTGATTTTCCGATTAATTCCACTTCAGCGTTGCTCAACACCCAGAGCAGGTTGTAATCTTTAATCTCGCCGTCGGTTTCGTCGATGATGCCGCAGGTAAAAGGCGTTTCTCCGCGAAACTTTATGACGGCGTCGTCAATTAGTTCACCTTTTGCCTGACTAATGGCGTAGTACCATTTGACCCGTTCAGCGATGTCTGCTTTGTAAATCTGCGTGTAAGTTTGGGTGAGCTTATCGCAGGTGGCGGCGTAATTTTCGCGCAAGCGCGGATGTCCCAATGTATTAATCACGTGCGCCGCATGTAACCAGCCCCACGATTTCCGATAATGCCTGAAAGCATTCACTGTGGAGAATATTCCTTCTTTTTCCTCTGTGCCACGCACCAACTCAAAAAGTTCCGATTTTATCAACTTTGACCTGTCAGTTAAGGTTTCTTCAACTCGTTCATAAGAATACCTGGGCAAAAGCGAATGAGCGATATACGCACTAAAAGATATCTTCTCGCCGTCAGGTTTAGTGTACTCCTTATGTCGTCCCAAGCGTCCAAGTCGTTGAATCCATGTCCCTGCGTCAAGGGCTTCGAAAACCAGAAAATTGATTTTGAAATCTACACCCACATCCACTGTTGATGTGCCCACCAATAAGTCGCTTTCGAGCAAAGCGAAACGCTTTTCAGCCATTCCAGTTAAACCCGTATTTTCGCCGATTTTAAGGTTTTGCGGGAAGTCATTCGCCTGCTGCCGTTCCTTGAAAAAAGCGACGATTCGCTTCGCCAACGCAACAGAATTTACGATAATTGCGCCGCGAGAATTTGAATGTGTTGCAAACCATTCCGCAATCAATGGATAGTTTTGTTCTATCCATTCTTCTGTTTTGCGTCCGACGGAGTGGAAATGCAGGTCAATTTGTGCGCTGATAGACTGCCATTCTTCTTTGGGAAACGGCTCTTCGTGCGCATAGCAGCCTTCGATGACCTGATATTTTACACCCGCTTCCTCCAAACATTTTAGTAACATGGGGCTGGGAGTCGCTGAAAGGAAAATGAACTTTTTCCTGTACGGCAAATTTCTCGTTTGCTCAAGTACGTAAAGCAGCGACGTCAATACGGACACAACTTCGGTTGCGCTATAGATATGAAATTCATCGAAAAGAAATAAGTCATAACGTTCAATGACGCGATGTAATAGAGCATCGGGGTTCTGGTTTTCGCGAAGATATTTAAAATTGGCGATTAAATTGAATATATCAGGGTTCGTAAGCAAAATCGGGTTTGTCCACGTCAATTGGTCAACAGCTTTCCCCTGGCTGCGCAAGTCAAAATCTGCTCGCAATTCATACAACCTGTCGCTGTACATCATATCTTGTGGAATTTTTGTCTTGAATAACTCTTGATAGTTCTCAATCTGCCGTTGCTGGTCACTTATCAACTCATTAGTCGGATACATCGCTAAGATAGCCTGGTCATACAATAAGACAGGCAAATAAGCCGCTAAACTTTTCCCATCGCCTGTCATCGCGGTGTTAAAAACAACATCGGCATCTGAATTCATGATAGCCGATAAAGTTTCAGATTGATGTTGTCTGAGCAATATGGGTAACTCCAGATGCAATTTAGCCTCTGCTAATTTTGAATAAACTCCGCTGACTTGAATATGTTTCATTACTTTATACTCTCCTTTTCCTTCAGGTAGCGCTCCAGCGTTTCTCTAAGTTGCACATCATCTGGATATTCCTCCGCCAAACTCCGCAACAACTTCTCTTGTTCCGCCGTAAGTCTGACCGGACTTCGATTTCGCAGGCTTTCGACAAAGTATCGTGGCAATTTTCTGCGTAGTATCGTTGCCACCTCCAAATTCAGAACAGATTTTCACTTTACGCAGAATATTATACAATAAGGTTGTCGTTACTTAGACTACAACTTCAAAAAATCTTCAAAAATTTTCAAAAAATTTTTTAGCTATACATTTTAAGCATCTCCTCTGCAATTTTTCTGAATTGTTCTCGCAGTTCTTGAGGCTCAAGGATTTCTGCCGCTGTGCCTAAAGACAACACCCACCAGGAAAATTCCTCCTTTGGCACATGCACTTTGATGATGACGGAACCGTCATCAAGCCGTTCGATTAGTTCCTGTGTCGGGTGGCGTTGTTTCTCTTCGACAAGGTAGGCTTTGTGTGAGTTGATCTTTACTGTAATGTCAATCGGCGGGCCGCTGAATAATTCCCACATCGACGACAAATATTTGTCCAAATTGAAGTTGGGTAAATAGTCGAATGTTTCATGAGTGAGTTGGACGGTTTTAAAACGAATAATTTTGAATGTGCCGATGGCTTTTGCTATATGCGTGTAGGCTGCAAGGTACCAATCTTCTTTTCGGAAGAAAATGGCGTAAGGGTCGAGTTTATGTTCTAAAGGCTCCAGCTTACCGCCTGCCTGGTATAAGGCGATAACAGTTCGTTGTTCTTCTATTGCTTGTTCCAACGCTGAAAAGCATTGCTCGACCGATTCGTAATTATTCCCTGACTTAATCTTTATGGACATTTTGTCCACGCGCGGCATTGCGTCTTCAATGAGAGTCGCCAACGGATTTTTGAGTTTTTTTATAGCGCTTTTGAGGTGTTTTTCAAATGGCGCACCGATATTCAGCGGCGGGGCAGTCACGACGATAGAAAGCGCCTGCGCTTCCTCTGAGGTAAAACTCATCGGTATCGGATTCCCGCCCGGCTCAATCCACCAGCGACCGTCTTCATTGCACAAATAACAAAAACACCCCAATATCCGCAGGTCATCATAAATGGTACTACGATACACACCGTAATAATTCGCTAATTCAGTTACGCGCCAATGTTTTCGTCCTTCTAACCGTTGCGCCAGGTCAAGAATCCGTTCTACTTGCTTGTCGTTACGGTCTAGCTCTGACATATTCGACCTCCAAGGTATATTGATTGGTAATACTTTAACATAACTGATGATTTTCTTCAAGAAATGTTACAGGCTTTTAGAAAAAAATGCTTGACAAAAAAGATTATATTGTGTAAAATATATTTGGTTTTAGAATTTTGCGAGGCGGGCTGTGCTAACTTTTTCCCAAGGGTGCCTCGCAAGTGCCGTAAAACCAGTCGTGCGTTGGAGTTGCAAAAATGAGAGAGGTAAATTTTCGCCAAATTTATCCCCAAATTTATCCTCTGAAACCTCTGCCTCGCAAATTCCGTTTTGGGCTTATGCTACGACTGGGTTCCCAGCGAGGCAGTAGAAAAGATGAGATTCTCCCTTTGGAGATTGAAACAAGACCAACAAGCAAATCTCGATATTGCCAGCGCGTTGTAGAAAAGATGAGATTCTCCCTTTGGAGATTGAAACATTGAAACTATCGCCAATGAGTTTTATTGCACACTCAGTAGAAAAGATGAGATTCTCCCTTTGGAGATTGAAACGTAAGCGACTTCTGATGAAACGGTTAGCTTCGTTTAAGTAGAAAAGATGAGATTCTCCCTTTGGAGATTGAAACTCAACGCGGTTGGCAACCTGCCCTTAGAGTGGCAGCGTAGAAAAGATGAGATTCTCCCTTTGGAGATTGAAACTACCATTGGGATGAGATAATCGACGCTAATGGGCGGGGGGTTATCATGACCATGACCGAATTAAGCCCCACTCTTGATGAGTGGAGTAAACTCTATCAAGCTGTAATCCGAGTGAAGAAAATCGCTCCCTGGGAGTGGATGACAGAGACAGACATCTTTGGAGTGCAAAACCCTGAAACCAATCAGTTGGGCTTTATCAGTTTTATGGGTATGCTGGGGGAACACTTTGCCGTGGCAGTTTATCTCAATCCTGAGGGGCTATACAGCTTCTGGGGTTTCCAACGCCTGGCGGATACTGCACCTTCGGAAGTTCTGTTTGAAGTTTTGCTTGGGTTGTTGCATCTACAAGCCTCTTTTGAGAACCGCAACGAATTGCACCAAAAAGACCGTGATTTAATCAAGGAACTGGGGCTCAAGTTTCGCGGGCGACAAGCTTGGCCGATGTTTCGTAGTTATCGTCCCGGCTTCTGTCCGTGGTATTTGGAAGCATGGGAAGTTTGCTTCTTGACGCACGCTTTAGAGCAGGCGGCGGAGGTGGCGTTGCGATTCAAAGATGATTCTACTATGTTGGACACTTCTAATGATAGTAGTTACCTGGTGCGGGCGCCGCGGAAGGAAAAGGGAACTCTTGTGTGGACAGATAGGATTGTTACAGTGCCTCCGCCGGAAGCAAAATTGATTCCCATCAAGATAGATGTTGATGCGCTTGCAGCAGTGGAAAAGCTGCCACAGGTTCGACAGCGTTTCGAAATGGACTGTTTCATACTGCCGACGCGTATTGCAGAGAAAGATACTCGCCCTTTCTTCCCTTATATGCTGTTGTTGATAGAGAGTAATAGTGGTATGATTCTTAGCACTGAGTTGCTGCAACCTCACCCGAGTCTGGAAGTCATGTGGGGCTCGGTGCCGATGACTCTGGTGTCTCAGTTTGCCCGGTTCGGAGTGTTACCGTCGCAAATCAGTGTTCGGTCGCCGCTACTGATTCAACTGCTCCAGCCGCTGGCCGAAGCATTAGGCTTTGAATTGAAGGCAACACCTGTCTTACGGAGTCTGGACCAAGCCAGGGAATCTCTGCGACAGGTGCTTGCTTGAGACAGACGGAAAAACAGTGGTAGTGAGGGCCCCACCCAAAAAGTTATGCTATCCACTTCGCTTCAAACGTCCTGTCTTCTTAGCGTGAATTTCTGCCAAATGAAATACCCAGAGTCCTAACGGAATAGTTATAATTCCGATGATAAGTAGCAAAATTAGCTCATTTACTTGTTCACTTATAGGCGCACCATGCAGAACAGCGGCGCGAACCGCTCTTAGGGTATAAGTCGCTGGCGAAATTCTGGACAGCGGTTGAAGCCAGCCTGGAAGCACATCGATTTCGTAGTAAACTCCTGAGACTAACAAAACAATCGACTGAAGGATGCCGGTCGCGGTGGAACCTTTCTCGGGAGATAGTAGAGGAAAGATTGCTGCCATCAACCCGATGCCGATGAAGGATAAACTGGATACTAACACAACAACGCTCAACGTCAGCCAGTTGACGCTGCTTAGACTTACGTCGAAGAATAACGGCATGACGATAAGTACGATCGAAGTTCTCACCAAACCGTAGACGATGGCAAATAAACAGGAGCCAAATAGATGGGTGAGCCGATGAATGGGGGCCATGAAGGTGTATTCGATTGTGCCCTCCCACCGTTCCCACGTTACAGCGTCGCTGACCTCGCGCATCATGATGGAAAGAAAACCCCACATCAATGCGCCCAGTACGAGATATAACACATCCTGGCTCGTCCCGCGTCCAACCATAATCAAACCGATGGTCAGAGCGTTGATGATGGAATAGGTGAGGAAAAGGATTTCCCAATTCAAATACCGCCGCAATAGATTGAAATTCCTCTCGACAAAAGCATAAGAGGCCATTACTTCTCGAACTGTATTCATTTTATGACTCCTGGTCTATTTTTTAATTCCGTATAGGGTAGTAACGGAGTGCAAAAATCCCCCCCATGCGCATCAACTTAAGCCCATTTCCCCTCTCCCCAGACCCTTTTCAGGGATGGACACTTGAGTTCCCCCCCTTTTGTAAAGGGGGGCAGGGGGGATTTCTCAGGTTTTTCTCTCGTTCAAATCCCCCTCAATCCCCCTTTACCAAAGGGGGAAGCCATTTTCATCTCTTAAGTTGATGCGCATGCGGAGTGCAAAAATCCCCCCTCTCCCCCCTTTACGAAAGGGGGGTAAGGGGGGGATTTCGTAATCTGAAACCCTATACGAATTTACGAAACGAACCACTCCTTAATGAAAAAACCAGGTTCCTTAGAGAAGCCTGGTTTCTAAACAAACACTTCGGAAGTCTCTATACGCTTGGTGTGCATTAAAACACAAAAACCCCGTAGGATGGGCACCGCCCATCAAAAGCTGCTCTCAATCTTATCACGCTTCACGCATCACGTTTCACGTTTCACTCTTCCTCCAAACCCCGTCCCGTCAATTCGATAAAGACATCCTCCAAACTCACCTTACCTTCTGTTTTCGACACTAACTTTTTTAGTTCTTCTGAGGTCCCTTCAGCGATAAACTTACCATTTTCAATGATTGCAATCCTATCGCAAAGTTTATCCGCTTCCTCCATATCGTGGGTCGTTAAAAGGACGGTGGTGTTGTGTATACGGCTGATTTCATCAACGAAATTTTGCACGTCGCGTTTTGATTTTGGGTCAAGCCCAGTTGTCGGCTCATCTAATAATAACAAAACTGGTGAAGTCAGCAAAGCTCTGGTTACAGCAACCTTTTGTTGCATCCCCCTTGATAAGTCTTCCATTGACTCATTCATCCTATTTGTGTCAAAGCCCAATTTATTGAGAATTTTTTCCGCCTTCAGCTTAGCTTCTTTTATAGGAATTCCGTATAGGCGGGCGGCATAAATCAGATTTTCCTGAGATGAAAGATGCTTAAAGAAAGCTGCATCTACCGATACCCGATTAATCATCTGTTGTACCTTGAAGTGGTCCTTTACAACGTCGAAACCGAACACCTTTATGGAACCAGAATCGGGAAGCAAAAGCGTTGAGATTAAACGAATCAGTGTAGATTTCCCCGAACCATTAGGACCTAAAATTCCATAAATTTGCCCAGGTTTTATGGTGAAACTGATGTGTTCTACCGCCTTGACAACTTCTTTTTCGCGTTTTAATGCGTGCATTAACTTTTGCCCCAGGCGGTGTTTTTTATCCCGAGGTAAACTTTTTTTTCGTTTGAAATATTTAACAACATCTGTGCAAACTAAAGCGTCCATAAAATTTTTAACTCTAATATTTTTAAAAACTTCAGAAAAATTGCGAAAGAAACCG
>Ga0194125_10000311_pt1 | contig 80571 bp, 65 predicted proteins | sample TA2KigC250mmetaG_FD_148626 | JGI IMG/M metagenome (GOLD analysis project Ga0194125, IMG submission 148626) | Freshwater microbial communities from Lake Tanganyika, Tanzania - TA2015034 Kigoma Deep Cast 250m | ecosystem: Environmental > Aquatic > Freshwater > Lake | place: Tanzania: Lake...
GAGGAGGCGGTCGGCTACCGGCCGGGGGGCGGGCGGGAGTGCGGCATTCCTCCGGCAGGCCGAGCCGCCTTCGCCCAGGCGCTTCGGCGGGCCGGGGCACGGCCCTCCAGGATCCGATCCGTCGCGATGCGAGAGGACGGGCCTGGAGGGCGCCGCTCCGTCGGCGCCGTTCGCGAGGCCTTCGAGGCGTCGTTCCCACGCGATCGCCGCGGCCGGGCCGAGGATCGGGGGCGTCCGCGGAAGAGACGGGGATTCCATCGGCCGGAGCGGGCGGGTATCCTCCACGCCATGAGGGCCACGGGATTCCTCCTGCCGCTTGCGCTGGCCGCGGCGGCGCTTCCGGCCCTGTCCGGGGCCGGGCGGGAGAAGCCCAACATCCTCCTGATCGTCGCCGACGACCAGGGCTATCCCGACCTCGGCTGCATCGGGACGAAACCGCTGCAGACTCCCCACCTTGACCGGCTCGCGGCGGGCGGAGTGCGCGCGACCAGCTTCTACGTCACGTGGCCCGCGTGCACGCCGTCGCGCGGCAGCCTGCTCACGGGCCGCCACCCGCAGCGCAACGGTCTCTACGACATGGTGCGCAACGACCTCGTCAACTACGGTCACCGCTACACGCCGGAGGAGTACGCCGTCTCGCCGGAGATGACGCTGGGGCTCGACCCGCGCGAGGTCACGCTCGGCGACCTGATGCGGCGCGCCGGCTACCGGACCGGCGTGGTCGGCAAGTGGGACATGGGCCAGGCGCGGCGCTACCTGCCGCTGCAGCGCGGATTCGACTTCTTCTACGGCCACGGCAACAACGGCATCGACTACTACACCCACGAGCGCTACGGCGTGCCGTCCATGTTCCGCGGGAACGAGCGCACCGAGGAAGACAAGGGCACCTACGCGACCGACCTCTTCCGCCGCGAGGCGCTGCGGTTCATCCGCGAGAGCGGGGACCGCCCGTGGTTCCTCTACCTCGCCTTCAACGCGCCCCACGGCGCGTCGTCGTTCGCGGCGGATTCCGATCCGCCGGGCGTCCTGACCGGGGTGGCGAGGCGCGCCCGCGGGGAGGGCGTACAGGCGCCGGAGGACTACGTCGCGCCGTACCGCGGGAAGGTGAAGGACGAGAAGCTCGCGCGGTACTTCGGCGCGGTCACGTGCATGGACGCGGCGATCGGCGCGGTGATGGCGTTGATCGGGGAGACGAAGCAGGCGGAGGACACCCTCGTGCTGTTCCTTTCCGACAACGGCGGCAGCGGGAACGGCGGCAACGCGCCGTTGCGTGGACACAAGTCGACGATGTGGGAGGGCGGGCTCCGCGTGCCGTTCATCGCGTGGGGGCCGGGGCGGCTGCCGGCCGGGCGCGTGACGGACGAGTTCCTCACGTCGCTCGAGATCCTGCCGACCCTCGCCGCCGCCGCGGGGGCCACGCCGGACCCGGCGAGCCGGCTCGACGGGTTCGACATGACCCCGGTGTTGCGCGGGGAGAAGCCCTCGCCGCGGACCGAGATGTTCTGGCAGCGCCGTGGCGACCGCGCGGCGCGCGTCGGACCGTGGAAGTGGGTGGACGGGCCGTCCGGGGGCCTCTTCGACCTCGCGGCGGACCTGGGCGAAACGCGCGACCTCTCCCAGGAGAAGCCGGACGTTGCCGCGCGGGTCCGGGCCCGGTTCGAGGCCTGGCGCCGCGAAATGGACGCCGCCGAGCCGCGCGGCCCGTTCCGGGACTACTGAGCCGCCGCGAGGCGCCGGGGGCGGGGCTCCTCGCCCCGTCCTCGCGCCGGGCGCGGGACTTCGCTACACTGCGCCGGATGCTGTGGGTTCTCTATCAGGTTCTCTTCGCGATCGGCTTCACGCTGATGCTGCCGTATTTCCTGCTGCGGATGCGGCGGCGGGGGGGCTACGGGCCGGGCTTCGGCGAGCGGTTCGGCCGGTATGCGCCGGACGTCGCCGCCCGGCTGGCCGCCGGGCCGAGGATCTGGGTCCACGCGGTCAGCGTCGGCGAGGTCCATGTGGCTATGGCCTTCATCCGGGAGTGGCGCTCGCGCCGGCCGGAGGCCCGGTTCGTCGTCTCGGTCAACACGCCGACCGGGCGCAAGGTGGCGGCGGCGCAGCTTCCGGCGCAGGACGTGCTCGTCTACTTTCCGGTCGACTTCCCGCCGATCGTGCGGCGGGTCCTCGACGCGATCCGTCCGGCGGCCCTGGTGCTGTGCGAGGGCGAGCTGTGGCCCACCCTGATCCGCGGATGCGCCCGGCGCGGCATCCCGGTGGCCTCGATCAACGCGCGCGTCTCGGACCGGTCCTTCCGCGGTTACCGGCGTGTCCGGCTGTTCACCCGCCCGTTGCTTCCGCTGATCGCGCGCTTCTGCGCGCAGGGCGCGGAGGACGGCCGCCGGCTCGTCGAACTCGGCGCGCCGGCGGACCGCGTCCGCGTCGTCGGCAGCGCGAAGTACGAGGCGGCCGTGCCCGACCCGGCAACGGCGGAGCGGGCCCGCGCGTTCCTCCGCGACGCGGGATTCCCGGCCGACCCGGTCATCCTCGTCGGAGGCTCCACCTGGGCCGGGGAGGAGGCCGCGCTGCTGGACGTTCACCGCGATCTCCGCGCGGCGTTCCCCGCGCTGCGGCTCGTGCTCGTGCCGCGCCACGCGGAGCGGGCGCCGGAGGTCGTGGCGGAACTGGCGCGGCGCGGCGTTCCGTTCGTGCGCCGCAGCGGCGGCCCGGCGCCGGCCGTTCCGCCGGAGGTTGCGTTGATCGACACGACGGGCGAGCTGATGGCCTTCTACGGCGCGGCCGACATCGTCTTCGTCGGCAAGAGCCTCACGCAGCACGGGGGCCAGAACCCGATCGAGCCGGCGCTCTGGGCTCGTCCGATCCTCACCGGGCCTAACATGGAGAATTTCCGCCCGGTCGTCGCCGACTTCCTCGAGACCGGGGCCCTGCGGCAGGTGCCGGACGCGGCCGCCCTGGCCGCCGCCCTGCGCGAACTCCTGGCCGATCCCGATCGGCGCGCCGATCTCGGCGCCCGCGCCGGCGCGGTGGTCCGCGCCAAGGCCGGGGCGATGAAGAGAACCGTCGACGAGCTGATCCGGGTCCTGCCGGCGGCAACCCCCCGCGCCCCGCACCCCGCACCCGGCGTCCCCGGCCGTCCGGGCTGAACGGGGTGTCGCCCGTTGGGTGCCGGAGGCTGGCGGTTGTCAGCCTTCCCACAACTCCCCCGGGCGGTCGGGGTAGGTCATCCGCACCCGTACGTGGCCGTGGCCCGCGGTACGCAGGGCCGCCTCGACCTCGGCCCGGGCGGACCGGGGGTCGTTGCATTCGGCCGAGAGGTGCGCAAGGAAGATGTCGGTGAGGTGAGGTCCGGCGATCTCCGCGGCCATTTCGGCGGCGTGGCGGTTGGAGAGGTGCCCCTGGCGGCCGAGGATCCGCTGCTTGAGCGGCCACGGGCGTCGCGAGTTCTGCAGCAGGTGCTCGTCGTGGTTCGCCTCGAGGACCAGCGCGCGACACGGGCGGAGCTTCTCCCGGATCAGGCCCGTCGGCGTGCCGAGGTCGGTTGCGATGCCGAGCGTCACGCCGCCGTGCTCGATGACGAATCCGACGGGGTCGTAGGCGTCGTGCGGAACCGCGAAGGGGGCGATGCGCAGATCGCCGATCTCGAACGCATGGCCGGTCGCGAACTGGCGCCAGTCGAGCCCCTGCAGCGAGGGATCGCGTTCGATGCCCTCCCGGGTGCCCTGGTTCGCGTAGAGCGCGACCCCCTGGCCGCGCTGCAGGCGCGCGATGCCCGCGGTATGGTCGGAGTGTTCGTGGCTGATCACCACGGCCCGCACCGCGGCCGGGTCGGCGCCGATCGCCTCCAGCCGCTGCCGGATCGTGCGCGCGCTCAGGCCGGCGTCCACGAGGATCGCCGTCGTCGGCGAGGCAACCCACGTGCAGTTGCCCGAGCTGCTGCTGGCCAGAACGCATGCGCGAAGGGACATCCGCTTCTCCTGCTCTCCGGGCCAGTCTAGCACACGGCCCCGGGAGTTCGAACCGGCGCCCCGGTTCGAGGGACTTTCGTCCCGGCCGCCGCGGGGCTATCATCGCCGCATCATGACCATTCCTGTCTTCCCCGCCGGGGCGGTCCCGCGGCTTGCGCGGCGGCCCTGGCACGACCACTACTACGCCATGTACTCGGGCGCGCTCGGGGGGATCGTCACGGATCCGGCCGGGATGACGGTTCCGGCGGACGACCACGTCGTGCACCGCGGCGACGGCGTCTTCGAGACGATCAAGTGCGTCGACGGGCATGTCTATGGCCTGGCCCCGCACCTCGCGCGCCTCTCCGCGTCGGCGGAACGCATCGGCCTCCGCGTCCCGTGCGGCCCCGCGGACCTGACCGCCGTCATTCTCGCCACCCTCCGGGCCGGCGGCCGGCGCGACGCCCTCGTCCGCGTGATCCTGTCGCGCGGCCCCGGCGGTTTCGGCGTCGCCCCGGCCGAGTGCCCCGAGCCGGGCCTCTACGTGATCGCCTACCGCCTGACGCCGCCGTTCATGGACGCGCACCCGGACGGGGCGAAGGCGGTGACCGTGGACGTTCCGATCAAGCCCGGCTTCCTGGCCGTCATCAAGACCTGCAACTACCTTCCCAACGCGCTGATGAAGGCGGCGGCGCACGCGGCGGGCGCCGATTTCCCGGTGGCGTTCGACGAGCGCGGGTTCCTGGCCGAGGGGGCGACGGAGAACCTCGGCATCGTGACGCGGGAGAAGGTCCTGCAGGTGCCGCGGTCCGGCCGTATCCTCGACGGCATCACGGTGCAGCGGGTGTTCGCCCTCGCCCCCGCGGCGGTGCGCGGGGGGCTGCTGGCGGGGGTCGGGGTTGCGGACATCCCGCGCGCCGCGATGGATGCGGCGTCCGAGATCCTCGTCTTCGGGACCACACCCGACGTGACCGCGGTGGTGCAGTTCGACGGCCGTCCCGTGGGCTCCGGCCGCCCCGGCCCCGTCCAGGCCGCGTTGAACCGGCTGCTCACCGACGACATCCGCAGCAACGCGGAGCTGCGGACGCCGGTGGGATAGCCAAGGGTCACGAGCGTTGAGCGCCGAGGGGGTGTCAGCCGCAGCCGTCCGCGTCGAGGCCGGCAGACAGGCCCGACGACGAACGGTGAGGCCGACCGGGTGGCGAACCCGACACGGGTGAGCCTACGCTCCAGCCTCGGGTTGGCCGGTCCCCGCCGGTCCGATATCGAACCGACGGTCATCTCGGGCTAGAGCATCCAACGCCACTGCCCGTCTTCCAACGTCCAGACCTGCGGCCTGGTGTCCTTCTTCCATTCGCCCTTTTCACGGTGGCTCGTGGTCACCATGGCCATGGTCACCGGATCGTTGAAGGTGAAGGCATCAATCCGGAAGTCCTCTTCCTTCAAGCCTCCCACCCCCACAAGGATCCGGATTCCCGCCCAGCTGAGTCCGCACTTGGCGCCGTCATTCCGCGCAACGGAATCCAGTATCGCCTTGAAGTCGTCGAACTTGTCCGCCAGAACGGCCTTGCGCCCCTTGGCATACTGACTCCGGATGGCCGCCTCGGCGCCCCTCACGGTCTCTTCGCGGGCCATAGCCTCCGCAACCATCTTCCGGGCCTTCGGGTCCTCGGCGCGCGGGCCGCATCCAACCACGAGCGCAACGAGCAAGAACGCGGCACCGCGCACCCGTCCTGTGCTCCTGCGAATCGTCCGGTCCTGGGCTTCTCCGTTCATGTCTTCTCCCGGGCGCCGACAGCGCGAGGAGGGCCGGGATGAAGGCGGCGGCGCTCACCACCGGCCACCCGCCCCTGTCGTCCCTCGCCCCTCGCCCCTCGTCCCTTGCTGCGAACGCCGTGGCCCGGGCCCCGCCTCCGGAGCCGCGGACCGTGAAACCCGGCTACGGCGCCTGCGGTGCGGCGTTCGTCGTTGCGGGCTCCGTGGCCGCCGGCGCTGCGCGCCGGAACGAGGGCACGATCAGGCGCAGGGTGTCCCGGTAGGTCAGCAGCACGAAGAGGCCGATGAGCAGGAACGCGAAGACCTGGTGGACCACGCGCAGCACGCGGGGGCTGACCGGCCGGCGGGTGGTTCCCTCCCAGAGGGCGAAGACGATGTGCCCGCCGTCGAGCACCGGGATGGGCAGCAGGTTCAGGATCGCCAGGTTCACGTTGATGAAGCCGGTGAACCAGAGCGCCATCATGAAGCTGCTTTCCACCATCTGCCAGTAGGCGTAGAGGATCGTGATGGGGCCGCCGACCTGCCGGGCGGCCGCGCCGGACTCCTTCGGTGTCACCAGCGCCTGCAGGAACCGGAAGATCCCGCCCGCGTGGGCCTTCAACTGGTACATCGGGCCGGGATGGACCACCTTGTCGTAGTCGACGTTCTCGACTTGGTTCCACTCGATGCCGATCAGCGGGCGCTTCTCGGCCGGGTCGTAGGCCGGATGCACGGACAGGGTGACCTTCTCGCCGCCGCGCAGCACGACCATCGGCACGTCGCGATCGACGTTGCGCCCGACCAGGTGGCTGAGGTGCTCGCGGCTGTAGACGCGCGTGCCGGCGAACTCGACGATCACGTCGTCCTTCCGGACGCCGGCCTTTTCGGCGCTCCGCCCGGGGATGGGGCGCCACACGCGGCAGAGGCTGATCATGCCGGCGCCGTCGAGCGTGTGGATCCCGAGGCCCTGGATGGCGCGGACCGGGACGGTGATCTCCCGCTCCCGGCCGTCGGGCGACACCACCGTCATCGCAGCCTGCGTCGCGCTCCCGAGCGTCAGGTGGGTCATCAGGTCCATCCAGTTCTCCACCGGACGGTCCAGCGCGCGGACGATGCGGTCCCCGACGGCCAGCCCCGCGGCCTCCGCCGCGCCGCCGGCCTCGACGAACCCGATCGTGCATTCCCGCTCGTGCGGCGCGGAGGGTTTGCCGACCCAGTACACGACCCACGCGAGCGCGACGGACAGGAGGATGTTGCCCACGGCGCCGGCGGCCGAGACCGCGATGCGCTTCCAGGGGGAGACCGGGGGCAGGGGTTCCTTCGTCGTTTCGTCCCCCTCCTTCGTCTCGCGCTCTCCGCCCTCCGGGTCCATCTGCGGCAGGGCGACGTAGCCGCCGAACGGGAAGGCGCCGATCTTGTAGGTGACGCCGCCGGCCTTGCGCTTCCAGAGCGCGGGGCCGAAGCCGATGGAGAAGGTCTCGACGACCATCCCGCACCAGCGGGCGACGAGGAAGTGGCCGAGCTCGTGGACGAAGATCGTCGCGCCGAAGAGCACGAGCACGATGGCCAGGGTCATGACGAAGGCGATCACGGGTTCTTCCTCAGCGCATCACGGCCGGAACGACGGGTTCCAGCACGAGTCGCACGTAAAAGTACAACACGGGGGCGGCGGGCAACAGGCTGTCGATGACATCCAGCAGGCCGCCGAGGCCGGGCAGGATCGCGCCGGAGTCCTTGACGCCCGAGGCGCGCTTGAGCAGCGACTCCGCCAGGTCGCCCAGGATGCCGACGACGCCCAGGCCCAGGCCGATCACGACCGCGTGGCCCGCCGGGATCAGGACGGGGCCCACGCGGCCGCCGAGGGCGAGGGTGAAGACCAGGCTCGCGACGACGGAGGCCGCCACCCCGCCCGCGCAGCCCTCCCAGCTCTTGGCCGGGGAGATGCGGGGGATCAGCTTGTGGCGGCCGAAGCGGCACCCGGTGAAGTAGGCGCCGGTGTCGCAGGCCTTCACGACGACGATCATGTAGAGCACCAGCAGGCGCCCGTCCGGGTCCGCGCCCCACGCCAGCAGCAGGCGGGCGAAGAAGGAGAACAGGAATCCGATGTAGACCATGCCCAGGAGGGTGCCGGCCATGGTCTCCAGGGGGCGCGCGTTGTTCTTCTGGTGGAACTGGCGCGCGAACACGACCAGGAAGGCGGCGAACAGGGCCAGCGTGAAGCCGCCCTCCGGACCGGTCGCGCCCGGGTGGAGGAACGAGAACCACGTGGCCACGATCAGCCCGCTGCCGGCCAGCGTGCCGATGACCTTGAAGTTCGGGATGCGCGCCGCGTCGAGCAGCATGTAGAACTCGCGGTGGCCGACGACGCTGACGACGAGCAGCACCGCGAGCGCGCCCCAGCCGCGCGCGAAGACCATCGCGGCCCCCAGCGCGGCGAGCAGCAGGATCCCGTTGCGAAGGCGGTCGCGCAGCATCAGCCGATGTCTCCGAACCGCCGGTGCCGGCGGCGGTACTCCGCGACGGCGGCCGCGAGATCGGCCTCGCGGAAGTCCGGCCAGAGGGTGGGGGTGAAATGGAACTCGGCGTAGGAGAGCTGCCAGAGCAGGAAGTTGCTCAGGCGCACCTCGCCGCTGGTCCGGATCATGAGGTCGGGGTCGGGGATGTCGGGCGCGTAGAGATTCGCCGCCACCGCCGCCTCGTCCACCGCGGCGGGGTCCAGCGCGCCGGCCTTCACGCGTTCGGCGATCCGCCGCGCCGCGTCGGCGATCTCGGCGCGGCCGCCGTAGCTCAGGGCCAGCACGAGGTGGCGATCGGTGAAGTGCGCGGTGGAATCCATGACGCGCTGCAGCTCCCCGCGGGCCGGCGCGGGCAGGTCGTCGAGGCGCCCGATCGCGCGCAGGCGCGTGCGGTTGGCGTGTAGTTCCTCCTCGCGGGCACGAAGAAACCGGCGGAGGAGGGCCATCAGCCCCGCGACCTCGGCCTTCGGGCGCACCCAGTTCTCGACGCTGAAGGCGTAGAGGGTGAGGTACCGAATGCCCAGGTCGCGGCAGGCGCGGAGCGCCGCGGAGATCGACTCGGCCCCCGCCTCGTGGCCGCGCAGGCGCGGCAGCCCCCGTTCGCGGGCCCAGCGTCCGTTGCCATCCATGATGATGGCCACGTGCCGCGGGCCGTCCGGGGCGGGGGAGGTCATCCGCGCGCCGCTTTCGCCGGGATCTGGATCGTGTTCTCGCGGCCGGGGCCGACGGAGAGGATCTCGACCGGAACGCCGGTCAGCGACTCGATCCGCGCGACATAGGCGCGGGCGGCCGCGGGCAGGTCGGCCAGGCCCGAGGCGCCCCGCAGCACGGCCTTCCATCCGGGATGCTCCTCGTAGACCGGGCGGCAGCGGGCGAGGACGCCGGCGTCCGCCGGGACGGTCTCGTGACGCCGGCCGTCGGCCTCGTAGGCGGTGCAGACGCGGATCGTGTCGAACCCGTCGAGCACGTCGAGCTTCGTCAGCGCCCAGGCATCAATGCCGTTCACGCGGGCCGAGTAGCGGGCGACGACCGCGTCGAACCAGCCGCAGCGGCGCGGACGGCCGGTCGTTGCGCCGAACTCGCGGCCGACGGCGCGCAGCGTCTCACCCGTCGCGTCGAGCAGCTCGGTCGGGAACGGCCCCTCGCCGACGCGCGTCGTGTAGGCCTTGAGCACCCCGATGACCTTGTCGATCCGGTTCGGCGGCACGCCCGAGCCGGTGCAGGCGCCGCCCGAGGTCGCGTTGGACGACGTCACGAAGGGATAGCTGCCGAAGTCGACGTCGAGCATCGTGCCCTGCGCGCCCTCGAACAGGATCGACTCGCCGCGGGCCATCGCTCCGTGCAGGAGGTCGACGGTGTCCGCAACGAGCGGCGCGAGTTCCTTCGCGGCGGCGACGGCGCGGCTCACGACCTCGGCGACGTCCAGCACCGGCTGGCCCTGGTGGGCGAGCCGGGCGTTGGCGTCCTCGACGCGCGCGCGGACCATGTCCGCGAAGTCCGGCAGGCACATCGCGCCGGCGCGAAGGCCCGTCCGCTGCGCCTTGTCGACGTAGGCCGGCCCGATGCCGCGCTGCGTCGTGCCGATGCGCTCGCCGTCGGAGAGCGTCCGCTCGCGCCCGGCGTCCAGCGCGCGGTGGTAGGGCAGCACGAGGTGCGCGCGGTCGCCCAGGAACAGGCGGCCCTCGACGCCGAAGCCGGCGGCCCGGACCTCGGCGATCTCGGCCAGAAGCCCGGCCGGGTCGACGACGAGGCCGTTGCCGATCACGCACTTCGTCCTCTCGCGGAAGATGCCCGACGGGACCAGGTGCAGCACGTAGCGGGTGCCGCCGATCTCCACCGTGTGGCCGGCGTTGTTGCCGCCCTGGTAGCGGACGACCCAGTCGGCCCGGTCCGTCAGGACGTCGATGACCTTGCCCTTGCCCTCATCGCCCCACTGGGCGCCGATCAAGACCGTGTTCGTTCCCGGCATGTGCTTCCTCCCGGAATCTCCAGGGTTCGGGCGTCAGGACCGGCCCGGACGCCCGGCTGCCGCGGCGCGTCCTTCCCGGCACCTGAAACCCGACGCCTGCAACCTACCTCACCCGTGCAAATCCGCGCTTCCCCGCCCGGATCACCGTGCCCGGCGCCGGCTTCACGACGGCGTTGGGGTCGTTGATCTTCTCGTCGCCGACATGGACCGCGCCCTGCTGGATCAGCCGGCGCGCCTCGCTCGTGCTCTGCGCCAGTCCCGCCTTCGCGAGCAGCGCGAAGAGCTTGATGCCCGACGCGCGCTCCGCCGCCGGGATCTCGACCTCGGGCATGTCGTCGGGGAGCTGTCCCTTCGAGAACACGCGCGCAAACTCCTCCGACGCCGCCTGGCCGGCCTCCGCGCCGTGGAAGCGCGCGACCACCGCCTTCGCGAGGTCGTCCTTCACCTTCCGCGGGCTCATCCGGCCCTCGGCGACGCCGCGGCGCAGGGCCTCGACCTCGTCGTCCGGCGTGCAGAGCACCAGCGGGAAGTAGCGCCACATCAGGCCGTCGCTGACCGACATCATCTTGCCGAAGATCTCGCGCGGCGCCTCGGACACGCCGACGTAGTTGCCCAGGCTCTTGCTCATCTTGTTGACGCCGTCCAGGCCCTCGAGCAGCGGCAGCGTCATCACGATCTGGGGATCCTGCCCAAACGACTTCTGAAGTTCGCGGCCGAGCAGGAGGTTGAAAAGCTGGTCGGTTCCGCCGAGCTCGACGTCCGCCTTCACCATGACCGAATCGTAGGCCTGGACCAGCGGGTAGAGGAACTCGACGATCGAGATCGGCTGGTTCGCGGCGTGGCGCTTGGCGAAGTCGTCGCGCGCCAGCATCTGGGCGACCGTCACGCGCGCCGCGAGGCGGATGACGTCGGCGAAGGTGACGGGCGACAGCCACTCCGAGTTGAACCGGACCTCGATGCGGTCTGGGCGCAGGACCTTGAAGACCTGCTCCTGGTAGCTCCTCGCGTTCTGCTGCACCTGCTCGGCGGAAAGCGGCTTGCGGGTCTGCGAGCGGCCCGAGGGGTCGCCGATCATCCCGGTGAAGTCGCCGATGATGAAGACGACCGTGTGGCCGAGATCCTGGAACTCGCGCAGCTTGTTGAGGCCGACGACATGCCCGAGGTGCAGGTCGGGGGCCGACGGATCCGCGCCGTACTTGATGCGGAGGGGGCGGCCCCCGGCCAGGGCGCGATCGAGCCTGGCCTCAAGCTCGGCGGGGGCGACGAAATCGACCAGCCGGCGGGAAAGGACCGCCATCTGCCGGCCAACGTCCGGGTGCATGAACCACCTCGCAAGTCGGAACGCGCCGGAGGCCCGCCCCTCCCGGCCCCGGGGGGCCGGAAGGGACGGTCACGGGCGCGTTCAGGTCTCCTCGGGCTTCTTCTGTCCGGGGTGCCATTCCTCCCCGGCTCCGCCCGCGGTGCCAAACGCCTCGTCGAGCGCGCTGGCGATGTCCACCAGATCCTCGCCCGGGCGCAGGCCCTGGAGCATCTCCTCGCTGACCACGAAGTTCTCCTCCGGAACCTGGGCGGCCTTGATGCTCAGGCCGATCTTGCGGTCCACGGAGTCGATCTTGATCACGCGGGCCTCGACCTCCTGGCCGGGCTGCAGGACGTCGCGGACCTTCTGGACCCGCTCGTCGCTGATCTGGCTGATGTGGACCAGGCCGTCGATGCCCTCGGCCAGCTCGACGAACGCGCCGAACGACGCGACCTTCGAGACCTTGCCCTTGACCATCTGGCCGATGCGGAAGCGCGACTGGATGCCGCTCCAGGGGTCCTGCTGCGCCTGCTTCAGGCCCAGGCTGATCCGCTGCTGGGTCGGATCGACCTCCAGCACCACGCACTCGACCTCGTCGCTCTTCTTGAGAACCTCCGAGGGGTGGTTGACCTTCCGCGTCCACGACATGTCGGAGACGTGGATCATGCCGTCCATGCCCGGCTCGATCTCGACGAAGGCGCCGTAGGTCGTGAAGTTGCGGACCTTGCCCTTCACGCGCGAGCCGATCGGGTAGCGGTCCAGGACCGTGTCCCACGGGTTCGCCTCGGTCTGGCGGATGCCCAGCGAGATCTTCTGCTCCTCGGCGTTGACGGCCAGCACGATCGCGTCGACCTCGTCGCCGACGTTGAGCACGTCGGAGGCCTTCGCCACGCGCTTCGTCCACGACATCTCGGAGACGTGCACCAGGCCCTCGACGCCCGGCTCGATCTCGACGAACGCGCCGTAGGGGACGAGGCTGACGACCTTGCCGTGGATGCGGGAGTTGACCGGATAGCGGCCTTCGATCCCGTCCCAGGGATTGCCGCTCCGCTGCTTCAGGCCCAGCGAGATGCGCTCCTTCTCCAGGTCGACGTCCAGGACGACGACCTCGAGCTCCTGGCCCACGCTCACCATCTCCGACGGGTGGTTCAGGCGGCCCCACGACATGTCCGTGATGTGGAGGAGGCCGTCCATGCCCTGCAGGTCGATGAACGCGCCGAACTCCGTGATGTTCTTGACCATGCCCTTGCGGACCTGGCCGGCCCGGATGTCGCGCAGAAGCTCGCGGCGCGCCTCGCGGCGGCGGTCTTCCATGAGCTCGCGGCGCGAGAGAACGACGTTGCGGCGCTCCTTGTTGATCTTGATGATCTTGAACTCGAGCGTCTGGCCGACCAGCTCGTCCGGGTTGCGGACGGGCGTGATGTCCACCTGCGAGCCGGGGAGGAAGGCGTCGACGCCGATGTCGATGATCAGGCCGCCCTTGACGCGCCCCTTGACCTCGCCCGGGATCGTGCTGCCCTCGGAGCAGTTGTTGACGACGTTCTCCCACTTGCGCTGCTGCTCGGCGCGGGTCTTGCTGAGGCAGACCATGCCCTCGTCGTCTTCCAGCTTCTCGATCAGGACCTCGAACTGGTCGCCAGGCTGCACCTGCGATGTGTCGCCCCGGAACTCGGAGGCCGGCAGGGTGCCCTCGGACTTGTAGCCGATATCGACCAGCACTTCGTTCGGACGGACCTCGATCACGCGGCCGGTGACGATGGAGCTCTCCGCGAAATCACGGAGCGTGTCCTCGTACATCTTCGCCAGTGCCGCCTGCTCGTCGCCCGCGCCCTTCGGAGCCTTGTCCGAATGGGCCTTGGTTACGGTTTTCTTTGCCATGGTTTCTCTAATCCCTTTCCCGGACGCCAAACCGCTGCACACGCAGCCGGGAAAGACGTCCCCCGATTTCCCGCAAAACGCACCACATTATCACGTCACCACCACGCCGGGCAACCGGAAATCCTCCGTTCATAAACTACTTTCAGTCAAGCTATTCTGCTTGCCGGGCCGCTCCCGGGCGGGCGCTCCCCGGTCCGGGGCTCGGGGAGAGGTGGTCGTCGAACGGCGGCCGACGGGTGCGAACGGAAGGACCGGGGGCGGCGGCCGGCGGGCGCCGCCGCCCGGAATCCGCTTGCCGACCGTCCGTGCCGGGCGCAGCATCCGGTCCATGGACGCGAGGGCGCCACGGCTGACGGCCGGCAAGAGGGCGGGAGGACGGACATGGGCGGGTTGACACGGACGCGCGCGCGCACGGGTGTCGGATTCCGGGGGCTGTTCCTGGCGCTGCTTCCGCTCGTCCCCGGGGCGGCCTCCGGCGCCGGGTCGCCGCCGCCGCCCGAGGCCCGGATGCACGTCTATCTTCTCCTCGGCCAGTCCAACATGGCGGGGCGGGGACTCCTGAACGAGACGAACCGGCTCCCGGCCGACCGCGTGCTCAAGTTCACCGCCGACAACCGGTGGGCCCCGGCCGTGGAGCCGCTCCATTTCGACAAGCCCACCATGGTCGGCGCCGGGCTCGGTATGAGCTTCGCACGCGCGATGGCCGACGCCGACCCGTCCGTCACGATCGGCCTCGTGCCCTGCGCCGTCGGCGGGACGCCGCTCGACCGGTGGATGAAGGGCGCCGACCTGTACGAGGCGGCGCTGGTCCGGGCGCGGCTCGCGCTGAAGGACGGCACGCTGAAGGGCATCCTGTGGCACCAGGGCGAGGGCGACGCGGGCACCGAGGAGAAGGCGCGAAGCTACGCGGCGCGCCTCGCGCGGATGGTGACCGACCTGCGCGCCGACCTCGGCGCGGGCGACGTCCCGTTCGTCGCGGGCAAGCTTGGCGAGTTCGCCCCGAGGCCTTCGAACAGCGGCACGCCGTCCCTGCGGCCCATCGTCAACGAGCAGATCGCCACGATCGGCCGCCTCATCCCCCGCGCCGCCGCCGTCGAGTCCGCCGGACTGACGGACAAGGGCGACGGCACGCACTTCGACACGCCTGCGCTGCGCGAGTTCGGCCTGCGGTACGCCAAGGCGATGCAGGCGCTGAGATAGGGAGGCAACCATGAAGAGGTTTCTTGCGCTGATCCTGATGGTCGCCCTTGGGAGGGCCTCCGTGTCCGCCGCGGACCTCCGCGCCGGCGCGGCCGCGGTGGACATCACGCCGACGAACCTGCCGGTGCTGGTCAACGGCGGGTTCCTGAGCCGCTCCGTGGACAAGGTCCGCTCGCCGCTGCACGCCCGGGCGCTGGTGCTCGACGACGGCCGCACGCGCGTCGCGCTCGTCGTGGTCGACACCTGCATCATGGGCCGCCCGCTGATCGACGAGGCCAAGGCGCTCGCCGCGAAGGCAACCGGCATTCCCGCGGACCGCATCCTCGTCTCCGCGACGCACACGCACACCGCGCCCTCCGTCTTCGCATGCCTGGGCACCGAGGCGGACGAGGCCTACGTGCCGTACCTGCGCGCGCGGATCGCGGACGCCGTCGCCGCGGCGCAGGCCGCGCTGGAGCCGGCGGAGGCGGGCTTCGCGCGGACCGACGCCGGCGCGTTCACGGCGGTGCGGCGCTGGATCCGCCGGTCCGACCGCGTCGCCGACGACCCGTTCAGCAACCGGACCGTCCGCGCGAACATGCACGCGGCGAAGAACTGGGACGATGTGACGGGTCCGTCCGGCCCCGAGGACCCCGAGCTGTCCATGATCTCGATCCGCGCGCGCGACGGGCGCCCGCTCGCGGTGCTCGCCAACTTCTCGATGCACTACTTCGGGGACCAGGACCTGAGCGCGGACTACTTCGGTCTCTTTTGCGAGGGGCTCCGGCGGCGGCTGGCGCCGGAGGCCGCGCCCGGGAAGGCGCCGTTCGTCGGCATCCTGTCCCACGGCTGCAGCGGCGACATCTGGCGATGCGACTACCTAAAGCCCGAGGCGGAGCGGGATCCGTGGAAGGACATCGCGAAGTACGCCGACGGCCTGCTCGACCTGGCCGTTGCGGCGCTCAAGGACGTGCGCTATCGCGGCGACGCGGACCTCGCGATGGCGGAGCGCCGCATGATGTTGAACTACCGCGTGCCGGACCGGCAGCGGCTGGAATGGGCCCAGCGCGTCGCCGCGCCGCTGACCAACCGCCTGCCGAAGACGCAGTCGGAGGTCTACGCGCGGGAGCAGATGATCCTGCACGAGTGGCAGCGGACGGAAATCGTGCTGCAGGCGCTGCGGATCGGCGATGTCGCCGTCGCGGCCACGCCGTGCGAGACCTATGCGATCACGGGCCTGAAGATCAAGACGGCGAGCCCGCTGCCGCAGTGCATGGTGATTGAGCTCGCGAACGGCGGGGACGGCTACATCCCGCCGCCGGAACAGCATCTCCTCGGCGGCTACAATACGTGGCCCGCGCGCAGCGCCGGGCTCGAGGTCGGCGCCGAGCCGCGGATCGCCGAGGCGCTGATCGCGTTGCTGGAGACCGTTTGCGCGAAGCCGCGCCGCGCGGCCGCGGTGTCCGATGGACCGGCCGTCCGCGCGGTCCTGCGCGCGGAGCCCGCCGCCTACTGGCGGCTCGACGAGTCCGCCGGCCCGCACGCGGCCGACGCGACCGGACGCGGCCGCGATGCGGCCTACGAACCGGCGGTCGCGTACTTCCTCGATGGCCCGGCGGCGCCGGACTTCTGCGGCGCGGGCGCGGTCAACCGCGCGCCGCATTTCGCCGGCGGCCGGCTCCGCGCGCGGCTGGATGGCATCGGCGACCGTTACTCCGTGTCGCTGTGGTTGTGGAACGGCATGCCCAACGAGGGGCGCGGCGTTGCGGGCTGGCTCGTCTCGCGCGGTCCGGACCAAGGCCTCGGTGCCCGCGGCGACCACCTCGGCGTCGGCGGCACCAACGGTGCGCCGGGGCGGCTGGTGTTCCTCCACGGCGACAACGCGCCCGCCGCGGTCGCCGGCACGACGGTGATCCCGCGGTGGACGTGGCATCACGTCGCCCTCGTGCGCGACGGCGCGGCGGTGCGGGTCTACCTGGACGGGAAGCCCGAAATCGACACGAAGGCCGCCGGCGCGTCCGGCCCCGGGGGGTTCTTCTTCGGCGGCCGCAGCGACGGCGACAGCGGTTGGGAAGGCCGCCTCGACGAGATCGCCGTCTTCGACCGGGCCCTGTCGTCGCGCGAGATCCGGTCCCTTGCATCACCCTGAACGTCGTCGGCGAGGGAGCGGAGCATGAGACGGATCCTGGTTGCCGGGGTGGCGGCCCTGGGCGCGATCGCGGTCCGGGCGGGCGACGGTGCCCCCGCGGCGCGATGGACGATGGCGTCTGTTGAGGACGGCCGGCTCCAGGACGCGCGCGGCCGGCATCACGGCCGGGTTCACGGCACGTTGCGCGCCGCGCCGGGCGCCGAGGGCGGCGCGCTGGCGTTCGACGGATCGACCACGCTCGCCGCTGTTCCGGCCGCGCCGGAGTTGAGCATCGGACGCGGGCCGTTCACCGTCGCGGCCTGGGTGAACACCCACGCGCCCGCCGGGGCGCAGCGGATGATCGTGGCGAAGAACGACTACCAGGCCGGCCGCCGCGAGTGGGGCCTGATGCTTGATGCGGACGGACGGTTCCGGTTCTACGCCCGGGGCGACGGGTGGAAGACGATATCGGGGACGACGGTTCCGAAGCCCGGCGAGTGGCACCATGTCGCCGTGTCGATCGAAGGCGGGCGCGGCCGGCTCTACGTCGACGGGAAGCCGGAGGGCGGGGGGGATGTCCCCGCGGAGGTCGTGGCGACGGAGGCCCCGCTCTCGCTGGGCGGGGTCCGCAGCGGCGGCCGCCTCACCCAGGAGTTCCACGGCGCGCTGGACGAGGTCGCGCTGTACCGCGCCGCGCTTGCGCCGGCGGCGATCGCATCGTTGGCGGATCGCCGTCCGCCGCCCCACAAGGTCGAGCCGCCGGCGCCGCCGGCCGCGCTGTGGGAGGGCGGGGCGCTGCCGAGGGCCGCCGACGCGACCGCGCTGCCGGGCGTCCGTTTCCGCATCATCAAGCCCTACGAGTTCGGCCGCGACGGCTACCGCTTCCTGCACGGCGTGGCGCTGGCGTGGCACAAGGGGCGGCTCTACGCGTCGTTCGGCCACAACCGGGGCGGGGAGAACACCGACACCGAGGAGGCGCGCGTCCGCATCAGCGACGACGGTGGCGCTACGTGGGGGCCGGCCGCGACGATCGATCCCGGCGACGAACCGGGCGTCGGCGTCAGCCACGGCGTGTTCCTGTCGCACGCCGGCCGCCTGTGGGCCTTCCACGGCGCGTACACGGGCATCATGAAGGACGTCCATGCGCGCGCGTACGTGCTGAACGAGACGGACGGGACGTGGGAGCGCAGGGGCACGGTGGTCGGCGGCGGCTTCTGGCCGCTCGGCGAACCGGTGCGGATGGACGACGGCAACTGGATCATGGCCGGCATCCGGGTGGGCGACGGCGACCCCGCGGCCGTGGCGATCAGCCGCGGCGACGGTTTCACCACGTGGGATCTCGTGGTGATCCCGAAGCCCGCGGGGCTGAAGATGTGGGGCGAGTCCGCCGTGATCGTCGACGGGAAGCGGTTGATGAACATCGCGCGCTGTGACGGGAAGCAGCCTGTCGCGCTCGTCGCCTTCAGCGAGGACTACGGCCGCACGTGGACCGAGTCGCGCCCCTCGAACCTCCCGATGGCCGCGAGCAAGCCCTGCGCCGGCACTCTGAGCACTGGACAGCGCTTCCTGATCTGCTCGACGACGTCCGACGGCGGCAACCGGCGGTCGCCGTTGACGATCGCGCTGTCGCGGCCGGGGGAGACGACGTTCTCGGAGGTCTTCGTGATCCGTCACGCCGTCTTCCCCGAAGGCCCCGGGGAGTCGCACGAGCGGGTGTCGCTGGCCTACCCCTGCGCGGTTGAGCACGACGGGAAGCTCTACGTCGGCTACTCCAACTCCGGCGGCGGCGTCGGCCGCGTCGGGGAGGGGCGCGAACTGTGGAACAACAACAGCGCCGAACTGGCGGTGATCCCGGTCGCGGCGCTGGCGGACACCGCCGCCCCGGCCGCGAACCACGCGCTGCTCGACGCGCTCGAATCGCCGGGGCTGTTCCGCGGCGACGAGTCGAAGGGCTGCCGCGATCCGATGCTGCTCCGCCACGACGGCGCCCTCCCCATGTTCTTCACGGCCGGCGAGCACGCGACGAAGGCCGTCCACCCGCACCTCGCGAGGCGCACAAGCCGCGACCTGCGGACCTGGAGCCGGCCTCGGGCGAGGTAGGCGCCGCCGCGGACCGGCCAGGGGCGGACGGGAGTGTCTGCCCCACGCTTTCTCCGATCAATGTTCCTGGAGGGGCGAGCTACCGCGAGCCCGGACCTTGCGTTCACACGAGCCCCTCGTTCCGGCCTCGCATGGCTCAGCCCTCCAACCGCACCGGCGGCGCGCGGGCGCATTGCCGCGAGGGGCGGCCGCGGCTACAGTCGGCCGGACGGCGTTGATTCGTCCGGACGGACGGCGAGGAAGCGGGGAGGATACGATGAGCATGCACTTCAGGCAGATTCGAAGCTGGGCGGTGGCCGTGGCGGCGGGGGCGCTGACGACGGCCTCGGGGGCCGCGGACCCGCTGGAGGACGCCTTCCGCGCGCCGCCGCAGGAGGCCCGCTCGCTGACGTGGTGGCACTGGCTGAACGGCAGCATCACCCAAGAGGGCATCACGCGCGACCTCGAGTCGATGAAGCGCGCCGGCCTCGGCGGCTGCTACCTCTTCAACTGCGGCGGCAAGTACCCCGAGGGCGACGTCCGGTTCATGCAGCCGAAGTGGCTCGATGCGATGGACCACACGATCCGCGAGGCGGAGCGCCTCGGCCTGAAGTTCGGCATCCACAACTGTGACGGCTTCTCCCAGAGCGGCGGCCCGTGGATCACGCCCGAGACCTCGATGAAGGAACTGGCATGGACCGCGACCGACGCGGAGGGAGGCAAGGCGTTCAACGCAATCCTCCCGCCGCCGGAGGCGAAGGAGGGCTTCTACCGCGACATCGCGGTCGTCGCGTTCCCGCTGCCCGCGGGCGGCCCGCTCACCGGCGCGACACTCGGCGGCTCATTGCCGGCGGCCGAGGTGAAGAAGCTGGCCGACGGCGATCCCGCCACGCAGGCCGTGGTCCCCGTGCCGACCGGAGAGTCGGTCATCGACTTCACGTTCGCAGGGCCGCAGGTGGTCCGGTCGCTGACGGTCCGCAACTGCGCCCCGCACCGGTGGGAGGAGGACTTCCCGCTGCGGCTGGAGGTCTCGGACGACGGCAAGGCCTTCCGCCCCGTCGGCGGATTCACGATCAACTGGGACTTCCAAGGCGGCGCCGGGGCCACGGCCGCGTTCCCCGATACGACCGGCCGCGTGTTTCGCGTCGCGTTCAAGAATCCGCTGGCCGTCCGGATCGGCGAACTCGAACTCAGCAGTGCGGCCAAGGCGCACTTCGCCGAGGCCAAGGCGGCCTTGCTGCGCAGTCGCGGTCATGGGGCCGAGACGCGCCATCACCGCGCCTTTGAGGGCCCGGACCGCAGCCGTGCGCTGCCCGCGGGATTCGTCGTGGCCCCCGGCTCCGTCCGCGACCTCACGAAGCGGATGGCGGCCGATGGCCGTTTGACGTGGGACGTCCCCGCCGGACGCTGGCGCATCCTGCGGATCGGCTACACGAGCAACGGCCACTACGTTGCGCCGGCGACCCCGGAGGGCCGCGGTCTCGAATGCGACAAGCTCGATCCGGCGGCGGTGCGATTCCACCTGGACCAGTACGTCGGCAAGCTCCTCGCGCGCGCCGGGGCCGCGGCGGGGAAGACCTTCGTCGCGGTCGAGATCGACAGCTGGGAGTGCGGGATCCAGAACTGGACCGCCGGCTTCGAGGGCCGCTTCCGCGATCGCGCCGGCTACGACCTGCTGCCGTGGATGCCCGCCCTGCTCGAAGGCTGGATCATCGGCGACGCCGACCGGACCGACCGCGCCCTGTGGGACTGGCGGCGTTTCCTCGCCGACCAGTTCTCGGAGTCCTACTTCGCGGTCGCGGCGGACTACCTCAAGGGGAAGGGCATCACCTACGTCGGCGAGTCGACGGGACGCCAGCAGTACCTTTACGACGTCGCCTACATCCGCAACAGCGACGTGACGATGGGCGAATTCTGGCTGGATTCCGGGGCGGGCCAGGGTGTGCGCGTCGACAACAAGGTCGCCTCCTCCGTCGCCCATGTGGCGGGGAAGCGGATCGTTGCCTCGGAATCCTACACCGCGAGCCCCGGGGCCGCGCGCTGGCAGAACCACCCGTTCAGCCTCAAGGCGGAGGGCGACCGCGCCTTCTGCGCCGGCGTGAACCAGTTCGTCTTCCACACCTTCGCGCACCAGCCCTACGAGGCGACGGGGCCGGGGTTCACGTTCTTCTTCTGGGGTCTCAACTTCAACCGCGGCAACACGTGGTGGGAGACCGGGGCGCCGGCGTGGATGGACTACCTCGCCCGCTGCAACCACATGCTCCGGCAGGGCCGGCAGGTCTGCGACGTGCTCTGGTTCGTCGGCGAGGATGTGCCCAACCGCATCGCGTGGCGCGACGAACTGCGGCCGGTCCTGCCCGCGGGATACGACTTCGACGGCTGCGACGTGCGCGCGCTGATGGAGGCCGGCGTGCGCGACGGCCGGATCGTGCTGCCGTCCGGCGCGGAGTACCGCGTGCTGCTGCTGCCCCATCTCGCGACGATGCGCCCGGCGGTGGCGGCGAAGGTGCTCGGGCTCGTGAAGGCCGGTGCGACCGTGCTGGCGCCGCGGCGTCCGGCGCAGTCACCGTCGCTGCGCGATCTGGGCGCGGGCGACGCGGCCGTCCGCAAGGCGATGGATGAACTGTGGGGCGGCGCCGGCGCGGCGGAGGCGGACCGGACGGTCGGCGGGGGACGCTTCTTCGCGGGGCTGTCGTTCGAGGACGTGTTCAAGCGGATCGGCCTGGCGTCCGACTTCGAGTGCCGTGCGGAGGCGAAGGACGCCGAGGTGCTGTACGTCCACCGGCGCGACGGCGGAACCGACGCGTGGTTCCTGTCCAACCAGCTTGCCCGCCCCGAGGAGATCGAGGCGGTCTTCCGCGCGGACGGCCGCGCCCCGGAGTTCTGGGATGCCGCGACCGGGGCCATCACGCGGCCCGGCGTCTTCCGTGTCGCGCCCGACGGCCGCGTCACCGTGCCGATGCGCATGGAGGCGAACGGTTCGGTTTTCGTCGTCTTCCGCGGCCCGCCCCCGACGCCGCATGCCGTCGGGCTGGCCGGCGACGCGCCGGCGAAGGCGGCGCCTTCGACCGCTCCCGTTCCCCCCGCCGGGCTCAAGGGGGCGGCGCGGACGTTCACGCTCGCGGTGTGGGTGAAGCCGTCCGACGAGATTCCGCTGCCGCCGGAGCGGAAGGCGGAGATCGCCTTCCAGAAACAGAACTGGGCGATCTTCCCGCCGCAGGGCCAGGCGGAGTTCGGCGACGGGCACGCGGGTGCGGGCATCGCCGCGGGCCGCAACGGCGTCGTTGTCTTCGAACACGGCGCCCGCTACGCGCCGGCCGTGATCACGCTTCCGTTCGACCTCACAGAGCGCGCTCACGTTGCGGTGGTCTACCGCGACGGCGTGCCGTCGCTCTACGTCAACGGCCGCGAGGCGCGCTCGGGAAAGAAGGGCCCCCACGTCGTGCACGCCGCCTTCGCGGGCGGCCAGGCCTTCCGCGGCGAGCGTTCCGCGCCGCTCCTGTTCGACCGCGCGCTGACGGCGGCCGAGATCGCGGCCCTGGCCGACGCCCCGGCGCTGCCGTCCACCGCCCCCGCGCCGGTCGCGCTGGAGCGGGAGGCCGGCGGCCGGCTCGTCGCCCGCTTCCGCGAGGCGGCCGACCGGACCGTGACGTTCTCCGGCGGAGAGGAAGTTCCGTTGAAGGCGCCGGCGCTGCCCGCGCCCGTGACGCTCGAAGGCCCGTGGCAGGTGGCGTTCCCGCCGAACCTCGGCGCGCCGGCATCGGCGGTCTTCGAGAAGCTCGTTTCGTGGCCGGACCGTCCGGAGGCCGGCATCCGCTTCTTCTCCGGCACGGCGACCTATGCGAAGGACTTCGACCTTCCGGCGGATATCTTCAGTGCGGGCCGCGAGCTGTTCCTCGACCTCGGATCCGTCGAGGTCATCGCGTGCGTCAGGCTCAACGGGAAGGACCTGCCGGCGCTCTGGAAGCCGCCGTTCCGCGTGAACGTCGATGGCGTTGCGAAGCCCGGCGCGAACCGGATCGAAGTGCGGGTGACCAATCTGTGGCCCAACCGGATGATCGGCGACGCGGCTCTGCCGGACGACATGGAGTGGCAGGGCGGGGGGAAGGGGAACGTGCTGGCGGCGAAATGGCCCGAGTGGCTCGTGAAGGGCCAGCCGCGGGCGTCCGGGCGCATCGCGTTCTGCACGCGCGGCAGCGTCTACGGGACGGACGATCCGCTTCTGCCCTCCGGCCTCCTCGGCCCCGTCCGCATCTGCCCCGAGGCCGTCGTGCCGGTCGCACCGGCCAGGTAGGTCTTACATCCGATGATGCGATCGCACCACCGGATGTAAGACCCCGGAGGGCGGCGTCCAGGGGTTGGAAGCCGGAATGCGGGGTGGTTCCGAAGGTTGGAAGCCCCGCCGGCCGGACCTGCTGGAGGGCGCGTTCCGCAAGGCGCCTGATGGGCAACCGTGAACCGGTCCCTTGCCGTTCTTCCCGCACTCTGGATCGTCGCCGCCCCGTGCAACCCCGCCGCTCGGGCAGCCGCAGGGCCGTGGCCTGCGGTGCCGTGGCCCCTGCGATCGCCGCGGTGCGCCACGTCGTAGCCGTGGCGCCACCCGGGAGCAAAGCACGAAACCGGAACCAGGATTCCGTTCCTCCCTCCCCCGGTCTTCCTCCCTCGCCGGCGAGTTGGATGTTGGATTGCCTTTCGTGGTCCCGCGCCTATCCTTCACCTTCACGGTCCGGCCGCATGACGGGGCCGGCCGGGATCGAGGTGCATGATGAAGCTGACGAGCCTGGCCCTGACGCTGACCCTTCTCGCCGGAGCGGCGGCCGCCGCGCCGAAGCCGAACGTGATCTTCATCCTCGCCGACGACATGGGCTTCTCCGATGCCGGCTGCTACGGCGGCGAGATCGCGACGCCCAACCTCGACGGACTCGCGAAGAACGGCCTGCGGTTCACGCAGTTCTACAACACCGCCCGCTGCTGGCCCTCGCGCGGCGCGCTGATGACCGGCTACTACGCGCAGCAGATCCGCCGCGACGCGATGCCGGGCGCGCAGGGCGGCGGACAGGGCATCCGGCCGGCGTGGGCGCCGCTGCTGTCGGAGATGCTCAAGCCTCACGGCTACCGGTCCTATCATTCCGGCAAGTGGCACATCGACGGCGACCCGCTGAAGAACGGCTTCGAGCACTCCTACCAGATCGAGGGCGGCCAGAACGCCTATTTCAAGGCCTCGGGCGTGTCGGAGGACGGCGCGCCGCTGGCCGACCGCGACGGCTTCTACGTGACCATCGGCACGGCGGACCACGCCGTGCGCTGTCTGAAGGAGCACGCGGAGAAGCATGCGGGCGAGCCGTTCTTCGAGTACCTCGCCTTCATCGCCCCGCACTTTCCGCTGCATGCGCTGCCGGAGGACATCGAGCGGTACAACGGCCGCTACGCCGCGGGCTGGGACGCGATGCGCGAGGCCCGCTACGCGCGCATGAAGGACATGGGCCTCGTCACCACGCCGCTCGCGCCGATCCAGCGCGATGTCGGTCCGCCCTACCATTTCCCCGACGCGCTCGCGAAGCTCGGCGCGGGCGAGGTGAACCGTCCGCTGCCCTGGCCCGACCTGACCGCGGAGCAGCAGGCGTTCCAGGCGACCAAGATGTCCATCCACGCCGCGATGATCGACCGCATGGACCGCGAGATCGGCCGCGTGCTCGACCAAGTCCGCGCGATGGGCGCGTGGGACAACACGCTGGTCTTCTTCGCCTCCGACAACGGCGCGAGCGCCGAGATCATGGTCCGCGGCGGAGGCCACGATCCCAAGGCCCCGCCGGGCTCCGCCGCGACCTATCTGTGTCTCGGCCCCGGCTTCTCCGGTGCGGCGAACACGCCGCTCCGCCGCCACAAGACCTGGGTCCACGAAGGCGGCATCTCGACGCCGCTGATCGCGCACTGGCCGGCCGGCATCGCCGCGCGCGGCGAGCTGCGCCACACGCCCGCGCACCTCATCGACATCGCGCCGACGGTCCTCGAACTGGCCGGGGCGACGCCCCCGGCGGAGTGGGGCGGCAAGCCGGCCCCCGCGCGGCCGGGCCGCAGCCTGGTGCCGGTCTTCAAGGCCGACGGCAAGCCGCTGCACGAGGATCTCTGGTGGTGCCACGAAGGCCACCGCGCGCTGCGCGCCGGCGACTGGAAGATCGTCGCGCTCAAGGACGGCGAGTGGGAACTCTTCAACCTCGCCGCCGACCGCGCCGAGACCTCGAACCTCGCCACGAAACATCCGGAGCGCGTCCGCGAGATGGCCGCCCGCTGGGAGGCCCTCACCGCGGAGTTCCGGGAGCAGGCCCTCAAGGACGCCCCGCCGCCGCAGCCCAAGAAGGCGAAGGGCAAGAAGCCGGCGGCGGAGTAGGGCCGCGGTCGGGCGGGCGCATGATCCGGGACGCAATCATCATCCCGTTGATCGCCCTGGATTCCGCGAGATCGAACGGGGAAGCGGGGCGGCTCGTCGCCCGTACTTCGATGTTGGATGTTCGGTGTTCGGCGTTCGACGTTCACTTCAGGTACTGCTGCAGCAACGTGAGCATCGCGCGGTCGAGCTGGTGGCCGTTCCAGTCCTCGTAGGCGACATCGGCGCGGCCGCTGTCGAGGATGCCGAAGCTGCCGCGGAAGTTCCACAGCGCCCAGCCCATGTCGGCGCCCTTCCACAACTCGAGCCAGCTCTTCATCCATGCCAGCGTCACCGCGTGCGGGGTCTTGTTGTAGCAGCCCCACTCGCCGACGAAGACCTGCTCGCCCTTCGCGGCGATGTCGCGCCAGGGCTGGAGGTAGGCGACAAGCGTCGCGTCGTCGCGCTCGCCGGGCGGCGGCAGGATGCGGCCGTCGGGCGCGACGCGCCACGCCGACTGCTTCCGCCCCCACGAGGTGTCCGTGCCCGCGGTCCGCCGCGTGCCGTCGGGCAGGCGGATCGTCACCTCTCGGAACGTGACCCAGTCCCCCGCGACCGCGCGGATCGCCAGCCGGCCGGCGGCGGCCGGCAGCCGCGCGTCGAATCGTGCGCCGCGCCGCGCCTCGTAGATCCGGTACTTCGGCTCTTTCGGCGAGCGCGTCCATTCGTTCGTCTGCGCCGCGGGGTCGAGCGCGCGCCGCGCGATCTCCGCCCCGCCCGCCTCGGCGGCCAGCTCCATGCTCCCGCTCATGCGGTCGAGAGTGAGCGAAACCGTGGTGCCGGCGGGGAGGGCACCCTCGAGGACGAGGTCGGAGGCGAACTCCTTCTTCACCGGCCCGTAGAGGTAGCCGCCCACCTTCACATCGGGCCACGCCGGCTCGGGCCACTTGTCGGACCCCTTCGCCCAGCTCGCCCGGTAGTGCGAGATGCCGCCCGGATGGTAGCCGCGCGTCGCCTGCACGACGTTCGAGTACTTCATGAACTCCGGCAGCGGCTCGCGGCCGACGTTGAGGCCGTCGACGACGATCAGGCGGTCGGGATCGGCGGCCTGGATCGTCTCGATCGCGCGGCAGAAGACGCGCAGGTAGTCCTCGCGCGTCGTGCGCGCCGGCTCGTTGAGCAGGTTGAAGCTCAGGCGCGACGACGGCACGCCCTTGTAGCGCTGCGCGAACATCCGCCAGTGCGCGGCGAAGAGGTCCAGCGTCGCCGCGTTCGTCCACAGGCACGACGGCTCCTCCGGCGGGTTGATGCAGAAGCCCGGCGCGCGGTGGAGGTTGAGGCAGACGTGGATGCCGTGGCGCCGGCCGAACTCGACCGCCTCGTCGACTTCCTTCAGGACCTCCTCGCGGAACGCCAGCGAATCGTGCGCCGGCGTGTAGCAGAGGTAGTCCATCGGCAGCCGCACGAAGTTGAAGCCCAGTTCGCGGATCCAGCGGAAGTCGTCCTCGACGAACCGCTCGTTCTTCGCCGCCTTGAACTTCTCCAGCAGGTTGAACCCGCGCCATTTCGTGACGTCGACCGGCTCTGCCCCGCGGGCGGGGCCTCCGGTCAGCACAACAAGGGCGGCGGCGAGCACGGCGGCGCGGAGCAGGGTCGTCTTCATGCGCCCATCAAAGCCGCACGGCGCGCCGGAGGCAAGCCGCGGCGGGTGGTAGGTGGCAGGTGTCAGGTGTCGAGTGGCGAGTGGCGGGCGCGGGCCCGGGGAGGACGGCGTCGAACACCGAACATCCAACGGTGGAACGCTACGCCCACGAAGGCCGGGCCGGAACCCAGGGCCGAGCGCAGGGTGATGAAGGGGCGAGCTACCGCGAGCCCGAACCGTGCGCCTCCGTGGACCCGTCGCTCCGGCCTCGCATCGCTCGGCCCTCCATTCTCATCCGGTCGACGCCGTCCGCCTCGCCCCCGCCCCCCGTCCCTCCGAACTTGAAACCTGAAACTTGAAACCCGAGACTCCCCCCAACAGCGGAGGCGGATCATGCGCGTGCGTTCGATGGTGGCGGGGCTCGGGCTTTGCGCGGCGGCGGCGATGGCGGCGCCGGAGCGTCCGAACATCGTGTTCGTGATGGCCGACGACGTCGGCTGGGGCGACTTCCAGTGTTACAGCGCGAAGAGCCGGGTGCCGTCGCCTGCGATCGACCGGCTCGCGCGCGACGGCGTGCGCTTCACCGACGCGCACACCGCCGCGGCGCTCTGCGCGCCGACGCGCTACACCGTCGCCACCGGCAACTACACGTGGCGCGGCCGGATGCCCGGCGGCACCTGGGGCTGGAACCAGACGCCGCAGTTCCTCGACGGCCAGAAGACCGTCGGCCACCTGCTGAAGGAGGCGGGTTACCGCACCGGGCTCTTCGGCAAGCTGCACTACGGCGGTGCGTTCGAGGCGGGGGCGGACGGCAAGCCCGACTTCACGAAGCCGATGAAGACGGGGCCGGTCCAATGGGGATTCGACACGTCCTGCGTGCTGCTCGGCGGGCACCAGGCGCCGCCCTTCATGTTCTTCGAGAACAACCGGGTCCTTGGCGATGCTTCGAAGGTCACGCAGCTCGCGGCCGGCCCGCTCAACGGCGGCGTCGTGCCGGTGTCCGGGCCGGGCCTGCCGGACTGGGACAGCCGCGCGGTCGGCCAGACGCTCGTGGACAAGGTCGTCGCCTTCATCGACGGCGCGAAGGGGACGCCGTTCTACGTGCATCTCTCGACCGACGGCGCGCACGGTCCCTACACGCCGCCGGATGCGATCGGCGGGACGCCGGTGAAGGGTGTGACGAAGATGACGCCGCACACGGACATGGTCCACGAGGTCGATGTCGTCGTCGGCCGGCTCGTGGAGGCCCTGGAGAAGCGCGGTCTGCTCGAGTCCACGCTGATCGTCGTCACCAGCGACAACGGCGGGATTCCGTCCGACCGCAAGGACCACGGCCACGACGCGGTCGGCGGGCTGCGCGGCTCGAAGTCCTACATCTGGGAGGGCGGGCACCGCGTGCCGTTCGTCGCGTGCTGGAAGGGCCACACGCCCGCCGGCGCGGTGAGCCGGCAACTCGTCGGCACGCTCGACATCGTTCCGACCTTCGTCGAGCTGGCCGGCGGGAAGGCCGCGGCGGACCAGATGCTCGACAGCGTGAGCCTTGTCCCCGTGCTGCTGGGCAAGCAGCCGGAGGACAAGCCGCTGCGGCAGACGCTGCTGATCCAGAGCAGCCCCGGCCGCGACGCGTTCACCGAGAACGACCCCGACGGCACGAAGCCCGAGGGCCTCAAGAAGGGCGCGGGCGGAAAGGGCAAGGCGAAGGGCGGCGGGAAGCGGACGGTGGCCGAGGCGCAGGCGGCGAAGAACCGTGAATGGAACCAGGCGGCGAAGAAGGGCGAGACGTCGGGCAGCGACGGCATGGCGCACGCCTTGCGCGAAGGCCCGTGGAAGCTGGTGCTCGATATCGCGAACGACAAGCCGGCCGCGCTCTACAACCTCGACGACGACCTGACCGAGCAGAAGAACCTGCTCGCCGATCCGGCGCAGGCCGACCGCGTCGCGCGGATGGAGAAGCTCTACCGCGAGATCCGCGCCTCGAAGCGCAGCACCGCCGCGCCGTGACATGGCGGAGTCGTGGATCCAGGAATCCGGGGGCGGCGTGGTGCTGAGCCTGCACGTGGCGCCCCGCGCGAAGCGGACGGAGGTCGCCGGGCTGCACGGTGCGGCGCTCAAGGTGCGGCTGGCCGCGCCGCCGGTGGACGACAGGGCCAATCGCGAACTGCTCCGCTTCGTTGCCGGCCGCCTCGGCGTTCCGAACTCCGCCGTCGACCTCGTCTCGGGCCAGACCTCGCGCGAAAAGCGCGTTGCGGTTGCGGGGGTGACCGCGGATCACGCCGCGTGCTGGCTGAGGTGAGAGGGCCGTGGGGACGTGGGGACGTGGGGGAGTGTGGCAGTGTGGCGGTGGGGCGGTGGGGCAGTGGGGCGGTGTGGCAGTGTGGCGGTGTGCGGCGGGGCCGTATGGCAGTGGGGCCGTGTGGCGGTGGGGCGGTGGGGCGGAGCCGTCCCCCCGGGCTTGTCCCGGGGGAACGGCAAATGGGGCATCTTGAACCGGACGGGGCCGGGGTGTAGCGTCCGCGCAACGAAGGGGAGAGCGTCCATGAGAAACCTGCAGGCGGCGGCGTTGGCGGTGGGGCTCGCATTCAGCACGGCATTCGGCGCGGCGGCGCAGACGAACTGGATCCCGGCGCCCGCGGAGGCGGTTGCGAAGTGGCAGGACCTGCGCTTCGGCATGTTCATCCACTGGGGGCCGGTCAGCCTGACGGGCCACGAGATCGGCTGGTCGCGCGGCAAGGAGACGCCGGCCGAGACCTACGACAAGCTCGTCCTGTCCTTCAACCCGACCAACTTCGACGCCGACGCCTGGGTCGCGACGGCGAAGGCGGCGGGGATGAAGTACGTCGTGCTGACGACCAAGCACCACGACGGCTTCTGCCTGTGGCCGTCGGACCTGACCGAGTACGACATCGCCGCCGGCCCGTTCCGGCGCGACATCGTGGGCGAACTCGCCGCGGCCTGCCGCAAGCAGGGTCTGCTTTTCGGCACCTATTACTCGGTGTGCGACTGGTGGCACCGCGACTTCCCGAAGGGCAGTCCGGGCGGGAGGACCGAGAAGGCCGGCGCGGTGCTCGACCGCTACGTCGAGTACTACCGCGGCCAGGTGCGCGAGCTGGTGACGCGCTACGGCCCGCTCGTCTCGATGTGGTTCGACGTTCCGCAGGTCGTCGGCCCGACGCAGGGCCTGCCGACGGTGAAGATGCTGCGCGAGCTCCAGCCCGACATCGTCATCAACAACCGCGCGTTCTCCGGCGCGCCGGGCGACCACGTGACGCCCGAGCAGCGCGTCGGCGGGTTCGACATGGAGCGGCCGTGGGAGACCTGCATGACCATCTGCCGCCAGTGGGCGTGGAAGCCGGACGACAAGATGAAATCGCGCGAGGAGTGCATCCAGACGCTCGTCCGCACCGTCGGCGGCAACGGAAACCTGCTGTTCAACGTCGGCCCGATGCCCGACGGCCGCATCGAACCGCGGCAGGTCGAGCGCCTGAAGGAGATGGGCGACTGGGTCGCGCGGCACGCCGAGTCGGTCTACGAAACGCGCGGCGGCCCCTACAAGCCCGGAACATGGGGGGCCAGCACGCGGCGCGGGAGCTCGGTCTACCTGCACATCATGAAATGGGACGGCGACGCCGCGGTGCTTCCCCGTCTGCCGGCGAAGGTGAAGTCGGCCGTGCTGCTGACGGCGAAGGGCGGCGCGGACGTGGCGCAGTTGGATACGGGCCTGGTGGTGCGCGTCGACGCCGCCCTGCGCGATGCCGCGGCGACGGTCGTGAAGCTCGAGATCGACGGCGACGCGATGGCGCTGGAGCCGATCGCGACCGCCAGCGGGGGCACCTCGCTCACGACGGGCGCGAAGGCGACGGCGTCGAACGTGTTCCAGAAGAGCGGCCGCTACACCGCCGCGATGGCCGTCGACGGCGATCCGGAGACGCGCTGGGCGACGGATGCCGGGACGAAGCAGGCGTGGCTCGAGGTGGATCTGCGCCATGAGACCGAGGTGTCGAAGGCCGTCGTGCAGGAATGGGAGGGCGACCGCGGCCGCATCCGCAAGATCGAGATCCGCGTGAAGGACGGCGAGGCGTGGAAGACGGTGGCCGCCGCCGACACCGCCGCGAAGCCGCTGACCTTCCCCCCGGTCAAGGCCCGCTACATCCGGCTCGAAATCCTCGATGCAAAGGACGGTCCGACGGTCGAGGAATTCCACCTGATGAAGTGAGGGACGATGGGTGCTGAGTGATGGGTGGGATCCTCTTCGCCATCGAGTTGCTTCTGGCGGTGGCCTTGGGCTTGTTCCTCTTCGGCGTCATGACCCTCTGATCTGCCTCTGATGTCCGCCCCCACCGGGGCAAGCCCGGTGGGCGGCTCGGACAGGGCGCTTGCCCGGTGGGCGGCCCCATGATGCGCAAGCCCGGTGGGCGGCCCGGACAGGATGTTCAAGCCCGGTGGGCGGCTTGGACAGGACGCTTGCCCGGTGGGCGGCTTGGACGAGGCGCCCGGCGGTCCCACCGGGCTTGTCCCGGTGGGGAGAAAAACGGGGACGGGCCGGTTCGGCGACCCGGCCGCGGAGGTTCATTAGTTCCGCCCGCGGTTCTCCTTCCCATTCCGGCCGCGGAGATTTCTCCGGAATTCCCCCCGCGGTTCTCCTTCCCATGGATGGAGGGCCGATGCGATGAGCGATTCATGGGGTTCGGCGGCGCGGGCGCTTCGGGAGGTCTTCGGCTTCGCCGGCTTCCGGCCGGGGCAGGAGGCGGCGATCCGGGCGATCCTGGAGGGCCACGACGCGCTGGTGGTGATGCCGACGGGCGGCGGGAAGTCGCTGTGTTTCCAACTGCCGGCGCTGGTGCGCGACGGGCTGACGGTGGTGGTCTCGCCGCTGATCGCGCTGATGAAGGACCAGGTCGATGCGCTGGTCGCGCGCGGCGTGAAGGCGGCGGCGATCAACTCGACGCTGTCCGAGACGGAGATGTCGGCGCGGCTCGACGCGATGGCGGCGGGAGAGTACCGGCTCGTCTACATCGCCCCGGAGCGGTTCCGGAGCGACCGCTTCGTCCGCGCGCTCTCCCGGGTCCGCGTCGCGCTCTTCGCCCTCGACGAGGCGCACTGCATCTCGCAATGGGGGCATGATTTCCGGCCCGACTACCTCCGCATCCGGGATGGACTGGCCCCGCTCGGGTCGCCGCAGGTCGTGGCGCTGACCGCGACGGCGACGCCGGACGTGCGGGCCGACATCGTGGCGCAGCTCGGGCTGGGCGCCGGCGGGCGCGCGGCGCCCCGCGTGTTCGTCTCCGGCTTCGCCCGGCCGAACCTCCGGCTCGGCGTGCGGCGGGTCGGCGGGCGCGAGGACAAGCTGGCGTTCATCCTGGACGCGATCGCGCGCCACGGGGCGGGCATCGTCTACTGCGCCACGCGCCGCAACGTCGAGAGCGTGGCGGGGGACCTCGGCGGCGGCGTCATCGCCTATCACGGCGGCATGGACGACAAGGAGCGCCGGGCCGCGCAGGAGCGGTTCGCGGGGGCGGAGCGCCCGGTGGTCGTCGCGACCAACGCCTTCGGCATGGGGATCGACCGGCCGGACCTGCGGTTCGTCATCCACCACGACATCCCGGGCAGCCTGGAGGCCTACTACCAGGAGGCCGGGCGCGCCGGGCGCGACGGGGCGCCGGCCGTCTGCGACCTGCTCCACAATCCCGCCGACCTGCGCACGCAGGAGTTCTTCCTCGACGGGGCCAACCCGACGCCGGACACGATCCGCGCGACGTATGCGCTCCTGGCGGCGAGGTGCGCGCGGGGGGCGGCGGACGTCGCGCCGCGGGACCTCGCCGCGCGGATGCCGGACAAGACGAGCGACATGGCGGTGGCGACGGCGATCGTGATCCTCGAGCGGGCCGGCACGATCCGCCGGCTCTACGACGGCGGCGGGTTCCGGCCCGACATCGAGGTGATCCGGCCGGTGGTGCCGGCCTCGAAGCTGCGGATCGACTTCGTGGCTCTTGCGGGCAAGCGGCGGCGCGACGAGCAGAGGCTGGCGCGGATGGCGGCCTACGCGGCGCCGGGCCGCTGCCGGCACCGGTTCATCCTCGACTACTTCGGCGACACGTCCGCCGGCCGGGACTGCTCGGCCTGCGACACCTGCGGCGCCTCGGGGATCTCGAAGACCGCGACGGCGGCGGCGCGACCGCGGATGGTGACGCTGCCGATGCGGCGCGCGGCCACGGCGTCGCCGGCGGCGGCGACGGTTGCCTCGCCGGCGAGGATGCGGGTGCCGTGCTCCTTGTTCTCCGCCTCGAAGCGGGAGGCCTGATTGACGGTGTCGCCGAGCACCGTGTACTCGAAGCGGCGCGCGGAGCCCATGTTGCCGGCGGTGACGGGGCCGGTGTTGATGCCGATTCTCATGTGGATGTCGCAGTCGAACTCGGCGTGGAGGCCGGGGCGGAGCGCGTCGAGCGTCCGGTGCATCTCGATCGCCGCGCGGCACGCCTCGGCGGCGTGGCCGGGGAGGTCGAACGGCGCGTTCCAGACGGCCATGATCGAGTCGCCGACGTACTTGTTGACCATGCCCTTCCGGGCGAGGACGACCTCGGTGAGCGGCGTCATGACGCGGTTCATCAGGTCCGACAGCCGTTGCGGCTCGAGGTGCTCGGAGATGCCGGTGAAGCCCGCGATGTCGCTGAAGAGGACCGTCACCTCGCGCCGCTCGCCGGCCAGCGTGAAGCTCTCGGGGTGGTCCTCCATGTAACGCAGCACCTCGGGCGAAACCATGGTGCCGAACATCGCGCGGACGCGGCGGCGGTCGCGCTCCTCCTGCCCGTAGCGGACCGCCGTGACGGCGGAGTAGGCCAGGGCGCAGGCGATGGCGACCTCCGCGGGGGACAGCACGAGGTTCCGCGCGTGCAGCATCAGCGCGGAGGCTCCGAGGGTCGACGCCACGGCCGCGACCGCCACGGCCAGCGCGGGACCCGAGCGCAGCCGCCACGCGGCGACGGTCACCAGTCCGCCGCCGAGCAGGATGCCTGCGAAGGTGACGTAGAAGAACCACGACTGCTCGCGGAGCGCGTCGCCGGCGAGGATGTTGTCCACCGCGGTCGCGTGGACCTCGACGCCCGGGAACTCCTCCACGAACGGCGTCGCGACGAGGTCCTTGAGCCCGGCCGCCGAGGTGCCGACGAACACGATGCGGTTCGACACGGCCGCCGGGTCGAACCGGCCGTCGAGAATCGCGGCGGCGGAGAGGGCGGGGAACGGCACGCTGCGGTAGTTGAGCACCAGCCGGCCGTTGTGGTCGACGGGAACGACAAGGTCGCGGAGGCGGATCTCGCGGACGCGCGTCCCGGTTTCGGCGTCGAAGACCAGGGCCGCCTGGCGCAGGCCGAGGTGGAGGCGGACGGCTTCCAGCGCGAGCGACGGGTAGACGCGGTCGGGGCCGTAGGCCCACACGAGGGGCGTGCGGCGGGTGATGCGGTCGTGGTCGGGCGTCGTGTTGAAGAAGGCGCCGGACGAGGCGGCGGCCAGTTCGGGGAGCGAGTGGACGATCGCGTCCGCCTGCGGAAGCAGGACCCGGCTCTCGGCGTTGCGCTCGAAGATCCGCCCCTTGTAGGCGTCGTCCGCGGCGGGGACGGCGTCGGCGGGGGCGGGGCACCGCTCGAGGAAGCACCCGAGGACGCTCCGCCCGCGGCCGAGCGCGGCGGCGAACTGCGCGTCGAACGAGCCGAGGCCCCCGGCCGCGCCGGGATCGACGGGCGTGCCGGAGAGCCGGGTCCACAGGTCGCGGATCTGGTCCGGCGAGGTCCGGTCGGGTTCGGGGAAGACGACGTCGTAGACGACGACGCTGGCGCCGGCCGCCCACAGCCGGTCGGTCAGGCGTGCGAGCAGCACGCGCGGCCAGGGCCACTGGCCGACGGCGGCGAGGCTGGCCTCGTCGATGTCGACCAGGGTGACGGCGTCCGCCCGCGGCGGTTGCGCGTGGCCCCGGAGCATCTGGTCGTGGACCCGTCGCGAGAGGGCCTTGAGAAGGGGCGGTTCCCAGATCGTGAGGGCCGCCGACGCCGCAACGACGGCGAGCCCGGCGGCAAGCACGGGCGCCGATCGCGCTCCGGCACCGCGGCGCATCACTTCGGGGAGGGGGATCGGGTCCTGAGATCGGTGCCGTAGGTGAGTTCGACGCTCGGCCCCACGGTGCCATGGTCGAAGCGGCCGCTGCCGATGGCGCCGGTGACGGGGGCCAGCCCGAGGTTGTTCTGCCCCGGGCCGACGAGATTGCCCGTCATGCTGCCGTTCGCGGGCGTGCCGTAGGAGCCCCCGCTGAAGTTGAGGCTGTAGTTCGACGGCGAGCCCTGGAGGTGGCCGAGGGGCGTGATGGCCGTGGGGGCGACGTCGAACGACAGGCTGTCGCCATCGGTGTTCGTGAGCTGGAAGCTCCCGGCCCACTGCGCGGTGCCGCCGCCGAGCGTGACATTGAGGTCCGCGGTGCCGTCGAGACGGCGGGTCACGGAGCTGTCGCCGACGAACGCCGTCGCGCGTCCGATCGGGTCGGAGTGCAGTTGGTAGACCTGGGATCCCTGCCGCAGGGCGTCGATGTCCGCGGCGCCGAGCGTGCGGCCGGCGGCGTAGACGCCGGACAGCGTGGTCTCGGAGTTGGCCGTCGTCTGCGTGGCGGCCCATTCGCCCCAGACCCAGTCGGAGCCCTGGCCGCGGTTCTGGATGACGCCCTGATCGCCGGAGGCGATGCCGAGCCAGGCGCCGTTGAAGTCGTCGCCGCCGAGACGGACGCTCGCGTCGGGCGGACCGAGGGTCGTGTAGGGCGTCGAGCTGTCGACGGAGGTGAACAGGTCGACGGCCAGGAACGCCGGATTCACGACGCCGGACTTGTCGAGGGCGACGCGGGTGTGATCCTCGTTCCGCGACGACAGATCGGAGGCCGGGGCGTCGTAGACGCCGTTGGCGGAGCCGAGCAGGTCCCGGTAGGTCATCGTGCTTCCGCTCGTGATCGTGCCGCGTTCCGACCTGCCGGCGGTGACCGGGGGTGGGTAGTAGCTGAAGTACGTGTAGGTCATCTCCGCCGAGGTGTAGCCGAAGTAGTCCCAGCTCGGGCTGCTGCCGGGGCGGGGGATGATCCCCAAGGACGTGCGGAGCCCGAACGGGGTGAAGGGGGAGCCGCCCGAAGGGCCCCCGGGCTGCAGGCTGCCGGCCCCGATGCGGCGATTCAGAAAGACCTGGCCGGCATCGCCGAACAACGGGTTGAACCCGAGGCCGGGTCCGTTCGGACCGCCGGCACCGTGGGCGCCCGGCGCGCCGCCGAGAGGCCCGCCGCCGCCCCCCCCGCCGTCATCCGGCGCCCCGCCGAAGCCGCCGCTTCCGCCCGGCGCGCCGGGGGCGTTGAAGCCGGGCGCCGTGCCGCCGAGGAGTCCCCGGAAGAACAGCGGATCGAACGGGCCCTGGCCGGAGTTGCCGTTGTTGTCGACGAAACCGCCGCCGGGACCGTTGAAGCGCAGGGGCTGGCCGGGGCCGCGCTGCGTGGCGAAGATGATGATCTCGGTGCCGGGGCTGACGAAGTCGATCGCGAAGTCGTCCTGGTTCGGTCCGATCTGGCCGGCCACGCCGCACCCGCGGATGCCGATGGTCGACCGGCCGGTCTGGATCTGGAAGCGGGACGGATTCAGCTCGGTGATCTTCCCGGTCACGGTCCGGAAGACGCCCTTGCCGACGCGCGCCTTGAAGCCGTTCTTCTCCTTCGCGCCCGGATCGTAGACGTATTCGTCGAGGACGGTCTCCGAGTTCTCGCCCTGCGAGAAGAGGCTGTCGTCCGAGAAGAGGATCTGGACGCGCGACCCCGGGCCGGTCTTGAGCGTGTCGCCGGTGAAGACGGCGGCCTTCATGGCGAGCGCGCGCGCGGCGCCGTCGGCGCCGGCGGCGGACGCCTGGCCCTGGAGGGCGATGACCGATCCGATCGGGTCCGCGGCGGCCGCCGCAAGGGCGAGCCCGCATGCGATCAGCGGAGCGAGACGGATTGCGATGGCGTTCATGGTGGCGTCTCCCGTGGCCTACTGCAGGAAATACGAGATCCCGAGGCTGACGACGTTCCGTTCGTACTCGTACAGCGAGAAGGTCGACTCGTTCCGGACGTGGCGGTAGCCGAGGTCGGTCTCCCAGCGCGAGGTCCAGCGCGTCCGCAGCCCCCCGCCGAACTGCCACTGGTCGTCGTCGCGCGGGGCGGGCTGGATGCCCTCGAACAGGATGCCGTCGTAGTCGGCGCTGCGGTACACGGCGAAGGCGTAGGCGCTGGTCCGCAGGGGCAGCCCGGCCTCGGCCAGAAGGCCGGCCTCGACGCCCTCGTTGCGGTAGCCGTCGGCGTCGGCGTCCTCGAGGAAGGTGGCGGCAAGCAACGAGACCGCGTGGCGCGGGTCGCGCCCCGGGCGGTGGGTCAGATAGCCGCCGGCGCGGTAGAACCCGGCATCGCGGCCGGCGTCGGTGTCGTAGTCGCGGAACTCCGCCGTCACGCGGAGGGCGCCGGACCACGACTCCAGCGGGCGCCAGACGAGCCCGGGCTCGACGCCGCCCGACCAGAGCAGGGGTTCGTTGCCGAAGCCGAAGTAATCGACCTTCACCGGCAGGTCGATCTCGCGCCGCGGGGCGACGTGCCGCAGGCCCAGCGTGGCGCGGCCGTAGCCGACCGCCACCTCGTCGGAATGCTCGGTGAAGCTGTTGTAGAGCGACAGACCGCCCGTCGCGAACCAGCCGCCGCGGTCGCCCAGGTCGTGGAGCGCGGAGCCGATGAACGCGACGGAGCCGCCCCAGACGTCCAGCGGCTCGGACTCGGGCGCGACCTGGAGCGTCCCGAGAAGCGTATCGACCGTCACGGACGAGGGGCCGTAGTTGGCATTGTCGTCGTGGAAGCCGGTGATCCGGAGTTCGCCCGTGAAGCCCCATCGCCGCTCCTCGGCGTCGATCCGGGCGAGGAAGCGCCGGATGTTCGCCTCGACCGGGGCGGGCGGGCCGGCCCGCAGCACGGCCTCGAACTCGCTGCGCGCCAGCTCGGGAAGCCCCAGGGCGTGGTACGTCCGCGCCAGCTCCAGCCGGGCCCTCTGGTTGCCGGGCTGGAGCGCCAGGACCCGCTCGAAGGCCATCTGCGCGTGACCGTACTTGCGGAGGGCGAAGGCGGACAGGCCGGCACCGAGGCTGGCGGAGACGTCGTCCGGCCGCTCGCGGATGGCCGCCATGAAACCCTCGTAGGCCGCCGCCGCGTCGCCGCGGCCGAGGGCGGCCTGCGCGTCGTCCAGAGCGCCCCCCGGGGACGGCGAAGCCGTCCCGAACGAGAACCAGACCGCCGCCAGCGCGACGGCCACGCGAATCCCGGGTCGATCGCTCATCGGGTCTCCCCTGCATGCCGGCCGGACCGGTCGCCCGACCGCATGTCGTTAGCTTACAACCGTCGGCGCGAGATTCCACACGGCCCCGGCTGCGGGCCGGTCCGTGAAACCTCCGGCGCGGGATGATGCGCTCCCGGTCCCGTCCGCTCAAGCCAGAAACAGCCCGGGACAGGCGGTCCTGGTGCGCGATTCTGCTTTCGATGATGCCCGTTGGCGGTATGGGCGCGGGGGCGCGAGAGGAGGCGGCCGGCAAAGCAAGGGTGTCGAACGGATGGGCGTGCTTCCGGCTTTCCGGGGCGGGGGATCGGGCGTAGATTCGGCGCGTGAAAATCGTTGTGCTGGACGGGTACACCACGAACCCGGGCGATCTGTCGTGGGATCCGCTGATCGAACTGGGCGACCTGACGGTCTTCGACCGGACCGGGCGCGACGAGATGGAGGAGCACGCGGCGGACGCCGACGCCGTGCTGACGAACAAGACGGTCCTCAACCGCGAGGCGCTGCGGAAGATCCCGAAGCTGCGCTACATCGGCGTGCTGGCGACCGGCCACAACGTCGTGAACCTCCAGGCGGCCGCGAAGCGGAGCGTGGTCGTGACGAACGTGCCGGCCTACAGCACGCCGTCGGTCGCCGAGCACGTCTTCGCGCTGATCCTCGAGATGGCGCGCAACGTCGAGTGGCACGCCCACAGCGTCCGCAAGGGCCGCTGGAGCCGTTGCCCGGACTTCTGCTACTGGAACGCGCCGCTGGTCGAACTGGCCGGCAAGACGATGGGCATCGTCGGCTTCGGACGCACCGGCCAGGCGGTGGCGCGGCGCGCGCTGGCGTTCGAGATGCGCGTGATCGTCCACACGAGGACGCCGCCCGCGATCCGTCCGCCCGGCATCGAGTTCGCCGACCTCGACCGCGTGTTCCGCGAGAGCGACATCCTGAGCGTCCACGTGCCGTTCGCGCCGGAGACCGAGAACCTCGTCAACTCGAGCCGGCTGGCACTGATGAAGCCGGCCGCGTGGCTGGTCAACACGAGCCGCGGCGGGGTGGTGGAGGAGACGGCGCTGGCGGACGCGCTGGCGCGCAAGGCGATCGCGGGCGCGGCGCTGGACGTCCTCTCGGAGGAGCCGCCGCCCCCGGAGAACCCGCTGCTTCGCGCGCCGAACTGTCTCATCACCCCGCACCACGCCTGGGCGAGCCGCGCGGCGCGCGAGCGGCTGATCCGCATCGCGGCGGACAACCTCGCCGCGTTCCTCGCCGGCAAACCGCAGAACCTCGTGCCCCTGCCGGCGCCGGAGGCGGGCCATGGCTGACCTGCAGGCCTTCACCGGCCCCGACGGACGCCGCCGCTGCTGGTGGTGCGCGGCCGCGCCGGAACTCGCGGCCTACCACGACGCCGAGTGGGGCTTCCCGGTGACCGACGACCGCCGCCTCTTCGAGAAGATCTGCCTCGAGGGGTTCCAGTCGGGCCTGAGCTGGCTGACGATCCTCCGCAAGCGCGAGGCCTTCCGGCGCGGCTTCGCAGGCTTCGGTTTCGAACGCATCGCGCGGTTCGGCGCGAAGGACGTGGCGCGGCTGCTCGGCGACGCGGGAATCGTCCGGCACCGGGGCAAGATCGAGTCGGCGATCAACAACGCGCGGCGCGCGCGCGATCTCGTCGGGGAATGCGGCTCGTTGGCGGCCTACCTGTGGCGCTTCGAGCCCCCCGCCGCGTCGCGGCCGAAGCGCATCACGGCCGGAGTCCTGCGGACGCTGACGACGTGCCCGGAGTCCGTTGCGCTGTCGAAGGACCTCAAGCGGCGGGGCTGGTCGTTCGTCGGGCCGACGACGATGTACGCCCTGATGCAGGCGGTGGGCATGGTCAACGACCACACGGAGGACTGCTGCATCCGCGCCGCGGTCGAACGCGCCCGGCGGGCCCTGCGGCGTCCGGGGGTGTGACATGAACCGACGGCGCGCGGGACATGGGGTGCACGGGTGCGCCCCGGCGGTGGCCTTCCTGCTGACTGCGGCGGCCGCCATGGCGCGAATGGAGGGCGGCGGCGAGGCCGACGTCCTCAAGGCCTTCAGGGACGATCCCGAGGCCGCCGGCAAGGCGGCGATCGCGCGTTCCACATCCGACTCGCTGGCGCGGACCGCCTTCGCGCACTTCGTCATAGGAACGCATTCGCTGCGCACCGCGGATTCGATGAAGGTCATCCTGGGCTTCGTCGCGCGCGAGGGGATGTTCACTTCCGCGAGCTGCCACCTCGGGCTCAGCGGCCAGCGCGATGCCGTCGTCCCGGCGCTGCTCGGCGACGGCCGCGCGGAGGCGCAGCGGCTGGCCGCCGGCGCGCTGCTCTTCGCTGCGCTGGCCGATCATCTCGGCGAGGCCCGCGAGGCGGCCTTCGAGGCGTGGAAGAAGGGCGCCGCCGAGGCGGAGCCGGACGGCGAGGGCGACGGCGGCGCATCCGGCGCACGGAAGAAGGGCGGCAAGGGGAAGGGCAAGGCGGCGGGAGGCGCCGGCAAAGGGGCGCGCGCGGGACACGAGGCCCGGCCGGAGAACGGGCCCGTGGTCGTGCCCGCCGCGCTGCTCAAGGCCGCCGCGCCGGCCACCGTTTCGATGGCGATCCGCGCGGCGGCGTACGCCCGGGACGCATCCGTCGCCGACGCCGTCGCGGCGTGCACCACGAACGAGCCGCGCGTTGCGGGCGCGCGGCTGCTCTACGCGGCGCGCATGGGTCATCCGCTTCCGGACGATGCGCTCGCCGCAGCCTTCGCCCCGCCGCCCCGGGCGCCCGCGGGCCTCCCTCCGCCCGGCGCGCGCGGCCCGCGCGGGCCGGCGGACAACGTCCCCGACGCGCTCGATGTCCCCGGCCTCTGCCCGGCGATCGAGGCCCTTGGCATCCTTGGCGACCCGCAGCACCTTCCGAAGATCCTGCAGGGTGCGCCCCACGAGGATCCGCGCGTCCGTCTCGAGGCCGCCCGCGCCCTGCGGCGGTTCGAGTCCGACGAAGCCCTGGCCTTCACGGGCCGCTGGCTCCAGGCCTGCGACTGGCCGGTGGCCGTCGAACTGGCCGACGCAATCGGCGCGCGGCCGGACAAGCGGATGGTCCCCGCCCTGATCGAACGGCTGCGCAGGGAGCAGGGGAGGCTCCGGATGGATCTCGTCCATGCGCTGAGCTGCATCGCGGGCGAGCAGAAGGCGCAGACCGCCGAGGCGTGGGCGGGATGGTGGACGACGAACGGGCCGGCGTTCGAGGTCAACGCAGAGGCCGGCGCGGCCTACCGCGCACGGACGCCCGTGCAGCGCGTCGACCTGGTCGCGCTCGGCTTCTTCTACTCGCTGCCGATCCAGAGCGACCGGATCTGCTACGTCGTCGACTCGTCGCAATCCATGAAGGGCGACCGCATCGCGTCGCTCCGCCGCAACCTCGCCGAGTCGGTCGACGGCCTCGCGAAGCCCGTGCGCTACGGCATCGTCGACTTCGGGGGCGACCTGACCGTGCTCGAGGCGGATGGACTTCTCGAAGACCGCCGCAGGGGCGTCAAGCGCGCCGAGGACATGCCGCTCTCCGGCGGCACGCGCGCCTACGACGCGATGGAGCGAGCGGCCCGCCTCCCCGCCGTCGACACGCTGCTGTTCCTTTCCGACGGAGCTCCCGTGCGCGGCCAGTTCAACGCGTGGTCCGACATCCTCCGCGTGCTCTCCGTCATGCACCGGTACGCGCCGGTCGCGATCCACAGCGTGAACTTCGACCCCAACCCCGCCAACGCCGCGGCGATGCGCAAGCTCGCCGCCTGCCGCGCCGGCCGCAACGCCGACGTCGACGCGGGCGACGCGGCGGATGAATGGTGACCGTCGTTTGACAACGGGGAGCGGTGGGGTAGGTTCGCATCGGGCAGCGTGCGTTTTCTCTGGGTTCTCCACCCAACCTCCTTGGCGCGCGCTGCCCTTCCCGCTTTCACGGGCGCCCCGGGGTCCCCCGACGTCCGGCCTCCTGCGTGCACCCGCGATCCGCCGCGGTTGTCCGCCGTGGCTCCATCCTCCGCGATCCTAGCGACTTCGGGCTGCCCTGCGCCCGGTACCGCCGCCCCTCATTCCGCGAGGCGTACCTGCGAACGGTCGGGGGCGGCGTCGATGCCGTGGGCGCGGAACCAGGGGAAGAGGTCGCGGCCGAGGGCGGCGGAGAGGACGGCGACGGTCTCGTCGGGGCCGTAGCGGCGGAGGGCGCCGGGCTTGGCGAGGCGCCGCTTGGCCTGGAAGTAGCGCGCGAGCCAGTCGGGATCCTTGGCGCGGAGTTGCTCGAAGATCCAGAACGACTTGCCCCAGTGGACGTCGTTGCGGGCGCCGTCGCCCAGTTCCGCCGCGCCGGCCGGTCCGCGGCCCTCGAGACCGTAGAGCTTCATCTCCGGGTCGTGCCGGGCGGCGCGCGCGATGGTCTCCCGGATGCGGCGCTCCGCCTCCTCCGCGTGGCCCATGTCGATCATGACGAGGTTGCCGACGTAGGTGGCGATCGGCTCGTTCCAGATCTCGGCGAAGGGCAGGACCCACGAATGGACCGACTCGTGGGTGATGAACTCGATCATGCTGTCCTCGCGCTCCGGAAAGCCGCCCCACCACACCGCCAGCCCGATGACGCGGCCGGACGAGAACCCGCCGCCGCCGGTCGCAAGCAGCCCGACCTCCGAGGCCATGCCGTCGGACAGCGGCACGCCCATGCGTTTCCCGATGACCGGCCGGCAGCGCTGCGCGATGTCGAACATGGCCCGCGCGTACGGCTTCAGGTAATCGCTGTAGTGCAGCGTGAGCCCCTCGTGGGTTTCGACCGTGTCGCCCGGGACGAGGCCGCGCCCCTTGAACGGCTTCGACGGATCGACGGCGCGGCCGGCGGCCGTTCGGACAAGCAGCGGGGCGAGCCACGAGGCGTTGATCGGGTCGGACGCGTCCGGCCGGCTGCCCGCCAGCGATCGCGGCGCGACCAGCACGCGGCCCTTCCCTTCGGCGCGCGAGGCGACGACCGGGCGTCCGTCCGCGTCCGTGACGTGCACGGCCCATGCCGTCGGCGCCTCCAGTTCGAGCCGCAGTCGCGCACCGCCCTCGATGGCGGCGGCGCCGAGGTCCGCCGCGACCTTGAGCGGCTTCTTCGCGTCCGAGACGAGCCGCGCGCCGAACGATGCGGCGAGGTCGTGTTGCGGACCACGCTCCGACCCGACGAAGACCGCCACGCCGCCGCCGGCCTTGAGGAAGTCGCGGATCGCGGCGCGGTCCTCCGGTGTGTAGGCGAGCGGCTCCGCGCAATCGAGCAGCACCAGCAGGTTGGCGTTGGAGAGATCGAACCGGGGCAGCGCGTTCCAGCTCGTGACGGCCTTCCGGCCTGCGAGGTACTGCCGCGCGAAGCGGCCGTCGGCATAGAACGAGAACTCGTGGGCAAGATCGACGACGGCGTGCACGGCCGGCGGCGGGGGCGCGGCGCGGGCGGCCAGGGGCAAGGCGAGGACAAAGGCGAGAACAAGCGGACGGAAGGATGACGGGATGGGGGGAGGAGAAGAGAAGAGGGACGCGATGCCGGCCGCGGAACGCCGCATCGCGCATCGTCGCGCATCCGCTTTCCTTCCGTTCATCCGAGCATCCACCCATCCATTCATCCCGTCGTCCCTCCGTCCGCGCATCCGTCGCTTCATGCCACCGCCGGGTCGTGGATACATCGGGTCCGCTCGTTGCGCAACTCCGATGCGACGGCCCGCCGGGCTGGATTCCCGGGCGAAGGGCGACTACAAGGGGTCGGGCCGGGCGCGACTGCGGCCGGACCCCGGAGGCGCCATGCAGGTGGAAACGACGGATGCCGCGACCGCCCCCGCGACGCGTGCGCTTGCGTTCGCGCTGCGCTGGATCGGCGCGGTCTCGGGGGCGGCGATCGTGGCGGCGCTGATGCCGCTGTCGTGGATCGCGGCCGCCCACGAGGCGATCGGGCTCGGGCCGCTGCCGGAGGGGCCGGTGGTCGAGTACCTCGCCCGGTCGACATCCTTCCTCTACGCGGCGCTCGGCGGCCTGATGTGGCTGATCGCGTCGGATCTCGTCCGCTACGCCCGCCTGCTCCGCCTCATGCTGGTGCTCGGGTTCGCCGCGGCGCCCGGCCTCTTTGTGCTCGACCACCGCGCCGGCCTCCCGGCCTGGTGGCGGTTCGGCGAGGGCCCGGCCGTGCTGCTGATCTGCGGGGTCCTCTCGGTCCTCGCCGCGCGGGCGGGGATCCTCCTCCGGTCCGGGCCGCCGGATGCCCGGTGAATCCCAGCCGCGCCGCGCCCGCTGAACCGCCTTGCGAAGGCGGCTGGTCCGCGGGCCTCGTGCACGGCGCCGACGGAGCGGCGCCCTCCAGATCCGTCCGCATGTACCTCGGCTGAAGGAGTTCTGGAGGGCCGCGCTCCGTCGCGGCCGTATCCTGCGCACTTCACGTCGGCCCCGTTCGCGGATACCTTGCCCGGCCAAGGATCGGCGGGGCGCTTCCGTCGTGGCAGCGTGCGGCCGGATGTGCCACAGACCGGCGATCATCGACGCATGTTGGTCCAAGGGTCTGTGTCACGGCGCCGACGGAGCGGCGCCCTCCAGGACCATCCTCGCGTACATCGGCGGCCAAGCCCCGGCGATCATCGACGGATGCTGGTCCGAGGGCCTGTGGCACGGCGCCGACGGAGCGGCGCCCTCCAGGACCGTCCTCGCGTACATCGGCGGCCAAGCCCCGGCGATCATCGACGAATGCTGGTCCGAGGGCCTGTTGCATGGCGCCGACGGAGCGGCGCCCTCCAGGACCGTCCTCGCGCACGTCGGTGGCCAAGCCCCGGCGATCATCGACGCATGTTGGTCCGAGGGCCTGTGGCACGTCGCCGGCGGAGCGGCGCCCTCCAGGACCATCCTCGCGTACATCGGCTGAAGGAGCCCTGGAGGGCCGCGCTCCGTCGCGGCCGTATCCTGCGCACTTCACGTCGGCCCCGTTCGCGGATACCTTGCCCGGCCGAGGATCGGTGGGGGCGCTTCCGTCGTGACAGTGTGCGGCCGGATGTGCCACAAAGCGGATGGAGAACCGATGCATGATGACGACCGGGAGGTGGAGGGTCCTCGCGCTGGCGGCCGAGCTGTTTGCGGCGGGGGCCGCGCGTGGAGGCGTGACCATCCTCACGAACCTGCCGTACAAGGCGGAGGCGGCCGCGGACGACTACGAACGGGAGCGCTGCCGGCTCGACCTGTACCTGCCGGGGGGCACGGGATTCCCGTCGATCGTATGGTTTCATGGCGGTGGACTCGTTGGCGGCAACAAGGACGGCGCCATGTCCATCGGACGGTCCTTTGCGGAGGAGGGCATCGCCGTGGCCGCCGCGAATTACCGGCTGAGCCCGAAGGTGAAGTTCCCGGCCTACGTCGAGGACGCCGCGGCCGCCGTGGCCTGGGTGCGTGCGACCATCGGCGGGCACGGCGGGGCCTCCAACAGGGTCTTCGTCGGCGGGGCCTCGGCCGGGGGATACCTCACGTCGATGATCGCGATGGACGCCTCCTACCTGCGTCGCCACGGGCTTGATCCGTCGGCGCTGGCCGGGTTCGTTCCGGTGAGCGGCCAGATGGTGACGCACTTCACGGTGCGGGCGGAGCGGGGCCTCGGGACGAACGCCATCGTCGCCGATGCGGCCGCGCCCATCCACTTCACGCGGCCGGACGGTCCGCCGATGCTCGTCATCATGGGCGACCGCGACTGGCCGGGGCGGCTCGAAGAGAACCAGTACTTCGTGGCGCTCCAGAAGATCGCCGGCAACCGGCGCGTCGATCTGCTCGTCGTGCCCGACCGTACGCACGGGACGATCTGCGGCAACATCAAGCTGCCGGACGACCCCTCGCGCGAGGCGATCCGCCGGTTCACCGGCGTGCGCGGAGGGGAGGCGCCATGAGCGCGGCGTCGCTTGCGGCTCCGCCGCTGACCGCCTGGGGGATCCCGGCGGGCGAGGTGATGGTGATCGCGGGACCCTGCAGCGCGGAGTCGCGCGAACAGGTGCTGGAGACCGCACGGGCGCTTGCGCCGCTCAAGGTTCGCGTCCTCCGCGCCGGCGTCTGGAAACCCCGGACCCGCCCCGGGACGTTCGAGGGCGCCGGCGTCGAGGCGCTCGCCTGGGTCAAGGAGGCCGGCGTTGAGATCGGCCGCCCGGTCGCGGTCGAGGTCGCAACGACCGGCCACATCGAGGCGGCGCTGAAGGCGGGGATCGACGTGCTGTGGATCGGCGCGCGCACGAGCACGAACCCGATCCAGATGTCCGAGCTGGCCGAGGCGCTGCGCGGGACGGACGTTCCCCTCCTCGTGAAGAACCCGGTCAATCCCGACGTCCAGCTGTGGCTCGGCGCGATCGAGCGCCTCGCGTCCGCGGGCGTGCGGCGCCTGGGCGCCATCCACCGCGGGTTCTCCACCCACGCGCGCAGCGCCTACCGCAACGACCCGATCTGGCGCATCCCGCTCGACCTGCGGCGCCTCGCGCCGGGCCTGCCGCTGCTGTGCGACCCGAGCCATATCAGCGGGACGGTCGGCCTCATCGAGGCCGTCGCGCAGAACGCGCTCGACCTGCTCTTCGACGGGCTGATGATCGAGGCGCACCGCGACCCGCCGGCGGCGCTGAGCGACGCGCAGCAGCAGCTCACCCCCGCGGACCTCGGCGCGCTGCTCGGCCGGCTCGTGCGGCGCAGCCCGACGAGCTCGAGCGACGAGTACCGCGCCCGCATCAGCGCCCTGCGCCTCGAGATGGACGAGGTCGACCACGGCATCATCGGCCTGCTCGCGTCCCGCATGTCGATCGCCAGGCGGATCGCCGGGGTGCAGAAGAGCAACAACGTCGCCGCGTTCCAGCCCGACCGCTGGCAGGCGACGCTCGAGAGCCGGACCCGCGAGGGCGTGGAGAAGGGGCTCGACGGCGAGTTCATGGAGGAGCTCTACGCGCTCATCCACGAGGAAACCCTGCGCCACAAGACCGAGATGCCGTGAGCGTGGCCATGCGGCGCGAGGAGACGATCCACTACCTGGAGATGCGGAGCCCCGGCGACCTGCGCCCCTCCCGTCCGGCGCGCGTCGCCTACGACCTGCGCCGCACGGAGATCCCGTGTCCCGAGGTGAGCCGGTTCTTCTACACGGCGGTCGGCGGCGACTGGCTGTGGGTCGACCGGCTCGGGCAGGCCTACGCGGACTGGCTGGAGTGGGTGCTGCGCCCCGGCCACGAGACGTGGATCGCGTCCGTGTCCGGCACGCCCGCCGCCTACTTCGAACTCGACGGTCCGCCCGGCGCCGACACGGAACTGGCCTTCTTCGGAGTGCTCCCGCAATTCGCGGGGCAGGGCCTCGGCGGCGCGCTGCTGACCGATGCCGTCCGCCGCGCCTGGGCCCGCACCCCGCCGCGCGTGTGGCTGCACACCTGCTCGTTCGACCACCCCGCCGCGCTCCGGAACTACCTCGCCCGCGGCTTCCGGCTCGTCCGGAGCGAAACGCATCCCAAGGAGATGCCCGCCTCCCCGCCCGGTCCCTGGCCCGGCGCGGGCAGGACGCCGGCCCACACCGCCCGCCTGATGGCCCCCCGCGGAGACGGGACTCCGTGACGACACGCCTCGTCATCCTTGGCGAATACGACGCAGCCTTCGCACCGCACGCACTGACCGATGCGGCCATCGGGCACGCGAGCGCGGCGCTGGACGTGGCGGTCGAGGCGAGGTGGATGTCGACAGCGGAGGTGGATGATGCGGCGTTGGCGGGATCCTCCGCCCTCTGGATTGCGCCGGGAAGCCCGTACCGGGACCTGGATCGCACGCTGCGGGCGATCCGGTTCGCCCGCGAGCGCGGCGTGCCGTGCCTCGGCACCTGCGGCGGCTTCCAGCACATGATCCTCGAATACGCGCGGAACGTGCTGGGGTTCCCCGATGCCCGCCACGCCGAGTACGATCCGTACGCATCGAACCTCTTCATTTCGCGCCTGGCCTGCTCGCTCGCGGGACGCGCGATGGATCTGCGCCTGGTCCCCGGCTCCCGGGTCGCGCGCATCTACGGCGCGACCGCGGTCCACGAGCGGTACTACTGCAACTTCGGCGTGAACCCGGACTGCGTCGGACGGTTGGCCGCCGGCCCGCTGCGCATCACCGGCGCGGATGCCGAGGGCGAGGTGCGCGTGATCGAACTGCCCGGGCATCCGTTCTTCATCGGCACGCTGTTCGTGCCGCAGGCGCGGTCGCGGCCGGACGCGCCGCATCCGCTCGTCACGGCCTTCGTCCGGGCTGCGGCCGGGGAGCGTCCAAGGGTTGGAACCTGACCCGTCGTCGGTTTCCAAGGGTTGGAAGATCTGAGGGGTAGGGTGCGGACGTGAGAAGCGCGTAATGGCTGGCGGCCGTGATGTCCGCGCCGGCCGGGGCTTCCGCGGTCCCGCGCGACGGCCGCCTCGCCGCAACCGTCCGCCCGCACGGCGTCGTAAGGCTTCATGCGTTCCCGGCGGTACCGCGCGGAGCGTCGGGCGCGGCCGCCGGACGGTCGGCACAAGGGCGCGAAGATCGCAAGGAGACGAAAGGCGGAGAGGTGAGGGGCCTTGAGGCGCCCCTTCGCTCTCCGCCGTTCGATGTCCGGTGTTGGATGTTCGGCGTTCGATGTTCGCGCCCGCGAAAGCGGGCGCTAAACAACCGGTTCCCATCCCTTGCGGTACTCGCGCTTGGTCAGCGCGAGGGCCTCGGGGTCGCCGACGACCTTGCCGGTGGCCGGGTCGACGTTGATCGTGCGGCCGGTGCGGACCGCCAGGTTCGCGTAGTGGCAGTACATCGTGCTGCGCTGGCCGTCCTCGATGTCCGCGTTCGGCTTCCCGCCGCTGCGCACGCAGTCGACGAAGTTGGCGAAGTGCTCGACCGAGTCGCTGCCCGAGCCCGCGCCGACGTTGACCTCCTCCTTGGTCTTGAGGCCGACGATCTCCTTGCCCTTCGCGTCGATGATGCGGTGGCCGGAGTCGACGAGGATCATCGTGCCGCCCTCGCCGTAGAAGTTCACCTGGAAGCCGATCTTCTCCGCGGCGCGCGCGTGGCTGCTGCTCTGCTCCCACGTGATGAGCTTGTCGCCGAAGTCGAAGGCCGCGAGGCCGGTGTCCGGCGTCTCCTGGTCGTCCTGGCAGAGGTAGCGCCCGCCGCCCCACGTGACGCGCTTCGGGCAGTTGACCTGCAGGCCCCAGCGCGCGAGGTCGAGCGAGTGCACGGCGTTGTTGCCGAGCTCGCCGTTGCCCCAGTGCCAGAACCAGTGCCAGTTGTAGTGAATCAGGTTGTCCTTGAAGGGCCGGTCCGGCGCGGCGCCCTGCCAGAGCGTGTAGTCGAGCCACTCGGGGACCGGGGCCGCCTTGCCGATGCCGATCGTCGGGCGGAAGCGCGTGTACCAGCAGCGCGCGGTCATGATCCGGCCGATCGCGCCGCGGTGCAGCGCGGCCATCGCCTCGATGAACGTCGGCATGCTGCGGCGCTGGTTGCCCATCTGCACGACGCGCTTGTGCTTGCGCGCGGCGGCGACGAGCGACTCCGACTCGAACTGGTCGTGGCTGCCGGGCTTCTCGACGTAGACGTGCTTGCCGGCCTGGCAGGCCATGATCGCCGCGATCGCGTGCCAGTGGTTGGGCATCGCCAGCGTCACGACGTCGATCGACTTGTCCTCGAGCAGCGTCCGGATGTCCTTCTCCCCGCGGGGCGCCTTGCCCTGCTTCTTCTCGACGATGCCGACGGCCTTCTGCAGCGCGCGGCTGTCGACGTCGCAAACCGCGGCGATCTCCACGTTCGGCTGGGCGAGAAGGCCGTTCACGTGCGCGAGGCCGCGCGCGTTCACCCCGACGATGGCCGCGACGATCTTCGACGAGGGCGACGCGGCGCGGGCCAGCGACCCGGTCCGCGCGACGGCCAGTCCGGCGCCGGCGGCGGCGGAATGCTGGAGGAACGTCCGGCGATTGATGAATGGTTTCATGCGTGCCACTATAGGCGCGAGGGCACACCATGAAAACACGGAACTGCGTCCTTCCGCTGGCCGTCCTGATCCCCGCCGCCGCCTGCCTCGCCGCCGACCTCCGTATCGGGATGATCGGGCTCGACACGTCGCACGTGTCGGCGTTCTCCAAGGTCCTCAACGATCCGGCGGACAAGAACCACGTTCCCGGCGCGCGAGTCGTCGCGGCGTTCAAGGGCGGCAGCGCGGACATCGCCTCCAGCCGCGATCGCGTGGACAAGTTCACGGAGGAACTGACGACGAAGTACGGCGTGAAGCTCGTCGACTCGATCGAGGAGCTCTGCAAGCAGGTCGACTGCGTCATGCTCGAGAGCGTCGACGGCCGTCCGCACCTCGCGCAGGCGCGCCCGGTGATCGCGGCGGGCAAGCCGCTGTTCATCGACAAGCCGATGGCGGCGTCGCTGAAGGATGCGATCGAGATCTTCCGTCTCGCGCGGGAGAAGAAGGTGCCGGTGTTCAGCGCCTCGTCGCTCCGGTTCGGCAAGGAGACCCAGGCCGCCCGGAACGGGGCGGTCGGCCGGGTGCTCGGCGCCGAGACGTTCAGCCCGGTCAACGTCGAGCCGACGCATCCGGAGCTGTTCTGGTACGGGATCCACGGCGTCGAGTCGCTCTTCGCGGTCATGGGACCGGGCTGCGTCTCGGTGAAACGCGGCACGGCGGCCGACGGCGGCATCGAGGTCACGGGCACGTGGAAGGACGGGCGCACCGGGATCTTCCGCCAGGCGCCGGGCAACAAGGGCTACGGCGGCAAGGTTCGCGGCGAGAAGGGCGAGGCCCCGGCCGGCACCTACGACGGCTACGCGCCGCTGCTGGTCGACGTGATCAAGTTCTTCCAGACCGGCGTCGTGCCGTTTCCCGAGCGGGAAACCGTCGAGATCCTCGCGTTCATGGAGGCCTCCGACGAGAGCAAGCGCCTCGACGGCAAGCCGGCCCTGATCGAGGACATGATCCGCAGGGCGTCGGCGCCGTGACGGTCACGCGCCGCCGATTCCTGGCGGCGGCCTCGGCCTTCGTCGCCGCCGGCCGGAGCCGGGCCGCCGCCGACCCGGCTGCGCGGGCGGAGGCCCTGCACGCGGAGATCTGGCGCCGCTTCATCGATCCGCACGGCGTGCTGATCGACTTCACGGCGCCGGACGGCACGGTGTCCATCCCGACCCCCGGGGAGTGCCGCCTCGGCAAGCCCAACGCGCTCGGCTGGTGGAGCCCGATCGAGAACGGCGGTTTCTTCAACGGACTCTACCTGGAGGCCGCGGTGCACCGCTGGCGCGCGTCGAAGGCGGAGGCGGACGCGGCGAAGGTCCGCCGGCTCGCGGCGGGGCTGATGCGGCTGGCCTCGGTCAGCGACGTGAGGGGCTTCATCGCGCGCGGCTTCGCGACCGACGGCCGCGCGCACTACGCGATGGGGTCCGACGACCAGACGCTCCCGTGGTTCCTCGGCCTCTGGCGCTATCTCGAGACCGGCCTTGCCTCCGCGGACGAGCGCGCGGCCATCGTTGCGAAGCTGGTCGAGACGGCGGACGAGATCCGCCGTCGCGGCTGGCAGATGCCCGCGGAGCCCCCGTTCGGCGTGCGCGGCGGATTCGCGGGGTTTCTCTACTACCAGGCGCCGCGACTGCTCTTCGTCGCGAGGATGATGCACGCGGTCACCGGGGACGCATCGTGGGATGCCGCGTACCGGACGGCACTCCACGAGCGCGGCGGTCCGGAGAATCTCAGCCGGCTCGAGTTGTGCGGGCGCGGGCTGGTCTACGACCACGGCAGCCCGGGCCGGCGCCATTCGTGGACCGCCTCCAACTGCGTCGCGGTGCAGCGGGCGCTGTGGGAGATGGAGACCGATGCGGATGTCCGCTCGGCCTACGCGCGGGGGCTGGAACGGAGCGCCGGGGTGGCGATGGAGAGTCTGCCCCTCGCGCAGGAGCTCGACCCGGCCGCGCTGCCGCCGTTCGAGGCCGACTGGCGGAAGCTGAACGACCTGTGGGAACCGCAGCCGACGATCGCGAAGGCGACGGAGGTCGCCGCTGCGCAGTCGACGCTTCTCAACCGGTTGTCCCCGCGCCGGGGGGTGGAGCACCGGTTCGTGCGCGAGCCGGCGGCCGCCGCGTGGATCGTCACGCTTGCGCCCGATGCCGCGACGCTGCGCGCCCGCGCGCCGGCGGTGGAACGCGTGCTGGCCCACCTGCCGATCGAGCAGCTCGTCTACTCGCAGTTCTTCCCGCTCGAGTGCGCCTGGCACCGGCTGCGCCTTGCGGTTTCGGGCTGATTCGGTGCCGCGAGATCCCGCCTGAAGTGTAACATTATCCGATGCGGTCGCATCCGGTAATGATACACCCGATCCCCGGGAACGATGCGGGAGACCCGGCCGGGGAGGCGTGGGGGGAAGGCGGGGTGGGGTTTCCTCCGCTTGCCCCCGGGCGATCTGTCCGTATACTCGGGGCATGCCGGAATCGCTGGTCATCACGCCGACGTACAACGAGAAGGAAAACGTCGAGGCCATCTGCGCCGCGGCGCTCGCCTCCCTTCCCGGCGCGCATCATCTCTTCGTGGACGACAACTCCCCCGACGGCACCGGCGCGATCCTCGACCGCATGGCGACGGAGAACCCGTGCGTTCACGTGCTGCACCGCGAGGGCAAGCAGGGGCTCGGGCGCGCCTACGTGGCCGGCTTCCAGTGGGCGATCGAGAACGGATTCGACTACGTCTTCGAGATGGACGCCGACTTCTCGCACGATCCGGCAGAGTTGCCGAGGCTGCGTGCGCTCGCGGACACGACGGACCTCGTACTCGGGTCGCGGTTCGTCGAGGGCATCCGCATCACGAACTGGCCGCTGTCGCGCCTGATGCTGAGCGTGAGCGCCGCCGCCTACGTGCGGACGGTGACCGGCATGCCGTTTCACGATCCGACCGGCGGATTCAAGTGCTACCGTCGCGCGGTGCTCGAGGAGATCGACCTTCCGACGATCACCTCCAACGGCTACTCGTTCCAGATCGAGACGCTGCACCGCGCGTGGATCCGCGGCTTCCACGTGATCGAGACCCCGATCGTTTTCGAGGACCGCAGGTCCGGGATCTCCAAGATGAACCGCTCGATCGTCCTCGAGGCCTTCCGCCTGGTGGGGCGGCTGGCGCTTCGCAGCGGGTGCCGGCGCAGCCCGCACGGCGTCCACCCGCGCAGCGTCCGCGCCCCGCGCTGAGTCACTCCCGTCCGGACGCGGACCTCCCACGGAGGCGCAGAGGGCGCAAAGGGGAGCCGAAGCACGATGAGGGCGCCGGGGCCTCGCGAGGTTCCGCCCCGCCGGCGGCCGTCCGCACCTCTGTGCGTCCCCGCGTCTCCGTGGTGCCCGGGTCAGGTGAAGCGGGCGAGGATCTGCTCGTAGAGCTCCTGCTGTCCGCTGGTCTGCCGCGGCTCGCCGCCCTTCGACGCGATGGCGTGCAGGTCCTTGAGCGTGAGCCTGCCCTTCTCGAACTTCGCGCCGTCCCCGGTATCAAACGAGGCGTAGCGCTTCGCGCGGAGCTTGAGGTAGGGCGAGGTGCGCAGGATCTGGTCCGCGACGATCAGGGCGCGGGCGAAGGCGTCCATGCCCGTGACGTGCGCGAGGAAGAGGTCGGCGAGGTCGGTCGAGTTGCGCCGCGTCTTGGCATCGAAATTGATGCCGCCGGTCGTGAAGCCGCCGGCCGGGAGGATGACCAGCATGGCCTCGACGAGTTCCATGAGGTTGACGGGGAACTGGTCGGTGTCCCAACCGCTCTGGTAGTCGCCGCGGTTGGCGTCGATGCTGCCGAGGAGGCCGGCGTCGGCCGCCATCTGCAGGTCATGCTGGAACGAGTGGCCGGCGAGCGTCGCGTGGTTGACCTCGACGTTGAGCTTGAAGTCCTTGTCGAGGCCGTGGTGACGCAGGAAGCCGATCACCGTGGCGGCGTCGAAGTCGTACTGGTGCTTGGAGGGCTCCATCGGCTTCGGCTCGATCAGCAGCGTGCCCTTCCAGCCCTGCTTGCGGGCGTAGTCGCGCGCCATGGCGAGGAAGCGGGCCATGTGGTCGAGCTCGCGCTTCGTGCAGGTGTTGAGCAGGCTGTTGTAGCCCTCGCGGCCGCCCCAGAAGACGTAGTTTCGTCCTCCGAGGGCGATCGTGACGTCGAGGGCCTTCTTCACCTGCGCGCCGGCGCGGGCGACGACGGCGAAGTCGGGGTTCGTCGCCGCGCCGTTCATGTAGCGCGGGTGGCTGAAGAGGTTGGCGGTGCCCCACAGGAGCTTCACGCCCGAGGCGCGCTGCTTGGCCTTCGCGTAGGCGACCATCGCATCGAGGCGCCGCTCGCTCTCGGCGATCGAGGCGCCCTCGGCGACGACGTCGAAGTCGTGGAAGCAGTAGAACGGGATGCCGGCCTTGGTCGCGAACTCGAAGCAGGCGTCCATCTTGTCCCGGGCCTGCTGGAGCGGGTCGGACGCCTTGAGCCACGGCAGGGCCTTCGTGCCCGGGCCGAACGGGTCGCCGCCGGTGCCGCAGAACGAGTGCCAGTAGGCGACGGCGAAGCGGAGATGGTCCTTCAGGGTCTTGCCGGCGACGACGCGGTCCTCGTCGTACCACCGGAACGCGAGCGGATTCCTCGTCTTCGGCCCCTCGTACGCGATCTTCCCGATGCGGGGGAAGAACTCCCGGTCTCCGATCGTCACGTTCACGGCGGTTCCCTTCCGTTCGACGGTTGTCCATGGCGCGGCGCGCCGTCCGGCGGCAATGTAGGACGGTCAGCGGGCCGGCGCAACCCTGACGATGCCCGCCGCGACGTGGCCGGAGACGGGGTCGACGAGGTGGCGTCCGTCGAGGACGGGCCCGCCGCGCACGGACCCGACGCGGAAGGTGCCGCCCGCGGCATCCAGTCCGACCGTGAGTTCGCGCAGCCCCCGCGGCGGGCGCTCCGCGCAGGAGAGGCACTTGATCGCGGCCTCCTTGGCGCTGAAGACGAGCGCCAGCTCGACGGCGCGGCAACCGGCGGGACGCGCCGTCCACGCGGCGGACTCGGCCTCGGTGAGGATCAACGGGGCGAGATCGGCGCGGACCTTGGCGAGGATCTCGATGTCCAGGCCGATGGCGGCGGCGTCCGACGCGCGCGCGACGGCGGCGGCGGCGAGCCGGTCGGTATGCGCGATGGATCCCGAGAAGCCCGGCGGCCAGAGCGGGGCGCCGTCATGCGAGCGGAGGATGGCGGCCGCCGGGCCGCCGGCCGCGCGCAGGGCGCGCCGCGCCGCCTCGCGGCCCGCGGAGAACGTGCGATGCCGTCGCTCGACGGCGCCCGCCACGAGCGAGGCCTCCTCCGGCAGGGGCGGGGGGGCGCGTCCGACCTCCACGAGCGAGGTCCGGACGAAGGCGGGGAAGAGGAGGGCCAGGTCCATGGCGTCCTCGCCGCGCGGGCCGGGGCCGGTTGCCGGCGGCCTAGGAGGCCGGCGGCGGGGCGGCCTTGATCTCCGGAGCAGGGGTCGGGGCCGGCTTGAGGATCTTGGCGAGGTTCGAGTCCATCCCGGTGAAGCCGAGGAACGCGAGCGACAGGATGCCGGCCATGATCAGCGTGATGCCGGGGCCCTGGAGCGGCTTCGGGACGTCGCAGTGCTCGATCTCCTCGCGCATGCCGGCCATGATCACGATCGCGATCAGGAAGCCGAGGCCCGCGCAGAAGGCGTAGATCAGGGCCTTGTCCAGCCCCCACGGATCCGGCACGTCGCCGGCGGAGGGCACGTGCTTCATGATCTCGAGGCATACGAACAGGATGACGCAGTTCGTCGTGATCAGCGGCAGGAACACGCCGAAGGCCTTGTAGAGGGCCGGGAAGAACTTGCGGACGTACATCTCCACCAGCTGCACCGCCCATGCGATGACGAAGATGTAGACGACGTAGTTCAGGATGCTGAGGTCGACGACGCCCTTGGCATCCGGCCGGATCAGGTGCCACACCCAGGTCGTCAGCGGGGCGCCCGGCGCCAGGACGGCCCAGGTGATCAGCCAGCTCAGCAGCGCGGCGATGGTCGTGACGAACGTCACGGCGGCGCCCATGCCGAAGGCGGTGTCCAGCTTGCGGGAAACGCCGATGAACGGGCAGTTCCCCACGAAGAAGTGGAACACCATGTTGTTGATGAGCGCGGTCGAGATCGCGAGCAGGAGGATGGTGGCAAGGTAGTCCATGTCGGATCCCTCAGGCTTTCTTCGTCCGGGCGGTCATCCAGTTCGTGGCTCCGAGCAGCAATCCGAGCGTCAGGAACGCGCCCGGCGGCAGGACCATGATCACCCAGGGCGACCACACGTCCGTCGGGATCGAGGCCGGAATCACATGCCAGCCGAGCCACTTCCCGAACCACGTGCCGAACCCGAGCACCTCGCGGACCGTCGCGATGCAGCCGAGCGCGAGGCCGAAGCCCAGCGACTGGCCGACGGCGTCGCTGAAGGCGGTCCAGACGCCCTGCTTGGCCGCGCAGATCTCGCACCGGGCGATGATGATGCAGTTGACGATGATCAGTGGGATGTAGGGACCCAGCTGCTTGCTCATGTCGTACATAAAGGCGGCCAGCAGCCGGTCGGCGACGGTCACGAACGCGGCGATCGTCAGCGTGAAGACCAGGATCCGCAGGTGCGGCTTCAGCATTCCGCGGATCAGGCTGATCAGCACGTTGGCGCACACGAGGACGAACAGGACGGCGCCGGTCATCGTCATGGCGCCCTCCATCGTGTTGGTCACGGCGAGGGTGGGGCAGATGCCGAGCACCTGCCGCAGCACGGGGTTCTCCGGGATGATGCCCTGGACGAACCGTTCAAGGGGGGTGGGGCCGTCGTTGCTCATGCGCCTCTCCTAGTGGATGCCGCCGCCGGCGAGGTCCGTGCGGAACTTCGCGACGGCCGCGTTGGCGATCGCGGTGACGCTGTCGGACGAGATCGTCGCGCCGGTGATGGCCTGGATCTCGTTCGGGGCCTCGGGCTTGGTCTTGCGGACCACGATGGGCTTGTCCGTCGCCTTGCCGGCGTACTGGTCGCGCCAGGCCTTCGCGGTGATGTTGTCGCCGAGGCCGGGCGTCTCCTTCTGGTCGAGCACGTACAGGCCGGTGATGCGCCCACCGGTGGCGTCGAGGCCGATCAGCAGTTCGAGGCGGTCGGCGAAGCCCTGGCCGCTGGCCGGGATGACCCAGCCGGTCGTCGCGCCTGCGGCGTCGAGAGCCTTGTAGACCACCGCCTCGCCCGCATCGGCCTTCTCGCCGCGCGTCGATCCGGGGACGAGGGCCGGGATCTGGGAGAGCGTGTCGCCCAGCTTGTTCGCATCGATCCGCGGCTTCAGCGATGCCTGGACCCCGGCCAGCCCGCCGCCGAAGAGCAGCGAGAGCAGGATCACGAGCCAGGCATCCGCAATGTAGTTTTGCTTCTTCATGGACTCACTCCAAGGGGGGGGAAGCACGAAATCCTAATTCCGAAGCACGAAACGAATCCCAAGCACGGAAATCCCAATAGGAGAAACGGGACAGTGGCCGGGGGCTGTTTGGGATTCTCAGGCATTTGTGCTTCGTGCTTGTTTCGTGCTTCGTGCTTTGTGCTTCGTCATTTCCTCTCCGGTACGGGTCCTCCGACCGGGACGGGGATGGAGACGCGGTTGATCAGCGGGACGAGGGCGTTGACGATGAGGATCGCGAACATGACGCCCTCGGGGTAGCCGCTGAGGCGGCGGATCAGGAGGACCAGCAGCCCGAAGACCGCGCCGAAGATCCACTTGCCCTTCGGGGTGAGGGGGCTGGAGACCGGGTCGGTCGCGATGAAGAAGGCGCCGAACAGGAACGCGCCGGCCGAGAGGTCATGGGCGACCGACCAGCCCGACCCGTCGCGGAACAGGGCCGGCAGGCCGGCCGCGACGACGACCGACAGGATGGCGCCCGCCGGGATCTCCCACGAGGCGGTGCGGCGGAGGCAGAGGTAGAGGCCGCCGAGGATCGCGGCCAGCGCGCTGGTCTCGCCGATCGAGCCGTTCGTCGTGCCCAGGAACAGCGGCCCGAGGGCCGTGACCTCGTTTGCCATCTTGAGGGCCGTCAGCGGCGTCGCGTGCGTGAGCGCGTCGACGGGGGACGTCGCGACGACATAGGCCGAGGCGCCCATCGCCGCCGGGAAGGCGATCATCGCGAACGCGCGGCCGACCATCGCAGGGTTGAACAGGTTCTGGCCGACGCCGCCGAAGACGACCTTCGCCAGGCCGATCGCGGCGAACGAACCGACCGCGGCGACGTACCACGGCGCCGTCGCCGGCAGCGACAGGGCGAGGATCAGGCCCGTCACGGCGGCGGAGCCGTCGGACAGCGTCGCCGCGCGCCCGCGCATGCGCTGGAACAGCCATTCCGCGGCGAGGGCCGCCGCGACGCCGATGCCGATCTGCATCAGCGCGAGGAGGCGGAACTGCCAGACGGCGACCGCGACCAGCGGCAGCAGGCCGAGCAGGACGTCGACCATCATCCGCCGCGTCGTCAGCGAACCGCTGAAGATGTGCGGACCCGGGGCGACGGTGAGAACGGGCGCGGGTGGTGTGGAGGAGGCTGGGGAGGCATTCATAAGGGGTTCAAATCCGAGATCCTAATTCCGAAGCACGAAACAAATCCGAAACACCAAGGGGAAAACCCCAAACGGGCGTCCCGCAGGCCGGCGTCGTGGAGAGGAAAGGCATCATTCGGACTTCCTCAGAATTGCGCCGAAGATGTTGGTCAGTTCCGTGGCTTCCTGGGCCAGCCGGCCGCGTTCGTCCGAGATCGGGCCGTCGAGATCGAGCAGCCGAAGCCACAGCCGCGACTCCTTCGATTCCTTCCGGCATATCTTGATGTGCATCACGAAGTCCTTCTTGCTCAGGGCGTCGTTGGCTTCGATGTAGTTCGCCGCCACGGAGCCGGACGCCCGGACGAGCTGCTTCGCATCCTCCAGATGGGCCACCGTCATGGCCAGGCCGCGGACCCGCCGGCGCACGTCCGAGGCGAACACCTCCGTGCGTTCCTCCAAGTCGTATTTCGGAGCTCCGTCCGCCTTCATTCGAAATCGCCGGGTTCCCGGGGTCGTCCGTTTCGTGCTTCGGTTCGCGTGCCTGTCTTGTGCTTCAGAATCGGGGCTTTGTGCTTGTTTCGTGCTTCGGAATCAGGATTTCGTCATTTCCTTCTGCATCTGCGCCTTCCCCATCCGCATCAGCTGCACCAGCGGGATCGCGGCGGGGCAGACGTAGGCGCAGCAGCCGCATTCCATGCAGGCGGCAAGGTGGTAGCGCTTCGCGAGGGTCCAGTCCTTGTGGCGCGAGGCAAGCGCGAGGCGCGAGGGGACGAGGTTCAGGGGGCAGACGTCGACGCAGCGGCCGCAGCGGACGCAGGAGGTCTCCGCGGACCGCTTCACGTCCTCCGCCGTCAGCACGACGATGCCGCTCGTGCCCTTCGTGACCGGCGTCTGGAACGCGCCGAGGGAGAAGCCCATCATCGGGCCGCCGGCGATCACGCGCGCCGCGTCGGGCTTCAGGCCGCCGCAGTGGGCGATGAGGTCCGCGTAGGAGGCGCCGACGGGCGCAAGGAGGTTCTTGGGATTGGCGATCCCCGCGCCGGTCACGCTGACGACGCGATGGGTGAGGGGCTTGCCGCGCTGCACCGCGCGCGCGATGGCCGCCGCGGTGGCGACGTTGATGACGACGACGCCGACGTCGAGCGGCAGTCCGCCGGTAGGGATCGTCCGGCCGAGCGACGCGCGCACCGTCTGCTTCTCGCCGCCCATCGGGTACTGCGTCGACATCGCGGCGACCTTCACCGGGGTGCCCGTCGCCGCCTTGCGCAGCGCCTCGATCGCCTCGGGCTTGTTGTCCTCGACGGCGATCACGGCGCCGGCGGCGCCCGCCGCGCGGGCCGCGATCAGGGTGCCCGCGACGATCGGCTCCGGGGCCTCGATCATCAGCCGGTAATCGGCCGTCAGGTAGGGTTCGCACTCGCAGCCGTTGACGAGGATCGTGTCGACCGGCTTCTTCGGGTTGCGCGCCAGCTTCACGTGGGTCGGGAACGCGGCGCCGCCCTGGCCGACGATGCCGGCGGCGCGGATGGCCTTCACGATCTCGGCGGGATCCAGCGCCCCGATGCCCTCCAGCGGCCACTCGCCGCCGTAGAGGTCGGCCCACAGGGCCTCGGCGGAGAGCTGCTCGGGGCCCGTCTTGACCGGGATGACCTTGACGTGCCGGCCGTTGGGCAGCGTCGCGACCGTTTCCTTCTGCACGGCGCCGGCGACCGGCGTGTGGACGGGGGCGGAGACGAAGGCGTCGGTGTCGGCCAGCACGGCGCCGGCGGGCACCTCCTGCTTCATCGCGACGACGGGCTTGCACGGCGCGCCGGTGTGCTGGAGGACGGGCACGGTGACGACGGGGGGCGTGGGGAGAACCTCGATCGGCAGGTGGCGCGCGAGCGCCTTCCGGTCCGCCGGATGAACCCCCCGCGCGAACCGGCCCGTGCCCGTGGACTCCGATGCCGTTGCACTCATCGAGACACCCCCTGCGCGCGGTCGCCCCGGCGAACCAGCCGGAAGACGACCGCCATGAAACCCGCACCCGCCAGCAACCCGGAGACGCCCCCGACGGCCTGCATCGAGCGGTCCGCCCCGCCCAGCGCGGCGCCGGCCGCCGCGGTCAGGATGGGAACGAGGAAGACCCCGGCCGACCATCCGACCATGCCCCAGCCCTGCGGGCTCCCCGGGGGGGGCGGCGCTTCCGGCGCGCCGCCGGCGCAACCGCCGCAGCATCCGCGACAGCCAGCGCCGGCGGATTCGTGCGTCGAATGCATAGGAATCCATCTTGCCGGAAGCGCGGCGGCGTTTCAAGCCCGCTTCGGCCGTGGATTACTGCGCGCTGAACTCGTAGCGGCCCTTGATGTGGAGAAGGTAGAAGGTGCCCTTCGACTTGGCCGCCATGAAGTCGCGGTAGACCTTCTCCGGGACGCGGAGATGCCGGTAGGTCCGGCCGTCCTTCGCCATCACGACCGTGAGCGTCTGCGTCGCCGCGTCGTAGGCGATGCTCCGGATCATCGAGGCCGAATCGTCGGCGGCCCCGCCCGGCCGGCCGCCGGCCGCCACCAGGGCGACGATCCATGCAAGAATCCCGCGTCGCGAGGTCATCACGAGACGATGCTATACCCGCCCGGGGCCCTCCGCAAGCCGCAGGTGGCGGTGGGCGCATCTCCGGTCCCGTGCAGGGTGACGGCCGGGGGCGGGCGCCAACGTAGTCCTCACGCTCCGCGTGAGGACATCTCCGCAATCCGGCTTGTCATCACGCGGAGCGTGATGACTACCCTGCGGGGCCACCGCCGATCGTGCGCGGGGTGATGGCCGGAGGGGCATATCTCCGGTCCTCTGCGGCGATGACGAAGGCGCCCGCAGGATCAGGGCAGTGAACCGGAGATGCGCCCGGTGGCGGTCAAGGGGCGGATTGGGGCTTGTCCCGCGCATCCGGCCGCGGTATAGGTGCGGACTTCCACAGACGCCGCCTGCGGCGGCGGAGGATGCGCCATGGTCGTGACCATCAAGTGCCAGTCGTGCGGAACGTCGCTGAAACTCCGCGAGGGGTTCGCGAAGAGCCTCAAGGAATTCAAGTGCCTCAAGTGCGGGGCGATGATCCCGCTCCAGGGGGCGGCCTCGTCGCCGCCGTCGCAGCCGCCGGCCCCGTCGCCGTCGCCCAAGACGCCGCTCAAGCCCCTCGCCCCGCTCAAGCCGGTCTCCACGCCGCCCGCGTCGGTGCCCGCGTTGGCGCCCGCGTCCGCGCCCGCGCCGGCCGCCGATGCCGGGGCCGGGACGATCTCCATGGAGTGCACCGGCTGCAAGCGGCCGATGACTCTCAAGTCGGCACTGGCCGGAAAGAAGATCCGGTGCAAGGAGTGCGGTGCGATCTCCATGGTGTCCGAGGCGTCCTCCGCCGCTCCCGCACCGAGGACCGCCATGCCCTCCGCGCCGCCGCCTCCGCCCGCAGCCGAACCGAAGACCATTGTGCTCCCCGTCGAGGCCGCATCGCCCGCTCCGGCGGCCCGCGAGGAGGCCAACGTCCCTCCGCCCTCCGTGGCCGGGCCGGCGGATTCGCCCGAGGACCTGAAGAGGGCTGCGGGCGAACGCGACGCCCGGCTCGCCGCCGCGGAGAAGGCGCTGTCCGAGGCCATGCTGCGCGCGGAGAAGGCCGAGAACGCGCTGCGGTCGATCGCCGGGCAGCACGCCGTCGAGAAGGCCGACCTCCAGCACCAGGTCGAGGACCTGAAGGCGAAACTGGCCTCCGCCGCGCGCCCCGCGGTGCCGCCGACGCTGACCTCGGATCTCGACCGCCTCGTCGTGATGCAGGCCGAGTCGCTGAAGGCCCGCATCGACGAGATCAAGAAGTCCCTGGCGTAGGCTCCGCGACCGCCCGATCCGGCCGCCGGTGGAAATTCCAGGCCGGCCGCGGTATCGTGGCCCTGCCATGGACGCCTGCTGCCCCGTCTGCCCGTCTGCCGCGCGCCGCTCGTCGTTCGACCCGCGGGCCGTCCGGCGCGACTTCCCCGTGCTGCAGCAGACCGTCCGCGGCAGGCCGCTGACCTACCTCGACAACGCCGCGACGACCCAGAAGCCCTCGGAGGTCATCCAGGCGGTCTGCCAGTACTACGGCACCTGCAACGCCAACGTCCACCGCGCCTTTCACTTCCTGGCCGAGGAGGCGACGCGCCGCTACGAGGAGGTGCGCAAGTCCGCCGCCGCCTGGATCGGCGCCGGCTCGCCGCGCGAGATCGTCTTCACCCGCGGCACCACCGAGGGCGTCAACCTCGTCGCCCACGCCTGGGCCCGCAAGTTCCTGAAGCCGGGCGATGCGATCCTGCTGACGGAGATGGAGCACCACAGCAACCTCATCCCGTGGCAGCTCGCCGCGAAGGCGGCGGGGGCTTCGCTGCGGTTCGTCCCGGTGCTGCCGGACGGCACGCTCGACCTCGACGCCTTCGCCGCGCACCTAGCCGCCGGCGGCGTGAGGCTGGCCGCCGTCACGCAGATGTCCAACGTGCTCGGCACCGTCAACCCCGTCCGCGACCTCGCCGCCGCCGCGCACAAGGCCGGCGCGCTGGTCCTCGTCGACGGCGCCCAGAGCGTCGCGCACATGCCGGTCTCGGTCCGCGACCTCGGCTGCGATTTCCTCGCGTTCTCCGGCCACAAGATGTGCGGGCCGACGGGCATCGGCGTGCTCTACGCGCGCGCGGACCTGCTGGAGACGATGGACCCCTTCCTCGGCGGCGGCGAGATGATCGACCGCGTCGGCCTCGAGGAATCCACGTGGGCCGAGATCCCCCACAAGTTCGAGGCGGGCACGCCGAACGTCTCGTCCGCGATCGGCCTCGGCGCTGCCTTCGACTACCTCAACCGTCTCGGCCGCGACACGCTGGCCGCCTACGAGCGCGACCTCACCCGCCACGCCGTCGCCGCGCTGCGGGCGCTGCCGGGAGTCCGCGTGTACGGCGACGCGCCGGAGCGCGGCGGGGCGGTGTCGTTCGCCGTGGACGGCGTCCACCCGCACGACCTCGCCCAGTTCCTCGACGGCGACGGCATCGCGATCCGCGCCGGGCACCTCTGCTGCCAGCCGCTGATGCGCCGCCTCGGCGTGCCGGCCGTCAACCGCGCCAGCCTCGCCTTCTACAACCTCGAGGAGGAGGTCGCCCGCCTCGCCGACGCCGTCGTGCGGGCGCGCGCCTACTTCGGCCATGGACCTTGACGCGCTCTACCAGGAGGTCATCCTCGACCACTACCGCAGTCCGCGCCACGCGGGCGCGGTCGCCGATGCCGAGGTCGCGGCGGAGGAGGTCAACCCGTCCTGCGGCGACCACATCCGCCTCGCGGTGGAGGTGAAGGACGACCGCATCGCCGGCGTCCGCCACGAGAGCCACGGCTGCGCGATCTCCACCGCCGCCGCGTCGATGATGAGCGAGTTCGCCGTCGGCCGCACGCCGGACGAGTTCCGCCGCACCGCCGACGCGTTCGTCGCCATGATGCGCGGCGAGCGCGAGTGGGATTCGCAGGGCATGGAGGACGTCGAGGCGCTCTCCGGCGTCCGCGACTTCCCCATGCGCATCAAGTGCGCCACCATGTGCTGGCATGCCATGAAGAAGGCGCTGGAGAAGGCGGATCGATAACGAACATCGAACGCCGAACATCCAACACCGAACGCCGAAGTGCGGACGCCGGCACCCAACGTCCAACATCCAACACCCAACATCCAACATCCACCGCCCAACAACCAACCTCCTAAACCCAACACCCAACAGGGGTGATGGAGGGCCGAGCTATGCGAGGCCGTGGAGGGGGTCACGGGGCGCAGCGTGCGGGCTCGCGGTAGCTCGCCCCTCCATCGGCGGGGAACCATCCACGGTGCCGTCCACCCTCAATCCTCCACCCTCCGCCCCCTCACGCGCGGATCGCGTCGAGGGTCGCCTGGCGGAACGCGGCGTGGATGCGGCCGTTGGAGGCGAGGTAGCGCATCGTGAAATCGCCGAGGTCCTCGAGCATCTCGCAGGTGCCCCCGGCGCGTTCGACGAACAGGGCGCCGGCGGCGAGGTCCCAGAGGTGGATCGTCGTCTCGACGTAGCCGTCGCCGCGGCCGCAGGCGACGTAGCACAACTCCGCCGCCGCCGAGCCGAGGATGCGGAGCTTCTGGACGTCCTTCGCGAGCCGCGTGGTGACGCGCATCGAGACGCCGTCGTCGCCGTCGGTCTCGATCATGCCGGTGTAGACGATGCTGTGGGCGAGGTCGGCCGTGCCGGACACGCGGATCGGCGCGCCGTTGAGCGTCGCGGGACCGTCGATCGTCGCCGCGTAGATCTCGCCGAGCATCGGCAGCGACACGGCTCCCGCGACGGTGCGGCCGCGATGCTGGACGGCGATCGAGTTGCCCCAGTAAGGGACGCCGTGGGAGAAGTTGACGGTGCCGTCGATCGGGTCGATCACCCAGCGGTACTCGCCGTCCTCCCGCAGCCCGCGCTCCTCGCCGAGCAGGGCGTGGTCCGGGAACTCGCGGCGGACGACCCCGCCGGCGACGCCCTGGCACTCGACGTCCAGCGCGAGCTTCACATCGTGCGCGCCGACCTCCAGCGTCTCGGTGCGCCGCGCGAAGTTGTCCACCGCGTGCCGCCCCGCCGCCTGCGAGGCGGCGATGCAGATGTCCAGCAGCCGGGATGTCGAAACCGGGTTCATCGGGCTCCCTTCGCCGGAGGGTTGGGCCGGCGCGAAAGGCGGACAGGATACCGCCGTCGGCCGTTCCACACAACGCCGCGCGGGACGTCCGGACTCAACAACCAACATCCAACAACCAACAACCAACATCCAAAGCCCAACTTCGAGCATCGAACAACCAACATCGAACACCGAACTTCCAACGCCCAACAGCAAGCGCCCAGCACCCAGCACCCAGCACCCAGCGCCCAGCGCCCAGCACCCAGCACCCAGCACCCAGCACCCAGCGCCCAGCACCCAGAACCCAGCGCCCAGAACCCAGAACCCAGCACCCAGCACCCAGAACCCAGCGCCCAGAACCCAGCACCCAGAACCCAGTGCCCAGCGCCCAGAACCCAGTGCCCAGCCCCCAGCCCCTGCTTCTCCGCAAGACCGCGATGTCCGACTTCTGACCTCCGACCTCCGCCCATTCCGCCCGGCCGCGCGCTCGTCCAATCCTTGGAAGCCGGGACGGCCGTCGCGTCCGGGGATTGGCCGTCCACCGGGATTGATGAGCGGCGGGGGGCGCGGGTAGGATGCGCGGCATGGCCGCGGTCGCGCTGCGGCGGGAGGGCGGGCATGAAGAAGTCGTTCATCGGGGCGGTGCTGGTCGCGGCGTCGGTCGCCGGAGGGGTGCGGGCGGAGCCGGCGGCGAAGGACTACACGAAGGAGACGCCGCAGGAGCGCGCCGCGCGGATGGCGTGGTTCAACGAGGCGCGCTTCGGCCTGTTCATCCACTGGGGCCTCTACGCGGTGCCCGCGGGCGAGTGGAACGGGAAGGCGATCGGCGGCATCGGCGAGTGGATCATGAACCACGCGAAGATCCCGCTGGCGGAGTACCGGCCGCTCGTGCAGCAGTTCAACCCCGCGAAGTACGCCCCCGCGGAGTGGGCTCGGGTCGCGAAGAACGCGGGCATGCGCTACGTCGTGATCACCTCGAAGCACCATGACGGCTTCTGCCTGTGGGACTCGAAGGAGACGGCCTACGACATCGCGTCGACGCCCTACGGGAGGGACCTGCTCCGGCCGCTGGCCGACGCCGTGCGCGCCGAGGGGATGACGATGTGCTTCTACCACTCGATCATGGACTGGCAGCACCCGAACTACGAGCCGCTGCCGTCGTGGGACAAGGCCCGCGAGGGGCACCAGCCCGACATGAGCGCCTACGTGAAGTACCTCAAGGCCCAGCTCCGCGAGCTGGTGCAGGACTACGGGCCGCTCGGCATCCTGTGGTTCGACGGCGAGTGGGAGGCCTCGTGGACCCACGAGCGCGGCGTCGACCTCTACAACTACGTCCGCGGCCTGCAGCCGTCGATCATCGTCAACAACCGCGTCGACAAGGGCCGCAAGGGCATGGTCGGCATGAACGCCGAGGGCGACTTCGCCGGCGACTACGGCACGCCCGAGCAGGAGATCCCGCCGCGCGGCTTCCCGGAGGGCGTCCACTGGGAAAGCTGCATGACGATGAACGACACGTGGGGCTACAAGAAGAGCGACGCGAAGTGGAAGTCGTCGCAAGACCTGATCCGCAAGCTCGCGGACATCGCCTCGAAGGGCGGCAACTTCCTGCTCAACATCGGGCCCAAGGCCGACGGCACCATCCCGGCCGAGAGCATCGAGCGTCTCGCCGCGATGGGCGAATGGATGAAGGTCAACGGCGAGTCGATCCACGGGACCACGGCGACGCCGTTCCCGCGCCTGCCGTTCCGCTGCACGAAGAAGCCCGGCGTGCTGTACGTCCACGTGTTCGACCGTCCGGCCGACGGCGCCGTCGCGCTGCCGGGCCTGAAGAACGCCGTGAAGTCCGCGCGGCTCCTCGCCGGCGGCGCGCCGCTGAAGGTGGCGGTGAAGGACGGCGTGGCGACGATCGCGTTGCCCGCGGCGCTGCCGGACGCGAACGACACGGTCGTCGCGGTCGAGGTCGACGGCCTGCCCGAGGCGGCCGCCGCGCCGCTCGGGCAGGGGCCGGACGGCTCCATCGAGCTGAGCGCCTTCGACGCGAAGATCCACGGTTCGACGCTCAAGTACGAGGAATCCGGCGACAACCTCGGCTTCTGGACGAACGACAGGGACTGGGCGGAATGGACCTTCAAGGTCACGAAGCCCGGGACGTTCGACGCGGCCATGACGGTGGCCTGCGACGGCAAGTCCGCGGGCGGTGTCTACCAGCTCAAGCTGGTCGACCAGGTGCTCGACGGCAAGGTCGAGTCGACCGGCGCGTGGACGAAGTTCAAGACGGTTTCCGCCGGCCGCTTCATCATCGCCGAGCCCGGGGAATGGTCCCTCGGCGTCCGCGGCCGCAAGGCGGAGAAGGCCGAGGGCCTGATGAACCTGCGCAGCGTGAAGCTGACGCCGGTGAAGTGAGCGCTCACGCCCGCCGCAGCGCCTCGGCGAAGAGAGTGACGGTGTGGGCGACGCGGATGCGCGTCGCGCCGGCGCGGCGGAGGCCGGTTTCGATCTGGAGCTGGCAGCCGGGGTTGCCGAGGGCGACCACGTCGGCGCCGGCGGCCAGCACGTTCGCGACCTTGCGGTCGAGGAGGCGGTCGGCCGTCTCCGGCTGCGTCAGGCTGTAGACGCCCGCGCTTCCGCAGCACCACTCGGCCTCGGGCAGGTCGACCAGCGTCACGCCGGGGATCGCGGCGAGCACCTGCCGCGGCGCGCGGGCGACGCCCTGGCCGTGGCGCAGGTGGCAGCTCTCGTGGTAGGCGACGCGCAGGGGCGGTGCGTCGGCGCCCGCCGGCGGCGCGCGCAGGCCGGTCCCGACCAGCCATTCGTGGACGTCCCTCACCTTCGCGGCGAACGCGCGGGCGCGGTCCGCGTAGGCGGGGTCGTCCGCGAGCAGCCGGTCGTAGTGCCGCAGGTGGCTGCCGCAGCCGCCGGCGTTGGAGATGACGGCGTCGAAGCTTCCGGGCGGGATCAAGTCGATCATCCGCCGCGCGAGCGTGCGCGCCGCTTCGAGGTCGCCGTTGTGCGCGTGCATCGAGCCGCAGCAGGGCTGGACAGGCGGCGTGACGACCTCGCATCCGTGGGCGAGGAGGACGTCGGCGGTGTCCCGGTTGACCTCGGCGTAGATGAGGTCCTGCACGCAGCCGGTCAGCAGCGCGACGCGCCTCCGCGGCGGTTCCGCGGCGGGCGCCTCGCGCGGGGCGATCAGCCGGTGCGAGAAGCGCGGGCTCACGCGCGGCGCCATCGTCTCCAGCCGCCGCCAGCGCGGGGAGAGCAGCCGGAAGGCGCCCGAACGCCGCAGCGCCGTCTCGAGTCCGCTCCGCTGGTAGAGGCGCATCGCGACGCCCAGCGCGCGCAGCGCCCGGGGCCGCAGGAAGAGGCCGCGCAGCGTGATCGCGCGGAGGAAGCGGCGGAAACGCGTGTCGAGCACGCCCGTGCGCAGCGTCTCGGCGCGTGCGGCCTCGAAGATCTCCGCGTAGCGGACGCCGGCGGGGCAGGCGGAGGTGCAGGCGAGGCAGCCGAGGCAGTATTCCATCTCGCGGGCGATCGTCGCGCTCATCGGCAGTTCGTCGAGCGCCACGGCGCGCAGCAGGGCGATGCGTCCGCGCGGCCCGTGCCGCTCGAGGCCGGTCTCGGCGTAGGTCGGGCACACGGGCAGGCACAGGCCGCAGTGGAGGCACTGCTGGAGGACGGAAAAGTCGAGCGAGCGCAGCATCGAGCCCGCCCGCCTGCCGCGACGATCCGTCGCGGCGGCGGCGGACTCCATCGCGGCCGGGTCCTCTGCAGCCGCGACCGCGGGTCGCGGCGGGGCGCACCCCGGGGACGGTCCGGCGGCGCCGGCTGGCTCAGGGGCGCGCATCGCCGGGATCGAACATCTTTCCGGGATTCAGGATGTGCAGCGGGTCGAGCGCGTCCTTCACGGCGCGCATCAGGCGGAGTCCCTCCGTCTTCGCCTGCGCGGGCAGCCAGGGCTTCTTCGCGAGGCCGACGCCGTGCTCGCCGGTGATGGTGCCGCCGAGCTCCAGGGTCTTCGCAAAGAGCTCGTCCAGCGCGGCCGCGACGCGCTTCATCTCCTCCGTGTCGCGTTCGTCGGTGAGGAAGGTGGGGTGGAGGTTGCCGTCGCCCATGTGGCCGAAGGTGCCGATCTCGACGCGGTGCTTCGCGGCGATGGCCTCGACGGCGCGGATCATCTCGGCGAGCCGGCTTCGCGGCACGGTGACGTCCTCGAGGATCGTGGTCGGCCGCAGCCGCGCCAGCGAGGCAAAGGCGGAACGGCGGGCCGTGGCCAGTTCGGCGGCGTGGTGCGCGTCGCGCGCGAGCGTGACGGAGCGCGCGCCGTGATCGCGGGCGATCTCCGCCATGCGGTCCGCCTCCTCGGCGACGACCGCGGGGTGGCCGTCGGTCTCCATCAGCAGCAGGGCCTCGCAATCGGACGGCAGTCCGACGTGCGCGTAGGCCTCCACGCACTGCATCGTGCGGCGGTCCAGGAACTCGAGGGTGCAGGGGACGATCGGCGCGGCGATGACGGCCGACACGGTCGCGGCGGCGTCCTCCATGCGGTCGAAGAGCGCCATCAGGGTGCGGCGCGCGGCGGGGCGGGGGACGAGCTTGAGCAGGATGCGCGTCAGGATGCCGAGCGTGCCTTCGGATCCGGTGAAGAGGTCGCGCAGCGAGTAGCCGGCGACATCCTTGACGCACGGCCCGCCGAGCCAGGCGACGTCGCCCGCGGCGGTGACGACCTCGACGCCCATCACGTAGTCCTGCGTGACGCCGTACTTGAGACCGCGCAGGCCGCCGGCGTTGTTGGCGACGTTTCCGCCGATGGTCGAGACCTTCATCGAGCCGGGGTCGGGAGGGTAGAAGAGGCCCGCGGCGGCGGCCGCGTCGTCGATCGCCTGCGTGATGACGCCCGGCTCGGCGAGGAGGGTCAGGTTGCGCGCGTCGAGCTCGAGGATGCGGTTCATGCGCAGCAGGCAGACGACGACCGCGTCGCCGTCCGCCGCGACGCTCCCGCCGGAGAGGCCGGTTCCGCTGCCGCGCGGCACGAGCGGGACGCGGTGGGCGGCGGCCCAGCGGACGACCGCGGCGACCTCGGCGGTCGAAGCCGGGAGCACGACGGCGCGCGGCACGCGGCGCAACGCGGCGGTCGCGTCGAAGGCATAGGGGACGAGGTCCTCGCGCGCCGTCAGCACGCGGTCCGGCGACAGGATCCGGGGCAGTTCGTCCAGGGGCGGATTCATGCGTCGGGAGTTTCAAGTTTCAGCTTTCAAGTTTCAAGTTTTCTGTCTTCGGGCGTCGGGGATGCATTCGGCGGGCGGCGGTGTAGACTGTGCGCATGATCACGAAAGCGACATTCGGGTTCCTGAAGGCTCTCGGGGCGCACAACCAGAGGGCGTGGTTCCATGCGAACCGGGAGCGGTACGAGGCGGCGCGGGCGGAGGTGGTGGCGCTGGTCGACGCTGTCCTCGCGGGGCTGGCGCACGCCGAGCCGGACTTCCTGGAGATCGACCCGGAGGACTGTCTCTTCCGCATCCACCGCGACACTCGGTTCTCGAAGGGCAAGGAGCCCTACAAGACGAACTTCGGCGCGTTCATCAGCGACCGGGGCCGCCGGGTCGCGCGCGCCGGCTACTACGTCCACGTCGAGCCCGGCGAGTGCCTCGTCGCGGCGGGGCTCTACATGCCGCCGTCGCCCGAACTGAAGGCCGTGCGCGCGGCGATCCTCGGCGATGCGGCGGGGCTGCGGCGGATCCTTGCGCGGCCCGCGTTCCGGAAGGCCTTCGGGAAGGAGATGCCCGGCGACCGTCTCAAGACCGTGCCGCGCGGGCTGCCGAAGGACCATCCCGACGCGGATCTCCTCCGCTACACGAGTTTCGCGGTCTGGCGAACGGTGCCCGACCGCGTCGCGCTCACGCCCGCCTTCGCGAAGGAGGCGGTCCGCGACTTCCGCACCGCGCGCGAGTTCGTGCACTGGATCAACCGGGCGCTGGATCGCGCGTCGCGGTGAGATTTGTCTCGACCCGCACGGGGCGCGTCACGATGATGCGCGCGATCCGGGCGGCGCGGTGGGGTTGCCGCGCGTCCGGGGGAAGGAAGAGGAGACGGTCATGGCGCAGTTCCAGGGCAAGGTGCTGATGGTGGGCTACGGTGCGGTGGCGCAGTGCGCGCTGCCGATCCTGATCAAGGAAGCCGGGATCCCCGCGAAGCGGATCACGGTGATGGACTTCGAGGACAAGCGGGCGGAGATCAAGCCCTTCGTCGCCCGCGGCGTGAAGTGGGTCCGCGACCGCGTCACGCGCGAGAACATGGGCGCGCTGCTCGGGAAGTACCTCAAGGCGGGCGACCTCCTGATCGACCTGGCCTGGAACATCGACGCTTGCGAGATCCTCCAGTGGTGCCACGACCAGGGCATCCTCTACGTCAACACGTCGGTCGAGCTCTGGGATCCCTACGAGAACGCCGACCGCAAGACGCCGCAGGAGAAGACGCTCTACTGGCGGCACATGAACATCCGCCGCATGACGTCCGGCTGGAAGCAGCCCGGCCCGACCGCGGTTCTCGAGCACGGCGCCAACCCGGGGCTGATCTCGCACTGGACGAAGCGCGGCCTGCTCGACATCGCCGCGCGGGCGCTGGCCGAGAGGAAGTTCAAGGGCGCGAAGGCCGAGGAGATCGCGGACCTCGCGCAGCGCCGCGTCTTCAACCGGCTTGCGTGGAAGCTCGGCGTCAAGGTCATCCACTGCAGCGAGCGCGACACCCAGATCAGCGACCAGCCGAAGCAGGTCGGCGAGTTCGTCAACACGTGGTCGATCGAGGGCTTCCGCGAGGAGGGCACGACGACCGCCGAGATGGGGTGGGGCACGCACGAGAAGACGCTCCCCGCCCGCGCCTTCACGCACAAGACGGGCCCGAAGAACCAGATCTGCCTCGCGCGGATGGGCATGAACACGCGCGTCCGCACGTGGGTGCCGAACTGGGACATCGAGGGCATGGTCGTCCGCCACGGCGAGGCCTTCACGATCTCCGACCGGCTGACGGTGTGGGAGGACGGCAAGGCCGCCTACCGCCCGACGGTCCACTACGCCTACCAGTGCAGCGACGCGGGCCTGCTGTCGCTCCAGGAGTTGCGCGGCCGGAACTACGAGCTGCAGCCGAAGCTGCGCATCATGAACGACGAGATCACGCAGGGCGCCGACGTGCTGGGCGCGCTGATCATGGGCCATCCGTTCAACGCGTGGTGGACGGGCAGCGACCTGTCGATCGGGGAATCGCGCCGGCTCGTGCCGCACCAGAACGCGACGACGCTGCAGGTGGCGATCTCGGTCGTCGCCGCGTCCCTGTGGATGGTCGGGAATCCCGACCAGGGGGTGAAGGTGCCGGACGACCTGCCGCACGACTTCATCCTGAAGATCGCGGATCCGTACCTCGGCAAGAACCTGTCGGTCCCAAGCGACTGGACGCCGCTGAAGCGCTACGTCAATCCCTTCACGCGCCACGCAAAGCCGGACCTCGACTGGAAGGACCCCTGGCAGTTCAAGAACTTCCTCGTCGCGGACTGATCTGCCCTCGCGGCGGAGGCAGGGGCGGGCATCCTCCGGGGCGCCCGCCCCTTGCGCGTCCGGGGGCCGGCGAAGTGCGCCGGGGCGGGGCGGCGGGGTACACTACGGGTTCACAGGTCGGGGTGGCGTTCCGCGTCCGTCCGAACCTTGGAACCTCCGAACCTGTGAACCTCCGAACCTTGGAACTTCTTCTCACATCCCCGCGCGGACGAGGGCGAAGTAAAGCGCCATCACGACGGCGACCACGGCCATCGGCCACCGGATCTCGCGGACGCGCCCGGCGAGCAGCTTGAGGACGGGGTGGGCGAGGAAGCCGAGGGCGAGGCCGTCGGCGATCGAGAAGCACAGCGGGATGCCGGCCATCACGAGGAAGGCGGGCACGGCCTCGGTGAAGTCATCCCATTCGACGCGGGCGGCGTTCCTCATCATCAGCGCCCCGACGACCACGAGGGCCGGCGCGGTGATCGGCGGATAGCCGGCCACCATCGCGATCAGGGGGCTGAAGACGAGCGAGAGCAGGAAGAGCGCGGCGACGACCAGCGCCGTCAGGCCCGTGCGTCCGCCCGCCTGGATGCCGGTTGCGCTCTCGATGTAGCTCGTGACCGTGCTCGTGCCCATCGCCGCGCCGACGACGGTGCCCACGGCGTCGGAGAGCAGCGCCTGCGAGGCCCGCGGCAGCCGTCCCGCCTGCTTCCATCCGGCCGCGCCGGTGACGCCCACCAGCGTCCCGACCGTGTCGAACATGTCCATGAACAGGAATACGACGATGAAGGGGAGGGCCTTCCACGTCAGCGCGCCGGCGAAGTCCATCTGGAGGATCGAGCTTCGCTTCACCTCGGGCAGGCCGAAGAAGCCCCCGAACTTCGTCTTCCCGAGGGCGAGGGCGACGGCCGCTGCGACGAGGATGCCGGCCAGGACCGCGCCGCGGCGCCCGCGCGCCTGCATCGCCGCCGCCGTGGCCAGCCCCGCCCCGAAAACGGCCAGCGCCGCCGGGTCGGCGTGCACGTTGAGCGTGACGAGCGTCCCCGGCGCCCCGGCGATGATCCCGGCGCCCTTCAGCCCGATGAAAGTCATGAACAGGCCGATCCCCGCCGAGATGCCCGCGCACATCGAGGGGCTGATGCCGTCGACGATCGCCTCGCGGACCTTCGCCGCGGAGAGGACGATGAACGCGACTCCGGAGAGGAAGACGATCGCGAGCGCGGTCCGCCACGCGTCCGCGACGCCCGCGGCGCCGAGGGCCATCACCGTGGTCACGAAGAAGAAGTTCTCGCCCATGCCCGGCGCCAGGGCGATCGGGTAGCGCGCCCACAGCCCCATCAGGGCCGTTGCGACCGCCGACGACACGGCGGTCGCGAGCAGCAGGGCGCCGGGATCCATCCCGGTCGGCCGGCCCGCGAAGTCCGTCGCGAGAATGGCGGGCTGCAGAAAGAGGATGTAGCCCATCGTCAGGAACGTCGTCACGCCCGCCAGGATCTCGGTGCGGACCCGCACCCCGCCGCCGTCCGGATCCAGTCTCGCCAGCCATGCCTTCATCGCCCGCCTCCGGAGCGGCATGATAACGGACCGTCCGCCGGGGTCGAGCCCGCCCGCCGCCCCGGAGGATTTGACAATAGTTGAACGAAGGCCGAGGGTAGCGCCCGTGGACACCACGTGGAACATCGGGGCGGTCGCCCGGCGGGCGGGGCTGTCGGCGCACGTCCTGCGGGTCTGGGAGCGGCGGTACCGCGCGGTGCGCCCGGTGCGCACGGACGGCAACCAGCGGCTCTACGCGGAGGAGGACGTCGAGCGCCTCCGCCTGATGGCCCGTCTCTGCCAGGGCGGCCACCGGATCGGGAGCATCGCCCGGCTGCCCGTCGCGGAGCTCCGGGCGCTTGCGGTCGGCACGCCGGGGAAGGTCGGGTCGGTCGGGGCGGACGGTGGCATCGGGGGCCTTCTCGCCCGCTGCCGCGCGGCGGTCGAGGAGGCCGACGGGCCTTGCCTCGCGCGGGTGCTCGAGTCGGCGAGGGTCTTCGTTCCTCCGTCCCGGCTCCTCCCCGAGGTGGTGCTCCCCCTGATGAGGTGGATCGGCGAGCGCTGGAAGGCGGGCTCGATCCGCATCCTGCACGAGCATGTCGCGACGGTCGTCGTCCGGGCGTTGCTCGACCGCATTGCCTCGGAGTTCCCCCTGTCCGACAGCGCTCCGTGCGTGGTTCTTGCGACCCCGCCCGGCGAATGGCACGAGCTGGGATGCCTGGCGGCCCGCGTGATCGCCCTCGAGCGGGGATGGCGTGTGGCGTACCTGGGCGCCAACGTCCCCGCCGCGGAGATCGTCGAGGCGGGCCGCCGGAACAGTGCGTCGGTCGTGGCCCTCGGCACGATGGAGGCCTCGGCCGTCCGTCCGGCCGTGGCCTGTCTTCGCGCGTTGCGACGAACACTGGCCTCGAATGTGGTCATCTCTGCCGGAGGTCTCACGGCGGGCCGCTGTGCGAAGTCCGCCGGTCTGAAGCCATCCTCGGTCATTACGTCGATGGACGCATTCGGCCGGTTGCTCGACCGGCGGCGCGCCTCGGCATCGCCCGGGTGACGGTCCGCCGGCCCCCGGAGCGTCGCCGGCTGGCTGCTGCGCCGCCGTCGTCGCTGAACGTCTGTCAGCGCCGGAGCGTTGACGGGAGGGCCGCACTCCGTGCGGCCGTTGGCAGGGTACGCACCCCACGGTCGCGCAGAGCGCGACCCTCCCTGGTCCGTTCCATCGACCGAACTCCTCTGTCCTTCCCCGGTGGCGCCACGGCTACGACGCGGCGCATGCGGCGCGGCGGATGCCAGGCGGATGGCGGTCGCCCCGGTGCCGCGGGTCGTAGCCCCGCGGCTACCCGTGCCCCACCACGGATCCCGCGAGAACCGGACCGAGCTTCTCCGTCCCTCCGCGGTGGCGCCACGGCTACGACGTGGCGCATGCGGCGCGGCGGATGCCAGGCGGATGGCGGTCGCCCCGGTGCCGCGGGTCGTAGCCCCGCGGCTACCCGTGCCCCACCACGGATCCCGCGACAACCGGACCGAGCTTCTCTGTCCTTCCGCGGTGGCGCCACGGCTACGACGTGGCGCATGCGGCGCGGCGGATGCCGGGCGGATGGCGGTCGCCCCGGTGCCGCGGGTCGTAGCCCCGCGGCTACCCGTGCCCCCCCACGGATCCCGCGAGAACCGGACCGAGCTTCTCCGTTCCTCCCCGGTGGCGCCACGGCTACGACGTGGCGCATGCGTCGCGGCGGATGCCAGGCGGATGGCGGTCGCCCCGGTGCCGCGGGTCGTAGCCCCGCGGCTACCCGTGCCCGACCACGGATCCCGCGGGAACCGGACCGGGCTTCTCTGTCCTTCCCCGGTGGCGCCACGGCTACGACGTGGCGCATGCGTCGCGGCGGATGCCAGGCGGATGGCGGTCGCCCCGGTGCCGCGGGTCGTAGCCCCGCGGCTACCCGTGCCCCACCACGGATCCCGCGACAACCGGACCGAGCTTCTCTGTCCTTCCCCGGTGGCGCCACGGCTACGACGTGGCGCATGCGGCGCGGCGGATGCCAGGCGGATGGCGGTCGCCCCGGTGCCGCGGGTCGTAGCCCCGCGGCTACCCGTGCCCCACCACGGATCCCGCGAGAACCGGACCGGGCTTCTCTGTCCTTCCCCGGTGGCGCCACGGCTACGACGTGGCGCATGCGGCGTGGCGGATGCCAGGCGGATGGCGGTCGCCCCGGTGCCGCGGGTCGTAGCCCCGCGGCTACCCGTGCCCCACCACGGATCCCGCGAGAACGGTCAGGCGGGCCTTGAGCGCGACCCTCCCGCATGACGGATCCACACGCCGCGAGGGGGAGGGCCGCACTCCGTGCGGCCGATGCGCAGGATACGCCCGTCGCGGTTGCGAACCGGCGTCGGGGCTGGTTAACTGTCCCCATAACCGATCGGAGAAACGCCGATGAGCGAGCAACCGTCGAATGCCATGTCGCAGCCCGTGCGCCGCAGCCCGCCGCCCTGGGTCCTCCTCGCCATCTCCACCGCCGCCGCGGGGGGCGTCGCCGCCCTGGCCTGGGGTGCGAGGACGGGAGGGGACGAGGTGCGCGTCGCCGTGCTCCCGCCCGCCGAGGTCGCCGCGCTCGACCTCAATCTCGGATCCGTCACCGATACCGCGCGCCAGCCGGGCGTGCGTCCGCAGACCGGCCGCCGCTACCGCGTCCACCTCGCATCCGAGGCCCGCGAGGGCGCCGACGCCATCGCGCGCATCGGCGGGATGATCACGTTCGTCTCCGGCGGCCGCGCCGGCGAGACGCGCGTCGTCGAGGTCACGGCGGTGAAGAAGACCACGGCCGAGGCGGTGGCCGTCGGCGAGGCCGCAACGCCGGCCGCACCGGCCGGAGCCCCCGCCGCGGAAGCCCCCGCCGCGCCCGCGACCGTGGTCTACACCGGCGTCGTCGAGGGCGTCGGCTCGCGCGGCGACGGCCGTTTGAAGGTGGATGACGTCGTGATCTACGTCCCCGGCACCGCGAAGGGCGACCGGATCGTCTTCGAGATCGTCCGCAAGAGCGACCGGTTCGGCACCGGCCGGCTCGTCGAGAAGCTCGCCGCCGACGCCGCGGCGCCCGCCGAGGCCCCCGCCGTTCCCTCCGCCCCCGCGGAAACCAACGCCCCGGTTGCGACCGCCTCCAACGCCGCGCCGGTCGCAGCGGCGGATGCGGGCGGCCCGCCGAAGGAGGGCGAGGAGCGTACCGTCACGATCACCGAGAAGGCCCGCCGCAATCCGGACACGGACGGCGTCGTCCGGCTGGGCGGCATGGTCGTCATCGTGCCCGGCTCGCAGCCCGGCCAGACGGTCAGGATCCGCATCACGTCGGTGCGCGAGCGGATCGCCTTCGGCGAGGTCGTGCCGCAGGCGCCCGCGGCTCCCGCTCCGCAGTGAGCGCATGGCGCGCGTCCTTTCAGACGAGTCCTCCCTGAGCGGCCGCCGCGGCAGGCTGCGGCGCGAGGCCGGTGTTCTCCGCCGCCTCGTCCCGTTCGAAGCGGGCGCGGCGGTCCTGCTGCTGGCGGCGGGGGTGTTCACCCGCGGCGCCGGCTGGTTCGCGGGGGCCGCCATCCTGCTCTTCCTCGCGGCGGCCCACGGCGCGGCGGTCCGGCAGGACGGCCGCGAATCGAAGGCGATCAAGGCCGGCCTTCACGGCGAGTCGAAGGTCGCGCAGGAACTGGCGCGGGGGCTCGACAACGCCCACTACGTGTTCAACGACCTCTCGCTGCGGAGCGGGTTCCGCCAGGCCCAGATCGACCATGTCGTCGTCGGCCCCGGCGGCGTCTTCGCGATCGAGACGAAGAACTGGGGCGGCCGCATCACCGGTGGCCCGCGGGACCCGGTCTGGACGCAGCAAGCGGAGGGGACGCGGCCCGCCCGGCGCCACGAGAATCCCGTCCTGCAGAACGAGAGACACGTGCGGGTGCTCGAGGCCTTCCTCCGGGCCGGGGGACTGCCGGACGTGCCGGTCGTCTCGGCCCTCGTCTTCGCCTCGCGGGGCGCGCGGGTCGAGGCCGATCCCGGGGGCGTGCCGCTGTCGACGCCCGCCGGTCTGCCCTGTTTCATCGCCTCCCACGCCTCGCCGCCGCGCCTCGACGGGCCGGCCGTCGATGCGATCGTCGCCCGCTTGCAGAAGATCGCATGAGCCTCCGCCCCTCGATGCCCGGCGTGGTCGCGGCGGTCAACGGCGCGGGATTCGTCGGCTATCTCTTCTGGATCGCGGGCCGCGGCCGGCGCATCTTCTTCGACCCGCAGGGCATCATCTACCTGCTGCCCTGCGTCGCCTTCATCTTCGTCTTCGCCTGCCTCGCCAGCCGGAAGGTCCAGGCGTCGTCGGCGGACGACGAGCATCCAACACCGAACACCCAACCCCAAACATCGAACTCCGGGCAGGAAGCGCCGGATCCGGACGCGCGGGACCGCAGCGCGCGGCCGGGGCACCCGTCCCGAACGTGAAACCAGGAACGTGGAACTCCTCCCCGACACCTGAAACCTGACACTGGAACCTCCCCATGGAACGCGGCGCCAAGCAACTGGTCCTGATCGTCCTCGGTGCGATGCTCTTCGGGCTCGTGGTCATCGCGCTGCGCCCGGAGTACCGCGCCGCCGCCGCCGCGATGTGGAGGGGGCGGATGGAGGACTCGCCGGTGTGGACGTCGAACAAGGACTACTACCCGGGCATCCGGTGGACGACGGGAGGCGCGCGTGAGGATTGAGCCGGGCATCATCCTCTTCTGCTACGCCTACATCGTCGGGATCGGCGCCTCGATGGCCGCGCCCTCGGATCCCGGCGCCCTGCCCGTGCTGTCGGTCTTCGCGGCGGTTGCGCTGGTCGCGGCCGCCGCGGCGGGGTGGAAGGCCGCACGCGACGTCCGCACGGGCCCGGGTGGCGCCGGCGCGCCGCCGTCCGTCCGGTGGCTCGGCGTCGCGCTGGCCGTCTCGGGCCTGGCGTTGGGCTACACGCGGCATCTGGCGGCCAACACCGAACCGGACATGAGGCTCGGCACCGTCACGCTCGCCGCGTCGGGCGCAAGCTACGAGGCGACGGCCACGCCGCCGGACTCCGGCCGCATCCGGCTGTCCCGGCAGGGGCCGCTCTCCGGCGATGTCGCCCTCCAGGTCATCGGCGAACTCGACGCGCGGGTGCCGGTCCGCGGCACCAACGGCCTTCCGACGCTCGACGCGCAGGGGCGGTGGCGGTTCTCGATCGCGCCGCTCGCCGTCACCAGCGACGTCGTCACCGTCCACGCCGCCGATCCCGAGGGGGTCCAGGTGCCCGTGCCGCAGCCGTTCACGCGGATCGTCGCCGTGCGGCGCGTATCCGGCCCCGGCGCCGGCGCGATCGCCGTTCACCGGGTCTCCAACCACGCCGTCACGTTCGCGCGGTCCGGCGCGCGCGCGGCCCCCGTCCGCGTGCTCGGTTACATCAACGCCGACCCGATCGTCTACGACTTCAAGACCGTGCTGCCCGTCACGCCGCAGTTCATCCAGTCGCCCGCGGGCGGACCGTTCCTCCGCGTCGAGGGCGGCGACATCCAGGTCACCGTGCGCCCCGACTGCCCCGGCTATGCGAAGCTGGCCGACGCGAGGGCCTACGGCCGCGCGATCGAGGCGGAGGGCGTGCTGTCGATCGCGCGCGCCGCCTCCAACCCCGGCGGATTCGACGCCCGCCGCTACTTCCGGAACACCGGCGTCCACGGGCTGCTCTCGGCCGATTCGCGCGGCCGGCCCGAGGCGCCGGTCCGGTTCGTCGACCCCGCCGACGGCGCGCCGCCGCCGCACCGCAATGCGCTCGTCTCGTTCTCGCTCGACCTGCGCGACCGCATCACGCGCGTGATCAAGGCGACCATCCTCCATCCCGAGTCCGCCTTCATCGGCGGCGTGACGCTCGGCCTCCGCTACGGACTCCAGAACACGGAGTGCATCTTCAGTCCGGCCTACCGGGCCGACGGCTCGCCGCCGACGAAGGAGAACCCGGGGTGCGACGAACTCATCGCCAACGAGTTCAAGGCCGCCGGCGTCAACCACGTGCTCGCCGTCTCGGGCCTCCATGTGACGATCATCACCGTCATGTTCGTCGGCATCTTCGCGATCCTCCGCGTGCCGCGGCAGTACTACGTGCCGGTCATCCTCCTGGCCCTCGTCGTCTTCGCGATCATCACCGGCGCGCGCCCGTCGACGCTTCGCGCCGTGATCATGAACTCCCTG
>Ga0194125_10000317_pt1 | contig 79787 bp, 64 predicted proteins | sample TA2KigC250mmetaG_FD_148626 | JGI IMG/M metagenome (GOLD analysis project Ga0194125, IMG submission 148626) | Freshwater microbial communities from Lake Tanganyika, Tanzania - TA2015034 Kigoma Deep Cast 250m | ecosystem: Environmental > Aquatic > Freshwater > Lake | place: Tanzania: Lake...
GGGACGGATTTACAGGAACGGACCGTTGACTCATTGGTGGCCAGTGGGAAGCCGGGGAAAGCGGTCGTCATTGCGGCAGGGAACGACGGTGAGTCCAAGTTCCATGCTTCGGGGACTGTCGCCCTGTCCGGCTATGCTGCCGTTCAGTTTTCCGTCCCACCTGGAAAAACGAACGTCAGCATGACCCTCTGGTACGAATCGACGGGCCAGCTCGTTGCGTATCTCATGAATCCAATGGGCCTCTATTCTTCGATCGTCTACCCCGGAGGCTCCGCAATCGACAATGTTGTTGGTGGTGATCGGATATTTGTCTCGTCCATCAGCGCCAGCCCCCTGAATGGTGACGGGAATATCACCCTCCAGTTGACCAACTACACCCACGCGGAGCTATGGCCAGGGACCTGGACTCTCTACCTCGGCCACTACAGCGGCGCCGCTGTTCCGTTCGACGTGTGGGATTACACACAGTCTGTGGAGTTCCTTCCGCCGTATCTCAACACCACGACCTATGTCGCGACACCAGGAACATCGAACAACGCGATCACGGTCGGCTCGCATGTCACGAAGAACAACTGGGTTGACCAGTACGGCATCCCTCGGAGCGCTCCCATCACCGTAGGGTCTGCCTCTTCGTTCTCGAATCCGGGACCGACCCGGGACGGCAGGATCAAGCCGGAGATCACGGCACCGGGGCAGAGGATCGCATCCGCGTTGTCCACATCATACCTTTCTTACCCCTCCAACGATCGGCTCTCCGACCTCAAGCATCTGATGATGCAAGGCACCAGCATGGCCGCCCCACACGTCACGGGCGCCGTCGCTCTCCTCCTCGAGCTCGACCCCACCCTCGACGCTGCGGAGATCAAGCAGATCCTCCAGCAGACGGCCAGGCAGGACGCGTTTACGGGAGCGGTGCCGAACAACAAGTGGGGATACGGAAAGCTGGATATCATGGCCGCCTGCGACAAGGTGGCGCCTCCGGGGCCGGTCACAGGGTTCACGGCAACCCCCGGAACGGGGGCCGCCACTCTTTCGTGGACGAATCCCCTGAGCGGTGACTTCGCCCGTACGGTCATTCGGTTCTCGACACGTCCTACCCTGTCGACCCGACCAACGGGAGCCCGGTTCCGAACGGTGCCGGCGGATCCTTCAGCGGGTCGCCGGGCTCGGCGGGCTCATTCACCCACAATGGTCTCCAGGATGACCTCACCTACTACTACTCGGCCTTCGCCTACGACTCGGATGCAAAGCACTCGATCGCGGCAAACACGTTCGTGGTTATCCCCGATGTGACCCCTCCGGCGCCGGTGACGCAATTCACGGCTCACGCGGGAGACTCGACGATCACGTTGACCTGGCTGAATCCGGCCACGGCCGACTTCCAGGGTGTGTACATCGCCTACTCGACGAGCACGTATCCAAACACGATCCTTGATGGGATCCCTCTTCCGAACGGGAACAACGGTTTCATTCCCGGAGTTCCGGGGGAGCGCGACACGGTCTACGGGTCAGGCCTTCCGAACGGGGTGACGCACTACTTCTCCGCCTTCGCTTATGACGAGGTCCCGAACTACTCCACGAAGGCGACAACGTTCGGAACCCCTCAGGATGTCACGGCTCCGAGCCCCGTTCTCTCGTTCACGGCGGTGTCGGGAAACGGCCAGGCCACCCTTTCCTGGGCGAACCCGTCCGATCCGGACTTCACCGGAACCGTGGTCCGGTTTTCGACCAGTTCCTATCCCTCGACCCCGACCGCGGGGACGGCCGTTCCGAACGGCAGCAACGGGGACTTCGCCGGGACCCCCGGATCCAACGGGTCCTTCACCCACACCGGGCTCGCGAACGGGACCACTTACTACTACTCGGCCTTCGCGCATGACGAGGTCCCCAACTACTCCGCCGCGGCGAACGCTCAGGCTGTCCCGGGTGACGCGACCCCTCCGGACCCTGTGACCGCGTTCACGGCACGGAAGGGGGACAGGGAAGTACTGCTTTCCTGGACCAACCCCTCCACGGCGGATTTCAGCGCGACGACGATCCGGTTCTCGACGAGCGCCTATCCGTCCGGGCCGACCGATGGCACCGCCGCCCCGAACGGCAGCTCGGGAGTCTTCTCCGGCAGTCCCGGCTCGGCCGGGTCCTTCACCCATTCGGGGCTGACGAACGGAACAACGTACTACTACTCGGCGTTCGCCGCGGATGTATCGAACAACTACGCCTCCGCCGTCCAGGCGAGCGCGATCCCTGCGGACACGCTCGCGCCTTCTGTGGTCACGAACTTCCAGGCCCAAGCAGGCGACGGGCAGGTAGCGTTGAGCTGGAGGAACCCGAGCGACTCCGATTTCGCGGGGACCCTCGTTCGGTTCTCGACGACCTCGACTCCTGCAGGTCCGACGAGCGGACAGGCGGTCCCGAACGGGAACGAGGGAAGGTTCACTGGGTCGCCGGGCTCAAACGGCACCTACACGCATACAGGGCTCACCAACGGAACGGTTTACTACTACGCGGCCTTCGCCTACGACGAGGTCCCTAACTACGCATCGGGCGCCTCGGGGACTGCGACACCGCAGGACGTGACGCCTCCAGGCGCCCCGACCTCCTTCACGGCTACAGCGGGAGAGGGAGAGGTCAAGCTCCGCTGGAATCACCCGGCCGACGCGGATGTCGCCGGAACCCTTATTCGCTTCTCGACAGTCGGCACCCCCGCGAGCCCAACCTCCGGGTCCCCCGTGCCCAACGGAAGCGACGGGAAATTCACGGGCTCCCCGGCCGCCGCCGATTCGTTCGCCCACACGGGGCTCACGAACGGAACTACTTACTACTACGCCGCCTTTGCCTACGACGAAGTCCCGAACTACTCGACGGCCGCCACGGCCTCGGCTTTGCCCCAAGACACCGTCGCGCCCACCCTCACCATTGGTGTTCTCCAGAACCCCTACTTCACGGCGAACCTGGATCTCTACCTGGTCGCTTCCGAGCCCCTGAACTCGGGGAGCGTGTCGATGACGGTGGGAGGCGCGCCGGTGGGCCTTCAGCTGAACGACTCGGAGGAGAACGTCTGGAAGGGGGACTACGCCATCTTGGGGAGTGGGGTGATCGCGCTGGCGGCAAGCGCCGAGGACCTGGCCGGCAATCAGGCGAGCGTGTCCGGCAGCTTCACGGCGAAGATGCTCCTCGCGCGGGTGGGGGGCACGGTCACCAGCCCGGACGGGGTGATGGAGCTTAGGATCGGGCCGGGTGTTCTGGGGGCGGACGCCTGTTTCCTCATGATCCCGAGCGGGCTGACGGCCGGGGCTGGGAAGGCGACGATCCGTTCGCTGAGACCGGGATCGTACGAAGTCTATCCGAAGATCGAACTCCGGGGACGCGAAGCGGAGGTCGTGTTCCGCTACCGTGTGGCGGGTCTTGCCAGCGAACAGGCGGATCGTCTGTATGTCCGGGATGATCAGACCGGACGCGCCCTCCCGTCCTTCGTCGACCTCACCGTGGGGACGGTGTCCGCCGGCATCACCGAGATCAGCACGTACTCGCTGCAGATCGGCCAGCCCGGTTCGAGCGTGCCGGCAGACCCCTCCTACGCGCTTCTCGAGCAGAACCGGCCGAATCCGTTCAACCCGGTGACCACGATCGGCTTCGAGATCCGCGCGTCCCAACTCGTTCGTCTGGATATCTTCGGGATCACGGGCGACAAGACCTGCACGCTCGTCGATTCCTACCTGCCAGCGGGCACTCACTCGGTGAGTTGGGACGGCACCGATGAGAGTGGGGAGGCGGTCCCGAGCGGTGTGTACTTCTATCGCTTGCGAACTCAACGAACCATGGACACCAAGAAGATGCTTCTGATCCGCTAGTACTGAGGATGGAGGGGGAGAAAGTCATGAGGGGAACCGGACTCAGGACGAGGGCCGCATGGTTCGGGGGCGCGACGACCGTGTTGGGCGTGCTCCTCACGCTTGGATGCGGCGGAGGGGGAGGAGGCGGTGGTGGAACCGGGCCGACGAACGAGGACTTGGCCGCAGAATACACAGCGGATGGATGGGATGCTTTTGAGCAGGGGAACTACGCGGCCGCTCGTGGGCACTTCGAGGACGCGCTCGAGAAGGTGGGTACTTACGGACAGGCTTATCTCGGGCTTGGGTGGTGCCAGGCGGCCGCTGGGGAGTACCTCTCGGCGAAGACGAGCTTCGATCAAGCCATCTCCAACGGTGTGACTGGAGCCGACCCCTATGCGGGGAAGGCGGCCGCTCTTCGCGACGCGAACCCTCCGGACTACTCGGGCACGATCTCGGCCGCGTCTGCGGCTCTCAGCGCCGCTCCGACCTACCAGTTCAGCCACGACACGTCCTTCGACTGGCGGGATCTTCGGCTGATCATGGCTCAGTGCTACTTCGCACTCGGCGAATACGAATCGGCGAACGAGCAGGTCGGGCTCCTCGGCGGGGACGAACAGGACGAGCAGTCCCCGACGTTCGTGGAAAACCTACTGGCGGAGCTGGAGAATCTGGGGTCCGCGATCCGCTCGTAGAGGCAGGGTGCGCTTTCGGTTGTTCCTCATTCTCGACCCGATCGAGAGGGACTCCGGGCTTTGGTGGGAGTCGCTGCGGATCGAGCTCAACGATCGAGAGCTCTGCCTGCCCGATCGGGCAGGTCTTCGATAGCACTTGAACCCACGCCGTTCTCCGCTCTGAACGAGATGCGGGCCTGGATCGAGACGACTCTGGATGCGGATTCCCCCGTTTCTCTACCCGGTCTTTGCTGCGCCCGGAGAGCACGTTTCGATCCTTGCCGCGCTCCGGACGCTTTGCTATACTGCGCGCGAAGAGCACGCTCGGCCGCGTTCGCCGGCGTGAGAAACCCGCGTCCGTAACGGTCGGGGCGTGGGGCAGTCCGGTAGCCCACTAGCATGGGGCGCTAGGAGTCGCTGGTTCAAATCCAGTCGCCCCGACCATCTCCTCTCGCGCCTCCGCGGAAGCCGGGCCGCGGTCTCAAGGAATCGAACCGCGATGCGCCTTCTCGTTCTCATCCCCGCCTTCAACGTGGAACGATCGCTCGCCGGCGTGCTTCGCGAGGTTCGGCGAGCGGCGCCGGAGGCGGATGTTCTCGTCGTGGACGACGGATCGACCGACCGGACCGCCGCCGTCGCGAGCGAAGAGGGGACGCGCCTCCTCTCCCACGGGACGAACCGGGGGAAGGGAGCCGCGCTTCGAAGCGGGTTCGACGTCGCGATCCGCGAGGGGTACGATGCGGTCGCAACGCTCGACGGGGACGGGCAGCATCCTCCGGAGTGGATCCCGGGGTTCATCCGGAAGGTGGAGGAGACCGGAGCGGATCTCGTCGTCGGATCCCGCCGCGGCGATCACGAGCGGATGCCGCCCCTCCGGCGCCTCTCGAACCGCCTCACGACGTGGCTCGCCTCCCGCGCGGCGGGCGCGCGTCTTCCGGACAGCCAGTCCGGGTATCGCCTGATCCGGACCGGCGTGCTCCGAGCGGTCCCTCTCCGGACCGCGCACTACGAGACCGAAACCGAGCTTCTCGTCGGCGCGGCCCGGAAGGGCTTCCGCATCGACTCAATCCCGATCCCCGCGGTCTACGCCGACGAGACGAGCCACATCTCCGTCTGGCGGGACACGATACGCTTCCTCAAGCTGCTCGCCTCGATGCGAAGGAGAGACGATTGGAAATCCTGATCACGAACGACGACGGCCTCGATTCCGAAGGGCTCCAGGTCCTCGCGCGCGCGGCCGCGGCGCTTGGGAACGTCACCGTGGTCGCCCCCGAGAAGGAACAGAGCGCCTCGAGCCACGCGATCACGCTCGGCGCCCCGCTTCGCGCGCGAAGACGCCCCGACGGCCGGATCGGCGTGAGCGGCACGCCGACCGACTGCGTCTTTTTAGCGATGAACGGTCTCGTTTCGAATCGTCCTGATCTCGTTCTTTCAGGCATCAATCACGGCGCGAACATGGGGGACGACATCACTTACTCGGGGACCGTGGCCGCCGCCATCGAGGCAACCCTGATCGGCGTCCCCGCGATCGCCTTCTCGGTCGCCGCGCGGAGCGGGCATCTCTTCGAGGCGCCCGAGCGCCTCATCGGAGGGATCGTCGAGAAGATGATCGCCGATCCTCCTCCCCGAAGGACGTTTTGGAACGTGAACTTCCCGAACCTGCCGTTCGAAGAGATCCGCGGGATCCGCGTCACGGTGCTCGGGACCCATCGCTACCAGAACGCGCTCGTCCGCGAGCCCGCGTCGGCGGGCGAGGAGATCTACCGCGTCGGGGGCGGGGAGCTGATGTGGGAAGAGAACCCGGAGGCGGACTTCACGACCGTTCTCCGCAACCGCTCGGTCTCCGTGACCCCAGTTCATTTGGACCTCAATCATTACGAGATGATCCACGAGATGCGCCGCTGGCGGTGGGACGGACCGGAACGATGAGGCCCTATCGGGGCGCGGAGGAATACCGGACCGCGCGCGAGCGGATGGTGCGAACCGAGGCGATCGAGAAGGGGATCCGGGATCCGCGGGTGCTCCGGGCGCTTCTCGAGGTCCCGCGCCATCTCTTCGCCGAAGAGGCGCTCGCCTCGCGCGCCTACGGGGCCCATGCGCTCCCGATCGGCCGCGGGCAGACCCTCAGCCAGCCCTATATGGTCGCGCGGATGACCGAGGCGCTCGAGCTCCGGGGAGGAGAGAAGGTCCTCGAGGTGGGGACGGGGAGCGGCTACCAGGCGGCGGTTCTCGCCCGAGCCGGCTGCCGCGTCTTCTCGGTCGAGCGGATTCCCGAGCTCGCGCAGCGCGCGCGAAAGATCCTCGACGCGATCGGGGCGGCGAACGTCGTCGTGCGGATCGGCGACGGGTCGGAAGGGTGGCCCGAGTTCGCTCCGTTCGATCGCATCCTTCTGACGGCGGGGGGGCGCGCGATTCCTACATCCCTCAAGGATCAACTGGGGGAGGGGGGCATCGTCGTGGCCCCGGTGGGAGAGCGCCGTCAGGAGCTCCTGCGCGTTCGGAAGGAGAGAGGAGGGGAGCGGGTCGAGACGCTCGGCCCCTGCCGGTTCGTTCCCCTCGTGACCGGAGAGGGCCGGCGGCGAAAGACGGATCGAGCGGAGCCGGCGGGGGAGACGGATTCTCCCCGGCGCCCGCAGGACCTCCCGGCGCCGAGAGGGGCGGCGGACTTCCGAGCGCGAAAAAAAGGGAAACTGGGGGGTTCTCACCCTCCCACGAACCCGCTATAATCCCTTCGCTCCCGGCTGTCCGCCGCCGGGACCTCGCGCGCCGGGCCATCGACCCGCCCGCGGAGGTCCGGGCGCGCGGAGCCTCCCCGAGGAGGCAGGCCGGCGACGACGCGAAAACTCGGGTCGGGGCGTAGCGCAGCCCGGTAGCGCACCTGCTTCGGGAGCAGGGTGTCGGAGGTTCAAATCCTCTCGCCCCGACCACCTTTCCGTGCCCGAGAATGAAACGGGGTCGAGGAGGTTCCGTTCCGACAGGGGTCGATGGAGGGCCGAAGGCCCGACAGCGACTCGAATCGATTCGCCCCGCCGGAGCGGAAGCGGAGGCGGGGAAATCCTCTCGCCCCGACCACCTCCACTCAACGATCGTTTCGACATCAAGAACTTGGTCGCGGCGGCCGGGATCGAGAATCGAGGAAGGCCGGGAGGAGTTTCGGCTCCCGCCGATCCGCCCGCCGCGAGCAGACACTCCGCGCGAGCCGCTTCGCAGAACGAGCCCAGGCGGCGGACGTCCCGGGAGGCGAGGAGGCGGACGGACGATGCAGGTCGGCGTGATCGGGGCGGGACGCTGCGATGCGGCGACCGCCGAGAAGGCGGAGAGGGTCGGGCGTCTCCTCGCGCGGAGAGGCGCCGTCCTCGTGTGCGGAGGGATGGGCGGGGTGATGGAAGCGGCGTCGAGAGGAGCGCGGGCGGAAGGGGGGATCGCGGTCGGCATCCTTCCCGGGCGGAATCCGGCCGAGGGGAACGCCCACCTCACGGTCCGCATCGCCACCGGGTTCGGGGACGGCCGGAACATCCTCATCCCGCAGTCGTGCGACGGGGTGATCGCGATCGCGGGCTCTTACGGCACCCTCTCCGAGATCGCTTTCGCGAGGAAGCTCGGGATCCCCCTGGTCGGGATCTCCACATGGGAACTAGACGGTTCCTTCCCCGTGACGGATGATCCGGAGGAGGCGGTCGAGCTCCTGCTCGGGAGGATCGGCGGATGAACGAACGAGAAGTCCGCAAGCGCGTGATCGTCTCCGGGCGCGTCCAAGGGGTCGGTTTCCGCTACCACGCGAGGCGCGCGGCGGAGAACCACGACGTGTCCGGCTTCGTCCGCAACCTCGACGACGGATCGGTCGAGGTCGAGGCGCAGGGTCTCCCCGCGGAGGTGGATGCCTTCCTCGCGGAGGTGCGGAGAGGCCCGCATGGCTCGCGCGTGATCGACTTCCGAGCGGAGCCGGCGCCGCTTGAGCCTGAGGCTCGCGGGTTCCGAATCCGCTACTGATTCCGATGACACGCATCTCGAAACGTAAGCACTTGGAAGGCCTCGCGAAGGAGAGCCGGAATCTCCTCCGCCGCGGGGCGGAGCGCGGCTTCCTCCGCTCCGAGGAGGTGGACGACCTGGCCTCCTCGGGGCGTCTGGAGGAAGGAGAGCTCGAGTCGTTCCTCGATGCGGTCGACACGCTCTCCATCCCGATCGAGGATCAGGAGAAGGAGGAAGAGCGCGAGCTCCGCCCCAAGGCGGCCGCCGAACCGCTCCGCATCTATCTCGACGAGATCGGGAAGATCGCTCGGCTCACGCCGAGCGAAGAGGTGGTGCTCTCCGCGCGCGTACGCCAAGGAGACGATGAGGCGAGGAAGCGGATGATCCTCGCCAACCTCCGGCTCGTGGTGACGATCGCCCGCCACTACTGGAGCCGCGGCCACTCGTTTCTCGACCTCATCGAGGAAGGAAACATGGGGCTCATCCGCGCGGTGGAGAAATTTGACGGATCGAAAGGTTATCGATTCAGCACCTATGGGTCGTGGTGGATCCGACAGGCGATCTCGCGCGCGATCGTGAACCACGGGCGGATCATCCGGATCCCGATCTACGTCATCCAGCTCGTCGGGCGATACGAGCAGGCGCGGCGCCGGCTCCTTCACGCGAAGAAGAGGGAGCCCGGAGTCCGGGCGGTCGCGCGGGAGCTCGGCATCTCCGAGAAGAAGGCGCGGATGATCGCTCACCTCATCGAGAACGTCCGCGCGCTCGATTCGGTGGCGAGCGTGGAGACGATGCAGCGGATCGTGCACCAGGTTCCGGACCGGAGAGAGCCGTCGCCGTACGATCTCGTCGATCTCCATCTCGAGCACGAGCGCCTCGGCCGGCTGCTCCAGCGCCTCTCCTCGCGCGAGCAGGCGATCCTCCGGATCCGCTTCGGGCTCGACACCGGCCTCCCGAAGTCGCTCTCGGAGACCGGGGACGAGTTCGGCCTCTCGCGGGAGAGGATTCGCCAGATCGAGAGGCGCGCCCTCGGGAAGCTCCGCCGACTTCTCGAGGTGGGAGGCGGGCGACCGCCCCAGTGACGCGGGCGCCGCCCCGCGCGGACCCCGGGCCGAACCCCTTGTCCCGGCGGCGGTCCGGTGCTATCGTCCCGCGGGGATGGGAGCTGGATGGACCTCAAGAGCCGCATCCGAAACGTCCCGGACTTCCCCAAGCAGGGGATCGTCTTTCGGGACATTACCACGCTCCTCGAGGACGCCGAAGCGTTCCGGGCGGCGGTCGACGCGCTGGAGAAGCTCCTCGCGGGGCGGCCGGTCGAGAAGGTGGTCTGCGTCGAATCGAGGGGGTTCCTCTTCGGCGCGCCGCTCGCGCTTCGCCTCGGGTGCGGCCTTGTTCCGCTCCGGAAACCGGGCAAGCTCCCCGCGGAGACGATTCGCGAGACCTACTCACTCGAGTACGGAACGGACGCGATCGAGATGCACCGCGGCGCCGTGAAGAAGGGAGAGCGGGTCGTGATCGTGGACGACCTCCTCGCCACCGGCGGCACCGCGGCGGCGGCGGCTCGGCTTGTCGAGTCGGCCGGAGGCCGCGTCGCCTGCATGCTCTTTCTCGTCGAGCTCGCTTTCCTCGGAGGGAGAGAGAAGCTGAAAGACCGGGAGGTCCTCGCGGCGGTCCGTTATGATTCGGAATGAGGAACGAGCCCCCGTAGCTCAGTCAGGATAGAGCGCCGGTTTCCTAAACCGGGAGCCCAAGTTCGAGTCTTGGCGGGGGCATTCTCGATTGGAGGACGTTCGTTGAAGCTGAACCGGGGGGAGAGAGACGGGGTCGTGATCCTCGACCTCGAGGGGAAGGTTCTCGGCGGGGAGGAGTCGGAGGTTCTACGCCAGGCGATCGACCGCGCGGTGAGGGAGAAGACGCCGGCGCTCCTTCTCGATCTTCGGGGGGTTCCCTGGCTCAACAGCTCGGGGCTCGGCATCCTGCTCTCCGGATATCTTCGCCTCAAGGAGGAGGGGGGAGAGCTGAAGTTCCTGCGCCCGGCGGAACGCGTCCAGGGGATTCTCGCCACGACCAAGCTCATCCATGTCCTCGAGGTGTTCGATGATGAGGAGAAGGCCGTTCGAAGCTTCATCCGAAGAGGATCCGAATCGGTCCCATAGACCCTCCAGCCCGCTTGCGGCGTGGATCCGCCTCGTGCTCTTCCTCGCGGGGGCCGGCATGCTCGCCTACGCTCTTGTTTTATATGTTAAGGTGATTCACCCCCACCTCCCCAGGTCCCCGCTCCGCCCGCTTCTTCCCGGGGTGTTCCTCCTCGCGGCGATCTGGTTCCTCTGGGGGGCTTTCAAGGAGATCCGAAGAACGCGCGGAAACGCCGGCCGATGATCGGAGCCCGATCCGAGATCCGCGGCGCGCCGGTCGCCCCCGCCGTGCGCCCCGGGGGCGGGGGAGAGGGCGGCTCCAGAAGAGCGCCCGGCGAGTCGAGAAGAAGGGGTAGAAGATCCCGCGGGGCGCTGCGGCCGCGCGCGGAAGACCGCGGAGCGCGGGAAGCAAAAGGCGGAAAGGATGCGGCGCGGAGCCGCTCCCCCGTTAGGTGATGGTATGACGCTCAAGGAAAAGCTGCAGGCTCGCGAGGCGAAGGTGGGCGTGATCGGCCTCGGGTATGTCGGCCTCCCGCTGGCGATCGAGTTCGCCCGCGCCGGCTTCTCGGTCACGGGGATCGACACGAACGAGAAGAAGATCGCGCTCCTTCGCGAGGGACAATCGTACGTGCGCGACGTTCCGGACGCGGACGTGCGGGAGGCGGTCCGCGCGGGACGGCTCCACGCGACGACCGATTTCGACCGGTTGTCCGATCTCGACAGCATCAACATCTGCGTTCCGACCCCCCTCAGCAAGACCGGCGACCCGGATATCTCCCACATCCACGCGGCGGTCCATGAGATTCAGTCGCGCCTCCGCGCGGATCGGCTCGTCATCCTCGACAGCACGACCTATCCGGGCACCACCGAGGAGGTGATCCTCCCGATCCTCTCCTCGGGGGGACTTCATGTCGGCAAGGACTTCTATCTGGCCTTCTCTCCCGAGCGGGTCGACCCGGGGAACCCGATCTACAAGACACGCAACATCCCGAAGGTCGTCGGCGGGGTCACGCCGGCCTGCACCGAACACGCGATGGCGCTCTACGGCGCCTGCATGGAACGCCTCGTCCCGGTCTCCTCGACGAAGGTGGCCGAGATGGTCAAGCTTCTCGAGAACACCTTTCGAAGCGTGAACATTGGGCTCGTCAATGAAATCGCTCTGATGAGCCACACCCTAGGGGTCAACGTCTGGGAGGTGATCGACGCCGCGAGCACGAAGCCGTTCGGCTTCATGCCGTTCTATCCGGGACCCGGCCTCGGCGGCCACTGCATCCCGATCGATCCGTTCTACCTCTCCTGGAAGGCGCGCCAATACGGGTTCGAAGCCCGGTTCATCGAGCTCGCCGGCCAAATCAACGGGTTCATGCCGCACTTCGTCGTCTCCCGCGTGAGCGACGTCCTGAATGACCGGGAGAAGAGCCTGCGAGGGTCGAGAGTTCTCGTTCTCGGGGTTACGTACAAAGCGGACACCGACGACATCCGGGAGTCCCCCGCCCTCGACGTCATCTCCCTTCTGCTCCGAAAGGGGGCCCGGGTGGAGGCGTGCGACCCGCACCTCCTTCCGGAGGACGAGGCGGCGGTCGGGTGCCCGATCCGGGAGTTCTCCGCGGAGGCGCTGCGCGAGGCCGACGTCGCGGTCGTCGTCACGAACCACGCGGTTTTCGACTACGCGACGATCCTCAAGGAAAGCGCGGAGATTGTCGATACGAGGAATGCGTTCAAAGGCTTCTCGTCCAAGAAGATACACCTCCTCTAGGGCTCGCGCGGCCCCTGGAGGAACCCGCGGGGGCCCCGCGCCGGAGTGAGGATGTCCAGATACCTGATCACGGGAGGGGCCGGGTTCATCGGGTCCCATCTCGTCCGGGCGTTCGCCCGAGACGCCGAATGGGTCCGGGTTCTCGACGACTTCTCCACGGGCCGAATGGAAAACCTCCGGGGAGCGGGGGAGAGGGTCGAGATCGTCCGAGGGGATCTTCGGGACCTCGATACGGTCCGCCGCGCCGCCCGGGGGGCCGAGTACGTTCTTCATCACGCGGCGGTCGTCTCCGTCCCCCTCTCGATCGCCGACCCGATCCGGACGAACGACGTGAACGTCGGCGGGACGATGAACGTCCTTCTCGCCGCGCGCGAGGAACGGGCGAAACGGGTCGTCTTCGCCTCCTCCACCGCCGTCTACGGCAACTCGGACCGCCTCCCGAAGCGCGAGGAGGATCCGTGCCACCCCTTCTCTCCCTACGCGGCCACCAAGCGGGTCGGCGAGGTGTACGGGGATCTCTTCCACCGTCTCTGGGACGTCCCGTTCGTCGCGCTCCGCTACTTCAACGTCTTCGGCCCGGGGCAGGACGAGAACTCCCCCTACGCCGCCGCGATCCCGCTCTTCATCCGGGCGCTCCTCCGCGGGGAGACGCCCGTGATCTACGGAGACGGCAGGCAGACGCGCGATTTCGTTTACATCGAAGATGTCATACAGGCGAACCGTCTCGCTCTGCATTGTCCAAATGCCGTCGGTCATGTATTCAATATTGCAAACGGCATCGAAATCGATCTCAATCATCTGGTCGCCGTGTTGGGCCGGTTGATCGGATCCCTCCGGAAGCCCCGCTATGCCGAGCCGCGGCCGGGAGACATCCACCGCTCCCTCGCCGACATCCGGCTCGCCCGCGAGGTCCTCGGCTTCGCCCCGGCGGTCGGTCTCGAGGAGGGGCTTCTCCGCACGATCGAATGGTACCGGGAAGCGCGGAGCGAGGAGCCCGCGCGCTCCCCGCGGCGGGAGGAGGGACGCGGATGAGCCCTTCGCGCCGCCCAGCGCTCGCCGAGCGCGTCCGGACCGAGCCGCCGCTGATCGACGCCCTCCACGTGGGGATCCTCGTGTTCGACCCGAGCGGGCGGCTTCTCGACATCAACCGGCAGGCGGCCTCTCTCTTGGAGATCCCGCGGGAGGCCGAACCGGAGGCCGTTCGGTCCGGCGAGCTTCCGCCCGGGAGCGTCGTGACGCTCGTCGCCGAGAAGACCCTGCGCGACCGCCGTCCGGTGCCGGAGACGATCGGTCCTCTCCTCGGGGACGGAAGCAACCGTCTCGCGCGCTGCACGAGCTCCGCGGTCCGCGACGCCGCCGGAAAGATCCTGGCGTTCGTCCTGGAGTTCCAGGACGTCACCGCGGTCGTCCGAATGGAGCAGGAGGTTCGTCAGCTCGACCGTCTCGCGACCGTCGGACGCTTCGCGTCGGCGATCGCCCACGAAATCCGCAACCCGCTCACCGGAATCTACGCGGGCGTTCAGTTTCTCGAGAAGACGCTTCCCGAAGGAAACGAGCAGCAGAAGATGACCTTTCGGATCGTGCGCGAAGAGGTCGAGCGGCTGAACCGGATCGTCGAGGACATGCTCGGATCCGCGCGGCCTCCGGTCCCTCGCTTTGAGAATGCCGACCCGAACGCGCTCGCGCGGAAGGCGTGCCGTCTTCTGGAGGAAGAGGGGAGGAGGCGCTCCGTCCGCATCGTGTTCCGGTGCGATGAGACGCTCCCCCCGATCCGTCTCGATCCGGATCTCATCGAGCAGGTCCTCCTCAACCTGGGGCGGAACGCGATCGAGGCGAGCCCGGACGGGGGAGAGGTTCTCCTGGAGACCTCCGCCTCGCAAGGATCGCCATTGAGGGGCGCGATTCCCTGCGTCGGCGGGCCCGGCGTCGAGTTCCGCGTGAGCGACCAGGGGCCGGGGGTCGCCCCGGGGGAGAGGGAAAGGATCTTCGAGCCGTTCCGGACCTCCAAGAAGCGCGGCACCGGGCTCGGGCTCTACATCTCGTTCCAGATCATGGAGAGGCACGGGGGAGCTCTCTGGCTTCGCACTGAGGGGGGGAAGGGGGCGGAGTTCTCCGCCTGGGTCCCCTATCGGATCCCCGGGGAAGGACCGGCCAGTGACCGCGCTCCAAGGTAGCGTGCTCATCGTCGACGATCAGGATTCGGTCCGCGAGATGCTCGCCCGCTGCCTCGAGGCGGACGGGCACGCGGTCGAGAGCGCCGCGAGCGGGGAGGAGGCGCTGCGCCTCTTCCGCGACAAGGATCCCGACATCGTTCTCTTGGATCTTGGGCTCCCCGACGCGGCCGGTCTCGACGTTCTCGACGAGATCCGGCGGATCCGCGAGGACGCGGCGGTCATCATCGTGACCGCAGAGAACGACCTCCGATCCGCCGTCGAGGCGATGCGGCGGGGGGCGTTCGACTATCTCGCCAAGCCGGTCGACACCGACTATCTCTCTCTCCAGCTCGAGCGCATCCTCCTCGCCGACCGGAAGACGCGAGAGCTCGACCACCTCAGGCGAAGCCGGCGCAAGGAGTACGGGATCGACTTCGTGATGAGCCCGAAGAGCCGAATGGCGGCGGTTCTCGGGATCGTGCGGCAGGTCGCGGAGAGCGACTCGACGAGCATGCTCATCGAGGGGGAGAGCGGCACGGGGAAGGAGCTCGTCGCCCACATCCTTCACAACTTGAGCGCGCGCGCGTCCGGACCGTTTCTCGACATCAACTGCGCGTCGCTCCCCGAGCAGCTTCTCGAAAGCGAGCTCTTCGGCCACGAGAAGGGGGCCTACACCGATGCGCACGCGCAGAAGAAGGGGCTCCTCGAGCTCGCCGACGGCGGGACCCTCTTCCTTGACGAAGTAGGGGAGATGAGCTTGACTATCCAAGTCAAGCTCCTGCGCGTGCTCGAGAAGAAATCGTTCCGGCGCGTCGGAGGGGTGAAGGATATTCAGGTCGGCGTCCGGATCGTCTCGGCGACGAACCGGGATCTTTCGGAGGAAGTGCGCGCGGGACGCTTCCGCGAGGATCTCTACTACCGGCTCAAGGTGGTCCCGCTCCGGCTGCCGCCCCTTCGGGAGAGGCCCGAGGACATCCCTCTTCTCGCGGCGCACTTCCTCGGCGTCTTCAACGCGCAGTTCCGGCGATCCTTCCGCGGGTTCTCGCCGGAGGCGGCGGAGGCGCTCCGGCGCTACCCGTGGCCCGGGAACATTCGGGAGATGCGGAACGTCCTCGAGCGGACGGTCCTGCTCGGGAGGGGGGAATGGATCGAACCGGGAGACCTTCATCTGGACTCCTCTCCGGGGAGCTCCGGAAACGGGCTTCTCGCGCGGCTCGGCGAGGCGCTGGAGGGGCGGATCGGCGAGGAGGGCTTCCCCCTCGAGGAGACGCTTCAAGAGATCGAAAAATGGATCATCCTTCAAGCATCGGAACGAACCCGTTGGAACCAGACGTCCACCGCCCGGCTCCTCCGCATGAATCGGGACAAGCTCCGCTATCGGATGAAGCAGCACGATCTCGCGCGCGACTAGTCCCGTTCCCCGCGTCCGCCGTTCTTCTCGCGGCTCTTCTCGCGACTCTTGCCTGCGGGTACGGGCTCTCCGCCCGAACGAACCCGCACATCCGCACGATCGCGGTCCCGCTCTTCCAGAACGACACGCTCGAAAAGGGGATCGAGGAGAAGCTGACCGCGGACATCATCGATGTCCTGCAGGAGAACCGGGCTCTCACCCTCACGAACGAGCGGAACGCCGACTCGGTCCTTCTCGGCAAGATCATCGAATACCAGCGCACGCCCTCGTCCTACGACCAGAGCGAGAACGTGCAGGAGTACAAGGTCACGATCATCCTCGCCGTCGACTACGAGGATCGCGTCAAGCGTCGCACGCTCTGGAGCGAGCCGCGCCTCCTCGGTTGGTCGACCTACTTCGTCGTCCCGACCCCCGGCCACGAGGCGGAGGAAGAGGAGGACGCTCAGGCCCGCGCGATCCGCAAGCTCGCCGAGGACATCAAGACCCGCACCGTCGAGGGCTGGTAGGCTCGCGCCCCCCGCACGTCATCTCTCCAGACGTCTTTCCCCGCGAGCGCTCCCGGCCTCCAGTACTATCGCCTCGCCGAAATCCGCTTCTCGTCCCGAGGCACCCCCTGGCATCCCCCGGCGGGGGGGAAGATCCTCTTGCCACCATCGGCCCCCGGGAGCCTATCCACCGTGTTTCCACACCACCCGCAGGTTTACATAATATCGATTATGCGACATACAAGATCGGGTCGATCCTGTGGATAACCGAGGGCGAGCCAAACGCGCCGCGACGGCGGGAAAGCGCGCGTGCGTGGGCTCTCGCCAAGCGAATCGTTGGGTTCTCGTAATGGATCGGGGGAGCGGCGGGCCGGACCCTCGCGCCTCCCTCCGGATGGATCACGCGGGATGTTCTCTCGGCCGAGCGCGGCAGGGTACGCCCGATCGCTCGATCGGACCGCGCGGCGTGAACGATCGACGGAACGTGATCGAGCGATCAGTTGGGAGCGGCGACGCCGGCCCGCGCGAAGTCGATCGCGGTTTTCAGAACATCGAGGTTTGCCTGATCGATCGGATCGAGCAGGGACGGATCGAGGGTTTCGAGCATCTCCGCCGCCTTCTCGACCTCTCCACCCTGGCGGTACGCGCGAGCCGCGGAGAACGCCATGTGGGCTCGGGCCGCGGCGGGCTCCTGGATCTGGGCAAGCTCCTCGTATGCGCGAGCCGCCTCCAGGGGACGACCGAGCCCCTCGGCGACCGAAGCGAGACCGGCCCGGGCAGCGAACCAGACCTCGCTTCTTTCCTTCGACTTCTCCAGCGCGAGACGATAGTGTCGGCCCGCTTCCTCCCAGCGGCTCATGTAGAAGTGGGCGTCCCCGGCGAGAAGCGCGGCGTAGGCGGCGTCCTTGTGGCGGGGGTGCGACTCGACGAACGCGGAAAGCTGGAAGGCGGCCTCCGAATAGTTCCCCGCCTGAAACATCCCGGCCCCTCGGCTCAGCTGAAGGTTCACGTCTCGGCGGGAGCCGGCTTGAAAGCGAGTGAAGAGCGCGACGACCGCGAAGAGGAAGAGAATGCCCGCGACGACGAGGGTCGCCTGGTTCTTGTGCCGCTGAAAGAAACCCGCGATCTGAAACGTCCGCGTGACGAACTGGTCTTCCTTCAGCTGGTGTTTTTTGATTCTTCCCGTTTTCGTGGCCACCGCAGCGCTCGCTCCTTTCGGTTGTCGTGACTGGGGAACGCTATCACAGGAAGCCGAATCGGGCAACCCGATCTCTCGGGCGGGTGGCGGGACCGGGGAACGCCGGCACTCCTCCGAGGTCGCGGGAGGGCGCATCGCGATTCCGCTTGACATCTCGTCGTGCATCTCCTTAGCATTTCGACACTTCGCCTGAGTGGGACGACGAGTGGGCTGCGGCCCGCGCGGGCCGCGAGCGGCGAAGGGAGGGGACTATGGACGAAGTCCGCCGGCCCCGAGGCGGCATCCTTCATCTTCTTCTCCTCCTTCTCTTCCCCCTTCTTCTCCTCTATGCCCTGCTCAGCTTCCTCGCGCTCGGACGCGCTCCCGACTTCGGGATGTCGCAGCGCCTTTTCGAGATCACGAAGATCGTCCCGAACGGTCCGGCCGCGCGCGCCGGCTTCCGTCTCGGAGACCGCGTCGAGAGCGTGAACGGCATCCCCGTGGGCGAGACGGTCCGTCTCTTCAAAGACCACGGGCGGATTCGTTCGGGACACACGGTCGCGTTCACGGTCCGACGAGGGAGCGAGACCCTCGACCTCTCCGTCACGGCCGGTGAGAAGCTCCGCGTGGAGAGGCTCCGCGATCTCGCCCGAACGGTCGTCGGTCTTTGCTTTCTTCTCGTCGGTCTCGTCGTCTACAGGAACCGCGCGGACACGGCCGCGACCGCGTTCTACCTGGTGGGCGTTCTTTTCGCGTTCTCCCTCATCGAGCCCCCCGCGACCGGAGATGTCCGCGTGCAGGCGCTCATCAAGATTGCCCGAGACGCTTCGGTTCTCTTCCTCCCCCCTCTTTTCCTCCAGTTCGTTCTTCTTTTTCCCCACGAGAAGAAGATCCCGAGGCGGCTCTTCCTTCTCCGTCCGATCCGCATGCGGGGACGCACGCTTCTCCGCTTCCCCCTTCACGCGGTCAGCCTTGCGATCTTCGCGGCGACCGCGCTGATCACCTTCCGGATCTACACGACCGGCCGGATGAACCCGGGGCTCCTCTCGCTCTTTCAGCTCCTCGCCGCGTTCTACCTCATGCTCTGCTTCGTCGGCGGCGTGGCCGCGTTCATCCATAGCTACGCGCACACCGCGAACCTCGAGATGCGGAAGAAGCTGCGCGGTGTTCTTCTCGGAACGACCGCGGCCCTCCTCCCGATCGGCGTGTACAGCGCGCTCCGACAAGTAAACACCGGCTGGGAAGTCCGATGGGACCCGGTCCTCACGCTCCTCGTGGCTCTCCTCCCGCTCAGCTTCGGTCACGCGATCATTCGGTATCGGCTGCTCGACTTCGAGCTGATTCTGAAGAGGGGGGTCTTCTACACGCTCCTTACGGCGTTTCTGGCGACCGTCTATCTCGTCCTGGTCGATCTCGCGAGCCGCGTCCTCCGGGGCCTCGTCGCGGGAAGCGACATCCCCGCCACCCTCCTCTCGCTCTTCTTCATCGCCCTTCTCTTCTCTCCGGCCCGAGACGCGATCCAGAAATGGGTCGATCGAACGTTTTATCGTGAAAAATACGAACATCGAAAGACCCTCCACGAGTTCAGCGCGGCCCTCACGACGATTCTCGATCGGGAGACCTTGCTCCGGCTCCTCGTCGACCGGATCTCCTCCGCGCTTCATATTCCGAAGGTCGCCGTCTTCCTCCGCGATCCGAAATCGAAGGGGCTCCTCCTTCGGGCGGAGACCGGGCCGGGAGCGCTCGACGGGGGGAGCGCCCTCTTCGCGGGAGCCGAGGGACCGCGGCTTCCCGACTTCCTCCGCGAGCAAGCGGGCGTCCTTCCGATCGAGCGGATCGCGGCCGGAGGATCGGGGTGGCTCACGGACGCGGAGCGGGACGAGCTCCGGAGGCTGGACACCTCCCTCCTCCTCCCTCTCGTCTCGGGAGAGGAGACGGTCGGGATCATCTCCCTCGGGCGGAAGCGTTCCGGAGAGCTCTACTCGCACGAGGACCGGCAGCTTCTCAAGACGCTCGCGAACCAGGCGGCCCTCGCGATCGAGAACTCCGATCTCCACCACAGCGTGATCGAGAAGGAGAAGATGGAGCGGGAGCTCCGTCTCGCCCGCGAGATCCAGCTCGGGTTCCTTCCGCGCCGCGCGCCCGAGCTTGCGGAGGTCGCCATCGGCGCGCTCAACGCTCCCTGCCGCACGATCGGAGGAGATTACTACGACTTCCTCGTCACGCGCCCGCGCGGACTCGGCATCGCGATCGCGGACGCCGCGGGGCACGGCGTCCCCGCCGCCCTCCTCATGGCGAACCTCCAGGCGACGTTTCGGGTCGAGGCGCTCACGCACTCCTCCCCCGCGGAGGTCCTCTGCCGCGTAAACGCCTTCGCCGCTCGCCAGAGCCAGGAATCCCACTTCGTGACCTGCTTCTACGGCCTCATCGACCTTCGGAGCGGCATGTTCCGGTTCGCGAACGCGGGGCACATCCCGCCGCTCCTCGTCGGGGCGGACGGCTCCTGCCGCCGGCTCGAGGACTCGGATCTCCTCCTTGGCGTCGAGGACGGGATCGTCTACCGCGAGCACGCGGTCGACCTCTCGCCGGGAGATCTTCTCGTGCTGCACACGGACGGGGTGACGGACGAGCCGAACCGGAACGACGAGAGCTTCGGCTCGAAACGGTTCGAGGAGTGTGTCGTCGCGAACCGCCGTCTCGACCCTTCGGATCTTTGCAGTCTCATTCTTCGAAACGTCATGGAGTTCATGGGGGGCGAGCCGGGCGACGACATCACGCTCGTCGCCGTCCGCTACTTGTAGCGCGGCCGTCCCCCGCGCCTCCCCGCGACGACCGGGCGCCCAACCCAGGCGGGAAATCAACCGTTCGGTCAAGAAACGAGCATCTCGTCCACTTCTCTCCGCGCATCGCCTTCGACGTAATCCCCGCGTTTTCCGTCAGTTCGCGAGAATCACGCGGTTTGGCATCCAACATGCGAAAGAAAAACCGCGCGGCGCAAGGCCTCTTACGAAAATCGGGATCCTGCCGATTCTTGGAGCGGACCGTGCCGCGGGCTTCGGGCCAGAGAACGATCGAAACCCCGAAGGGGGTGAGGCCTATGGACAGCACGAGGCGATCCTCGATTCCCTGAGAAACGGGAAAGGAGGTGACCCGTGCTCCCGTTCCTGTTCACGTTCTGGGCGCTTTCGGACATTTTCTACTGGATGCACTAGGAAGGGTTCGGCGGAGCATCCGAACCCGCCTCAAGGGGGTCTCCGGTGAGATACTGGGCAGCCATGATCGGAATCAGCATCCTCGGGTTGCTGAGCATGGGCTCCGGGCTGTGGCACTGGTTCGCACGAGGCTTTCCAGGGAACTCAGCCGGGCTTCTCTTCTAGTTCTTCGTACGGCCGGGGAGGCCGAAGTCGATCGAGCGATCGCGCCCCTTCCCGGCCGCATTTCTTTGCGGGCCGCTCCTGGGCCGGCCGCCCCGATCCTCTTCGTTCGCCCCGCGCGCGTCGATGCGCGCAAGCACGAGAAAGAGACGCCGCACCGCCTCCTCCAAGGATTCCGACGCGAGGCGCGAGGCGGCGTCTAGCTCCCGGGCCGCCTCGTCCCACCGCCCCAGAAGGCGCAGCGTCCGATAGCGCCGGAGCCGGCCCTCCAGAAGGGACCCCATCTCGTCGATCGGTTCCGAATCCATCCGTTCGCCTGCGGGGGGCTCGACAGGTTGAACGCAAGGAACGGGCCGGAAGACGTTCCCACAAGTCGGGCTCGAACATGTTGATTCAAAAGGCGATGCGAGGCAAGGGCCCGCGTGTGGAGCCGTCGAGGGGGTCAAACCCCCCGGTCGGGCCGGGGATCTCCTCGATCGGTCGGGGCGGCGGGGAACAGGATCCGCCATTCTCCAGGGCCGACCGCGAGGTCGGCACCTTGACGGGCGAGGAGAGCGCGGGCGAGCGCGGCAGCCGCCTGTCGGCGCGTCGGTTCGCAGGCCCGCCCTCCCTCCCCCCGCACGCCGATGCGAACGAAGGCGCCCCCCTCCGCATCTCCGCAGGAGATCTCGACCCGGCTTCCCGGACGGGCGGCGCGGAGGCGCTCGCGAAGGACGTACCGGAGCGTGGCGCGGGTGCGGCATCTCCCCCCGTGCACGCGGAGGGGGCGATCGGGCAGGGAGAGATCGAGGCCCACCCGCTTCCGTTTCGCGCGTCCGGCGAGCTCCTCCACGGCATCCCAAAGAGCGTACCGGACGTCGAACTCCTCGGTCGGGTCGCTCCTTCCCGCTTCTTCCCTCTCCGCGCAATGGAGGAGGGCGACGAGGGCGGAGAGGAACCCCGCCGCTTCCGAGGCGGCGGCCAACTCCTCGCGCTGAGGGTCGTCGAGGGGACCGCGGTCGCCGGCCAGCAGGCTTCCGATCCGCTCCTCCAGCTCGCGGGCGGGGCCGGCGAGATCCTCCGCCAGACCGCGCGCGGTCCCGTCGTCCGGCGCCGGAGAGGGGACCGGCCGCGGGCGGGGATTCCCCCACCGGCTCTTGGGGCGTCCTCCCCCGTCGATCAGCCGAAGATCGCGAAAGCCGGGTTGCTCGTTCACACGATCCCCAACGCGGCCCGTGCAAGCTCCCGCTTCTTCTCCTCGCGTTCGTTCGGCAGGCTGGCGAGCGCGTGCGGCTCGTCCTCCGCCGCCTCGAGAACCTCGGTCTCGTGCCGGAGACGCGCCCGGAGACGCATGACCGCCTTCGTGTGGATTTGGGAGACGCGGGACTCGGAGACGCCGAGGATCGCGCCGATCTCCTTCAGCGTCATCTCTTCGTAGTAGTAGAGAATGAGCACGAGGCGCTCGCGGTCCGGGAGGTGATCGAGCGATTCATCGAGGACCTTGCGCATCTTCTGAACTTCGAGAACCGCGATCGGATCGACGCAGTTCGTGTCTTGGACGGTCTCGTGGATCTCGCTCGCCGACTCCTCGTCCCCCGTCGAGCAGTGCTCGTTCAGCGAGAGAAGGGTCGCCCCGCGCACGTCCTCGAGGAGTTGGAAGTACTCGCGGAGCTCGATCGACATCTCGCTCGCGAGCTCATCGTCGCGTGCCGGGCGCCCCTGGACGCTCTCGATGCGCGCATGGGCATCCTCGAGCTGCCGGGCCTTGCGGCGGACCGAGCGGGGAACCCAATCCATCGCGCGAAGCTCGTCGAGCATCGCCCCGCGGATCCGCGAGATCGCGAAGGTCGAGAACTTGTTGTCGAGGCTCGGGTCGTAGCGCTCGACCGCGGACATCAGCCCGAGGGTGCCGGAACCGATCAGATCGTCGATTTGGACGCTGGACGGCAACCCGACGGCCAGCCTCCCCGCCACATACTTGACAAGGGGCATGTACTCGAGAACGAGCCGGTCTCGGACCCTCTTCGTCCGGCGCTTCTGATACTTCCTCCACACGACCTCGATCGAATCCATCCGGTTTCCTCCTGGCCTCGCCCCCGACGCATCCGGGCTCCCCGCCTCCGCGGAGCGGCGCTCGGCGGACGCGAAGGAACGCTCCTTCGCCCCGGGATCCGGCTCGCTCGTACGAGGGGGGTTCTTCGTCGTCTTGGGCATGTTCTCCACCTGCTCCCCGGCCACGCGGGGCGGGACAGGCAAGAGCAACGGGCATGCCACGGATCGGACGCGGCAGGATCCGCACGAATCCGTTGTGAAATCGGAAGTTAAGCGAATTCCTCGTGGGGCCTTCCGGAGAGGAGGTTGGGAAGGACCGGAGCAGTCGATCGGAAGGAACTGAACAATTCGTTGCAATCGCAGAAGATACAGGGACAGATCGGGTTGATCAGTTTTCGACCAGCGGAAAGAAAGGAGCCGTGGCCCTCGCGCGGTCGGGCGGCCGCGGTCCGGAATCCGGTCAGCTCGAGGCCCGACCCGCTTCGTACTGGCGCAGCTTCTCCCGCAAAGTCTGCCTCGAGATCCCCAGCGTGCGGGCGGCCTTCGTCTTGTTCCCCCGGGCCCACTCGATCGTCTTCAGGATCTGGACCCTTTCCGCCTCGGAGAGCGGGACGGGGACGAAGTCCTCAGGCTCCTCCATCTCGAACGACTCGACCATCCCCGCGGAGATTTCCAGCGGCAGATGCTCGAGGAGGATGAGGTCCTCGCTCTCGAGAAGGATCGCGCGCTCGATCACGTTGCGAAGCTCGCGCACGTTTCCCGGCCAGTTGTACTCCTGAAGCCGCGCCCGGGCGGACGGGGAAAGGCCGCGGATATTCTTCGAAAGATCTTTATTAAAGACATCTATAAAATAACTCGCAAGAACCGGAAGATCCTCCGGGCGCTCTCGGAGGGGCGGGACGTGGATCGGCACGACGTTCAGGCGGTAGTAGAGATCCTTGCGAAACCGCTTCTCCGCGACCGCCTTTCGAAGATCCTGGTTCGTCGCCGCGATGATGCGGAGGTTCACCTCGATATCCTCGGTTCCTCCGACGCGCTTGAACCGCTTGGTCTCGATCACGCGAAGAAGAACCGCCTGCAGCTCGATCGGCATCTCTCCGATCTCGTCGAGGAAAAGCGTCCCCCCCGTCGCCGTTTCGATCAGCCCCTTCTTCAAGGTCTTCGCGTCGGTGAAGGCTCCCTTCTCGTGCCCGAAGAGCTCGCTCTCGAGAAGGCTGGCGGGGAGCGAACCGCAGTTGATCTCCATGAACGGGCCGCTCCGCCCCGGCGTTCCATGGTGAATCGCCTTGGCGATCATCTCCTTCCCCGTCCCGCTCTCCCCTTCGATCAGCACGGTGGCGCGCGGGCTCGCGGCGACTCGCTCGACGATCCGGTAGACCTCCTGCATCTTCTTGCTTCGGCCGAGGATGAGCCGGTCGCTCTGGCGGTTCCCGACGACGATCGGCTCGATCCGCTGCACTTCCTGCCGGATCTCGGTGTCGGCGAGAAGGTTCATCGCCATCGCGGCAAGCCTCTGCGGGTTGATCGGCTTTTCGAGAGAATGACAACCGCCGAGGCGCGACGCCTCGGAGACGGCCTCGCGAAGGCGCGGGGGAACGAGAAGAAGGATGAGGACATTCGGATCCGCCTCGCGGATCCGCCGGACGCAGTCCATGACGGGAAGATCGGCGAGCTCCGCGTCGAGGACGACCAGGGCGGTTGAGCGATCACGGGCGGCGGCGATTCCCTCGCTCCCTTCCTGCGCCTCCTCCACCGAGTAGCCGGCCTCGATCAGGGCCGCCCCCACCCCCCACCGAAGCCTCTTCTCGCCGCCGATCAGAAGGACACGGGACGATACGCCGCTCACTCGGCCTCCCCGGGGCCGAGGCCCCCGCGCTCCTCGGCCTCGGCTCCGCGAGGGCTGAGCAGCGTGCGAAGAAGACGGCGCTCGGTCGCCCCATCCAGGTTCTCGATCCGAAAATCCAGGGCGTATCGCGACCCGTCCTCCGGATCGCGACGCACATGCCGGACCCGTCCCTCGAGGGACAGAGGCTTCCCGTCGCAGTCCTCGATCTCGATCCGGAGGCACGTTCCCGGGTCGATCGGCTCGGGAACCCGAAAGAGCGCCAGGAGGCTCTCCCCGTTCCCCTCTTCCGCGTCGGCCGGGTGGATCGGCGGCGCCACCTTGAGAACGTAATTCGCCCGGAGCTCCGCGCGCACGCGCGCACGCGCCTCCCTCCGAAGCGGCTCGAGACTCGAGGGATGGCGGATCACGAGATACGGAGAGGAATCCTTGAAATGCTCGGCCAGCTTCGATGCGCCGAGGTGCGGCTCGCCTTTCCATGTCGTGCGAAGCGTCACGCCGGTTCCCTTGAGGAGATCGACGAAGCCCAGCGGATCGAAACCCGGGACGTGAAGGACCAGATGATGATCGTCCACCTGCGCGACCTGGGCCCGATACAGCCGATTGTCGATTCGCTCCCCGACCGCGATCTCGAGGATTTGGCCGGTATGGAACGGTTCCCGTTTCATTCTCCTACCGACCTCGTTCGGGGGGACGCTGTCTATCGGCATTCTAGTGCCGGGCCATCCGCGGGTCAACGGGAATTCCGCCTAAGGCACTCGGCGGGGTCCGTTCCCGAGAAGCGCGTCCAAGATCGATTCGACGATCTCGGCGCGGATCTCCGGTCGGTCGTAGTAACCTTTGTCGATTCTTCGTTGGATTCGACGGATTCGCCAGAGGGTCTCTCTCGCCTTCCGGCTGCGGCTCAGCCGGGCTTCCGCTTCCGCCATGATGTTCCCCTCGCGAGCTCGCGGATTCGAGCGGGCCGCTCCGCCGCGCGCCGTCTCGTCCGTCCGCACAGCGGACGAAGAACAGGCGGAAAGCGGCGACGGCCTCCACCACCCGGGGAGAGCTACCCCACCTGAGGATCGTCGGCGAACGGAAATGCTTGAGGCCGGCCGATCAGCCCTCCGCCCCCTCGCAGAGTCGCATCACCCTCCGGACGCGACTCCTCAGGAGACGGCTTTCCGGACGGCAGGAGAGCGCGCGGATGTAGGCGTCGGCGGCGGACCAGAGGTAGCCCTGGCGAAGAAGGCAGTCCCCCATGCGGACGTATCCGCGCGGGCTCGTGGGGCGTAGGGCTTGGTAGCGCTCGCAGAAGCGGACGGCGTCTTCGTGACGGCCGAGGATCGCGAGCCATTCGGCTGCACGGAGAAGGAGCGCCGGCTGGGCAGGATCGACCGTCAGGCTCTCGAAGACGCACTCCAGCGCTTCCTCGAAACGTCCCTCCGCCGCGAGGCACTTCGAGAGGCTCCTGAGCAGGCGGGGCGCCGAGCGGTACTCGATGAGCGCCCGCCGGAATCGGTCGTGCCGGTCCGGCGCGCGCAGCGAGTCGTCTCTTTGGTTCGTCTCGGCCGACATCGCCCCGACTCCTCCTTCTTGCCTTTGGTGCTTTGCATGGGGCATGCCACCGACGGGCGCTCTGCTTCCCGCGCGCCGGGCCGCGCGCGTTCGCCCGAACCGAACCGGGTTTCCGCGCCTTGCGGCGGAACGATCCGCGTGTCCCCCGCGCGCACCCCGCGGGAGCCCGTCCGATTCCTAGCCGGCGAAACGGAATCGGCCGCTCCTCGTCTGGATGGTGCATGCGTTTTCGTCGCGACAAGATCCAAGCGCGCCACGGGTCCCGGCTCGAGGAAGCGGCGAAGGAAGGAAGGACTCTTGAGGCCGAGATCCAAGGCCGCAGTAGGAAACGCGCGCATCATCGAGACTAGGAAGCGAGGTAACTCTTCAGGGCGTCTCCGCGGGCCGACTGCCGCAACCGGCGGATCGCCTGATCCTTGATCTGTCGTACTCTCTCACGCGAGAGCTTCATCTTCTTACCGATTTCCTCGAGCGTCTGCTTCCGATCCGAATCGAAGCCGAAGTACGAGCGGAGAACCGCCTCCTCGCGCGGCCCCAGGGAACGGAGCGCGCGCCCCACCTCCCTCCGGAGTCCCGTCTCGATCAGCTCCGTGTCCGGCGCCGGGCTCAGCGTGTCCTCCAAGAAGTCGCGCAGGGAGGACTCTCCGTCCGGCCCGTTCTCGGGGGCGTCGAGTGAGCGCATGCGGGAGGCCGCGTTCAGCGTCTCGCGGATCTCCGCCTCCGAGAGGGCGACCGCCTCGGCGACCTCGCGGTCGGTCGGCTCGCGGCCGAACGCCTGGCGGAGCTTCTCCGTCTCGCGAAGGATCCGCTGGACCGTTCCGGCGCGTCCGAGGGGAATGCGGATCATCCGCGCCTGCTCCGCGAGCGCCTTCAGGATCGACTGCTTGATCCACCAGACGGCGTACGAGATGAACCGGTTCCCCCTCCGCTCGTCGAAACGGCGCACCGCCTCCAAGAGCCCCAGGTTCCCCTCGTCGATCAGATCGGAAAACGAAAGCCCCTGGTTCCGATACCTCTTCGCGACGGAGACGACGAAGCGGAGGTTCGCGCGCACGAGCGCCTCGCGCGCCTCGGGATCCCCCTCTCGGCTCCTCCGCGCCAGATCGACCTCCTCCTCCCGATCGAGGAGCGGGACCTTCGCGATCTCGCGGAGGTACAGATGGAGGGATCGACCCTCGTCCATCCCGCCGATCGAACCTCCGGACCTTTCGTCCATCTCGTTCTCCTTGAACCCGATCCCCTCGCCGCCTTCGTCGGGTTCTCCTCTACCTCTCAAGACTCGTACCAACATCGATCGAAAGAGGGGAGATTGTATCCGCTTGTCGCTCTTTGAGTTGCGCGTTCACCTCCGGGGTTCCTCCTTTCCGGGAACCCTGGGGGCGCCCTTTTCATGCCATTTTGGCGGATTGGTTCCCTCAGAGACGCCGCGAGGCCGGAGCGGAAAGCGGGAGCGAGGCCCGGAAACGGTGACAGACACCGTGCGACGCAAGGGGGATCGACGCCATGTCCGCGGGGCACCGCCTTGCCCCGGGCCCCGACCGAGAACACACCCGTCGAGTTTCTGTCGACTTGAGCTTACACGCGCGCGCCCTGGCCGGCGTGGTTCAGGTAGCGTTGAAGAAGAAGCTTGCTCGGCTCTTCCAGGAAGAGAAAGGAACAGCCGATCTGATACGAACCGCAGCCGGGGATCTCCGACTCGGGATCCGTCCAGACCACGATCATTTCCGTATCAAGGATCTCCTCGACCGGTGCGCCCCCTTCGGCGGGGGGGATCGGGAGGACGAGGGTTCCTTTCAGCTTGGTCATCACGGGGACGAAATGCGGGACTCGGCAGTAGATTCCCCCGAGGCTGATGTTGAGCCCTTCGGCGGCGATCGCGTCGCGCCCGGGGACTCCTTCCGCGCCGAGCCGGAGCCCGAACCGCGAGTCGGTCCGCCGGTGTCTTCTCCGCTCCTCATGTTTCGGCATCGTGTCCTCCTGCGCTCGATCGACGCCTGTATTCTGCCATCTCGGCTCGCGCGGGTCCACTCTTTCTTTCGGCCCGCGGGATGAAGACCGGCCACCTCTGTTTCTTACCAAGAGAATGAGCCCGCCGGCGTGCGGCGGGCTCGAGTCGTTCGTGTCCGTGCTCCGGTCGATCGCTAGCCGACGGCCGCCGTTAGGGAAACGGCGTCCAAGAGGCACTCCCCTTCCGGTGTCGCGAGGAGGCATCCCCCCTCCCCCTTCTTCGCGGTCTCCTGCCAGGAATGGACCATCTTCTTTGCGGTCTTCCCGTCGACGTCCATGTAGAGACCGTCGGTCGCCTCACCGATCCTGCTCTTCACGTGATGCTCGGCGTCGAGGATCCGGGCGCTCTTCTCGAGAAAGCCGCGCCCTGTCTCCTTGCACCCGAGCGCATAGAGGCGGAAGCCGGACTTCGTCTCGACCACCTGCACCGTCAGGAGGACCTTCCCCGAGGTCGGGCAGAGGATCGCCTGACCGGACTTCGCCTTCTCGCCGGTCGCGTGAAGACAGCCGGCCGAGGCGGCGGAGGCTCCCTTCATTCCCGCGCACCCGGGCGTGGCGCTCGCCTTCATCATCGAGGAGCAGCCGGAAGAGGCCTTCGCCTTCTGGACTCCGCTCTTGGCCCCCTCGCACGCTCCCGCGGGTCCCGCCCCCGCGACAAGCAGGAAAGCAAGCCCGACCGCCGACCATGCCGCTCGAACCGCGAAATGCCTCATGAACTCCACTCCTTGTTGTCAGGGTTTCTTTCGTCCGCCGGCCAGGGGAGCAGGCCGCCGGATAGCGTAACGACACTCCGTTCTTAATAAGAGAATCAGCCGGAGTCAAGTCCACCGGCCGATTCTCCTTGCATCGACTCTCAGCGCCCTCTCGGCTGCTTCGCCCCCGCCGAACCGGACGATCGGCTCGATGAAGGCGGCGCGGAGGATCGGGACGCGCTCGGCGCCGGCGAGGATCCCCTCGTCGCGTGCGACCGGCTCGGCGCGATTCGCTCCGAGGAACGCGTGCTCGAGGGAGCGGAGACCTGCGGCGAGGCGGCTTCGCTCCGAACCCGCTTCTTGGTCGGGGAGACCGTGCTCGCGCTCGGCGCGCGTGCCTCGCTTCCGTGAGGCGATCCGCGGGTCTTCTTCTGCGACACGGTCGACGCGGCCGGAGCGCGCTCGGCCCCTCGATACCGCGCGGAACGGTACGCCGGCGCATCGGCCTCCGCGGAACGCACCGTCGTCTTCTTCTTCCAGTAGCTCTCCCGAGCCGCGGCGGTGCTGTACGTATGGCGATAGTCCCAATAATGGTGCCCGCGATGGCCGCACCACCAATACCGGTCGTGCCAGTAGCCCCACGAGTACGGGCTGTGCCACGCCCACGCGAAATGCCAGCCGGGGCGATACCAAGGATAGTAACGATAGGAAACGTAGAAATACGAATCCCACCACCACGGGTCCCAGAACCAGGGATCCGAATCGACGTACACGTACGCCATGCTCGGAACCGACCACGGGACCATGCGCACTTGGACGTACCGGGGATGGCTGTAGCGCAGGAAACCGAGGTGCGAGGGGACGACCGCTGCAACGGCCCCCTCCTCCTCGTACCCCTCCTCGGTTTCGAGCGAACCGTACCCCGACCCGCTCCGAATCATCGCCTCGAGGATCCTCTCGCTCACGCCCATCTCCTCGAGACGGACGATCTCGGAGGTCGTGAGGCCGAAGTCGGAGCCGCTCTCCTCGATCTGGGCGAGGATCACTCGCTCGCTGACACCGGCCTCGAGAAGATCGAGGACATCGTCGACATCCATCGGCGTCCCGGCGAACGCGACGGGCGCGAAAAGAACCAGCAACAGTGCGGGGAATCTCGCTCGGCCCATGACGCGATCCTTTCCTTGAGGGGAGAGGAGTCCCTTTCGAATACCCACTCCTCTCTTAGATTACCCCAGATCCGCATCCTTGACAACCCGATCCGCTTCGTCCGGTTCCGGGGCGGCCGGCGCTTCCCGGCGAGGGGGACGCGCCTCCGACGGATCCAGAAACCCTTGCCCGACCGGCCGCCGGTGTGATACTTCTTATTCTATCGGGAACGGGCATTCTCGTCGAACTGTCAGGTCAGAGCATCATCTGCAAGGAAGGAGAACCGGCATGGTAGGCGTGATCGGTTACGGTGCCTACATCCCTCGGTACCGGATTCGCGTGGAGGAGATCGCGAAGACGTGGGGAGCGGACGCTCCGAGCTACAAGCGCGGCCTCCTCCTCAAGGAAAAATCCGTCCCTGCGCCCGACCAGGACACGATCACGATGTCCGTCGAGGCCTCCCGGTACGCCGTGCGGCGGGCCGGGATCGATCCGACGCGGATCGGCGCGGTCTACATCGGCTCGGAGTCGCACCCGTACGCGGTGAAGCCGAGCGGAACCGTCCTCGCGGAGGCGCTCGGCGCCACGCCGGAGGCGCACACGGCCGACTTCGAGTTCGCGTGCAAGGCCGGCTCTGAGGGGATGTTCGTCGCGATGGGTCTCGTGCGGGCCGGGCTCGTCGAGTACGGCCTGGGGGTCGGCGCCGACACCTCGCAAGGGGCGCCGGGGGATGCGCTCGAGTACTCCGCCTCGGCCGGCGCTGCCGCCTTCCTTTTCGGCACGGAGAAGGTCCTTGCGGAAGTCGAGGAGACCTACACGTACATGACCGACACTCCCGATTTCTGGCGGCGCGAGCACCAGTACTACCCGCAGCACGCCGGCCGCTTCACCGGCGAGCCGGCGTACTTCAAGCACACGCTCGGCGCGGCGAAGGGGATCTTGAAGAAGGCGGGCGCGACCGCGAGGGATTTCGCGTTCGCCGTCTTTCACCAACCGAACGGGAAGTTCCCGCAGAAGGTGGGCGAGATGCTCGGCTTCACCAAGCAACAGTTCGAGACGGGACTCCTCTCCCCCACGCTCGGGAACACCTACTCCGGCGCCTCTCCGATCGGGCTCACCGCGATCCTCGACGTCGCCAAGCCGGGCGACCGGATCCTGATGGTCTCCTACGGATCGGGCGCGGGGAGCGACGCGTTCATCTTCCGCGCGACCGACCTCCTGCCGAAGGCCCAGGATCTCGCGCCGAAGACGCGTCCCCAACTGGACGAGAACAAGTTCTACCTCGATTACGGCACCTACGCCAAGTTCCGCGGCAAGATCCGCAAGGCCGGATAGGAGGAAGCGATGAGAGAAGTCGCAATCGTGGGCGTCGGCATGACGCGCTGGGGCGAGCTGTGGGAGAAATCCCTGCGCGACATCTACGTCGAAACCGCTCTTCTCGCGATGGAGGACGCCGGCGTCGACAGGATCGACTCGATGGTCGTCGGGTGCATGTCGAGCGGTCTCTTCGTCGGGCAAGAGCACCTCGGTTCGGTCCTCGCGGACTACCTCGGCCAGGCTCCGGTTCCGGCGACGCGCGTGGAGAGCGCGTGCGCCTCGGGCGGCCTCGCGATCCGGACTGGGTTCATGGAGGTCGCCTCGGGAATGAGCGACATCGTGCTCGTCTCCGGCGTCGAGAAGATGACCGACGTCGACGGAGGGGACGCGACCTACGCGCTCGGGACGGCGGCGGATCAGGAGTACGAGTGCTACCACGGGATCACGTTCCCGGGGCTCTACGCGATGATGGCGCGGGCGTACATGCATCAGTACGGCCTCACGCGCGAGGAGCTCGCCGCGGTCGCGGTGAAGAACCACGAGAACGGATCGAAGAACCCTCTCGCACAGTTCCCGATGCAGGTCACGATCGAGCAAGTGATCGGATCCGTACTGGTGGCCGATCCGCTTCGCATTCTCGACTGCTCGCCGATCACCGACGGCGCGGCGGCGATCATCCTCTGCCCCCTCGACCAGGCGAAGAAGATCTCGAAGAACCGTCCGGTGAAGATCATCGGAAGCGGCCACGCGACCGACAGCATCGCGTACCACTCGCGCGAGGATCTCACCTCTCTCGAGGCGGTCGCGAAGGCGGCCGAGCGGGCGTACAAGATGGCCGGCGTCGGCCCGGACGCGATCGACGCGGTCGAGGTCCACGACTGCTTCACGATCGCCGAGATCCTCGCGATCGAGGCGCTCGGTCTCGTGGAGCGCGGGAAGGGACGGACCGCCGCCTCCTCGGGGCTCACCGCGATCGGCGGAAAGATCCCCGTGAACCCGAGCGGCGGCCTCAAGTCGAAGGGACACCCGGTCGGCGCCACCGGCGTCGCCCAGGTGATCGAGCTCGTCAAGCAGCTTCGCGGCGAGTGCGGCGAGCGACAGGTGAAGAACGCGCGCCGCGCGCTCGCGCAGAACATGGGCGGTTCCGGCGGATCCTCGATCGTGCACATCCTGGAGGTGGGCTAACATGTTCTCGTCCCGATATTGGAGAGAGATCCCGCAGCGCTACCGAATGGAAGCGGCGAAATGCTCAGGCTGCGGAACCGTTTCCTTCCCTCCCCGGCTCATCTGCCCGAAGTGCAAGGGGCGGACATTCGAGAAGGTTCGCCTTCCCGACCAAGGGAAGGTCCTCACGTACACGGTGATCCACGTCCCGGCGACCCCGTTCAAGGACGAGGTCCCCTTTGCGATCGCCGTGGTCGAGCTGGATGGAGGCGTCCGGATCACGTCGCAGGTCGTCGATTGCGACCCCGCGACGATCCGGATCGGCCAGCGCGTGCGGACCGAGTTCCGCAAGCTGCAAGAGGTCGGCGACGCCGGGGTTCTCTGTTACGGATACAAGTGCGTTCCGGCTTAGCCTGGATCATGCACGCGTCTCCTGCTGCGGTCGGACGCAGGACGCGTGGCCACGAGACGGACGGAGGGGATGGAATCGCGTGTACAGAATCGAAAGCCGAGCGGACGTCAAGGGAGACGCCTTTCGTGAGAACCGCGAGTCGATGCTTCGCCTCGTGGAGCAGCTTCGATCCGTTCTCGCCGAAGCGAGGAAGGGAGGACCGCCCGAGGCGATCGAGCGCCACAAGAAGCGCGGCAAGCTGACCGCCCGCGAAAGGCTCGACCTCCTCTTCGATCGCAACACCCCGTTCCTCGAGCTGAACGCTCTGGCCGCGTGCGGCATGTATGACGACCAGGCGCCCGCCGCCGGCATGGTGACGGGGGTCGGCGTGGTGCACGGCCGCGAGGTCGCCGTCGTGGCGAACGACGCGACCGTGAAGGGCGGGACCTACTTCCCGATGACGATCAAGAAGCACATCCGCCTTCAGGAGGTGGCGCTTCAGAATCGCCTGCCGTGCATCTATCTCGTCGACTCGGGAGGCATCTTCCTCCCCGAGCAGGCGGGCACGTTCCCCGACAAGGAGCATTTCGGGCGGATCTTCTACAACCAGGCGCGCCTCTCCGCCGAGGGGATCGCGCAGATCGCGATCGTGCAGGGATTCTGCACCGCGGGGGGCGCGTACGTTCCCGCGATGAGCGACGAGACGGTGATCGTGCGGAAACAGGGAACGATCTACATCGGCGGCCCTCCGCTCGTGAAGGCGGCGACCGGCGAGGTCGTGAGCGCGGAGGAGCTCGGCGGCGCGGATGTCCACTGCCGGATCTCCGGCGTCGCGGATCACTACGCGGTCGACGACAAGCACGCCCTCGGCATCGCCCGGAACATCATCGAGAACCTCGACCCGCCCCGGCGCTTCGCGCTCGAACGCCGCGAGCCGGAGGATCCTTACTACGACCCGGAGGAGATCTACGGCGTCGTGCCGAGCGATCTCCGCCGGCCGTACGACGCGCGCGAGGTGATCGCGCGTATCGTCGACGGGAGCCGCTTCCACGAGTTCAAGGAGCTCTACGGGACGACGCTCGTCTGCGGCTTCGCGCACATCCTCGGCTATCCGGTCGGGATCCTCGCGAACAACGGGGTTCTCTTCTCGGAGTCGGCGCTGAAGGGCGCCCACTTCATCGAGCTCGCGACGATCCGCAAGATCCCCCTCCTCTTTCTGCAGAACATCACCGGCTTCATCGTCGGAAAGCAGTACGAGCATGGCGGGATCGCGCGCGACGGCGCGAAGATGGTGCACGCGGTCGCGAACGCGGACGTCCCCAAGTTCACGGTGGTCGTCGGCGGATCGTACGGCGCGGGGAACTACGCGATGTGCGGCCGCGCATACAACCCGCGCCTCCTCTGGATGTGGCCGAACGCGCGGATCTCGGTGATGGGGGGCGAGCAGGCGGCGAACGTCCTTCTTCAAGTCAAGATGGAGCAGATGGCGGCGAAGGGGGAAACCCCGATGGGCGAGAAGGACCAAGAGGAGTTCAAGAGGCCGACCCTCGAGAAGTACGAGCGGGAAGGGAGCCCCTACTACAGCACGGCGCGCCTTTGGGACGACGGTATTCTCGACCCGCTCGACACCCGGAAGGCGCTCGCGCTCGCCATCGCCATGTCCTTGAACGCGCCGATCCCGGACCAGAAGTACGGCGTGTTCCGCATGTAGCCGATCGGTCGCGAAGCGGAGGGGGACGATGACGAAGGAGTACAAGAACCTGACGCTTCACGCGGCGGACCGCGTCGCCACCCTGACGCTGAACCGCCCGGAAGTTCACAACGCGTTCGACGACGCCATGCTCGGCGAGCTTCAGGACGCCTTCGAACGGCTCGCCGGCGACGAGAGCGTGCGTGTGGTGGTTCTCACCGGCGCGGGGCGCTCTTTCTCCGCGGGGGCGGACCTCGGCTGGATGAAGCGGATGGTCCGCTACACGCTCGAGGAGAACCTCGCCGACGCGCGGCGTCTCGCCGACTGTCTCGACCGCCTCCACCGGCTGCCGAAGCCGACGATCGCCCGCGTAAACGGCGCCGCGATCGGCGGCGGCATGGGGCTCGTGGCCGCCTGCGACCTCGCGATCGCGTCGGAAAAGGCGGTGCTCGGCCTCTCCGAGGTGAAGCTCGGGCTCGTCCCGGCGGTGATCTCGCCGTACGTCGTGCGGCGCGCGGGCGAGGGGAAGTGCCGCGAGTTCTTTCTCACGGGCGAGAGGCTCTCCGCAGCGAAAGCTCTCGAGGCGGGACTCGTTCACCGGTGCGTGCCGGAGGAGGAGCTCGACCGCGCGGTCGCCGAGACCGCCGCGTCTCTCCTCTCGAGCGGGCCTCGCGCGCTCGCGGCGTGCAAGACGCTCCTCGACACGGTGTCCGAGACGCCTCTCGATCGGGTGAACGAGATCACGCTCCGGATGATCGCGGAGATGCGCGTCGGAGAGGAAGCGCAAGAAGGGATGGCCGCGTTCTTCGAGAAGCGGAAGCCCTCTTGGAGCGGTTCCTGATACCCTATTTCGGAAATAGGGTATCAGGTACCGAAAGGGAGATGAGCGTGTTTCGAAAGATCCTCGTCGCGAACCGGGGGGAGATCGCGATCCGCGTTCTCCGGGCGGCGCGGGAGCTCGGCATCCCCACCGTCGCGGTCTATTCGGAAGCGGACGCGGACGCCCCGCACGTCCGTTTCGCCGGCGAGTCGGTCTGCATCGGTCCCGCGGAGCCGTCGAAGAGTTACTTGAGCTTCGAACGGATCTTCGAGGCGGCGCGCACGACCGATGCCGACGCGGTGCATCCCGGCTACGGGTTCCTCGCGGAGAATCACGAGTTCGCCGCCGCGTGCGAGGAACGGAAGATCGTCTTCATCGGATCGAACGCCGAATCGATCCGGCTCCTCGGATCGAAGACCGAATCGCGGCGAACGATGGCCGCCGCCGGAGTCCCCGTCATCGCGGGGATGCAGATCGGCGGCGATTCGATCGAGACCTTCGCCGCCGAGGCGAAGAAGGTCGGGTATCCGGTCCTCATCAAGGCGTCGGGCGGAGGGGGCGGGAAGGGGATGCGGATCGTGCGCGGGCCCGAGACGCTCGTGGAATCGGTCGAAGCGGCCCGGCGCGAGGCGCTCTCCGCGTTCGGCAACGACTCGGTCTATCTCGAGAAGCTGATCGAGAAGCCGCGGCACGTCGAGTTCCAAGTGATCGGCGATCACGACGGGAACGTCGTTCATCTTTTCGAGCGCGAATGCTCGATCCAGCGAAGACATCAGAAGATCGTCGAGGAGAGCCCCTCGACCGCGCTCGATCCGGAGCTCCGGCGCCGGATGGGCGAGACGGCGATCCGGGTCGTCCGCGCCGCCGGCTACACGAACGCGGGAACGGTCGAGTTCCTCCTCGACGCGAGCGGCTCCTTCTACTTCCTCGAGGTGAACACGCGTATTCAGGTCGAGCACCCGGTCACGGAGATGCTCGCCGGCGTCGATCTCGTGAAGACGCAGATCCGGGTCGCCGCCGGGGAGCGGCTCCCTTGGAAACAGGAGGACCTCTCCGCGCGCGGCCACGCGATCGAATGCCGCGTCTATGCCGAGGATCCGGAGACCGGGTTCCTTCCCTCCGCCGGCACGATTCTCTTCACGCGCGAACCTTCCGGTCCCGGCGTGCGCGTCGATTCGGGGATCGAGTCGGGGTACTCCGTTCCGGTCCACTACGATCCGATCCTCTCCAAGGTGATCGTGTGGGCGGAGGACCGCCCCGCCGCGATCCGGAAGATGCGCCTCGCCCTCGCCGATTACCCGATTCTCGGAATCCGGACGATCGTGCCGTTCCTTATCGCCGTGCTCGATCATCCGGAGTTCGCGGCGGGCCGGACGCACACCGGATTCATCGAGGAGCACCTTCCGGGTTGGAAGATGGCCGCGGATCCGTCCGATCTCGATGCGGCGCTTCTCGCGGCCGCCCTCGCGGCGGACCGACCGGCGCCCGAGGAGACGGGCCTCGCGGCGCGCGCCCCGACCCCCTGGCAAACCCTCGGCAAATGGGAGATCGCCACGTAGGACGGACCGATGGAAATCGAGCTCATCTTTCGAGGAGAGACCTTCCGCGTTGAGGTCGAGCGCGCGAAGGAGAAGACCGAGGCCAGGATCAACGAGCGCGCGCTCGAGGTCCGCGTTTCGCGCGTCCTCGCGAACGAGAGCGTGATCGAAGCGAACGGCGCCCGCCGCATCGCGTACTTCGTCCGGCGCGACGGGAAGATCCACGTCCATTTGGACGGCCGCGTGTTCGAGTTCGAGGAGGCCGGCGCCGGCGGCGAGGACGCGTTCTCCGGTGCGGCCCACGCGATCGGCGGCGACTCAGTCTCTTCATCGATGCCGGGTCTTCTCGTCAAGGTCCTCGTGGAGATCGGGGAGGCGGTGGAGCGCGGCCGGCCGCTCGTCATTGTCGAGGCGATGAAGATGGAGACCCCCCTTCTCTCCCCCGCGGCAGGCCGAGTGAAGAAGATCCACTACTCCCCGGGAGATCTCGTCGAGGCGGGGAAGCCGATCATCGAGATCGACGAAGGCGCGTAAGCTCGAGCCGGGTTCCTAACCTCGCCCTTCTGCGATCGGATGCGACGCTCGCTCCGCGTCCTCGCGACGAAAACGCAGGCATCGTCTCGGCGACCGGTCCGGGAACAAGCACCTTCGCATGCGAGCGTTCGAAGCAGAAAGAAACGGCCCGGCGGAACCGAGGGATCGTATCCCCGCTCCGCCGGGCCGGCGCGTCGATCGGAAGATAGTTGAGATCTTACAGATCGTTCGGCTTCAGGGTTTTCCTCTTGTTGCCCATCGCGCGCCGCTCGGCCTCGGCGATCATGTCGCGGACCTTCTTGTCCAGCGCCCCGTAGAAATCGCTTGAAACGTTGCACTTCTTCGCCGCCGCCTTCGTGCGCGACTTGGAGATGATGAGCTCCACACCGGGTTTCTTCTTCGTGGCCATTCCCACATTCCTCCCAAACGTTCGTTTGTCTCTTCCGGGGCCTTCCCGTTTCGCGTGTAAAGTAGAGGATCCGAAGAAACGCTGTCAACCGAAAAAAGGCGCGAGGGGCTCTCTCGCGGCCGTTCTCGGCCGGTTCGGCCCGCTGTTGGTAGGCGGAAGAACACGGATCCGCTCCGGACGGGCGGTCGCGGAGCGCGCCGACCTCGTGCCCATCATCCGTCTCCCCCTCCCCATTCCCTCTCCCTCAGGAGGAGGAGAGCTCCCGCCGCGAGAAGGACCGCCCCCGCGACCAACGGCGCGGAGAGGATCTCCCCTTCGAGGGCCCCCCCGGCGCCGCCCGCCCAAATGCCGATGCCGTTGTAGACCGCGTGCAGGAACATCGCCGGTACGATCGATCGGGTCCGCAGGACGAGCCACCCGGCGATAATCCCGAGCAGCGCGGTCGGCAGGAACCGGTAGATGCTGAGGTGGAAGAGCCCGAAGAGGAGCCCCCCCGCGAGGATGGCTCGGGCCGGCGAGAGAACCCTCCGGTACTGTCCGAGAAGAAGGCCCCGGAAGAGCATCTCCTCGCAGATCCCCGGGCTCACCGCGACCGCAAACAGGACGAAGACGAGGCCCCCCTCTCCGCTGTCCAGCAGCCTCTCGAAGGTCTCCATCATTTCTTCCGGGACGGGAAGGAACCGGCTCTGCGCGTGGAAGAGCAGGTTCGCCGCGAGAAGCGATGCCGGCGCGAGAAGAACCCCCGCGAGGAGATGCCGCGGGCTCGGCAGCCGGAGGGAGAAATCACGGCGGAAGTCGAGGCGAACCCATCGCGCGAAGACGAGCGTCGGGAGAAGGAGAAACCCCCACAGCGTGAGGATCACGCCCGAGAGAAGATCCCTCGACTGGACGAAAGACCCGAGATAGTAGAGAACGAGAATCTCGAACGCGAAGAAGACCGTCGCCTCGCGCGCCCTTGGGCGGTCGGCGGGGAGAACCCCCTGCTCTCTTCGCGCTTCTCCATAGACCGTCCGCTCGCTCGAGAGAAACGCGCGCGCCCATCGAAGGACCGCGTACGCCCCGATCGAGTTCGAGAGAACGACGAGCCCGAGAAAGAGGACCGGGTAGTTCCCGAGAAGCGCCTCCCGCACGGCCACGGCGACGTTCGCGATCGGCACGATCGCGACGATCGATTCGAGCCGCACGCCCGGGGCGACCGAGGCGGCTGCGGGGACCACGCCGAGAAGAAGCGAAGGAAGAAGGAGAGTCTGCGCTTCGCGGTAGGTCCGCGCGTGGCTCGAGATGAGGACGAGGACCGCGGAAAGAAGAAACGCGAGAGGGAGCGAGATCGCGAAGACGACCGCGGCGGAGAGGGGCGACACGGACCACGCGTCATGGAGTCCCTCTCCCCCCGCCCATCGCACGCGCGTGAAGAAAAAACTCGAGGCAAGAAAGAGGAGCGTGGCGATCACGGCCGAGACGGCGACCGCGAGGAACTTGCCGGCCACGATCGAGGAGCGCGGAGCGAGCGACGTGAGAAGGGTCTCGATCGTCTTCCGTTCGCGCTCCCCCGCAAAGAGATCGACCGCCGCGAAGGAGGCTCCGTTCAGGAGGAGAAACACGATCAGGATCGGAAGGAGCTTCCCCAGCTTCCCCCCCGCCATCCGCTCCTCCGACGCGACGTTCTTCTCCTCCACCGGGAGAACGCGCTTCAGCTCCGCGGCGCCCAAGCTGTCGAGGCGCGCCTCGCGAACCTCCGTCTTCCATTCGTCCACGATCCGGGCGACCCTCTCCCTCGCCTCGCCGGAGAGACCGCTGGAAGCGTCGTAGAAGAGAACCGCTTCCGGCTCTCCGCCGGCGGTGATCGCGAGGTCTTCCGGAAGCCGAACGCCGACATCGGCGCGGCCGGAGCGAACCGCCTCGCCCGGATCGCGGGCGCGGAGCGGCCGGACGCCGGGCGAGGAGACGATTCGCTCGCGAAGATCCGGAAGGCCCCCCTCGACGACCGCCGTCACCGTCTCCTCCTTGAGCCGGTTCTCTCCGTACGACGAAAGGCGCGCGGAGCCGAAGATCAGGATCGGATGGATGAGAACGGGGAAGACGATCATCGCCAGGACCGACCGGCGATCGCGGAGAAGGTCGATCATCTCCTTGCGGAAGACGAGTAGCGTGTCTCCGGCGCTCATCCTTCCCCCCCGCCCCGAACGAGAGAGAGGAAGATCTTCTCGAGAAAGCGCTGCCCCGTCCGCGCGCGAAGCTCCTCGAGCGAGCCGACCGAGAGAATCCGGCCGCGGTGGATGACGGCGATCCGGTCGCAGATCCGCTCCGCCTCGCTCATCACGTGGGTGGAGAAGACGACGCACTTCCCTTGGCCCCGGCACTGCTCGATGTAGGTGAGAAGCGCGTCCGCGACGAGAATATCGAGGCCGGCCGTCGGCTCGTCGAAGATGAGGATCGGAGGGTCGTGGACCACCGCGCGCGCGATCGATACCTTCTGGCGCATCCCCGTCGAGAGCTTCTCGCAGCGGACATCGGCGAACTCGTGCATGTCGAAGAGAGCAACAAGATCGCGGATGCGCTCCTCGAGCGCGTCTTTCGGGTAACGGTTGAGGAGGCCGAAGTAGCGGAGGATCTCGCGCGGGGTGAGGCGCGCGTAAAGGCCGGTCTCCCCCGAGAGGTAGCCGATCGAGCCGCGCACCTTCTCCGGCTCGCGGACGATGTCGTAGCCGTTGAGGAGTGCGCTTCCCGACGTCGGCCCGAGAATCGTCGCGAGCATACGGAGCGCCGTCGTCTTCCCCGCCCCGTTCGGCCCCAGGATCCCGAAGATCTCCCCCTCGACGCAATCGAACGAGATCGCATCGACCGCGACGACATCCCCACGCTTCGCGTCCGAATAGATCTTCTTCAGGCGGTCCGCGGCGATCATCTGCGCCATCGATCTCTCCTTCCGGCGATCGCCCGCGCCGGACGAAGCGCGAGCCGCAGCTGGCCGGTCCCCCGCACCCGCCCCTGGACGACCCCTTCCCGCCCGAGGATCTTCTCCGCAGCGAGGAGGACCGCGAACAGATAGAGGAGAAGCGAGAGGAGCGTGATCGCGGTCGGGAGCGGCGGGAAGCTCCCGACGAGCGCGCTCCGAAGGAGGAGAGTCGCGTTCGTCAGGGGGATGAGGGCGGTGAACGGCCCGAACTCGACTCCGGGGGAGGCGCCCGCGACCGCGGGAAGAAGGGAGAGGATGTAGAAGGGGGTGAGGTATCCCTGTCCTTCCTTGAAGGTCCGCGCCGGAGACGCGACGAGGATCATCGACGCGGAGAAGAACGCGCCGAGGAGGAGCCCGCCTCCGAGGATGACGGGGATCGCGCTCCAGGGAACCCCGATCGAGAACTCTCCCTCGCCTCCGAAAAGACCCGCTTGATGTCTCAAGGTGAGGATCATGCTCGCGAGGTTCACCAGAAGCGCCGCGAGCGAGGCGGCGAGCACCGAGAGGAACTTGCCGGCGACGAGGCTCGCGCGCGGCGCGCCCGACGCGAGTAGGCTCTCCAGGGTCCGCCTCTCCCTCTCGCCGACCAGGACGTCGATCGCGGGATACATCGCGCCCATCGAGAGCATGATCACGAGGATCATCGGAAGAAGGAGAGACAGCACGTACCGCCCCATCGCTTCCGGCGAGGCGATGTTCTCCTCGCGCACGGCGAGGACGCTCAGAACCGCCTCGGTCGCCCCGTAGGCGGCCGCCCGCTCGCGGAGGAGGGCGCGCCTCGTCTCCTCCCATCGCTCCCGGAGACGCTCGCGCGCCGTGAGGGAGCGATCGCTCGAGAGGTCGAAGAACGCCTCGATCGCGGGGCCGCGATCATCGGCCGAATGGACGCGAAGAAACGCATCGAGCGTCCCCTCGGCGACCGCCTCCTCTCCGGATTCCTGGCGGACGATTTCGAAGCGCGGATCCTTCCGGAGCTCCGCGAAGAGACGCGTCGATGCCTCCTCGCCTTCCCAGGCGATCCGCGCGGTCTGACGCTCGAGAGCGCCGGCCCGATACTGCATCACCTGGCCGAACAACAAGAGCATGACCGGATAGAGGAAGATCGGAAGAACGAGCGAATAGACGACGACGTGCCGGTCGCGAAGAGCGGAGCGGGTCTCCGTGCGAAACACCGCGGCGGTCAGGGAGAAATCCTTGAGGATCAAAACATCTCCTCGGGGCGGCGCCCTCGTGCGGACGCGCGATCCCGCTTTCTCTCTCCCGCCGCGCCGAAACGCATCCCGCCTCTACGGCGAGAGGAGCCGAGTTTCGATCCTTCGGAGGGAGTCATGGGCGGGAGTGGAAGAGATCGCCCATCCCTTCAAGGGAGAGAAGCTTCTTCTTCAGGGCCACGCCTCCCGAGAACCCTCCGAGGGAGCCGGTCCGGGCGATCACGCGGTGGCAGGGAACAACGACCGGAAGCGGGTTCCGCGAGAGAGCGCCTCCGACCGCCCGCATCGCCCCGGGCCTTCCCACCGCTTCGGCGAGCTGCTTGTAGCATCGGACGGTGCCGTAGGGGATCCGCGCGCACGCGTCGAGAACCGCCGCGCGGAAAGAGCTCGCCCCCATCAGCCGGTAGGGGAACGTGAAGCGCTTGCGGCGCCCGGCGAAGTACTCCAAAAGCTCACGCCGCGCCGCGCGGAGAGCTCCGGGGTCGGTTCGCGCTCGGCGGACGCCGAGGGGCGCCGTCTCTCGGAGCCAATCCGACTCGTTCCGCTTTCCGAAGACCGTTCCGACCACGACCCCCTCGAGGGACGCGGCGCCGAACCAGCCGAGCGGGGTCTCGAACGAGTCGACGAGAAGGAGCCCGCCCCCGCGCGCGGGCGCCTCCCGGAGAACCCTCTTCTGCATCTTCTTCCATTCGGAGGCACGGAGAACCGCGCCGTGGAGCCGCCGAAAGGCGCGAACCGCTGAGAGCGTCTCCCTCGCCACGCGATCGCCGACCTCTCCCTCCTCGATTCCGGCCCCCTCCGGTGCCGCGAGGATCTTGCGGAGAGATTCTCCCCTCGCGCGGCCGCGCGGCGCGGCGGGGAGACGCTTCCTTCCCGCCCGCTCCCGTTCGAAGAGAAGAAGGCCGTGTTCCGCCGCCCCGATGGGATCCCCTGCCTTTTTACCGAGCGCCGCCGCGACCTCGGTCTCCGGCCGTTCGAAGCCGACGAGAAGGGCGATCGCGCATCGCTCGGCGAGCGGAACGGAGCTCCACGCGCGGAGGAGCGCCGCTTCCTCCGAGCCCGCGCCTCGGACGCCGTCATCGACCTCGACCGGGCGGTAGTGGCTGCGGCCGAGCGCGCGGAGATGCCCCCTCGCCCGCACGAGAGCGGAGCGGAAAACCGCGGCCTCGGAGACATCCCCGGACGAGCGGTCCGCCGGAAGCCGAAGCACCTCGCCGTAGAAGAGATCCTCGGCATCGAGCGGGTCGGGAACCAAGAGGAGGAAGAGGCGCGCGAGGTCTTCCCCGAGCCGGTCGACGAAAGGAACGAGGTCGGGAGGGGTGTGAGCGCGTGCCATTGGAAGTTCCCCGCTTCGCCTTCGACTCTATCGAATCCCGAGGCGGCGGGGAAGAGAATCCTCGGAGCGACCGAGGTGCGGGAGTCGACGAAATCGCCTTCTCTGCATATAGTGGGAACAGAAGCTCCGGCTCGCCCCCTCCGCTCCCCCGAACCGGAAGGACGTCCTCTCCCCCGCCCGCGCGGTCTCCCAGAAAGGCGCGAAGCAAGCAAACCCGCAGTAGACGGATGTTCCGGCCGGCGGATCGGCCGTATCGCAGCGCCCCTGCGGCTGCCGTGAACCTCGATGCCCGACCCGAGTTGCTCGATGCTTACCCCCTGGTTGCGAGGTCGAGGGTCTCACGCTTCGCGCGGGGGCCTTCTTTCGTCCGATCGAGAGGTCAGGCGCCGAGGGGTCTCCCCTTCTCCTTCCGCCGCACCGAGTCCAAGCCGTGTTTCTTGAAGAGATGCCACATGCTCCGCTCGCTGATCCCGAGCTTGCGCGCGGCCTTCGCCTGCACCCATCCCGTTTCCTCGAGGGCGGAGACGAGAAGGTTCTTCTCATACTCCTCCGTCCGCCGGCGGAACGACGAGAAATCCTCACCGGTCCCCTCGTCGGATTCCGCCGCCTCGCGAATCGCGGCGGGAAGATCCTGGGGCCGGACCACGGCGCCGTCCCCGACGACCACCGCTCTCTCGATCGCGTTCTCCAGCTCGCGGATGTTGCCGGGCCAGCGGTAGCGAAGAAGAAGGTCGAGCGCCTTTCGGGAGATCCTCTTCGGCGGAAGCCCGTTCATGCGGCAGTAATGGTCGATGAAGTACTCGACGAGAGGCTCGATGTCCTCGACCCGCTCACGGAGCGGCGGGATCCGGATCGTGATCACGTTCAGGCGGTAGTAGAGGTCCTCCCGAAAGCGCTTCTCGCGGATCTCCCGATCGAGGTCCTTGTTCGTGGCCGCGATCACGCGAACCCGGACGCGGATCGGGCGCGTCCCCCCCACCCGTTCGAACTCCCTCTCCTGCAGGATCCGGAGGACCTTCGACTGCGTGAGGAGGCTCATGTCGCCGATCTCGTCGAGGAAGATCGTGCCGCCGTCGGCGAGCTCGAACTTCCCGATCCGCTTGTCCACGTTCGTCGCGATGTTCTTTTCGATCCCGAAGAGCTCGCTCTCGAGGAGGGTCTCGGGGATCGCCGCGCAGTTCACCTTCACGAACGGCTTCTTGAGCCGAACGCTTTCGTGATGAACCATTGATGCGATGAGCTCCTTGCCGGTCCCGCTCTCCCCGACGATGAGGACCGAAGAGTTCACGTTGAGGACCTTGCGCGCGTTTCGAAGAACCTCGAAAATCCCTCGCGAGCGCCCGATGACCGGGCGCGCGAAGTTGCGCGCCTCCTCCCTCTCCTCGGCGGCGCGATCGGACGCGGCGCCCCCGAGCCACCCGTTTCTCCAGCACGCGAGCTCGATGAGGTAGAGGAGCGACGGAAGATCCTTCTCCGGAACGACCGTGACGCTGCGGAGGAGATCCTCGTCCGGACTCCGGCCCGCGGTCTTGCGGATCCAGACGAGCGGGAGATCTCCCAGGCGCCGATTCCTCCAGCTCTGAAAGAACGGGTCCTCGAACAGGTCGCCGAGAACGACCACAAGGCTCGGGGTCGGGCGGGGGAGCACCTGCGGGAGCCGCTCCGGCTCCTCCGCCAGGCTGAAGCGGAGAGGGATGCGGGAGCGTTTCTCGACAAGCAGGCGGACTCTCTCCGCGCCCTCGCCGCAGATCAGGATTTGGGGAGTGCTCACCATGATGCTCCGATGCCCTTCGCATGAGGCATCCGCCGGAACCGCAGGATCTTACGATGGGGAGCTCGCGACCACGATCGGGTATCTCGCAGCGTTTCGCATATAGTATAAGGGGTTCCGGCCGGGATTGTCAACGAAGCACGCGGGCGGGTCGCGGCGGCTCGGGCAAGAGGGTCCATCGGGCGCGGCGGTTGACACCCCCCTCGGATTCCCCTATCTTCACCGGGAGCCCGCCTTTCCGAGGAAGGACCGGTCGGCGTCCCCATCGTCTAGCCAGGTCAGGACACCGCCCTTTCACGGCGGCAACACGGGTTCGAATCCCGTTGGGGACGCCAAGCCAGGAGTGCCGACCGGCGTGGAGCTTCCCGAAACGAAGACGAAAAGTCGCCGGGGGAGCAGAATCCCCGGCGCCGATTTTTGATCTCTGAAGTTTCCAGCCGCGCCGCTATCCGAAGAAGACCTCCGCGACCTTGAAGAGAGTCTCGTCCACCCGCTTCGGCCCGCGAATCGCCTTCTCGAGCGGGACAAGCTCGATCGCCTCCCCCTTCAGCGCGACCATGCGGCCGAAGTCTCCATCGTGCACCGCCTCGACCGCGCGCACGCCGAACCGGGTGCCGAGGATCCTGTCGTACGCGGTCGGGGTTCCCCCCCGCTGGATGTAACCGAGCATCGTGACACGCGTCTGGATTCCGGTCCGCTCCTCGATCTGCCGGGCGAGGACCGAACCGATGCCGCCGAGATGGACGTGGCCGAACTCGTCCAGCTTGTGCGATTGGACGACCGGTTCGTCTTGCCCCCTCTCGAGAGCCCCCTCGGCGACGACCACGATCGAGAAGGGCTTCACCTCGTGGCGTTTCTTGAGAATGCCGCAGAGCTCGTCGATGTCGTAAGGATTCTCCGGGATGAGGATCGCGTCCGCGCCCCCCGCGAGGCCGCTCATCACGGCGATCCAGCCGGTGTGCCGGCCCATCACCTCAACGACCATGATCCGATGATGCGATTCGGCCGTCGTGTGAAGACGGTCGATCGCCTCGGTCACGATGTGCACCGCCGTGTGGAAACCGAACGTGTAGTCGGTCTCGGCGATGTCGTTGTCGATCGTCTTGGGAACGCCCACGACCTTCGCGCCGCTCCTGTAAAGCTCGTTACAGACGCGGAGCGTGTCGTCCCCGCCGATCGCGATGACCGCGTCGAGCTCCTGCCGCTTCATCGTCTCCAGGATCTTCTCCATCTGATCCGGCTTCCCGATCGGGTTCGTCCGGGACGTCCCAAGAATCGTCCCCCCGCGAGGGAGAATCCCCGAGACGCTCGCGAGCTTCAGCTCGATCGATTCGTTCTGAAGAAGACCCTTCCAACCGTTCCGTATCCCGATGACGGTGTCGCCGTACGATACGATCGCCTTGCGCGTCACTGCACGGATCACCGCGTTCAGACCGGGGCAATCGCCCCCGCCGGTGAGCATTCCGATCTTCATCTGCGCTCTTTCCTCCGTGCGCCCCTCCAGGCGCTCGCGCGTGTTTCCCTCTCCGTCGGTAGGGAGGAAAAGTAAACCAAAACGCCCGATGCGGCAACGGTTTATTTGCCCTTTGCGGACGTTCGTTCCGTTCCTCCTTGACGCTCGTCAACGGCCGGTCTACGTTGAGGTTAGATTCTCTCTTCTTCGAGTGGGAGGTCGTCATGGCGCATGCGAAGGCTCGTCCCGGCTCCGGCTTCTCCGCGGCCGCTCTCTTCCTGGCCCTCCACCTCTCTCCGAATCTCGCCGAGGCGGTCGAGCCGAAGGGAACCGTCCCCCCTCGTCTCACGACGCGGCCCGGCGCGAGCGAGCCGACCGTTTCGAGCCCGATCCGGGAGGCGGCGAATGTTTATGTGTTCGAGGACGACCGCCACCGGATCGAGTTCATGGAGGAGGGCTGGCTTCTCCGGTTCAAGCCGGACGAACGCTCCGCGGTCGCCTATTGGCTCGTGGAGGTCTACGGAGATCGAGGACCCGTCCTCTGGACGCGAGAGCGGGGTCTTCTCAGCTTCGGAACGAAGGAAGGGGCCGTGCGTTACGTGAGGACCCCGCTTCTCACGGAGGAGTACCAAGTCGACCGATACGGCATCCGCCAGGTCTGGCGCTTCTCCGACAACCCGGCGTGGGAAGGGGGCGACATCCTGATCGTGGGCGAGATGCTGACGCCGTTCGAGGTCCGCCTCATCGACGGGAAGATCCACTTCTTCGATCGCGAAGGATGGGTCGGCTCCTTCTGCGCGTTCGAGGCGCAAGGCCCCGAGGGAGACGCTCTCCCTCTCGCACCGAAACTGGAAGGGAAGAAGATCACGCTGGCGGTTCCGGGGAGTTGGCTCTATCGCCTCGGGCGCCCGCGCATGTGACCCCTCGGCGCCGCGCTTCCCCCTGTGTCAGGTACATCCGCCGGACGCATCCGCACGCGGACCTATCCGCCGTACGAGCCCTTGCCGGCCCCCTCGAGCGGACCTTCGCGCAGAATGCGGAAGAGATCGGCCGGGCCTTCCGCGAGGCAGAGGTGTTCCAGACCGCCCTCGCTCCGCACTCGTTCGGGAGTGTAGTCATCGATGAGGAGCCCGTTCGCGCGCGAAACCGCCTCCGCCGGGAGAACGCCGACCCCGCCCGCCCCCTCCCGCCGGAGCGCGCGGACGATGTCCGCCCCCGGAAGAAGCCCCGCGACCTCGACCGCCGTCCCGAGAAAGCGGTTCGTGACCGGGAGGAGCCGAATGCGAAGGGCGAGCTCCCGCTCGACCCGCCGGAGAAGGGGCGCGAGAACAGGAGCGAAGAGCGTCCCCGTCACGACCGTGAGATCATCGAGAACCGGCACCCGCCCTCTCTTCTTCCTTCTCTCGGCCTCGAAACCGTCGACGAAGCGGCGAACCATCCCGATGCCGTCCTCGATCATTCCGAACTCCTCGTACTCCTCCGCCGGCGGGATCGGAAGCTCCGCCCGGAGAAAGAACTCGTCCGCGGCGAAGACGAAGCGGCTTCCGACGCGCGCGAGAAGCATGCGCTGATGCCGGGCGATCCGCTCGACGATCGCGCGGGCGATCTCGGCGGTCACGGGACGGAGAAGCGGATGCGGGCGAGCACGCTCCGAGAGGCTGACCGGAACGACGGCGAGCCCCCGGAAGCGCGGGTGGCGCCGCGCGAGCTCCTCGATCGTCTCGTCGAGCACGGTCCCGTCGTTCACGCCGGGACAAAGCACCACCTGCCCCCAGATCTCGATCCCCTCGGCGAGAAGGCGATCCATCGTTGGGAGAAGAGGCCGCCTCGGCCGCCGGCCGAGCAGCACGGCCCGCACCTCGTCATCGACGGCGTGCACGGAAACATAGAGCGGCGAAAGGCGCTGCTCGACGATGCGCTCGATCTCCCGTTCCCTGAGCGTGGAGAGCGTGATGTAGTTGCCGTGAAGAAAGGAGAGACGATAGTCCTCGTCCTTCACAAGAAGCGACGGGCGGACGCCGGGCGGAAGCTGATCGACGAAACAGAAGATACAGTCCGAGCCGCAGACCTTCGGGCGGATCTCCGCGAGGGTGACCCCCCGCAACGGGAATTCTTCGTCGGGAAGACGGGTTCGAATCCGCTCCCCCTCTCGATCGAGAAGAAGATCGATCTCTCCGATCGCCGCGTGGAAGCGGACGTCGAGATGGTCCTCCACCTCCCTCCCGTTCACCTCGAGAAGGCGGTCCCCGACTCGGACGCCGCTCCGCGCCGCCGGCGATTCCGCGTCGAGCCGCTCTACCCGCACGCCTCGCGCCATCGACTCTCCTCCGCTCCCCCGTAGTATAGCCGGGGAGGAACCCATGCGGCCCCCTCGCGTTCTGCAACCGCCTCGGTCTCATCTGCAACGAAACCCGAGGGCCGTTTGTTCAGGAATTCAACAAGCGGCCTCCCGGAGAACCGTCGGGCCGCCCTCCCCGCGCGGCCCGAGTCGGCGGAGATCCCGAAGAAGATTGGAGTTCCGCGCGCCCGCGTGCCGTGGCTTTTCCGAGCCCGGTCCCTGGCACATGCCTTGCCATGGAACCGCCCGGACCTCAAACAACAGGCTCTGCATGCTCCATAAGGAGGGGTCGATCATGAGATCACGGAAACGGCTGGTGGCGCTCGTCCTCGTTCTCGCTCTCCTCGTTCCGTACGCGGCTCTCGCCGGGGAGAGACCCGGGGCGCAGGTAACGAACACGCGCACGGACGATTCGGGAGTCATCACCGGCCAGCAGGACATCCGCGGCCGGACCGCGATGGGCGGGCTCCTTTTCTGGTACCAGTACTTCCAGATGCTCCGTTGCTTCTCCCGCTGGGGGATCGCGTTCTAGCGGGGAGTGCGAGCCCTCTCGGGCCCGGCGCCCGAGAGACGAAGGGGAAAGGCGGTGAGACCCGTGCGTCTCACCGCCTCGACTTCTTCCCGGCCGCGCGGCTCTACCGAAGAAGCATGATCCGCCGGGTCTCGGCGGCATCGCCGCTCTTGAGACGGCAGAAGTAGAGTCCTGAAGCAACGGGCCGCCCGGATCGATCGGTCCCGTCCCACGCCGCCTGATGAACCCCCGCTTCCTGCACCCCGTCGACGAGCGAGCGGACGAGTCGGCCGCTCACGCTGAAGATATCCAACGAGACCCGCGCCTTGGCGGGAATCGTGTAGGAGAAGGTCGTGTGCGGGTTGAACGGGTTCGGACGGTTCTCCCCGAGGGCGAACACGAGCGGCGCGCCGCCCGTCTCAACCGCCTGGACCGACGTTGAAATGTCGCTCCAGACGAGGATCCGCATCTCGTCGATCGCCGCGTGGATTCGGGTCGCGCTTCCCGTGTCCTGGGCCGCGAAGCGGAACCGGACCTGATCCGGGAACGCGAAGAGGGAGTCGATCTCCACCTCGACTTCCACCCACGACTCGGTCCCCTCGTTCGTGTCCTCGACGCTCACCCAGGTTCCGCCGCCGTCGTTCGAGACATCGACCTTCCAGTAGTCGTCGCGGCCGACGAGCGGCCCCACCGCCTCGAAGTCGTTCGAATACCAGCGCGCGTACCGGACCACGACTCCTTGCTTGCCGAAGAGGTCGTAGACCGGCGAGAAGAGCGTCGTCTTTCCGTTGTTCACATTGGCCGTGTTCCCCGTGACGAAGCAGTCTTCTCCGTCGCCCGAGGTCGCGTCGTATTCGGGCCGCGTCTCGTTTCCGATCGGCTCGGCGTTGATCCAAATGCCGGCAGTCGCGTTGTCGGTCGAGTCCCCGATCGTCCAGCTCCCCAAGCTCTCGCACGGATCGTAGTGGAACACGACGTCGTAGCGATGGAGCGCGACCGGAGCGTTCGTTGGGCTCCAATCGACGTGCGAGGCGGAATCGGCCGCCTCGATGTAATACTCGACGCGCGCGTTCCGGGAGACGGCCGGGATCTCCGCTTCGTACTCATCGGGAGATCCGGTCGGCGCCATCGGGATCTCGTCGAACGAGCCCCCGGAGACCCGAACCCAAAGCTTTACCGATGAAGGATCGATGCCGGTCGAGAGTCCCTCCACCGTCGCGACGACGTTTCGCGCGAGGAGTGTGTCGGTCGTCGAGGGGAGGCCGGCGTGCGTGATCCGCACCCCCTCGCTCACGACCGGCGCCGCGAACCCTCGGCGAACCGCCGCGCTCGCGAGATCGGCGAAGTTCGGCGTGCCGTTGTCGAGGTTCCCGTCCGGATCGTCGTAGAGAAAGACCCAGGTCACCTGGTCCTGCATGTTTGCCGGGAGGCCTGCCTTCCGCGAGAAGTGCCAGAGATGCTTGAGGATCGAATCGGCAACTGCCGATCCGTAGTTCGTCACGAGGTTCGTGCGGGCCTCCCAGAAGAAGCCGCTGACGAGCTGCCCATCGTGGTGCCCCTGGCCGTTCTGATCGTCCGGGTACATCATCGAGTGGTTCGCGGTGCGGATCCCCAGGTGGCATTCACCGCTATAGAAGTTCGTTCCGAGCATCGCGTTTCGCAGCATGAGAAGCGGCAGGATGTCTGAGTTCCCCTCGCTCACCGCCCCGTCATACGAGTAGTTTCCGTAGAGCCGCTGGGTCACGCCGTGGCCGTACTCGTGATAGACAACGTCCCCGAGCCGGGCGGTGTTCGAGTAGTTCGATCCCTCCTTGCAGAAGTTCATGTGCTGGCCGTCCCACCAGGCGTTGCCCGGACAATAGCCGTCGGTGCGGTTCACACGGACGCGCATCCGGTAGTCGAGGCCGGTGAAGGACGGATCGAGCGTCTTCATGAAGTCGCGAACGATGTTCGCGTGGTGCCAGCCGTCCCTCTCGGCGATGTGCGAGTTCGCGTCGTCCCAATGGAAGGAGGCGGGAGAACCGGGCAGAACCCGGACCGTGTCCCGGGCGCTCGGGCCGTCGTAGTTCTCGACGAGGAAGCGCGGCCCGTAGAAGCGCGTCCAGATGTCCACCGAATCGGAACCGGCGTGGGCGATGAGGAACGATCCGTCCGCTCCCGACGTGGCGCTCGCCCCGCCGACGACCTGGACGCTCGCCTCTTTCACCGGGCGTGTCTCCGCAGACACGCAGGGGCTCGGATCATCGACCGTCGAGGTCAACATCCCGATCACGTCGACGAACTCGTAGAGGTTTCTCCTGCCGAAGATCTCTCCGGTGCGCGCGTCCACCCACGACTCCCAATTCCCGAGCGGCTCGACCATCTCGGTGCGGACGCGCCACGAGAGACGGTACTCGTATCGCGTCTCCCCGCGGATCGGGTAGATCCAGAGAGAAGCCTCGCGCGCGCCGTCCCTCCCCTCGACGTAGCCGAGCTCGAGCCCGGCGATCGCGACCGCTTCCTCGCGGCCGAGCGAGGGGACCGTGCTCATCTCGAGATCCGGGTGAAAATCGCTCCCCACCGCGTAGATCCTCCCCTCGCGCGTGAAGAGCACGTGCGCGCGCCCGCCGAGAACGGGGACCCCCTCATGGACTTCGGGGAAGAGCACTGCCCACCGATCCATCGCGAAGACTGCCGACGGCTCCCCGAACCGGCGCGGGTCCGCCCGAAGAAGATCCGCGTGCTCGGCGAGGAAGACCTCGGCGATCTCCGCCGCCCGCTCCTCAGTGTCGATCGCGCCGGCCGCGTACTCGATGCCGCTTCCAACGAGCTGATGGGGCGTCCCGAGAAGAGGGTCTCTCTGAACGGCCCAGGCGCCCCCGACCCGGCGCGCGAAGCGATCGAGATCCGCGTCGATCCCCTCCTCGCCGCGGACGAAGCGCCCGTAGGAGAGCGGCTCCGTCGCGGGGGCGAGGATCTCCCATTCCGCGCTCGGGCGCTCCGGCGGAAGAACGGCGAAGGCCTGGAAGGCCGAACATGCGAAGAACGAGACAAACAGCGCGGCGCGTGCAGAGCGCGACATGGCATCTCCTTCCCGGTTGTGCGTTCGGGGAGACTTCAGAGGACGCTCCTGCCGCAAGGACGGGCGTCCGCCCGCGGTGCGAATCGGGAGAACCCGCGGGTTCGCGTGCAATTATAGCAAACGGAAGGCCGCGGGGCAATTCGTTCTAGTATTCGACATACCCGAGCGCGCGGAGCCTCTCGCGGGTCGCCTCGTCGACCTCGATCGTGTCCACCCGCTCGGGAGCGTAGGTCGAGATCTCCTGGATGAGAGCAGCGAGCAGGTTGCGGTGGCGGATCGCCTCCTCGGGATGGGTGTCGAACGCGGTTCTCGTCTCGCCCGGATCGTCCTGGAGATCGAAGAAGGCGTCCCCGACGTCCGTGTTTCCTTTGGAGTTCAACGTCATCACGTACTTGAAACGCTCGGTGCGGAGGCCCCGGAGATCGTACGGGCCGTAGCGGGTGAGGATCTGCTCCAGATACGCCAGCCTCTCCGGCCCTTCGTCCTTCCGGCCGAACGCGGGAGCAAGAAGGCTCCGGCCCCGCGCGCGGGGATCGGGCGGGATCCGGAGGAACTCGAGGATCGTCGGGACAATGTCCACGCTCGAAGCGACCGGATCGACGACCCGCGAGGTCCGCTTGAGCGGGGGGAACCGGATCGGAAGCGGGAACGAAAAGACAAGCGGGACACGGATCGACTCCTCATAGAGGGTCCGGTTGTGTCCCCACTTTCCGTGCTCCCAAAACTCCTCCCCGTGGTCCGCCGTGTAGACGAACAGCGCGTTCTGGAAGAGCCTCCGTTCCTCGAGGACGCGCATGAGCTCGCGGAGCTCCGCGTCCCAATAGGCGATCGTTCCGTCGTACTGCGCGAGGAGATGAAAGAGGGTTCTCTCCTCCGGCTTATTGTTCGGCCCCTGATACCAATCGGTGATCGGCTCCCCCGGCCACTCGGGGTCGAAGAGCCGCTGGAACGGAGGAGGGGACACGTACGGGTTGTGCGGATCGACATAGAAGAGAAATCCGAAAATGGGCGGCTCGTTCCCCTCGTCGATCCACATCAAGAGGCGGTCGTTCACCATCCCGGCGGGGGTGTGCGCCCAGCCCGGATCGAACTCGTATGCGTCGAAACCCTGCGCGAACCCGTTGTACGGCCCGAGATGCGGGTTCGTCGTGTAGCCGTAGGTCTTGTACCCGTGGTCGAGCAGGTATTCCGGGAGGAGCGCGAAGCGCTCCGACAACACATGATGGTAGTTCGTCATCCCGTGCTCGCTCGGGTAGCACGAGGCGAGGATGCACGGCGTCGTGACGATCGTGTGCGATCCTTGCGACATGGCATTCCGGAAGACGACCGACTCCCTTCCCATCTCCCGGAGGAAGGGGGTCGTGTCCCGCTCGTAGCCGTAGAGTGAGAGGTGGTCCGCGCGGGTCGCGTCGGTCACGAAGAGAAAGACGTTCGGTAAACCGCGGAGGTTCAGCGGAACGAAGACGGCGAAGAAGAGGACGGGGAGGGCCGCCCCGAGCACGAGGATCACCGAACGGCGCGCGCCCCGCGCCGCGAGAAGCGCATGGAAGAGCGCGCCCCCCGCCGCCGCGAGAAGCGCCCCGCACGCGAGGAAGAAGCCGAAGTAGGGGACCCTCTGGTCTCCTGCGATCTCTCCGAACCGGAGAAGAGCGATCTCAGCGACCGCGGCGGCAAGCCCGATCGCCGCGCCGAGAAGAAGTAGCGTGAGAAGGCTCGCCCGGGGGAACTCCTCCCGCGGGTGTTCGGCCTCGCCGGGTCCGTTCAGGTTCGTCAGGGTCGGAATCTCCTCTCGCCTCCGGGGAAGCGCCGTTTTTTCCCGTGAACGATACCACACGCGCCCCCGCCGGGCGGAAGAAAAGCCCCCCCTCGCTTGGGGGACCCGGGCACCTTCATGCTCCTCTCCTCCGGGCCGATCCTTGGAAGGTCCCCTCTCCTTGTGGCCCGCTCCCTGCATGCGTTCTCGGGACGGGGAGAGGCCGGTCGGTCTCCGACCAAGACCATGCAAATGAAGGCCTTTCGGTCCCGGTACGTCGGGGGTCCCTCCCCGCTGTTCATTCCTTGCGCACGCTGACCCAAAGAAGGTCGGCTCGTCGAAAGGAAGTCGTCTCTCGTGCGTTGCCGGCGCGCTCTTCTCGCGGTCCTCCTCGCGCTTGCGCTTTCGTCGACCGGCGAAGCGGCCAGACGCCCCCCCGATGTCTACCCTCTCCTCTTCCAAACGATGCCCGGGAGGCTCGAGCCCTCCGACTTCCCGAAGCTCGCCCGGTACGACATCATCGAGCTCAACACCTACGCCACCGACACGGCGAACCGCAATCTCGATTCGCTCCGCGCCATCCGCGCTCGGAACCCCGATCTCATCGTGCTGGTCAACCTCAGCGGATCAATCACCTGCTCGAACTGGGGAAGCCGGGAGTTCCACAACCGGGACGCGTGGGCCGACGCGGTCGCGGCCCACGCCGACACGTGGCTCCTCCGCGACACGGACGGAGACCTCTACCTCATGAACGACCTAGACACGCTCTGCGAAGGAGGCCGTCTCAACTACTACAGCCTCGACATGGCGAGGGCGTTCGCCCGCTTCCTCGCCGAGGCGACTGTCCTCCGCTTCCCGAACGACATCGACGGAATCCGGATTGACGACATCGTCGACAACATTTACTACATGAACAAATGGGCGTCGAGCCGCGCCCCGGGCGTCGACTCGATCGACGTGAACCAGGACGGGATCGCGGACACGAGCGAGGAGCTCGGGATCTGGTGGAGCGCCGGCGTGGACACATTTCTCGCCACGCTCCGCGGCCTTATCGGGCCGGAGAAGGTGCTCACCGTGAACGGTTACATTCCCCTGGAAGCGTACCGCTGGGTGAACGGACGCTTTCACGAAGGGTACCCGCACGAGCACGGGGACGGCTGGTGGGTGGGGATGACCCACAGGAAGAGGGGGTTCCTCGGCGGCGACACGCTCTACTCGAACACGCCGTTTCGGCTCTCGGGGCTCCCTACGTTCAACGCTTCGGACGGGTATGATTTCGATCCGAACCATCTCTCGACGAAGGAGGCCCCGTTCCCGCACCCGGGCTTCCCCGGGTTCCTCCGCTTCACGCTCGCCTCGTGTCTCTTGGGCGAGGGATACTACGGAATGACCGGATGGGGGACTGCGGTCGACTGGAAGGGCGACCCGGTCCCCTATCTCTATCAGACCCTCTGGTGGTTCCCTGTCTACGACACGCTCCGCACCTACCTCGGTACGCCCGTGGAAAAGGCGGTCCGCGACACGGACCCGTACGGGCGCGAGCGGTGGCGGCGGACCTTCACCGGAGGGCGCACGCGCGTCTTCCCCACCTTGCGCCGCGGGATCCTCGACCTTCGGCCGATCCCCTCCTTCACCGCGGGAATACCGGCCGTGGTCCACGCCGGCACGACCGTTCCGGTTCGCGTCGGGTCCTTCGATCCGAACGGGAGCGCCGAGGCGCTCGATCTCGAGCTTCGTCTCTCGCGGGACGGCGGCCTCACGTTTCCGGAGATCATCGCCACGGGAGGAATTCGGGACTCGGTCTTCGAGTGGACCGCGGACGGCCCCGCGGAATCGTGCCTCTTCCGGCTCGCGGCGACCGACACGTCGGGGCTCACGGGGACGGCTCTCAGCGTCCCCTTCCGGATCGAGGCGCCTCCCGCGTCGGGCGGTCTCGCCGAGATCCGGCCGGACGCGTGGATCGCCCACAGCCCCTCGGTTCTCTGCACGCTCTCCGTCTGGACGCCGGACGAGGGGATCCCGGCCGCGGGTTGGGATCGAATCGCGGTTGCTCTTCCCGAGGGTGTGCACCTCCTCTCCTTCGCGGGAGCGGAGCGGAACGGCGTCCCGATCGCTGCGAGCGCACTGGAGGCTTCGGACACGCTCCGCATCGCCCTGGGGACACCGGCGGTTCCGCCGGCCCGTGTGCGCGCCCGCTTCTTCGTCAACGCGCCGGCCCCCTCGGACGGCGATTCGCTTCGCTTCGCGGTCCTCGTCGGCGGATCGGAGAGCGGCGCTCCCCTCGTCCTGCTCGTCGCGGGGGACGCGAACGGGAACCCGAACGACGCGAACGCGCTCGCGGTCACCTGCGCGTTCGGCCCTCCGGCGCGGCTCGCCGTCGAACCGGAGGAGGTCGCGCTCGCCGCGGGGGACACGGCTCGGTTCGTCCTTTCCGGATACGACGCCGCGGGGAACGCCCTCGACCTGGATCCCGTCTGGACCGCGAGCGACACGCTCGGGACGATCGACGCCTCCGGCCTCTTCCTTGCGATCCGCCCCGGCTCGCTCGAGGTCGTCGGCTCGGTCGGGGACCTGGACGTCGTCGCCCGCGTGTCGATCGTTCCCGGTCCACCCGATTCCATTCAAGTGGTTCCTGAGAGTCTGAGCGTAACCACCGATGATACAGTCGGATATATCGCGCTCGTCTGGGACCATCTTCTGAACGTGATCCAAGACGCGCCGGTCGCGTGGTTTCTCGAGGACACGCTCGGCACGATCGACGCGGCCGGGCGCCTCGTCCCGAAGCGTCCCGGGACGACGAGCGTGCGCGCGAAGTCCGGGGACGCGGTCGGCCGCTCTCTTCTTCGCGTCGAGACCGGCGCGCCCGATTCGGTCCGCGCCTCGCCGCGCCCCTCGTGGATCGCGGTCGGGGACACGGTCCGCTTCCGGGCGGAAATCCTTGACCGTTGGAAGAATGCGATCGCAATGGCTCCTGTATGGACCGTTACGGACTCGCTCGGCGTCATCGACTCCACGGGGCTCTTCCGCGCGACCGGGGTAGGGATCGGATGGGCGATCGCGCGCGCGGGGAGCGCGGCCGATTCGGTCGTTCTCGATTGCGCCCCGGCCCCGCCGATCGCTTTCCTCATCGACCCGCGCGACCCGATCGCGACGGTCGACTCCCTCCTCTCCTTCACGCTCTTCGGGATCTCGGCCTTCGCGGACACCTTCCCGATCCTCGCGGAGTGGGCGGTCCGCGGAGACGCGGGGACGATCGAGAACGGGGTCTTCGTGCCGCGGCGCGCGGGGAGCGCGGTCGTCGTCGGCTCGTGCGCGGAAGGAAGCGACTCGACGAGCATCACCATTCTTCCGGGAGCCCCCGTCCTTCTCCGCATCGAGCCGGACTCCGCCTCGGTCGCCGCCGGCGAGACGCTCCAGGTCCGCGCGGCGCTCCTCGACCGGAACGGGGATCTCGCGGAGGGGAGGCCCGCCCTCCGCGCGGAAGGACCGTGCGAAGGAGCGATCGACTCGTTCTTCGTCTGCGAGCGAGTGGGGAGCGGGTGGATCCAGGGATCGTTCGGATCGCTCCGCGACTCGATCCCGCTCCGCGTGCGGGCGGCCGAGGCGCGCTCGCTGGTCGTCGCGCCCCGCTCCGTCGCCGCTCCGGTCGGGTCGACCGTCCTCTTCACGGCCGAGGCGGCCGACGCGTACGGCAACGCGGTCGATTCCCTGGTCGTCTGGGAGAGCGCCGGCGGGATCGGCTCGATCGACGCGGCGGGGCTCTTCACGGCGCTCGCGCCGGGAAGCGGCCTCGTCGTCGCGCGCTCGGGAACCCTTGCCGACACCGCCCAGGTCGCCGTTCACGAACCGATCGGAGGTCCCGATCCCGAGGAGCCGCCCGCGTGTTCTCTCGTCGTTCGAGCCGTGGAGGAATCGTACGACGCATCCCTCTGGCCCGCCCCGATTGCGTTCCTCGGACTTCTTCTCGACGACAAGGGAAACCCGGTCGACCCGGGCGCGACGGATTCTTTCACCGTGCACCTTCGACTCCTCGAGGAAACGGCTGTCTCGTGCGACGCCTCTCACGCCTTCCCTCTCGCGGGGGATCTCCGCGACATGATTCGCGTCCCGGTCGATCGAATCGGAGGCTGCGGGCTTCTCGACGTTCGCATGGAAGGGCCCGGCGGGCTCCTCTCCGCGCCGGACACGATCCTGTTCTCGAGCCCGGACGCGAACGCCGACCTTCGCGTCGATCTCGAGGACGTCGGCGCCCTTGTCGCCGCGTGGGGGACGGCGGGCGGCTTCTCGTGCCTGGATCTCGACGGAGACGGTTTGGCAGGAGCCGGAGACCTCGCGGTCGCCGCGGGAAGCTACGACCGAGGATGCCGCGAGCCGGAGCCGCTCGGCTCGCTCGGCTCCGACGGCCCTGCATGGTACGCGCTCGGCGACGCCTCTCTTTCCTGCGCGGGGGAAACGCTTGCCGCGCGCTTCCGCCTCGACGCCGGAACTCTCGACTCGATCCGCGCGCTCGAGGTCTCCTTCCCGGCGCGCGGACAGTGGGCGCGCCCGATCGTCTGGATCCCGTCCTCCGCGTGGCGCGCGCCCCTCGTCCTCACCCTCTCCGACGGGCCGGACGGACCGCGCATCCTCATCGTCGAGACGGACGGGGCCGCGGTCCCCCGCGGCGACGGGCTTCTCGAGGCGCGCGTCTGCGGCGCGGCGACCGACGCGTTCGGAGGAGGATCGTCCTACGCGCGCATCGTGAAGGGGGACGGCGAGACGACCCCGGCGTTCGAAGCGCCGATCCGATTCCTGCTCGACCTCGAAGAAGAAGAGGACGAGGAGGAGATCGCGGACACGACGAGCGGCGCGGCCCCATCCGCCTACGCGGTTCTTCCGAACCTGCCCAACCCCTTCCGCGGGTCGACGACGATCCGCTTCGCCGTCCCGAATCCCGGAGGACCGATCCGCCTCGAGATCTTCAACGTGCAAGGGGAGCGGGTGCGCGTGCTCGAGGAGGGGACAGCAGACGCGGGAACGCACGCCCTCGAGTGGAACGGAACGTGCGCCCGCGGGCGGAGCCTTCCCCCCGGCGTCTACTTCGTGCGTCTCGAGGCGCCCCCGGCGATCACCGTGAAGAAACTCCTGTTGCTTCCGTGACACCCGCGCGCGGGGGGCGCCGGCGTTCGGGCTCCCGCTCAGTACTGGCCGAGCGTGCCGTCGCGGCGGGCGCGGCGGATCGCGAAGCGCACGGCGCCGACCCCGATGACAAGCGAGAAGAAAGTGAAGAGAACGAGGGCGAGGAGTTCTCCCCGAAGCGACGCGATCCCTTGCCCGCTGAGAAGCGCCATCCGCATCCCCTCCAGCGAATACGTGAGCGGGATGATCTTCGCGACATGCTGCAGCCACTCGGGAAGGATCGCCACGGGGAAGTAGACGCCTCCCAAGAGGCGCGAGAGAGAGGTGAAGAACCAGTTCACCGGGTTCCCCCTCTTGAGGACGAGGATGAAGGCGGCCGCCAGGAGACCCAAGCTGGAGAAGGCGATCACGGTAAGCGCGAGGAAGAGGGTCGCCGCCCCGAAGTTCGGGTTGTCGAGCTCGAGGTGAAAGAAGAACACGCCGAGAAGGAGGTAGACAAGAACCTGGAACGAAGCCCACAGGAAGCTCCAGAGCGACGAAGAGAGAAGGTACGTGGAGAAGCGGGTCGGCGTGGCGAGCACCGCCTCGAGCGTTCCGAGAACCTGCTCGTCCCGGATCCTCCCCGAAAAGGCGTTGAGCCCGGTTGAAAGGTAATTCGACACGGCGACCCCGATGAGGACGAACGAGAAGTAATCCCCTCCGTATCGCCCGAGGTACGGGTTCATCGTCGCGTCGATGAGGCGCGAGAGAAAGAAGAAGAGAGCGAGCGTGAAGCCGATCCCGAAGAGCTGAAGGAGAAAGGCGAGCCGGTAGCTCGTCGCGATCTGAAGATCCTTCTTCAAGAACGCGAGGGCTTTGTCGAGCCTCATCGTTCGCTCTCCGCGAAGCGCCGGTAAAGCTCCTCGAGCGATCCGTGCCGCACCTCGAGACGGCGGAGGGGCCCGAAGCGTTCCCGCACCGCCCGGACGAAGTCCTCGAGGACGAAGCCTTCCTCGTGGACGCGCGCGAGGCATCTTCCGCGCGCCGCGAGGTCCTCGTCCGAGACGATCTCGAGGACGCCCGGGAGGCTCCCGATCCACGCGCTCCATCCTTCCTTCGGGTCCCGCACCTCGATCTCGACCTCGCGCGGCGGGCGGAAGCGCCCGAGCACCTCTTCCGGACGCCCCTCGGCGAGAAGCTCCCCCCGATGGAGGAAGACAAGGCGGTCCGCGACCCGATGAACCGCCTCGAGATCGTGGCTCGCGAGGAGAACCGCTCTCCCCTCCTTCCGCGCGAGAACACGGATCCGATCGAGAAAGCGGGCGGACGTGTACGGATCGAGCCCGCGCGTCGGCTCGTCGAGAAGAAGAACCGGCCGCGCGCCGAGAAGGGCGCGGGCCACGCAGAGCTTCTGCCTCGTTCCGGTCGAGTAGGTCATGAAGCGCGCGTCGATCTCGTCGATGCGAAGAAGCGCGACCGCCTCATCGATCTCCGCGGCCCGGCGTTCGGGAGGGACGTTCAGAAGACGTCCGAAGAAGTCGAGGTTCTGTCGTCCGGTGAGGCGGAAGTAGAAGCTTCTCTCCTCGCTCATGCAAAGGCCGATGCGATGCCGCGTTTCGAGCGAGCGGCGCTCGACGTCGATCCCTTCGATCGTCGCGCGCCCCTCGCTCGGGAGAACGAGCGAGGCGAGGATCTTGAGCAGCGTCGTCTTCCCCGAGCCGTTCGGCCCGAGCAGGGCGAGGACCTCACCGCGCGCGAGGGAGAAGGTGACGCCCGAAAGCGCGCGAAGGCTCTCCCCTCGAAAGGGATGCCGGATCACTTCGAGGAACCCCCCTCGAATCGGATACGACTTGGAAAGCCCCTCGACGCGGACCCCGTTCACGAGCATCCTCCCTATGGTCTCCTCCGGAACACGCTGAGCGTCCGGTGCGCGAGGAGATCGAGGATCCAGACGATCGCGGCGAGAAAGCGGCGCACGCGGCTCCTCGCGGAGGGGCAGCTCGCCTCCTCGAAGAAGATCGACGCGCGGAGGGTCTCGTCCCTCCAGAGAAGCCGCGCGAGAAACGAGAGCCTGGAGCGCCGCGCAAAGCAGTACCCCCACCAGATCCGAAGACGAACCTCCCGGCCCGGCTCCAGACCGAAGAAGTCGGACCCGCGGATCCGCGAGGCGAACCGTCCGATGCGACTCGGAAACCGAATCCCCGTCCCCCCTTCTCCCCAGAAGCGATCGGCGAAGAAGAGCGCGGTTCGAACCTCCTCGCCGATCCCCCACTCCTCGCCGCGCGCGACGATTTCCTCCGCGGCGACCTCGTTCCGCACGGCGCGGAGAATTTTTTCGACATCAAGCAATCGCTTGATAGAGACGAAGAGCCCCATGCGCAGACTCGCAGAGAGGTGCGCCGCCTCGTCGACGGGAGAGAGAACGCGGATCCGGCTTCCGCGATAATCGTACGCACGGGACCCGCGGAAGAGGGAGCCCACGTCCACGTTCAGGTTCCACGGGTGCGGGAGAAGATTCCAGTGAAGCTCCACGACGTCGATTCCGAGCCCTCGCCGCACGTACACGAGGTGGAAGTGGTGCCGCCGATAGTAGGCCCGGCTGTGAATCCCCTCGAAGAGAGCATAGCCGAGATCGCAGAGCGCGCGCTCGGCCCGGTCCATGAACTCCGGCGGGACGAGGAGGTCGATGTCGCGCACTTCCCGAAGCACGCTGTTGCCGTAGAAACGCTCCCCGAACGGCAGGCCCTTGAGCACGATCACCGGGATGCCCTCCGCCTCGAACGCGGTGACGAGCCCGGCCAGTTCTTGCTCCTTAAAGAGATTGCGCGCGGCGGTCTTCTCCCCCTCCTCCTCGATGCTGCGGACGAGCGTCCCCGGGAAGAGGTCTCGGAGCGCCTCCTCCGAGGAGAGACGCAGGGCGACGACCGGAACGACGCGCGAGCGGAAGACGATCCTCTCGAGCGAGTCCCAGTCGAACCAGCCTCCTTGCGTCCGCACAGCCAGATCGGCGACCGCGACCGGCGGATCGCGCAGCACCTCCCGGAGGAACTCGCCCTCTCGCGGGAGCCGGAACGACATGTGCGCTACCTCCGAGCGCCCTCATCCTCGCGCGGGAGCGTGAAGATCAGGGCGTAGTCTCTCCAGGTTTCCTCCGTCTCGAGAAACGGCCTCCCCTCGCGGGCGAGCCACGCATGCCCCTCGAGGCTTCCGCCGCGCTCCCTTACCCCGAAGCAGATCGCGGTCTCGATCCCGCTCTCGCGGAGAAGATGGGCGAGAAGGAGGGATCGGCGCAAGCACGTTCTCCGGACCGGGAACAAGGGGGAGCGGAGGATCCGCTCGGTGAACGCGTGCGCGATCGCGGCTCTCTCGAGCTCCGCTTCCGCTCCGGGCGCGGCTCCTCGCGGCGGGAAGAGCGTCTCCACGCGATCGAGGGGCAGACGGACAAAGAGCAGGACCGCCTTTCCGAAACAGCGCGCGAGGAAGACGAGGTTGCGCGGCGCGGCGAGAACGCGCCACGGGAGCGGATACGAAAGGATCCGCCGTTCGAGCACCACGACGTCCGCGCTCCGCTCGGCGTTCGGAGACCCCGCCGACGAGGAGGAGAAATCGACCGAGAAACTGCGGGGCATCATCCTACTCGATCGCCGCGCCGGAGAGCTCGGCGATCCGCGCGGGCAGCTCCGCGACATCCCTCCCAAAGAGAAGATGGTACGCCGCCGCCTGTCGAACAAGGTCCGCGAGGAGATCGATGTGCGCCTCGATCTCTTCGCGGCCCGCGGGGAGCACCGACTGGGGGAGAAGCCGCGCCATCGCCTCGCCCCCGGAAAGGCGCTCGAACCGGCTCCGCTCCCGATCGACGATCGTGGGGAAGAGTAGGAGAGCCGGGCGCACCTCGGCGATCCGCCCGGGCGGAGGGAGCGCCTCCTCCGGGAAGAGAAGCTTGCGCCCCTTTCGCACCCACCGGTCCCTGAGCTCCGGAAAGAACCGCGAGGTCCCCTCCCCCACCTTGAGCGGCTCGGGAAACGGCCGAAGGACGATCGAACCCTCGCGTCGGAGGGCGAAGAGCATGTCGTCCGCCACGAAGGGACACCCGCTCGCGACCGCGGCGAGCGTGGCCGAGGACTTGCCGGCGCCGCTCGGACCGCAGACGACCACCCCTTGCCCTCCCGCCACGAAACAGGACCCGTGAAGCGGATAGCGTCCGCGATGCCGCATCCACACGATGAGCGGGAGAAAGAAGAGACGATGGCCGATCACCCACGGATCGCCGGCGTGGTCCGGATGGACGAAGACGGCGACGCGCCCTCGCTCGAGATCGAGCCGCGCCGCCGACCTATCGCCGACGACGAGCCACCGTTCGCCTTCCGACCTACAGAAGACGAAGTCCCCCTCCGCAGAAACCGCCTCGCTCCGCCCGCGCGCCTGATCGGGGAAGGGGTCGGTGTCGGACCGCGCGCGGAAGGTGTAGACGAGATCCGCTTCGTCCGCGAAGGGCGAGCACGCGAGGAGAGGGGCCGCCTCGAGGATCCCCTCTCGGATCGACGCCTCTCCGCATTCCACGAGGATCCGCTCGCCGATGAGATCCAGGTGGAGGCGTTCCATCCGCTCGACCTCCGCTAGACGGGAACGATGGCGGCGAGCTTCTCGTCGAGAAGACGCTTGGCCAGCTCGAGGCAGTCCGCGAGGGCGGTCGTCTCGTCCACATCGAACTCCTCGACCATTCGTTGCGCGATCTCCAGAAGGGTGCGGGCGCCGTCGAGCTGTCCCCAGATGTACTGACCGGAGCTGTTCAAGCTGAAGTAGTGTCCGCTCTCCATGTCCACGAGGATTCCCTTGCGGTCGATCGAACGCCAAGGGACGCTCGGAGAGCGTTTCAGCACGGAATCCGGACCCAGCGCCACTTCGGTCTCCTCTCTCGGTGCGCCGCCGATCCGGCGCGGACCCTCGCGAGAGCCTCTCCTCCGCGCCCCCGGGGCGGCGCTGCTCTCTGCGCGCCCCACTCTATTCGTTCAGGGAGGAAGCGTCAACCTCCGCGCGGTCGCCGCGGAGGCGCTCGTACCAGAAGAACGCGGCGACCACGAGCGCGTGCGTGATCTCCCCCTCGCGGAGCATCCGCCCGACTTCCGGTTCGTCCGCTTCGAAGACGTCGATCTCCTCGCCCGGTTCGAGTGCCTGCGCCCCGTCGGGAATGGCTCCGCGCGCGAGGAACGTGTGGCAGCGGTTCGTCTGAAACGCCGGGTTCGGCTCCACGGTACCGATGTGAGTGAAGCGCGCCGCCCGGTAGCCGGTCTCCTCGCGGAGCTCGCGCCGCGCCGCCGCCTCGGCGTCCTCGTCCCCCCGGTCGATCCCGCCGCCCGGAATCTCGATCGTGTAGCGGTCCGTCCCTGCGCGATACTGCCGGATGAGAACGATCTTCCCCTCGGGCGTGATCGGGATCACGTTCACCCAATCGTTCGTCTCGAGGATCGTCCAGTCCCGCTCGGATCCGGTCTCCGGGGAGACGGAGCGGTCGACGCGAACGGAAAAGATCGGATAGCGCCCCCGCTCCTCCGACGAAACGATCCTCCACTTGCGTCTCACGAACCTCCCTCCTCGAGGCGATCGAAGTATAGGGGGAAATGGGGACGGACACCATTCGGGAAGGTGCGTCTGTCACGATTCCCGCCCTGGCGCGAGGCGGCGGGAGTTGGTATCGTGTCCTCGATGAAGATCGCGATGTACCTCTTCCACACGTTCCGGAACGATCATCGCGTTCTCAAGGAGGCGAGGAGCCTCCTCTCCGCGGGGCACGAGGTCGTTCTCATCGCCCTCCGCGAGGGAGACGAGCTTCCCCGGGAGCGCGTCGAGGATGGGATTCGCGTTCTCCGTCTCCGGATCCCGGCGCGGCGTTTCCGGAAGGGGCGTTACGCCGAGTACTTCGTCCGGGCGGCGCTCGCCGGCCTCTCCGCGCGCGCCGACGCTCATCATTGCCACGACCTCGACACGCTCGTTCCGGCCGCGCTCGCCTCATGCTTTTGCCATAAACCATTGATCTATGATTCGCACGAGCTCTTCACCGAGACCCACTTCCTCGTTGGACGCGAGAAGGAAAGGCGGATCTGGGCGTTTCTCGAGAAGAGGTTCATCCGGTTCGCGGCGCGCGTCCTCACCGTCTCCGATCCGATCGCCGACGATCTCGCGGCCCGCTACGGAATCGAGCGGCCGCTCGTCGTGCGGAATTGCCCCGAGTACCGGACGCCCCCCCCTCCCCGCCCGTTTTTCGAGGACGCGGGCGGCGAGCCGGTTCTCCTCTGCCAGGGCTATCTGCAGAAGGGGCGAGGACTCGAGACGCTCGTCGGCGCGATGCGGCACGTCCCCCGAGGGCGGCTCGTCCTTCTCGGCGACGGCGAGATGAAGGAGGAGCTCGCGCGCCTCGTCGCGCTTCTTCATCTCGAGGAGAAGGTGACGCTCCTGCCGGCGGTGCCGATCGAGGAGCTTCCCTCCCGAACCGCCTCGGCGACCCTCGGCTTCGTTCTGTACTCGACCGCCTCGCTCAACTTCCGCTACGCCCTTCCGAACAAGTTCTTCGAGTACGTGATGGCGGGGGTTCCGGTCGTCTCCTCGAGGATTCCGGAGATCGCCCGGCTGATCGAGGAGCACGGGGTCGGGCGGATCGTAGATCCGGTGAGCCCCGAGACGGTGGCGCGGGAGGTCAACCGTCTCCTGGAGGATCCGGACGCGATCGCGCGGATGAGGGAGAACTGCCTCCGGGCGGCCCGCGTCCTTCACTGGGGCGTCGAGGAGAAGAAGCTTCTCTCCCTCTACGAGGAGATCGCCTCTCGGAACCGGAAGTAGCAGGCCGGCGCCCATGCGGATGGCGCGGAGGGAGGAGACGGCGCGGTCGGAGTGGAAACGCGACGGGGATCGGAAGAGGAGCCGGCCACGCTCGCTTCTTCGCGCGCCTGAAGGGAAGAAGGACGCGCGAGTCTGCCTTGGAACCGCTCGTTCGCGCCCGAACGGGGGGCGCGTTCAACGTCAATCCGTCAGAAGTGTGCTCCTTGCGGGGCCGCGGGGCGAGGAGGTGAACCGGCCAGTTCCCGAGCGCGCCCGGCCTTACCGACCCGGCGCCCTTTCGTGGGCCCGGCGCGCTCGGGGTGTCTCTTCCGGCACCCTCTTGCCCCGCGCCCCGGCCGAGAAGACACCGAACGTGTTTCCGTCGGGTTGAGGTTGGCGGCGACTTCCGCCGAGGGGACCGTTCTCGCGCCGTTCCCGCGCGCTCGTCGGACGATCCCCTCGGGCTCCCGCTACATCTTTCGGAAGAGACCGACCACCACGCCGAGGATTCGGAACTCGCCGGCGCTCGGATCAACAGCAATCGGATCCATCGACCGGTTCTCGGGCCGGAGCTCGATCCGGTCCCCCTGGCGGAAGAAGCGCTTCACGGTCGCCTCGTCCCCGAGGAGCGCGACCACGATCTCCCCGTTCCTCGCCTCGGCGGCCGGCCGCACGAGGACGAGGTCGCCGTCCGCGATGTGCGCCTCGATCATGCTCTCGCCGCGCACGCGGAGAAGGAACTCGTCCTTTCCCTTGAGGAACGACGGGTCGATCATGAGGCGCTCCTCCACGTTCTCCTCCGCGAGAAGGGGAAGCCCCGCGGCGATCCGGCCGAGAAGCGGAACGCCCGCGCTCTTCTCGTCCGAGCCGGTCAGGAGAAGCTCGAGAGCCCTCGACTTGCCGAGAACGCGCCGGATGCACCCCTTCCGCTCGAGAGCGGTCAGATGGTCGACAACCCCCTTCGTGGATCGAATACCGAACCGAAAACCGATCTCACGGATGGTCGGCGGATAGCCCGTCTCGCGGGCGTGCTCGGCCAGAAAGTCCAGGATCTCCTGCTGTCTCCCGGTCAGCTTCTTCATGTCTTCCCCCGGTTCCTCGGGGAGGAGCGTGCGCTCTTCCCCTTCGTTCGGGACGGTTCTCCCCCCGCGAGGAACGAGAACGCCGTCTGGTCCCCCGCCCGCCTTCTTCTCGTGCGGCGCGCCTTCGGGCGTCCATCGGCTCTTCCCGCGAACTTCTCCGAATCGGGCCTCCGCGCTCCCTCTCGCTCGACGACCGACGGCTCGGCCGCCGGGGCGGGCACCTCGCCCGCGCACCGGAATGCGCGCGCTGCCTCTTCCAACACCGCGCGGGGAAGGCGGAGATCCGCGAGACGCCGGAGAAGGTCCGCGTCCCCCTTGAACGACCCTCCCCTCTTCCTTTCCGCGACGATCCGCTCCCCGTATCCGCGGGCGACGCCCGAAAGAGCGGCAAGCCCGACCCGGATCCCCTCCCCCTCGACGCAGAACTCGAACGCGCTCCTCTCTTGATCGAGTGGAAGAAACGCGATCCCCTCCCTCTCGAAGCCGGCGCGAAGCGCGCCCATTCTCTTTCGGTTGTCGATCGCATCGTTCAGCGCCGCCGCGGCGAACCGGAGCCGGTCGATGCTCTTTCGGCCCGCCGCGAGAAGAACCCGGCGCGCGAGGGGGAGAGCGGCGCCCCGGCTGGGAGCGTGCGGGGCGACCGCGAGGAGAAGAGAGAAGACCTTCCCCGCGACCTCGGGCGCCACACCGCGGTCCGCCGACCGTCGCACGAAGAGCGAGCGGTCGCGCGCGAGCCGCGGTCCTCTCCTCGAGCGGAGATCCCGAAGGAGCGCGTGTGCGCTCGCCCGCGCGCATCCGGTCAGGTTCCGGATGATCGCCGCGATCTGCTCCTGATAGAACGGAACGCCGGCGGTTTCGCGAAGGATCGGCGCGAGCCTCGGGAGCGAGACGGTCGGCGGCCCGGTTCCCGCGCGGATCTCGGCGATCCGAAGAACGAGATCGCGCCGAGGGCCCGGCCCGATGCCCGCCGCGAGGAGGAGGGCAAGATCCTCCTCCGTCCGCGGGGCGATCGCGGCCACGAGATCCCTCGCGAGCGCGGCCCCTCTCTCGAGGATGCCGGTCCACTCGCCGCGCCGAATCCCTTCGAGAGGATCCCCTTCCCCTTCGATCGAAGAGGTCGCGCGGAGAACGCCAAGAAGAGGCGACTCCGCCAGATCGAACCGGAGGGGTCCCCCGCGCGCGGCGGGATCCGCCCAGATCTCCCCGGTCTCCTCGGTCCAGAGAAGCGCGCGCGGGTCGCGATCGTAGCCGGCGACCGCTCCCGTGAGGACAGCCTCCCCCTCGGCTCTCGAGAGAGGATCCGGACTGCGGGTCCCCCGGTCGCGTGGGCCGGAGGGGTTCGCGGTGGGTGGGTGTGGATCAGGTCCGGATCCCTCTCTCGAGCGCCGAGAAACCGCGCCGATCGCGCGCTCGATCACGGCCGGGTCGAGTGGGCGCGGCACAAAGGGCGGGATCAAGAAACCGGGGAACCGCTCCCCGAGAAGCCGGCGGACGAGGGCGATCCCCTCGCGATCCCCTTCGATCACGAGAGAGCACGCGCTTCCTTCTCTGCTCGGGAGGGCGCTTCCCATCTCATCCGGCTCGTCGGTCTGCAAGCCGGTCAGCCAACCGACCGCGCTTCCGGAGAGAAACCGTGTGTGGACAAGAAGGTCGGGCCGCGCCCGCCGCACGGCACGGAAGACCCGCGCGAGCGGGAGAACTGCCGCCCGGAGGCGTCCCTCCAGCGCCCAGAACTCTTCGAAGAAGCGCGTCTCGATCTCCTTCCGCTTCCCATGCGAGGCGCCCGCGTAGCGCCGCTCGATCTCGACGAGAACCATTCGGAGGAGCTCGTCCGTCTCCACCGGTCGGGGTGTCCATCCGGCCGCGGGCGGGAAGGCCGCCGTCCGCTCCGCGACCTCTCGCGCGGCGCGGAGCGGCTCAGGGTCCCCGTCGTAGCGCGCCGCCATCTCCTCCGCCGGGCGAAGGGAGACCTCCGCCTCCGCCAGGAACGCGTCCGGCGGGCCCTCCACGCGCGCCGGCCCGGCCGCCGCTCGGAGCCGCGCGAGAAGGGAATCCTCGCCGGTTCGGAACACCAGGACCGGATCCGCGGCCACCCGGCGAAGGCGGTAGCGGTCCGCGATCTCGCGGAGAAAAGGCTCGACGAGCCCCTCCCGAGGGGCTCCTGTTCTCGAGGTTTCGAGGAAAAGTCGGGACGGGCCGAAGAGATCGACGAGGCGCCGAACGGCGCGGTGCGCGTCCCCCGCCCGGCCGCGGGCGAACGCCCCGGAGACAGGTCCCGCGAGTCCCCCAGTGAGCGCGAGAAGACCCGCCGCGCACGCCTCGACCTCCCGGAGCTCAGCCACCCCCTGAAGGCAAGCCGGCCTCTCCGGCCGCGCGATCTTCTCGAGAAGGAGATCGAGGTTCCGTCTTCCTTCCTCCGTCTCGGGGAAGAAGGTGAGAACGTAGGAGGACGGCGCCGAATCGCCCCCGGGCCTGGGGAAGCGGATCACGACCTCCGCTCCGGCCGCGAGAAGAACCCCGTTCTCCCGAAACCCGCCCGCCGCGGCGGCCGCCCCGAAGAGGACGCCCCGATCCGCGATGCCGGCCGCGCCGAAGCCGGCCGCGCGGAGGCGCGCCGCCAAGGCCTCCGGCTCGATCGCGGAGAGAAGCGGCGAGAACCGGGTTTGGATCTTGAGAGGGACCGCCTCCATCACTCCCCCCTGCGCCCGAACCCCGGGCGACCTGAACAAAAGCTACTAGACATTTGTGGGCCTGTCAAGCCTTTTTCGCAAGGGAGCGGTTAGGCGCGCCGGCGAGCCGGGGCCCTCGGAGGAATCGGGATCGAGCGGGCGCGGAAGCACGCGGACCGGGAACGAGCGCGCGGACCGGGCGGGAAGAAGGAGCCCGAGCCGCGTTCGAGACAAGTCCTCCGAGCTACCCGTTGGTTCGGGCGGCGCGGTTTCGATAGAGGGCCTTGTCCGCGACCGCCGCCATCTTCTCCACGTCGAACGGGACGCCGAGGAAATCGCGGATCCGGGTCGCCTGGCCCCGCGGATCCTCGAGGATGCCGGTGTAGTCGACGTAGAGAACCTCGAAATGCGGCTGCTTCTCGAGGAGCGCGTAGACTTGCTTGAGATGCTCCTCGTAGATCTTCTTCATCTGGTCGTCGGGGGTTTCGTTCTTCTCGCCCCGGTGATCGAGCATCTTGTTCTGCGAGGCGAGGACCTCGTCCAGATGGCGCCGCATGAAGACGACTTTGTAGCGGTTCGTGTCGGGAAGATCCTTGAGGAGAAAAGAAATCACCTTGAGGGCCTTCCCGCGCGCGTCCCGCACCCAGGTCTTGTCGGTCATCTTGTGCAGATCCTTCACGCGCTCGTCCTCGAAGTACCCCTTCGGGTTGTCTTCGTCCGCGGTGCGGATGCCGTCCACGACCTGGGGCATGCCGCCTGCATCGAGCATCTTCATCGCAAGCGACGTGCCGGAGCGCGGGAGCCCCGACACGATCACGATCGGCTTTCCGTACTTGAGGTCGTCCACGATCTTCCGCACGAACGAGGCCATTGGGATGACTCCTTCACTCCCCGGGCGTTCTCCGATCCGCGCGGCGGCCCGCCCGAGCGTCCTCGATCGACGGCCGGCCGCGCCCCCTCCCTCTCCCCGAGCGGGTAGCGTATCACCACCCATCCGGGAAGCCAAGCGTCCGCGACGGCGCGCTCGGTTCGGCGCGGCCAGGGAAAACGATGGTCCCCCGCGGAAAATCGTGCTATACGAGGGGCGGGTTTCGGATTTCCGGAGCGCCCGGCGGGGATCGCCGCCCGGCGCGCGGCGCAAGGAGACACGCATGCACGACCCAAAGACGCTCGCCCTCCGCGGGGCGGTTCTCTCACGGAAAGAAGCGCTCCTCCACCGAGCGGCTCTCGCGATCGGGGCTTCCCTCCTCGTGGCGGCCTCGGCGCAGATCGCCTTCCGCGTCCCCTTTAGCCCGGTCCCCGTGACCGCGCAGACGCTCGCCGTCCTCCTCGTCGGGGCCCTTCTCGGGAGCCGGCTCGGGACGGCCGCGATCCTCCTCTATTTGATGGAAGGAGCGGCGGGACTCCCCTTCTTCGCGCAAGGCGCGGGAGGCGTCGCCTTTCTCGCCGGTCCGACCGGCGGTTACCTCTTCGCGTTCGTGCCCGCGGCGTTCCTGGTCGGTGCGCTCGCCGAGCGGGGTTGGGACCGGCGGCCCCTCGCCGCCGCGGCTGCGATGGCGCTCGGGAGCGCCGTGATCCTCCTCGGAGGGGCGTCGTTCCTCGCGCGCCTCATCGGACCTGAGAGAGCGATCGACGCGGGGATCCTCCCGTTCCTTCCGGGAGATCTCTTGAAGACCGCCCTCGCGGCTCTCGCGGTTTCCGCCGCCCGGCGCGGGTCCGCGCGCGCGAGGAAGTAGTCCGCCCGCACGCGCGGTGCGCGAAGAGAACGAAGGGAACACGGACGGGAGATCCCTCCCTCCCGCCGAATCGGATGGGACCTGTCGGCCCGCGCGGCCGGGGAGGATTCATTCATGGTCTTCTTGTTCATGGCTCAAGCGAGAGGCCCTCTTCTCGCGGCGCTCGCTCTTCTCGCCCTCTTCGCACCCGCCCTCGCCGCGATCGACCCGGCGGGAGGCTTCGGAGGGGGGCCGATCGCGGGAACCGTGACGATCACCGTGATCGACGAGATGACCGGAAACCCGGTTCCCGGCGCCTACTGCCAGGTTGGGCCGAGCCCGGGCCTCCCCTTCGCGGGGAACGGAGCCCGCACGAACGCCTCGGGGGTCGCCGTCTTCTCCCATCCCGCCCTCGCCGGAGCGCAGACGGTCACCGCCGGCAAGGAAGGCTACGCCTGCTTCACGGTCTTCGGGATCGACGCCCGGGAGATGGTCCTCCCGATCCGCGAACAGGGGGCCGCGATCGAGCGCCCGATCTACCAGGGAGACATTTCAGGGTTCAACATCGTCTGGAACGACGGGATCGTCGATCTCGCCCTCGTTTGGAGGACCTTCTTCGTTCGCGAGCTCGTCTCGTTCGCCTCCGACCTTCTCGGAGGGGACTTCGAGCGCTTCGCGCCGACGGTCGGCGAGAACTTCCCGCTCGTCGGGCTGCAGCCGGTCCCAGGCTCCGTCTACATGCCCTGGCAAATCGAGCTCGGCCTCATCCCCTTGAGCCGTAAACCTTACTTCATCTATGTAGAGGACCAGACGGTCACGGACATCGGCGCGGTCTACGCGAAGATGCCGCTCATGACCCTCCTCGACGAGCTCGGGTCGGACCGGCCGGACCTTCTCGCGCTCCTCGCCGCGTTCGATGTCCAGAAGTACGCAATCGAGCAGGGGATATTCGTAAACGGTTCGGGAACGAAGAACCTCAGCCTCACGATCGGCGAGGGGGCGTCGCTCCGGATCCGCGTGGAGAACACCGCCCCGGACATGGACGTTCTCTGCGTGGCGATCGCCGACCTCGACCGGCTCTCGGGATATGGACGCCTCATGCCGTGCGGGTTCGCGGGAACGCCGGGCGGGACGCCCGCGGTGCTCGGTCTCTCGACCCTCGGATCGGGCGCGCCGGGGAACCCGAACTACCTCGCCGGGGCGCTTCAGACCGATACGCTCGAGGGGCTCGCGAGCACGGCGGTCTTCGATCGTCGGGGGCTCGTCGCGGGGGACACTGCCCAGGCGACCGGATATCTCGAGGTCCCGACGCCGCTCCTCGCCGGGGATCGGTTCACGTGGACCTCCGTCGCGAACGCGCCGGCCGGGCTCTTCCCGACCGTGCACCGCGCCGCCCTCACGCTCGTCACGACCGTTCCGGACACGGCGGAGTGGGCCGAAGAGGGGGACACGCTCGACATCCCGACCCCGCTCTGGACGTTCCTCCTCGGCGCGGAGGACACGTCGTTCGCGCTCCCCTGCCTCGGGACCGAGCTTCCCTCCCCCATCATCGATCCGGCCGCGACCCCGGATCTGGACCGCTTGGATTGGAGCGTGACCGGGATCCGCCTCGGCCTCGCCCCCGGCTTCGATTACGACGAATGGAACCTCGTCGATCTCGGGCTCTCCGGCACGCACCTCGCCTCGAACACGGAGAAGTTCGTCGCCCCTCCGGAATCGCCGTTCGTCTCGGTCGCCGAGGAGGGGGGACGGCGGGGCGCGAACGCGCTCGGGTTTCCGAACCCGAACCCCTTCCGATCGCGGACGACGATCCGCTTCGATCACGCCTCCGCGGGGGAGCGCGCGCGCCTCGATGTCTTCGATCTCGCGGGGAGAAGAGTGCGCACGCTCTTCGATGGAACCGGCGGCGGCGAGCAACAGGCGATGTGGGACGGAACCGATGACCGCGGACGCGACCTCCCGCCGGGCCTCTACCTCCTCAGGCTCCGGACGGAGGAGGGAGCCCACACGAGGAAGGTGCTGAAGACGCGTTAGGTTCGCTTGAAGAGCAAAGAGAAGCCGTCCCGGGGGACGATCAGGCGGGCGGGGTCTTCGCGCGGATCTCCGGCGGCGCGACGGCGCCGGCGGAGAAGAGCGCGCGGATGGCCGCGTCGACGCCGAGATCGAGGTAGATGAGGTCCCTCACCGGAACGATCAGGATCCACCCGGTCGTCGGGATCGGCGTGGAGGGGACCATCACGTGCGCGACCCTCTCCTCCCCTCCCGCCGTGCGGAGCGTCGTGTAGGCGGTGACGAACGCGTACGCGTACGCGCCCCTCCGCGGGTACTCGACGAGCACGACCTCCTTGAACGGCTGCTTCTCCCGCGGCGTCGCGAGCGCGTGGACGATCTCCCGCGCCGCGCTATAGATGCTCCGGACGAGCGGAACGCTCCCGAAGACCCTCTCGCCCACCGCGATTAGCCATCGCCCGAGGAAGTTCGTCGCGAGAAGCCCCACTAGGAAGATGAGAAGGATCGTCGCGGCGAGACCGAGCCCGGGGATCTGCCTGTGGAGGACGCGGCCGATCCACGGCCCGAGCACGTTGTCCACCGAATGAAAGAGGAGACGGAGCGCGAGAACCGTGGCGATGACCGGGACGATGACGAGGATCCCGGCCAGGAAGAGCGAGCGAAGCTTACGAAGAAAAGAACCCATCACCCCTCGCGGGTTCTCCGGGGAAGCGCGCCGGAGCCCGGGGCGATCTTAGCACTGATGAGCGAGGGCACGTACCGGTTTCCGGACCCACGCGGGATCGGCATTTCTCCTTCCAGATTCCGACCGTGAAGAAACGGCCGCCCTTGACAACGGTCGTTCCCTGTCAGCGGATCCTCTTGATGGTGCGGGCGACGACATCCCCGCCGATCGTGAGCCGCGCGAAGTAGACCCCGGAGGGAGCGCTCTCCCCCGAGTCTTCGACCCCATCCCACGAGACCGAGTGCTCGCCGGCGCGAACCCTCTCGTCGAGGAGCACGGCGACGAGCCGCCCGCAGACGTCGTGGATCGTGAGCCGCACCTCTGCGGGCGCGGGCGCCAGGAACGCCAGCTCCGTTTCCCGGAGGAAGGGATCGGGACCGCACCTCCAGAACCGCGGACCTCCCTGAAACGCGGCCTCCCCCGCCGAAATTCCGACCGGCGCCTCGCAGCCGAGCGGCAGGGCCCCCACCCGCCCGCAGCCGTCGTTGTTCTCCGGGAGGCAAGGAGAGTCGGAGCGGAGCGAGAAGTCGTTCTCGCCCATCGCGCAGAAGAGAGGATCTTCGGAAAAATTGCAGTCGACGCCGAGGAGGCCCGCGATCGGCCCCACCCAGTCGCCCCCCGCGTTGCCGAAGATGTCGCACCGCGTGATCGCGACATCCGCGCCGAAGACCGCGAGCCCGTTCCCGCGCGCGCCGAACGCCAGGAGCGACGCCTCGACCTCGATGTCCGCCTCGTCGGAAGCCAGGATCCCAGCCCCGTACCATGCGCGGTTCTGCGCGAAGGTGCAGCTCTCGACCCGTCCGACCGAGCGGCTGAAGAACACCCCTGCCCCGTAGCCCCCCACCGCCTCCAACGGGTAGTCGTTTCCGTAGAAGACGCACTCCTCGAAGCGCGCGCCGCTTCCCGCGTCACACAGGAAGCAGTAGGCCCCTCCCCCATCGGTCGCGAGGTTGTTCCGGAACGTGCAGCCTCGAAAGACCCCCTCGCCCCCCCAGAGGAAAGCCCCTCCTCCCGCCTCGGCCTCGTTCCCTTCCAGCACGCACCTCTCCACGGAGAAGAGGCCGCCGGGCGCGAGGCGCTTCACCGCGAGCGCCCCGCCGTAGCCCGGGAGGAGATCCTCCGGCAGGTCGCCGGGATCGCCGCCGCGCATCGTGATCCCCTCGATGCAGATCCTTGAACCAGGAAAGGTATAGATGAGAAAGGCGCGGCCGTTCCCCTCGACGTCGATCGCGCACCTCTCCGCATCGCCGCTCGCCGAGAAGAGGGTGATCTCGCCTCCGAGGATCAGGTTCCGGTTGCCGGCTCCCGCGAACACGCCGTCCGCGAGGCGGATGCTGTCGCCGGGCCCGGCCGCGGCGAGCGCGTGCTCGAGATCCGGGTACGAGCCCGAGCCGTCCGGAGCGACATCGAGAACGAAAGCGCCCCCCCGAGGAACCCCTGCGAAGAGGAGAAGAAAGAGGACGACGAAGACGACCATACGGAACCCTCCTGGGCGCGGCGCCCGCGATCGGCCGGGCCATGCATCCACGCGCACGAGCAGGCCTCCTCGTGATTCTACCCGATGCGCTTCCTCTTCTAACGAACGAGCGTCAGGCGCCTCGTCTCGACCTCGCTCCCCGAGAGAAGCCGAAGGAAGTAGACTCCGGGGGCGACGCGCGCCCCCGCGTCGTTCGTTCCGTCCCACTCGACCGCGCCCGACGGCGCGCCGATCGGGAACGAGCGGACGAGCCTCCCCGCGACGTCGTAGACCCGAAGCGCGCCCGGCGCGCCCGCGGGCCTCGCGTAGAGGATCGTCACGCTCCCGCGCGCCGGGTTCGGCAGGACGTCGAAGCGCCGCGCGAGGGGGGACGGATCGGCCGCTTCCTCCACGCCGGTCCGCACGAGCGCGTACGCCCTCGCCTCCTCCTCGCTCGTGAAGACGAGACGCCCGAGGCATCCCGGACCGAACGCTCCGATGCTCCCCTCCGGCAGCAAGGCGAAACACGGCGACCGGAGATCGATCCGGTGGTTCCCGGCGGACGCGGGCGCGTCGCCGCATGCGACCGGCGAGCAGAACATCGGGTCGACCGAGAGGCTCCCCGCCCCCCACATGTATGTTCCCAAACCATCGATCTCTGAAGTATCGATGTCCGAAAGAACGAACGTGGCCGAGGCGCCGTCGTCGAGGAAGATCTCCGCCCCGTCCGTGTCGCCGCAGTTCCCCCAAACGATCGTCCGTTCGACGTCGAGGCTCCCCCCGCCGACGTAGATCCCGCCCCCGCGCGCCGCGCGATTCCCGGCGAACGTGCACTTCCGGAACGCCGGCGCGGAGGCCGCGTCGGACGAGAGGCCGCCCCCGGTCGTCCCCGCACGGTTCCCGGTGAAGGCGCAGTTCTCGAAGAGGGGCGTCGATCCGTTCACGCAGAGGACCGCGCCGCCGCTCGGGGCGAGCCCGTTCACGAAGCGAAGCCCGCGGACGACCGTTCCCGGCCCGGCGCCGCTCACGAGGAGCGCGCGTCCGAGAGCGCCCGCGTCGATCGTCGCGCACGGTTCTCCCCCGCTGTTCTCGCCTCGAAGGACCACGCCCGGCTTCATCGCGATCCCGTTTTCGTGATAGACGCCGCACGCGACGAGGACCGTGTCCCCCGGCGCCGCAAGGTCGAGACCGCTCTGGATCGTCGCCGCGTCCCCCGGAACGCGCCACGCGCGCGGAGGCGAGGCGACGCGCACCGTGACGAGCGCGCTGTCCGACCCGCCCCGGCAATCGCTCGCGACGTAACGGAACGACTCGACGCCGGAGAAGCCGGCCGGCGGAACGTACGTCACCGTCGTGTCCCCCGGATCGATCGCGACGAAGCCCGCGAGCCCGCCGACGGAAAGAGAAAGGATGCGAAGCGGATCGAGATCCGGATCCTCGTCGTTCGAGAGGACCGAAAGAACGATCGGCTGGTCTACCCCGGTGCTCTCCGCGTCATCCGCGGCGAGCGGCGGCAGGTTCACCCCCGCGTCCTCGATCGTGACGAGGGAGAGGGTCCCCCCCTCTTCGACCGGATCGAGATAGAGCCCCCCGGGGAGGTTCAGACCGCCCGCACAATCGAACGCGCGCCCCGCCCCGGGGCCGGACCCGGCGATCACCTGGAACGCATCGCCGAGCGCAGGCTCGAACCCGTTCGCGAGGGAGACGTGGAGCGCGCCCGCGAAGGCGACCTCTCCCGTCACAAGAAGCCGGCTGAACGCGCCCGGCTCGGTCCCGCCGATCACGACATCCACCTCGCTCTCCGCGCTGAGGGGAAGATCGCCGAGAAACGCGAGATCGCCTGCCGGAAGCCCCGGCTTCAAAATCCCCTCGGAGAGGAAGACCCCGCCGCGGCCGTTGTCGAACACGCCGATCCCGCCGAGCACGCCGTTCTCTCGGTTCTCGAACGCGCCGCCGTTCGCGACGAGCGCCCCCGCGCGAAGCTCGATCCGCCCGAAGTTCGCGAAGACCCCCGGCGTCCTCCGCCCTCCGAGGGTGAGAAGCGCGGCGTCTTCCCCAACGATCGTCCATCCCCGATTCGTCCACTCGGCCCCTTCGTTCACGCGCGCCGTCCCGAAGATCTCGGCGGCGCCGAGAAACGTGTTCCACGCGGTCGCGCGGAGATCGAACCACGCGCCCGGCTCGATCCGCATCGTCCCCTTGTTCAGAAGGTGCGCGCCCCGGCCCGGCCGGAGGGGCGAGGGAGTCTCCACACGGATCTCCGTTCCCCCGTCCGCACGGACCGTTCCTTCATTCACGAAGGAATCCTGCACGGCCACGATCCCCTCCTCCACATGGAACGCCCCGTCCCCCGGATCCTCGAGGATGTTTTCGAAACGGCATCCGACCCGGCTCTCCGTGATCGAGAGGCCGGGCGCGTCGGTCCTCCGCACGAGGCCCCTGTTCGAGAAGAGCCCGTCCCCGAGAAGATCCCCTCCCTCGAGATGGAAGACCCCGCCGGGGGAGTTCGCGAAGCGGGTCGCGCTTCCCGCGATCGTGAGGGCCGCGCCCCCTCCGACCGTCACGATCCCCTGGTTCCGGAAGAGATCGCCGCGGAGAGGTCCCTCGCCCGGATCGAGGAGCGCCTCGGCGCCGCTCGAGACGGAGAACGCCCCCGCGTTGTCGAACGTCCCTTCGATCGCGAGAAGCCCCTCGTCCACGGTCACCGCGCCATCCCCCGGGTCGTCGCTCTGGTTCTCGAACGCACACGCGATCCGGCTTGTCGCGCGCGCGAGGCCTCTCCCGCCCCGCTTCCGCACGAGACCGAGGTTCGCGAAGAGCCCCTCGCCGAGGATGTCGCCGCCGAGAAGATCCACGAGCCCGTCGGACTGATTGAGAAAGACGGTCGATGGCCCCGTGATCGAGAGAACCGCGTCCTCCTCGAGCTCGACGACCCCGGTGTTCACGAAATCCTCTCCCTGTCGGAGAGACCCTTCGCCCGGATCGAGATGCGCCTCCGCGCCGCTCGACACGGAGAACTCTCCCGCGTTGTCGAACGGCGCTTCGATGGCGAGAACTCCCTCATCCACGCGGACCGCGCCGTCCCCCGGATCCTCGCTCGTGTTCTCGAACGCGCACGCGATCCGGCTCACCGCGCGAAGAAGCCTGGGATCGGACTTGATCACGTCCCCGCCGTTTCGGAAAGGACCGCTCCCCTCCAGATCGCCTCCCTCGAGAACGAGCGTCGCGCCGTCGCGGTTCTCGAAAAGCCCGTCGGTCCGCAGAGCCGCGCCCTCCGAGACGACGATCCGGCTCGCGTTCCATCCGCCTTCCGCGAGATGCAGCGTCCCCTCGCCGATATGGAGCGATTGCTCCCCGAACAAGGTCCCCATCGCAAGAGAGCGAATCGGATCGCCCCCCTCGAACTGGACCGTGTACGGACCGGGAAGATCGATGACGACCTCGTCTCCGGGCCCCGGGACGCCGATCGGATCCCAGTTCTCCGGATCGCTCCACGAGAACCCGTCCCCGCCTCCGCTCCAACGGACGGCGAAACCGCAGCCGACGAGACGCGCCCCGATCTGCTCGCACGCCCCCACCGACTCGGGGGAGCAAGGGGAGCCCGCGCGGAGCTCGTACGGATCCTCGGGGTCACCTCCTTCGCCTCCGCAGAAGAGGGGATCCGCCGAGAGGTTCCCGTCGATTCCGGCGAACTCCTCAATGCACCCGAACCAGTCTCCTCCCTC